>JAABUS010006896.1_pt1 | contig 13444 bp, 14 predicted proteins | sample 5560161 | NCBI WGS metagenome assembly JAABUS01 (sample SAMN10711885, study PRJNA513376) | rock metagenome | isolation source: Antarctica rocks | place: Antarctica: Victoria Land, Trio Nunatak nord | collected 2016-01-04 | reverse complement strand
CTCGCCTTCCTCCCCCAACTCCTCCTCTCCGCCCTCCTCCTCCCCCTCGCCCTCTCAAAGCGCCACCTCCCCAGCACCCTCCTCGCCCAAACCCACGCCTTCGTCGCCCTCAACAAAGTCGTCACCAGCCAGTACTTCCTGTGGTACCTCGTCCTCCTCCCCTTCTATCTCCCCTACTCTTCGTTTCTGAAGCGCCCGCGGATGGGGATGTTGGCGGCGGGGTTGTGGGTGGGGAGTCAGGCGCTGTATTTGCAGAGGGCGTATGCGTTGGAGTTTTTGGGGGAGAGCACGTTTGTGTGGGGGCTGTGGGGGAGTGGGTTGCTGTTTTTGGGGGTGAATTGTTGGGTGTTGGGGGTGGTGGTGGAGGATGTGGGGAGGATGAGGGGGCGGGGGAGGGAGCTGGGAGGGGAAAGTGGGAAGGCGGGGAGAGGAGGTGAAACGGATATAAGGTCTTAGATCATCACAACACGGAATGTGAAATTCAGTGAAGATAATGGTCAGATGGGGGTATGCATAAACCATTCAGAGCTCATGACTGGATTCGCTGCTGCCATCATGTCTTCATCATCGTCAATTATGGATCTGATGAAGCTTCAGCATTCTAGCTAGCTCCTTTCTGTATTCATTTTTGCTATCCCAGCTCTGTAGCTATGCATCCATGTCGCGGCCCCACACAAGCCGTAGATACTATCATTATCCTTCAGCGCCTAGCTAGTGCCTCGATGCAGCCATTAACGCCATGCTGGGTATTAGAAAAGACCAGATCTCAAATGAAGGAAGAAGAGCTTTGGTTGGGAACCATTAGGACATCGACAGCACATTATCCTCGAGCACCGGCCGTTATATGCCCGCGTTTATTAGGAAAAGCCTTTCGGCGATCCGAGAGCCCGCCGACCGGTGATCTTGAGCCACGTATTATAGAATCACCCCCACCTGCGCAAGCGCCGCGTAGCTGCTGGCTTTCATGCTCTTTGGCCGCGAGAACACGGGACCCTCAAACCAGTCCAGGATGCCCTCGTCGGCTGTTGTTGCGAAGTCTGCCCAGGGCCGCGCTTCACTCAAGGCAGTGAGGATGTTGTTGTCCCACATGCCCGTGCAGATGTTGTTTTCGAGGTGGAAGTACGGATTCAGTAATGGCCGTGGGGAATCCAGGTCTAGGAAGCGGATGCGCAGGTACTCCAGGTGTGGGTACGCACCTAAGGCGGTGACGGCTTCGACCACGAGCTTTTCAAAGGCTTGGACGAAGGGCCAATTGTGAATGCTTGGGCCGTCGTCGAGGTTGTTAGAGGCGCGACAGCAGTTGCGGACAAAGAGATCGATGGATTTGAGTTTCGGAACGTCGCGCAGAGAAGACGTGGCGGTGATGGCGGATCTGAAGAGGCAGGCACAGACGTGGCCTGTAAAGGTCAGGCATTCGAGCTGGGGGAAGAGGCGGCCGAGATCTTCGCAAATATGGTGTTCAGGATAAAGCTTTCGCCATTTGGCAAGGGATGAAGGTTGCTTGCCGTTGAGGCCTTCCAGGCAGATATTGAGTTTGGAGATTGTTGGAGGGAAGTGGCGTAGGACGCCGCACATGGCTTTGTAGGCGTCTGTTTTAGGTTTGGCATAAACGCAATGCCATTCGCGCAAGTTGGGAAGGGCGATTGCCATATTATCGAAATCGGACACTTCTCGTATGATGTTCCATGAGCCCTTGAGGATGAGGGTGCTGATTTTGCCGTGTTCGTGAAATGAAGAATGTGCTGCAAGATCTAGAAGTCGGGGCTTTTCCGTGCTTGAGCTAAGAGACCGGCCTGAGGGGACGTCTTTGGGCATTGTCCGAAAGTTCTGGATCTTACGAGATTTCTTACAGTGGCCGCCTTCAATGGTCAGCGCACAGGCGTCTGGAAACAAGACTCTGGTGTAAGCGAAGATGTCCTCCAATGCAACATTGTCCAAGGTTTGGAACATCCTTCTGGTAGGTGCAAGCTCGTCAGATTGTGCCCTTGGGATGCGCAGCACCGAGTGAGTATCTTGGGTTGAAGAGCCCGTCGGGGCTCGCAAAGGCGCTCGTGGACGAGTCTCCGTGGTTACTTCGAACAACGGGACCCATATCTCGATGTGTCGAACGTATGCTTGAAGTCTCGGACGTTTTAAGAACCATTCACCGCACTTCTGCAACTCGGCCGTAGTCCCCTTAATCTTGACTGTACTCAATTAGTCTGCGTAGCGTAGCCTAGTCTTCCTTGAGGCACTCACTATGCCTATACAGCCGCTCCTGTATCAGCAGCTTCCAGATTCTTGATACCAGTGAGAGGTTCGAGAGCTGCTTCCGTCTAGGGTGCCGCATGGCATTGTTCCAATTCTTGGAGCCATGACTTGACTTCGGTGTACCTAAATAACCAGCCAATTCATTGATGATCTTCTCTTGCAACTCTATCGGGAAATCGTTGATGCTCGTGGTTTGCGGCTGCTTTTGTATTGGAGGTTTTGGTGGAGGCGAAATGGGGCGGTGGACGGCTCGATGGGGTTCTGGAAATCCGGCTTGAGAGAGGGGCTGTACTAAGATGTCATCTTCCGGTCGATGTCTGTAGCCTGATTTGGGAGCAAGCGTTGGCGATCCGGTAGGGGGTACTGTGGAACTTTTGGCGTGACGATCAGGGATGGCGGCGAAAGTCGGATGTGCTGGGTAGACGGCGACGACTGGAGACAATTCCTGTTCTCTTTCGGAGGGCAGAGAGCGGCCCATTGAGGCGAAGACGGGGTAAGAATGATGTTGCAGAAGCATGTGGTGGTGGTCAGCGCTTATCTACCAATCCAGGCCGGGAGTGATTGGGGTCGTGTTGAGGCATGAATCTTGCCTTGACGCTGCAGAGGATTGCTGAAGCTCTGCTTCCCGTACATCGAAGCTTCACAAGATATTTCAACACAAATTCTATAGAGGCATATCGGAGGTTTGTTGGATCTTGGAGCTGAGGTGGCTTTTGGCCGCGGGTGGCTCATCTAGCCCGCTTCGTTCACGCGCCAAGCGCGCGTCGAGCACTTACGAAATACTTGAACGACCAAAAGTGGACTACTTGTGTACCTGTCCATTGGGATTCTAGAGATGGGCGAACTACCTATACGCTGTTGTGCTTGGTTTTCAAACATTAAGTGCCCCTTCATACTCCTGCCCGCACTACGGTAGGAGATGAGAGTTCATATCCTCCGTTACAATCTAAGATCCCCAGACTCCATGGCATTGCATAGATCGAGGGATCAATCATTTGCCTCTTTGTTTATGGGTCTCCACCGACCTACAGCCTCTCCGATCCTGCCTACCTTAGTTGTTCTTTTCGGACACGAAGGTCAAGTACACCTACCTCCCCTTCGAACGTAAATGGCAACATATTGTTCTGCTTGAGATGCTAAGCAGACGGGTTGATGTTGTGGACATGGACTCTTCAATGGCCTGGCACGGCTAACTCCTAACGGTCCCATTGTGTCAAGCATATCCTGTGTGCTTTCTTCTAAGCGCTGCTGCTAGGTTTTCTTACTGACTCAGCCAAAATATTTACGTCCTGCCTCTTTTGCTATGGATTACACTGGCCGGTCAATACGTCGTCATGCCCTCAAAGCGCCTCTTTGCAAGTTCCATGAATCACTTCTTGCTAGCACTCGGGATACCTCTGGATACATGCGTTCGTTTATACAGTGGCGACTGCTATAGGGAAAATGTACTCTTTCTGAGGAGGTCGTTGATGCAGTATCAGTAGGGCTCATGACTGATAAGACCAGACTAGTGCAAATTTGAAGGAAAACGGTATGACATTGTGTCTCCTTAGATTGTAGGCACATCCTTTGTTGTTCCAACACTACCCTAAAGGTAGCGAAGCCCGCGAGGAATTCTTTTGGAGCATTAGTCCTATTGTACATGGGTACTAGAAGTGATTAGCACCGTTACTAGGCAAGACATGACGTAGGAACACTTTTGGATTGTTTGCCATGTCACGCGACGTTCACATGTGAGAGTCGTTATGCAGGAAACACCTAGGATCTCACTTCTAGTGCTGGCGCGTTGCCATAAAGTCAGCCTCTGTTTCAATCTAGCAAATATTTTCCGACCTTGCTTGCATCATCTCAATACCTTGTGTTTAAGGTCAGTCTCCAAGGCGTTTGGTGTATCACGTTGCTTCTTGAAGATTGCTCAAAGCATAGAGCCTTATAATTCTCCCTCACCTACCTCTCAGGATGGCTCAAGCATCGCCTGCAGACGAGCTAGCTGGAGCTGCAGACGAGGGTTTGGAAACAAGACAGCTCTCCCAAATTGAAAACCTTCCAGTGGAGATCAGCCGAAGCATATATAAAGAACTACTTTCTGCAAAGAATGTCCGACAATGTGCGAATGAAAAGATGATCTGCGTATACAATTTCGAGCCAGCTATACTAGCTACCAGCAAACAGATACACAAAGTGGCTTGGCCTATCTTGTACCTTGAGAACCGCTTTATCGTGGCGTCTTGTCCTTGGAACGGTATATTCACCAGTATGGAACATAACCAGGTAGCAGCTATTGCCTGCACGAAGCCCAATTCGGTTGCGAGATTCAGCGTGAGAATTCCACCATGGTAGAGGCTTGCAATGTCATCGATCGGAACTAAAACCTTGACAGGCACATGTTCTTCGCATCCACATCCGTGTCCCGTGGAAGCAATTTTGCGAACCCACCAACACACTGCAAGGAAGCCGCGCTGTCAAATGCTTTCTTCTCCTAGCGGACGAAATCCCACGATTTGTTCGTATGCTGCGGATCGACAACGTTGCCCACTCCGAAGAGTCCATTAAACTCAAGCTCCGCATTGAGGGTAATCCAGCGGATCCGCCGAGCCTCTCTACCCAGGAATGTTTACTCGAGCCCTTCCGTTGCATGTCTGTGAGCGAGCCAGGCTTGCAGATCGATGGCGCAGTCGATGCTAGCTACGCTCGAAGCTTGAAAAAAAGCATGTGTTCGTTTGTGCGCTGGGTCCGTGATGAGAAGTGGCAGGTCTATGACTTTTGTGTCTCCATCAAGGATGTCGCTGGTACGTGTTCTTGCGCTTGAAGCTCGTCTCTAGTTGGCTTTCCAGTAGATTATCAGCTCGGGAAGGGCCAGGGCTGTACCAAAAGCAAACCTAGCGGCCTGGTATCCTTACTCAACAGTCGGAGGCTGATCTATAGAATATTTACAGATGAAGCTTTCCGTCTCGGTTGCCAACGCCCTAGCGCTACCCAGGCTGGCCTCTTGAAGACCGCTGTTGTGCAATACACACAGTGCCGCATGTTACTGTTAGGAGCACATTCCACAAGTCGCCGGTTGCGTTATCTCGAGAATGATGGTTGCTCTGAGAATTGGTGTGACATAGCTTTTGTTGCCGGTGCGTATCTGCAGAGCTACGCTCGACATTCCAAGTTGTTCCACGATTCATAAGAAACGAATGGAACAAGAAATGCCATACCTTGTGTTTTGATAATCCTCAAGGGTATGGAAATGCTGACAGCAACTTTCTACTAGCGATCAATAGTGGCCTTGTCCACCTCCAATTACGGGATTGGGAGTCTGTGCTTGAAGTTCTTGATCCTCACGCTCTCTTGAATCCTCCGCCCGAGCTTGAGTTGTCTAGTACACTGGCGCAAAAGGCTCTGATCTACCGATGCCGGGGAATAGCGTACGCTGGACTGCAAAGAATGGTTGACGCTGCACCGGAATTCTACATTGCGTCCCATTTGGATCCCGGCGACAGTATGACTAAACGGTGTGTGGACATGTTCAACGGCATGCTGCGTGGCCCCATGGATTTGAGCGACCTTTGCTCGAACAGTATGCTGGAGAACTTCAACAAACCGCTTCCTCTTCCAGCCCCCATCCGAAAAGGCTCAAAGTATATAGCGGGCGAACGCTACTTGCTTCGCCACTTCGAGTATAAAGGGAGTTTGCTACCGGAAATCGAAGAGAATGACCCCATCAACCTGGTGAAGGTCCTAAAGGACATCGAGGTGATGGAAAATGAAATAAAGGAGCGCGAGAAGGTCGGGAAACGGCCGACTATCATTTGGATTGGCGATAGCGTAGAGCTATAAGTTCACCTACATGTAAGCTAGGCGCCTATGGCTCACCTAATCCCAACACCGTATCGAGAATCCTTATGATAATGTAAATTTGATGGTTTTACGACTGTTCATGGTCCGCGCATGAGCTTTAAAGATTGGAAGCCGACGTGGGTTGGTATATTCGTTCTGGAAGGGAGTTCACGAAGGAATGTAATTTCCTCAAAGTAGGCCATGTTGATCCGGTTTGTAGAGTGTCTCCTACGTCCCATGACTTCCTTGACACTACCCTTGGTGTGAGATCGAAGTAAGGTAGACGGTCTCCTTAAAGTAGAAAGATAATTCACTTAAATCAAGAAACATGGGGAGCAAGCACATGGTTGTCACGGAGGGACTTTCTTTTGACATATTACGGGAAGACGTGTTGACGACTTGACAATGGGCTGAAGGGCCTACAGCTCAAAAGTGCAGAACCTCAAAGCGTTTGGTTACTGGAACAAGCACCCCGAAAAAAGTGGGTCCAGCGAGACATCGACCGATTGTGGACGGAACGTCGCTTGCCTTAAGCGCAACCTTAGCGCCTGGCGGCATATGACATACAAGTATGTTGCTCCTACCTTACCACTATCTATGTGTACAGCAATTCCGTTTCTCTCTTTCCTTCCGCTGCTCATAAGAGGCCATCCAGTTATGATACCTGAGTCTGCAGCTATCCATCATAGGTACGTACACCATGGCCAGACGTAAGAGCAAAGGGCTATCGACCTTCGAAAAGCTGCCAGTAGAGATTCGCCGCAAGATCTACGATGACCTTCTCAAGGCCAACCGTGTTCGCCAACCTCCTGACCACTTGCTTGTCTGCAACTACCACTTTCAGACGGCGATCTTGGGTGTAAACAAGCAGATCCATCGCGAAGCACATGACACGCTCTACCAGGACAACCGTTTCATCGACGTATCCTGCAACTGGGAGTTGATCTCTAAGGTCATGGCAAATCATGAGGTCGCAGCCATTGCCTGTGGCAAATTGAAGCTGGTCTCGAGTTTCAAAGTAGCTGGTTTGCCACTACGATCCTGACCCGTGCTGACTATCCTACAGGAGTACGTCCTACGCCTACACATGAATCTGCCAGGCGGGAGACAGCGAGGGGAGTTTGGCAACAAGCAGCATGGAAAGGTCATCGTATCTTTTCTGCTAGTCGCCGATGAGCTGCCTCGCTTCGTGCGGATGCTACGCATCTTGAAAGCGACCTCTTCATTGGCGCTGTTCAAGCTCATCTTCCGAATCGAGACCAGCCCTGACGGTCCTCCCCCTTTGGCAACCCAGAAGCTCGTTCTCGAACCATTCCGGTGTCTCAATGTCGGTGCCCAAGGCTTGGTGATCACCGGCGCCATCAACCCCACCTTCGAGCGCAGCTTGAGAGCAGCCATGGTTCCAGAAGTAAATTGGGTTCGTGGTCTTGCTTGAGATACGTATAGCCTCTTGGTCTCGATCGCAAACGTTGCAGATGAGGCGTTTCGTCTGGGCCATTTCATCACAGCACGTGCTAAATACGGGGACTGTCAGGCTGCCTGGGAGATTGCCTGCGGGAACAATCCTCGACTGGCCGACTTTGAAGATGATGGTTTCCATAAATCCTGCCGTAATCTACTAATCATCACTAAAGCCAACTCAGTCCTCGCCACAGTTCGTGATAGGGATTGGGTATCTGTCATGGATGAGACCGAGGATGTGGAGCGCACTGACCCACTCTCAAGCGTGACTGTCCTTGACAAGAGCTTAATGCTTCATTGTCGTGCGATAGCCATGGCCGCTGAACGCAACGCTCAAGAGGCACACAGATATCTGGACATAGCATGGAAGCTTGATCCAACCAACAAAGTGCTCAAGAGGCATCTCGGCATCACGTCGAACCGGCTGGCGGCCAATACGAAGTCTGCTCGAGAAGCCTTCGGTACCATCTATTCCACCAGGTCTCTTCAGCAGCTTGACAAGCTTGTCAACATCCCGCCACCAATCTTGACGCCGTCTGAGCTCATAGCTGGCGAACGCTACCTACTCCGCCACTTTGGCTACCAAGGAGACTTTCTGGACGGCATCGCCGAGAAGGCGCCGGTGGATGTGGTGGAAATGACGAAGCTTATCAAGACAATGGAGAGTCAGAAGGCAAATATCAAGCCTGGACAATTCTTCGGCGCATGGGTTGGAGGAGGCCAAAAGCCCCAGGGACAAGAGCTTCCGGATGCTATGCGTTATCTCAGCGGCCTTTTCGCAGCTTGGCAGCAAGGGAACGTGAATATGTGACGATGAGGAGAGGCCGTTTCGTGTTGCAGGACTGCTTGTGGCCTATTTGCTTTGCTAGCTTACACACAACCTTAATGTAGCTGTCAAGGGCTCACTAGCTTCACATAATAACCTTAGCTTCTGTATGTATAGATAGATCTTTTGACTTCATAGCTTGATAATCACTACCTTACAATGCTGGCAAGAAGTAGTACACCCGGTTTTGAGCGACGTCTCGAAGAAAGGGGCTGGCCCTACTTTATGTAAAGGAGACCTACATTTGTACAGCAACTCGTCAAGCGGCACGACCTTCAACCGAGACACTCAGCCCCGCCAATGGAAATACTTCAAAAGACCCTCATAATAGCAATTTCCTCAATCCCTGAAAGGGCACCCCCCCCACAACCAAATTCCAAAGGCCCAACATTCCCCTATAGCCTACAGGGACCCCCCCTCCCCTTCCCTACACCACCCCCCCATAGCATATAACGCACAAACCGTTACCGCCGCCAATGTTTCCCCGTCAGCGCAACAGAAGCTTTGACATTTACGGCGAGGCCATCACTGGCCTACTTATGGCGTCGAGGTCGATGTAAGCACAGCTTCGGCACAACAGTGACCATGGAAAAGGTTTGAGTTGTAATTTGACATGTGTGCTAGCTTTCTTGTTGCGGCTTGTTGGGTTGAGGTGGGGTTGGATGAAGGGGGGTTTTGGGGTGGGTTATTGAGAAGGGGGTGGAGGGAGGGGAGGTAGCGGGAGGTGAGAAAAGGGAGGGGAGCATGTGGTGGATGGGAAGGAGATGGGAGATTGGGTGAAGAGAGATGCGATTAGCTTTTAGATTGGTACACATTATGCTAATATACAAGCTTAGAGCACCAGCAGTTGTTGCTAAGTATGGACTCGCAAGCTGCAGTATGTACTTGGCGCTATTGTACAAGCGGGAGGAAAGTTTGGGGAGGGGGGGGGGCTAGAGTTCTCCATGGTCGTATTTCGAGATGATGGATTGTGCGGCTGAGGGGTCCGAGGGACGGGCGAAATTGCCGGATGCGAGCTCGTTGACGGCGACGTCGAAGCGGGCGCCTAGGAGCCAGGCCACGCCGATCTGGTGGGGTGTTAGTTGCGAGTGGTGGGACGAGGTTTTGTTGAAGGACTTTACCATTAGTACGGATAGGAGGAGGAGGAAGCCCATTACTGTTGCTAGGAGGTATACTGATAAAGAGGTCAGCTATGGAATAGGGATATGAGGAGAGTAGTGGATAGAGTACTGGTATCCCACTTCGCCTCCTCGCTCATCGCAGCATTCCGGTCGTCGCTCGGCTGCACCGCGACCGGCCTGTTTCGCTCCTGTGCTGTCCTCATAGCATTCGGGTCCTGGCTCGGGAAGAGGGTTTCGATGAATTGCTCGACTTTGCCACATGCAATGCTAATCTTCAGGAAATTGGGGTCTTGCGGGATGTTCTTCTTATGTATCCTCCGTACATACTTCCGGAATACCTCGCAGACACTCTTGAGGTTTTGCGTTGACTCCGTCAAGATCTGACATGCGTCGCCTTTCGTAATCTTGACGTTCTTCTCAAAGATCTTCGGATTCCGGAAGAGGAGCTCCAAGGTGGCAATGGCCATGGACTGGGGAATAGCGGCGAAGTTGAAGACCGATTGCTCCTTCAATCCAGCAAGGTAGAAAAGGCATTCGTCGGCGTGGCTGAGAGAATTGAGTACCATTTCCGAGCTACAATTCAACGCCGCTGTTCTGTTCTCCGGCTTGAAGAGGTCCTCGAAGTTTGTGACGTGCTTGGACCAGATTTCCTTGGGCCAGAATCGCCGCTTGTCGTCGAAGTCTTCCTTGATATCTCGGATGATGTTGGTTTTCTGTAGGAACAGGCCCATTGATTCCTGGAGATGTGGCCGGTCTTTGAGCGCTGGATTCGCAAGGCCGCTTTCTACGAAGAGGCTAGTCAGGCCATTGCCTACCAACCCAGCAACGTAATGGCAGTAGAGGTCATAGTCCTTGACTGTGTCGACGCCATTGGCGTTGAATTCGGCGTTCCTGCAAAAGTCGGCCATGCCATTTCCCATCTTCTGCGTGATATCCTTGATGATTTCTCGGTATGTGGGCTTGGTTTTGCGGAATTCCTCAGTGACATTGTTGAATTGGACAAGTAATACCCGGTCTTTCTCGTCGGGACCATTGCCATCGTACGTCCAGCCCTCCCTGTCTACTACGTTGTGGAAGTTTCGAAGAAGCGAATCTTTCTGTTCCAGGGGTATTGTCATGTCATCTTCTATAGTGTCCAGGCCTCGTAATGACAGATAGAAGAGCACTACGGGAACAAGAAGTTCTGGATGGAGTTCCTGGATAACGGAGCTGAAGCTACGGCTAGTCTTGTCGAGCAATTCGAAGCATATGCGCAATGAAGGGGCTTCTTTCTCTGGATCTCGCCGGTGCGGAGCGTCATGCCATGTTTTCCTGAAATCATGTCAGCGCAGCCATTGCTGCTGTCACTTAGCACCAATGTACCATTGAATGATGGCTCTCAGCTCCTGGAAATGTATGATGTAGTAGATGACGCTGCCGACACCCATCTTGCAGCGGGCCAGTGGTAGAGCTCTTGAGGGAAACGAGGTGGAATTGTGGGTGTTGGAAACGGCCTCAAGAGCGCGCCGGATCACATAGAAGTAGACTGTCGAGTCGCGATACCTCTCTGAAATGGGAGCCCTATCCAGACAGACTATGAGAACCCCAATGCTAAGACATATCTTGAGCAGAGTACGGAGCGGTCCGTTAACTACTTTCACCCGGACGTTTGCGAATTTCAGGTCGCGAGCAACAATATTGGGGTGTAGCGGGCTGAGTCATCAACCTCGCCGACTTTATCGTCATGAGACAGCAAACAAACTGCCGAAATGCTCAGATCATTTATATACTTACCTACCACGATCTCGACACCATTCATTTGCTGACAACAGGGTACAAAGTCGACGCAAAGGACTTGGTGCAGAGGAATTCCGGGGGATAGCCCCGCAGAGAGCAAAGATGGTCGTCGACACTACCTACTACGATGCGCTGGGCGTCAGGCCTACAGCAACAGAGCTCGAAATCAAGAAAGCCTACAGAAAGCTCGCCATTACCACACATCCTGACAAGAACCCTGGGGACGAGACAGCTCATACTCGTTTCCAGGCGATCGGGGAAGCCTACCAAGTCCTCAGCAACGATGAGCTCCGGAAACGATACGATAAGTTCGGGAAAGAGGAGGCGGTCCCAGGAGGTGGTTTCGAAGATCCGGCCGAATTCTTCGGAATGATCTTTGGAGGGGAGGCCTTTGTGGACCTTATCGGCGAGCTGTCACTAATGAAGGATCTAACACACACTATGGAGCTTTCGTCAAAGCAGATGGAGGAAGAGGACACTGCGAAGGTGGCTGAAGAGAAAATGCAGGCGAAATTTCCGGAGAAGTCAACGCAGAATGGGGATGGCGGAATGTCTTCACTTTCACCAGAACAAACCGCACCTGGAAGACCAACACCTGATTTGCGAGCTCCTTCGTCAGATAGAGCCTCTTCGACTTCTGGCACCTCGACGCCACGGCGGCAGTATGGTCAGCAAGCTATCATGGATAGGTCGGAAGAGGACGCTCGTATGGATGCGGCAGGTCTTACCCAAGAAGAAAAGGAGCTGCGGAAGAAGGAGAAGAAGAAGGGCTTGTCCAAGGAACAACGGGAGGAACTAGCCAAATACGAGGCAGAAAGAAAACGGATAAGGGATGAGCGAGTGGAGACCCTGGCTAAAAAGCTACTGGATCGTATATCTGTATGGACTGAGACCGACAAGGGTAATGATGTCACGAAAGCCTTCCAGGAGAAGACAAGATTAGAGGTAGAGAGTCTGAAGATGGAGTCGTTTGGCCTCGAGATCTTACATACCGTCGGCACGACCTATCTACAAAAGGCAACGGGCTTCCTCAAATCACAGAAATTCCTTGGAGTATCAGGCTTCTTCTCGCGATTAAAAGACAAAGGCACCTTCGTGAAAGATACCTGGTCTACCATATCTACAGCCATCGACGCCCAGCTTACCATGGAGGAGATGGCAAAATTGGAGGAGAAAGGTGGGGATGACTGGACGGATGAAAAGAAGGCGGAGTACGAGCGGAGAGTGACTGGCAAGATACTGGCCGCGGCATGGAAGGGAAGCCGGTTTGAGATCCAGAGCGTTCTACGCGAGGTCTGCGACAGACTCCTGAACGACAAGAATGTCAAGCTAGACAAGCGGGTTGAGCGCGCACATGCCCTTGTGCTTTGCGGCACGGTATATCAAAATGTGAGTCTTCTTTTTCGATTCTTCAGTTGAATCCTGCTAACTATCTCAGGCTCAGCGCAATCCCGAGGAGGAAGGCGATTACATGGCGTTCGAGCAGCTTATGGCTGAAGCCGCCATGAAGAAGGGCAAAGATGACAAGAAGGACTCTAAGAAGGCCAAGAAAGACGAATCATCCTCCACCGACACAGCGCACCACCATCACGGCTTCCACGGCCGTGGACATAAGGCAGATGCCACTCAAGCAACACAATAACGTCTTCCCGACACCAAGTTCGCCCCCGGGGGCGCCCTAGACCCAGGATAACGACCTCTTCTCACTCCTCCTTAGCCATCCTCATTGTGCTAGATCCGGTAGATAGTTTGTCGAATTGACTGGAGCCATGCCTCCTCACCAAGCGCTCTGTGGCAAAACGTTTTCTCCCCGTCCCTTCGAGCTCGCGAATCCCGAGCTTATTGTACCGTGGTCGCACACGACTCTGGTTTGAAGTCACCACACCTTCGTATCCTGCACAACGTTGCACCGGTGGTTGAAACGCCCTTCAGCCGTTGCCCATGAGTTCACCTGTGATATTCCCTCCCCAACGCCCTTGGTGACTCCTAGCAACAGTCCTCCAACGTCCCAGCATCCCACCTCAACCGCCCTCCGCACCCAAATCCCCCCTCCCCCCCACCCCCTCAACAACCCTCCTCAACCCCTCCAACCCCTTCATATACCTCTCCACCAACTCCTCCAATTCCACCTCCCCCTCCTTCCCCTTCGCCATCTCACCCCCCCTCGCAGCCTCCACCCCCTCAA
>JAABUS010006895.1_pt1 | contig 13444 bp, 9 predicted proteins | sample 5560161 | NCBI WGS metagenome assembly JAABUS01 (sample SAMN10711885, study PRJNA513376) | rock metagenome | isolation source: Antarctica rocks | place: Antarctica: Victoria Land, Trio Nunatak nord | collected 2016-01-04 | reverse complement strand
GGGAGGGGGTTTTGATGTGGGATGGAGGGATGGGGGTGGTGTGTTGATTGGATGTGAGGGGTTACGGTGACGGGTATGGTAGTAGGGAAGAGGAGGGGGGATTTTTTGGGGTTTTGAGGTTCTGTGGCCGAGACAGTAAGGGGGTTGGGAGGTAGAGAGGGGCGTGAGCTGGGTTTTGGGGAGTGCTTCGGTTGGGTTTGTGGGGATCGAGATGTGACAGGAGGGTAAGGAAAGGGGGGTTAGGGTTTTAATTGCGCCTTTGTTTGGTTGTGATGTTGGGTGATTTCGTCGGAATCCGTGTTTCTAGCCGATTTGCTTTCCACGCCGACTCGACGTCCACCATAGCCTGGGCCTACTCCTTCTCCTTCGCAAGCTGATCCATCCCATTGACGTCCTATACATACTGCGACATCCACCTGATCCCCTCGCCGTAACCTACAGCACCACACAGTCAGCATCCCTCTCCCCCAACAAAGAAAACCTCGTCTCCACTCACCCTGCCTCATAACCACACTACACATAAACACCTCAATCGGGCGTATCCCCTCGAGCGGGACTTTCCCCTTCCCCGTCGTCTGCCACAGCCCCAGCTGATGCCTCAGCTCCTCCTCGCTCACGGCGTCCGGGTGATCGATCTTGTTGCCGAGGATCAGGAAGGGGACTTTGGAAAGGTCTTCCATGGAGAGGAGGGCGTCGAGCTCGGCTTTGGATTCGGCGAGGCGCTCGTGGTCTTTGGCGTCGACGAGGAAGACGATGCCGCTGACTTCGGGGAAGTAGTCGCGCCAGAGACGGCGGGCTGGGAGGGGTTAGCTGGGGGGGGGGGGGATGGGTAAAGGGCGATATGGGGAGGGTACCTTGTTGATGGCCGCCGAGGTCGAAGGTTGTGAATTTGACGTTGCCGATGGCGAGTTCTTCGGATGCTGGAGGGGTCAGTCAGCCCGAATCTATGGAGCAGACGGAGTAGAGCGGGACAAGGCGTACTAGGGTGGAGTGTGGGTTGCATGACAGCGACGCGGTCATTCTGTGTAAGTGTAATGCATCAGTCCTTGCTCTTCCTTCCAATAGAGCCTTCTACTAAGGTTTTTCCTCTGTCGTGATGCGAACAGAGTCCGTGTGTTGCAGTCAACAACAGGCGTACCTTCAACATGTGCAACAGCGTCGTCTTGCCCGCGTTGTCAAGACCCAGAAACAGGAGTTTGGCATGCTTGTTCAGCAGGCCTAGGGAGGCGAGGGCATCCCAGACTAGCATGCACAGAATCAGTCAAGGCGGTCCCGATATCTTAATACCTTAGCTTGAAATGGGCAAGAGAGGTGCAAGGGCTGGAGGGGTGCGTACACCAGTTGACGATCCACATGGCTGTCTTCCCAGGTTCAGCTATTGCTTTCTTTGCCGTGCAGGTTATGCGACGATGAATACGGTTGGTGCCTGATTGAATGGGGGAGGGTGTGTACGGTGGTCTTTTCTGACGGTTGATGTTCCGACTTTGGCCAGGGCTTGGCGATGACGATCAAATTCCTCGAGAGTTGCATGCACAGCACTATCATCAGCTCGTGCAAAAGCGTTCGAAATGCCAAGTCATAAACGACATAACAGATGGAGAGCTGATGTGAAGAATGTGTGATGCCTCTATGTTCAACCTAACGTATCTACAAACGAATGCAATGGTTATCCAGCAAACGTGAAATAGCGCCTTCCCATGCCATGAGTCGTATCATGATAACCCATAACCTCGTAAGCCCGCTGGGGCGTTTCAGAGCATCGCTTGGCTCATCCGTCACGGGTGCTGCAACGAGTCCGTATGTACGCGCTGAAAATGTCTCGGATGTTGTATGTACAATGGTGGTGGGGGCAAAAGGAGGATTTGGTCGGCCCCCATGCTTCTGCCGTCGTGTATTGAGTCTAGCGTCAAGGGAGATGCTTTCTATACCGAAAGGACAACTTGCGCTTTCGTTCCGTAGCCTCTGCATTTCTCGGCCATCTCTAAGCCGACTTCTCTCATTCGCTGCGCACCTCTGCCGGAATGGCATTTACGCTCTTTGTCTTTCCCGGCCGTGCGGCAATGCTGACGCCAAAACTTCTCCCGGCGCCTCTGTCTCTTCCTCTCAAGACCTTGGACAATGTCAACGGGGCCGCGGCTATGGATCTCCTGGCCCTTGGTATCGGTAGCGGTAGCTTCATCGTCTAGGTCGTCAAGATACTTTCGGTGTTTACTCCAGAAAGGGTTCGGCGTGCGAGGCAGAGAAGCAGTATGGGTCAAATGAGGACGTTGAGCGAGTCGAGCCATCGCCACCCCGATTGTCCCCTTCTTCGGTGAGGCGCATGGCGAGGTCATCCTTGTCGAAAGTGGAGACTTCAGTTCATGCTGCAAGCGCGCCGAAGCTAGATTACTGGTTGGTGACTGGCCGAATAGCCGTCGTGGCGGAGGAGATCTGTGTACAGTAGCACGCTTGCCTGGTGGGGGCGGTGAGCGCATACGCTTCGGCGAAGGCATCGGAGATTTGCCACCTCTTCGAGGTAAAGGCTTCTTGTGATGAGGAAAGTCTTCGCTATCTGAATTATCAGGTCGGCCGGCTACCCAGGCGTCGGAACCGTCGCTTGATCGTATCATGGCGTCGTCCTCTTCGTCGTCGTCTTCCTCGTTCAGTTCTGGATCGGATGTGGGAAAGCTCGGGTCGATATCTTGAGGTAATACTGTATGTTTCGATCGTTTGCGCTGTTCCAGACATGACGCGTAAGCAGCCTCGAGGGGGCGGTCCTCGTCGAGGGTACCGCAGACGAAATCAGTACTGTCCGGGAGATCTGGCGTACCCGGTCTCATCCTCTCGGCTTTTGCTGTTGACCGGCTTCTGCTGATGTGCCTTGCAGACGATGTGTAATGCGATCGTCGCTCTCGAATGTTGATCATGGATTCAATGGACGAGTCTGAGGCCACTCTCTTGGTCAATGGACGAATATGCTCAATGTGATCGGTGGATGTTGCAGCTGTCGTAAGTCCGGGGGTCCAGAATTGATAGTCTGAATCCATATCGCTATCGTCGTCGGAGTCCGCAAAACCCTCTTCGTTGTCAGTCTCGTTGCCGTCAGAGACATCCTCGTCGCTATCGACTTCATCGATGCCAGTGTTTTTTTCATCGTCGTCCTCGTCCTCGTCTTCATCATCTTCGATTGCCTCGTCTTCTGCTTCTTGACCCAGCTTTCGAATGGCGTTCTCCTTCCGAAGGGTGTCATTGACAGTAAGCTTTGGTTGGCCTCTAATCTCCTCCTTGGTCCATTCATCCTCTGCACCAAAAGACCCCCCAAAAGCATGGAACGTAGTCGATTCTGACTTCTCTAGCTTCTGGCGCTTGGCAGCGGAGTCTGCTGAGGGTCGGGCTTCTTCGACTTTTGCTATTCTCTCTTGCGAAGTACTCTTGAAGGTGGACACGGTAGATCGTACGTCCCGATCATCCCTTGCATTAGTTTTAGGGATAGCCAGAGACATTTTAGGCACCTGGCCTTCCGCAGGAGCCTCTCCCCGAATTGCCTGAACAGGAGCTTTGAATGGACAAGCAAACCTGAGCATGGAAGGACGCTTTGGAGGATCGACAGGCTTGACATTCTCTTTGGCGATGTTGTGAGACTGACCGGTGTCTTCTGCTTCAGCCTGAGGGATGCTTTGACGCCCACATGCAAACGTAATGCACCTTCTTTGCTTTAGGCCAGCTTCCAAGCTTGTTTCTTGAGGGACTTGAGGATTGGCTTCTCTGGTAGGTGCCTGTGCTGTATCCAAATCCCCTTGCCTTTCTGACAGGGACAGCTCTTTGTGTGTGGGAGATCCATAACCCGTAGCGTCAGCGGCAGGTAGGGGAGGGCTTGGAGTATTTGGACTCGTTGGTCCTCCATCACTGGTGAGTACAGGAGCCTCAGCGTCGGAGCCTGAGGTGTGATCAGAGCTGGACAGCAGAGCCTGCGTCAGGAGCGAGGCATTTCTAGTTTTGAGAAAATGCGGTGACGGCAGTGATCCATGATCGGACATCAAGCCAGATGATGGCATCGCGACGCGCCCGAAATATAGACGTTCGTCGGGTGGCTCGTCGACGTCTGCAGGCTCGTCATCGCCACCTGGTGGTTTATCTCCTACTGTCTGCAAGCCGCTGGAACACGGCAGCGCCATTACAGCGTGAACACGGTCGTAACCAGATTGCTGGTGATGAGCCATGACCGTGCTCTAATATCGTTATGTATAGGTGGAGGACGAGCAGGGGTTTGGTCTGAGCACCGCCAAAGGGCGAAACGCCCAGCACAGTAAGAAAGACACACGAAGGTTATGACGGATATGGCGCCATTTTAGGCATCATGAATTGTGGTTCTGTAGCAGAAAGGCTGTGTTCAGGCGTAAAGTAGGGTTCAAAATGTAATGGTGGTTCGTCTGTGTGGAGGAACAGACTGCTGCTCAGATTGTCATTGAGAATTTTTGTTGGAAAACAGACGTGTGCATCAGGTAGGTCGATGAGCCGTATATAGCCCTCGGGCATCAAGGCTATAATTGTCGTTCTGGCATGGTTGCGAGTTCGAGCATCACACTCGGAGAATGGGTGGTGAATTCTCTTAATAATGAGACGTGCTCGCGTTGCGATACACGAACGGCCACCTCAACCCTGTGGGTTGAAACGCAACAGGATGACGGGCAGGCCAGGTATGATATCAGACCTGAGACTTTGGGTCAGGATATGCGGAAGGAGTTAGTGGCTGAGTGAGTCTGGGGAAGGATTGCAGAAACACGATTGCCGCAGCAATGAAGGGCTTCTTTGATGGGGAGCTGGAATGATGCGTCGTGGCAATACGAATGACAAAGCGTGTTGGACAAGGCCGAGTGGTGGTCAAACGATTTGCAGAGGATGAAGGAATGGCGAGATGATTGTGTTACTGAGCTGGTGACCGAGAGTGAACAGAAATGGAGATGGTGGGAGAGAATAATATGTGAGAATTTGGGGAGAGCTCCGGGGGCGACCGAGCTGGACCCTGAAAGGTTGGGAGGGTCGTCCACCACTTCCGACTGCTGCCCTCTCCGCATCCGCATTTCTGGGGGCGTAGATCTCAGTCGCCCTCAAACGCAACACTGACGCCCGCGCTGCTCAAGGCTTGAAGATAAGCATGGGGATCTAAACTCTAGTGTACCGTCATGCACCCCACAGCTCGCCTCGCAGAATCAGGTAGCGTTCAGATGGACGGGCAGCCTGTCTGAGGTGGTAGCATCGACGCTTTGCACTACGCGCATCCAGTCGACTGGGTCCAGTTGTGCATAAGGTTGGCGGGGGAATGGAGTGGTATGCAGTGGTCTTACACCAAGAATGGTTATGGTGTTTTGTTCACAAGCCCCTCATACTTGTGCTAATATGTCCGGCAACGGAGCGAGTACGGCTATGTCTTAGGATTTCAGTCATGTCTAATTATGTCACGAGTCCTGGACCCCGGAGACACCATGAGTGGACGATTCTCGATATGTTGCATTCACCGGGTTATGACTTTCGAAACCAAGCCAATGCGTGGGACAATCCGAATGCACCGGCTGAACAGTAGGAGTATTCTCGTCGCTGTTTCTGCTCTTGCGCTTGCTTCATCCACGTGCGCTTCAAGAACAGGTAAGACGGAGATGGGACAAGGGCCGTGGGCGGACCAACGTGGTGGTTCCTTCAAAATGCTTCGAAGCCAATGCTCCATTTCAGGCCTCGACCATTCGGTAGAGACGCTGCAAACTCATGGTGAAGCTCACCGTTACACTGGCTGCTTCACGCACGTGAAAGACATTTGATATCGGGAATTGTCAAATCAAAACTAGCCATTCACCCCACGCCGAAGGTGCGGAACTAAGGTAGAGTTGAACTGAAGCTTCCCTCAGTCAACAAGCGTCAACGTATCCCGTCGGTAGCTGCGATGGTTTGCATACTCCCTGTTGCACTTCACACGAGACACGTCGCTGGAGACTGAGAGTCCTGATTTCCTGGGACCATCAAGGGTATTCCGCACTGTACTACTTGATTCCGTTGGCCCACTTCGGACGAGTTGGCGTTCTGGTGACTGATGCATTACCACTGCCGTTCATGCAGAGCATAAATAAAGTATAGCTTGAGTCCTGAGGGATTTCTGATAGCCAATCGTCAAATCTGGACCTCCGATTATGGCCACCGTTCTTTAATCGAGACAGTCCATGTCGTGAGCTGGAATATGGCAATGAAAAGAGCAGTAGTTCTTGTAATGGCCCTTGCACCCGCTGGTAAATGAAATAGAGGATTTCCAGGTTGCAAACGGTTGTGCGAAGAAGCCAATCCGTTTGGGTCTAGCCTAGGATTACGATCACGTGATGAGCTTAGTGTCGGTTGAGCTTGACATGGTATTTGCTGTAGTAGCTTGAACAGAAAGCCCAGTTGATCTCATCATGAACTCTTTACGTATCGCTCGAGCAGCTGCTCGCATTCGTGCTGCACCAAACCACCTGCCCCTGCAACGAAGAGGTTACGCCGATGCGGTGTCAGACAAGATAAAGCTCACACTCGCGCTCCCTCATCAGGTTGCTGCTCCCTGGCTCAGTCCTGCTCTAGTGATAGGGAAATACTGATGTTATGCGTTGTACAGTCAATATACAAGTCGACAGATGTGTACGCACTGCTGGACCTCTTACCCAACCGCGGAAACAATGTTATTAGACGACCAATACTGATCTGTTGAAACCGTAGCGTCCAGGTCAATCTTCCTGCAGAGTCCGGAGAGATGGGTATCCTTGCGAACCACGTCCCGTCGATCGAGCAATTGAAGCCAGGACTTGTAGAGGTTATAGAGGAGAGTGGAGGCAGCAAGCAATTTTTCCGTACGTTATAGCAGGCGGACAACGCTATATACACCACTCCAGCGTCTACACTATACAATGGAGGAGTACGATCTGTAGTGCCTTCTGCTGATTGAGGCCTTGCGTAGTTTCCGGAGGCTTTGCAATCGTGCAGCCCGGCTCACAGCTCAGCATCAACGCCGTTGAAGGATTCCCACTTGAAGATTTCAGTTCAGATGTAAGATTGCCCTGTTATTATGTTCCTATACCAAGCCATCGCTGACGATATTTACTATCAGTCTGTGCGGTCGCAAATCTCGGAAGCACAAAAGATCGCTGGAGGAAGTGGAAGCGAACAAGATATTGCTGAAGCCAAGATTGAACTTGAGGTAGTACCGCCCGAGAAGTGCTTTTCTTGGTTATTACGCTGACCAAAGATGATCGAACAGGTATTGGAGAGTTTGCAGGCATCCTTGAAGTAATAGCAATGTAGTATAGTGTTCCAATACCTAGTGTCCCAATGTTTTGGCATCTTGATTCGTCTCACGATTTGCTTCGCTACTCCGGCTCTTCTGCCTTTGCCAGGTTGTGCCTGCTGTATTGGTCTATTTTTATGTATGTTGGTCTTTACTGTTGGACCAGGGTAGTGCCTTCCACACTCGGTTCTTTGCTTTGCTTGTGGCTGCTACACGTCGTGGTCTTGATACCTCAATACCTTTCCTAAGGACCTTAACATCCTCCCCCAGAAAATCAGTCATTCTTTCTTAGAGAAACATTACAGTAAAGCGATCTTTAAACCGACAGCACTCGATCAATCACCCATATTTTCTAGATTATTCATCGTTGAAGCTATGACCCCCCAGCCTCAGACTCCGCTTACAAGCAAAGCATCGACGATCAGGAGTCACTCGCCCTACAGCACAAGGAAAGGACCCATCGTCAATGAAGGCTTCGTTGCGGCTCGTGTCCGTGCTATACAGGGCGGGTTCAATCAGGCAAAGACCCCCCAATATCCAGATCCTCGTAATGACTCTGCCCTGCCAAAGAAACCGTGGGATAGAAGTATTCACTCCTTGAAGGAGTCACCCTCGTTCAGGAATTTCAACCAGCTATCAACAGCTCAGGACCTCAACAACATCGACAGCGATCGTTCCAGGAGAAGCCAGCTATCCAACTCCAGAAAATGGCAGCGTAGCACAAGCAGCTTACGCTCGCCCTACAGCGGCTTACCATCTGGTCTTCAGCCTTCCTCCGACCGTAAAGCCCACAGCATGTGGGATCTGCACACTCGCTATCAAGGTTCACCCCACGGTGGTAAGAAACGGTATCGAGATTACAGCAATCTCCGGAGGATCTCTGCTGGCACTGAGACTGTAGAGTCCGAGATCATCTCTCCACAACCGCTATCTCCCTACAAGCAGCCCGTCAACGTATCTCAGCAGAACACCGATGATAGTGGATTTTGGAGTGAGACGCAGGCTGATCAGCAGCATTCACTCCCAGTCTCGAACCCTAGGAAGAGCATTGCAGAAGCACTCGGCAAGGTCGTGGATTTCACCGAGAGGCAAGATGAAGCATCAACGGCATGGGCTACTGAGGACAAGAAGCCTGAATATCCATTCCCTGCGACGGAACCATTCAGAGATCAATCTATGCCAGAAGTTGAGCGCTCCAAGGGAGGACTACCACTCGACCGCAGAGCTTACTCACAGTACATTGCAAGAACGTTACCCAGCTTCAATACAGCTCTAACTACGGCTAGTGGCTCGAACGACAGCAATGATGAGCGTCCGCTTCGAAGGATCCGCGGCCGTCGTGCGGCTCCCGACAATACCATGGTAGACTCGTCCGAGCCTGATCAGCAGGAAGGATTTAAACCATTGCTAGCGCTCAAGAAGCGATCTCGAGCAGCAACTGCGTCCTACTCTGGCCACTCGGTGAGCGATGCACCTCGCCGAGCTACTATGCCTGCTCCGTCCATTGATCCCTTCATCGACTATCACGCTTACGAGGACACGGGCGAGGTTCAAGAGCCTGATCAGCAGGAAGAACCCAAACCATTCCTACCGCTCAAGAAGCGATCTCGAGCAACCACCGGGTCTTATTCTGGCCATTCAGTAAGCGATGCACCCCGCCGAGCCACTATGCCTCCTCCATCCGTTGACCCGTTCATCGATCACCACGCTTATGAGGATACGGATGAGGTCCATGATACTCTGCAGGAATTCAAGGCGTACAAGGCCACAGAGAACTCAAAGCTACATCAATGCGATGACGGAAGCACAATCTCCCGACACGCTTCAGAGATACGGAGATCAGACAAACCAGAATCTTCAAACTCCCGCCAGTCTAGCGCAACTAGCAGAGCACCTTCCATAGCGCTCTCTCGACCCCTGAGTCGCGTCTGGCGGAGGCTCAGTACCTGGCGGCTCGGCTTTGGCGCGAGACAATCCGAGTCGGTGGAAGCATCCTCAGACCAGAAGTCAGAGACACAAGCACCAAGCCGCACCGGTACCGATCCGGAGCCGCAAGTCAACGAACGCTCCCGCAAAGGCTCTGGACGACCGCGTGGGTTCACGTATAAAGGCGTGTTGGACGCATCAACGGACTCCGCCGCTTCCAATATGGCAGGATCCGATACAGAGACGGATGAGCAGCCTCACAGAGGATCGCCAAAGGATCAGTCTCTGTCGTCACGCTCTGCCACTCCAAATCCATCTCAGCTTCGTGTTACTGAAGGAGGACAATACAATGAGGAATCGGAAGACGGCCATACTCTCGGAAAACGTTCTCGCAACTCAAGAGATTCGGGCAGCTCTCATGCAGGGTTGACCGAGCGCTGCGAAGGACAGCTCGGGGAGACGCAGGAGCGCGTCCACCGTGATCAGTCAACAGGAAAAGAAGCTTCTGATCAGGGCAACGCTGTGTCGGGTCGTCCCAGCACTTCGCTTGCTCCACAAAGTTCCGTACTATCCTCGAACTCTTTAGGAGAAGAAGCTTTGAAACAGGGCAACGCTGCACCAGGGCCTTCCAGCACCTCGCTTACTCCTCAAAGTTCCGTACCATCCTCGAACTCCTTCTCGCCTCCAACGCCAAAGACAATCACCCACGAAGGTGAAGAGGGTCACGTGCTACCGCAAGAGCTCCCCGAGGCGCAATGGCCTCTTCCAGAAAGACCTAGTCCCTCGAACGGATTCGCATCCGCCCCAACCAGAACTCCACCTGCTCGTCCCTCTCGTCCTCCACCGCTCTCCCTCGACTGCTCGCACACCGACCCCCAAAAAGCAGACCGCTCTCCTCACAACCCCGAACCATCGCAAACGTCCATCCCCAAGACCCACTCCTCAAACCCCAGCGCAGCACCTCCGACCGCAACACCATCCACCCCCCTCGCGCCCACCGACCGCCGTCCACCCCTCGCGCCCGCCCACTCCCTGAAACCCACGCCCGCGCAACCAACCACCGGCCTCAGCACCCCGGACCCCATAAACTGGACCCCCAGCCGCGGAAGCGTGCTCTCCCGGACGTATAGCTCCCTCCATGTGCAGTCTGCCACTCCCTCGAGGACGCAGTCGCCTACGCCGTCTTTTGTTTCGGAGACGGGGACTGTGAATTCGGTGGCTAGCTCTGAGGCGTATGCGAGTCTTAGGGGGGCGAGGCCAAAGTTGAGGGAGGCTTCTGCTGCACGGTCCCCATCTGCTGCACGGTCGCTGACGGCTCCACGGTCGCCAAGCACAAGGATGGACTATGGGCTGCCGCGGTATAGGGATGCGGGGTGTAGGGAGAGGGAGCAGAGGATCAAGAGGGTGAAGGTCGTGGTTAGTTTGGATGGGGGGCCGGATCTGGTGGTTGATGCGGTGGTTGAGCGGGGGAGGGAGGGGGGACGGGCGGAGTGGAGGGTTTGGGAGGGGGTAAGGGGGTGGGAAGGGGAGAGGGATGAGTGGTGGGATCAGAGGGTGGTTTGATGGAGCTGGGGTTATCAGTCTTAGATGATGACGTTTGAGTGAGGAGGGAGTGTGGTTTTGGGTTTTGGGTTTTGCTGTAAGCTATTTGTTATGAAGACGAGCCTTGTGCTAGGACTTGAATGCGCAGGTTTTGTCTGCTATTGGCTTGTATTCATGCCTTCCACTGTTCTATGGTCGTCCTGTAAAAGGCTTGCCGGAGCGCCCAGAGCGAATTGCGACTGGGTTTTGTCGCCGAGTGCTCGCTTGGGCGGGGCGGCGTCTCGTGGGGTCGACTCTGCTTTAGGTTCGAGCGTGGCAAACCCTATACACGAGTTGCCCCGATGAATGAGGCTGTTTTTGTTGCTTGATAGCACAACTCTCGAATGATAACGTGTGCCCGCGAAGTCTGGCTCGCGGATCCCTCAATCCGGCCCAAGACCATGAGGCTTCTTCCCGTTGCCTCGAGCGTTTGCTCTCTCCAACTATGACTTCTCGAGCAGTGCAGGCCTCCATTCAGCCATGATACAGATCCTCAGGGTCGATCCGGAAATTCTCCCCATTCTTCCTCACGTGCTGCTTCTTCTTATCCCTCCTCAACGGCTTGCGCATATCGAATGCGTCTTCCCCGCTCTTTCGTCCCGTTGGGTCGTCGCTGTAGTAGTCGACTACGCGCCGGAAGACGGTGTATCTGTGATGTTCTCTCCGTCAGCTCTGTAATCCTCTTCATCCACCCCGTACACCCTCTATCCTGTCATCGCCTTTTATGATGATGAGAGTGAACAATGGGAGAGGTAGGTATAGGTCACGTACCCCATCCCCCTATACAGTCCCACCGCAGTCGCATTCCCCGCCCTGACGAACAGATCCACGAACCAGGCGTCCTGCTCATCGCACCCGCGCTCCAAGGCTTTCGTCAGGTCCTGAGCGAGGCCCAAGCGTCGATACTGAGGCGCGACGGTTAGGGCGGTGACGTGCCCGTGCCAGGGCATGTAGTTGGACATGAAGGCGTAGTGGAGGGGGTCGGATTCGACTTTGCCCATCACTGTGGAGGGGGAAGGGGATTAGCTTGGGGGGAGGGTCAGTTGGGTTGGGGAAGAGGAGAAAATGGAAGAAGGGAGAGAGACTGTAGCCAGTGATGTTTCCATGCTGGTCCTCGGCGACGGTGAAGAGGGAGGGCCAGCGGGTGAGGTACTGGTAGTAGAAGTCAAGGTTGTAGTTCTCAGTGAGGGGATCGAGGTTGGTGAGGTTCATATGGAGGAGATCCTGAGGGCGGAAGGGGCGGAGGGTCGTCATTGCGGAGGTAGAGTCCAAAGCTTTGATCTTTTGTGAGATCAGAGCTCTTGAGTCTAGGATGAGGGCACCTTGGAAGTGATTGATGAGATGGGTATGGCGGGCTGACGCTAGTGGCTTTGCTCATTAGCGTGGCAGCGGAAAGCAGCCGCAGCGAGATCCCTGTCACGCGCCGAGGGGCGGCCGCCGCCGAATGCGTTGTTGATTGATGCAACACTTGGTCGAGAACCGGGCTTCTGTCCCTCTTAAGTCTTGAAGCATCAAAGAGCTCGAGCTTCTAATACCATCTGTGAGAAGTTCCAGAGAACCCTTGATTCTATCATACCTTCGACATATCCAAGGGACTCGCAATTGTCGAGCCCAGACGTCATTCGACAGGAAACTGCTTTGAACCGCCTCCGCAGAATAGCGGGTCTGCATTCTTGGTCTTCCTGTCTCTTGGAGATTGCCCTCCAATGCCGGTCTCCCCAAGAACGCCGAACAGGCGGCAGAGATCCTCAAACCATGAATTGACCTTTTCCCCCAGAAGCCCCAAATCTAACGGCTATTCCTCGTCTCGACCATCCCACAGTCGGAGGACGTCCACGAATTCGATACAATCGCCAGTGACGCCCCGACCCTCATCATCTTACAGTCGCAATGTTGACTTCGGATCTTCAAATGGCTTTGGTACCGCTCCAGACGGAGCGAACGGACTCGGTAATCTGGCGGACGAGCTCGCCGAAGCGTGGGATGAAGAAACCGAGGAGGGGTTTGAGCCCCGGTCTCCGGACGCTCATTCCAACGGGCACGGAGAACTGGCAAATGGACATACAACGCCGCCTCTCTTAGCCTCACCTTCCTCGATCAGCAACCGTATCCCCTCTCGCTCCCCAAACAAACCAGCCTCTCGATCAAAGCACCGCCGAAAACAGTCCCAGCACGGTAGCTCCGATTACGGCTCTGACCACGGCTCTGACCCCGAAGAAGTAGACGGCATATCGCCGACCCTCGAAGCACACATGGCCGCTATCGAGCACCTCGCACAGTACGGGACTGAAGCAAACGGTAGCGAAGCCGACAATGTGATCTCCCGGGTTGCAGAGAGTCTACGAGATCTAGGCAGCCAGAGCGGAATGGAGAACCGCACGTCACGGTAAAAGAAAACCCCCTCCCCTCCCCCTCCACGTCCCCCAATATCCTCAGAAAGAGGAACGGCATTGGTAGACTAACCACCGCACCCACCAGCCTAATCACAGCCCACACCACCCTAACAACCTACCTAACCCAGCAAACCCGCCTCCTCCTCACCACAACCACCACCCTCCTCTCCCCCCTCTCACCCCCACCCCCTCCCACCGACATCTCCTCCCTCCTCGCCCTCCTCCCCCCCCTCCTCTCCCACCTCCCGACCCCAAACCCCCACCC
>JAABUS010006894.1_pt1 | contig 13445 bp, 10 predicted proteins | sample 5560161 | NCBI WGS metagenome assembly JAABUS01 (sample SAMN10711885, study PRJNA513376) | rock metagenome | isolation source: Antarctica rocks | place: Antarctica: Victoria Land, Trio Nunatak nord | collected 2016-01-04 | reverse complement strand
CGAAGAGGAGGCGGCGCGGCTCTCCCGCCGCCTGGCGGAGCCAACGCTTTGGGACGCCTTCATCGGAGTGCTCGCGGCGCGCGGACTCCCCAGCAGTTGCGACGAGGAGATCGCAGCGGCACTGCTGACTGTCGCCCGCGACCGCGCCCACCATGCCGATGTATGGGAGCTGGCGGAGGCGCTCATCCAACATGACGAGCTTGCGGCCGCCTGGCGGGCACGCCACGTCACGATGGTCGAGCGGATGATAGGCACCAAGACCGGGACCGGAGGATCGAGCGGAGCGGCGTACCTTCGCAGCCGGTTGCCGTTGCGCTACTACCCGCTGCTATGGGACCTACGCTCCGAGCTCTAGCCCTGAGATGTTGTCGGAGTCCATCGGGACTAGGGTCGGAGTGGCTGCACAACGGCGTGCGGCCGCGGGCCCGCCCCGCTTGGAAAGGTGCCGCGCAGCCGCGCGCAGGACAGGTCGAGCACTCATGGACAGTAGGTTGGACGACGCCAAGCAACGGCTGCTAGACGAGGCGGCTGCCCATCAAGAGAAGCAGCCGTCGTCCGCGGTGGACGGCGACCTGACCCGGCACCTGCTTAACGTCTACTACCGCCACGTGCCCGCCGAAGACCTTCTCGAACGTAGCGCGTCGGACGTTTACGGCGCCGCGCTGAGTCATTACGGGCGTGCCGCCCAGCGACCACAGGGGACAGCCGCCGTCCACGTCTTCACCCCCTCCGTTGAGGACGACGGGTGGGGAGCCGAAGGTCACAGCGTCATCGAGGTCGTCACCGACGACATGCCGTTCCTGGTCGACTCGGTCACCATGGCGCTCACCAGTCACGACCGGCCGATCCACGCCGTCATCCACCCGCAGCTCCTGGTCCGACGCGATGTCGCGGGCCAGCTGCTCGAAGTCAGCGACGCCGACGGCTCGGGCGCGGGGATCGCGTCCGAGCTCGTCCGCGAGTCGTGGATGCACATCGAAGTCGACCGCGAGACCGGCCAGCAGGAGCTCGACGCGATCAGTGCGTATCTGAGCCGAGTCCTTCGCGACGTCCGGGAGGTGGTCGAGGACTGGGCCAAGATGAACGAGCAGGCTCAGCTCATCGTCACCGACCTGGAGACGGACCCTCCCCTGCTTCCTCAGCCCGAGATCGAGGAGGGCAAGGCGCTGTTGTCATGGTTGGCCGACGACCACTTCACCTTCCTCGGTTACCGCGAGTACCGGCTGCAGATCGTCGAGGGCGAGGACGTGTTGCGCGCGCTGCCTGGCACTGGACTCGGAATCTTGCGCTCTGACCAGGACATGTCACCGTCGTTCGGCAGGCTCCCCGTAGCAGTGCGGGCGAAGGCGCGCCACAAGCAGCTGATGATCATCACCAAGGCCAACTCGCGGTCGACGGTGCACCGTCCGGCGTACCTGGACTACATCGGCATCAAGTCGTTCGACGAGTCGGGCGAGGTCACCGGAGAGCGACGCTTCCTCGGCCTCTTCAGCTCGGCGGCGTACACCGAGAGCCTCACCCGCATCCCGATGCTCCGCGACAAAGCCCGGGCACTCATCGACCGCGCCGGCTACTCACCGGGGAGCCACAGCGGCAAGGCGCTGATGGACATCCTCGAGACCTATCCGCGCGACGAGCTGTTCCAGACCCCTGTCGACGAGCTGCTGCCGGTCGCCGAGTCGGTGCTGCACCTGCGCGAGCGTCGACAGCTCCGGTTCTTCAGCCGGCTCGACGAGTACGGCCGATATCTGTCATGCCTGCTGTACCTTCCTCGCGACCGTTACACGACACAGGTCAGGGAGAAGCTGCAGCAGATTCTGAAGGAGACGATGGGGGCGGACACCCTCGACTACACGGCGCGAGTGAGCGAGTCGGTGCTCGCCAGGCTGCACTTCGTGGTCCGGGCCAAGCCTGGTGAGACCCTGCGCGACGTCGACGAGAGCGAGCTGGAGAGACGGCTGGCCGAGGCGACCCGTTCGTGGACAGACGACCTTGTCTCGGCCATCACCGACGAGTTCGGGGAGGAGGATGGCGGGCGGCTGTCGCGCGCCTACGGTAACGCGTTCCCGGAGGCGTTCAAGGAGGACTTTCGACCCAAGGTCGCCGCCTCGGACGTCCGTCGGATGGAAGCCGTCGAGCCCGATTCGATAGGGCTGTTCCTCTATGCACCAGCCGAAGCAGGGGAGGGCATGTCCCGCTTCAAGGTGTTCAGGACTGGCAGCCCAATCAGCCTTTCTCATGTACTGCCGCTGCTGTCGGCCATGGGTGTGGAGGTCGTCGACGAGCGGCCCTACGAGCTGTCCTTGCGGACTGGACCGGCGTGGATCTACGACTTCGGTCTGCGGCGCCACGCAGAGATGCCGGCAGGAGTGCGTGAGCTGTTCCAGGACGCCTTCCGTGCCACCTGGGCGGGGCGCGCCGAGAGCGATGGCTTCTCCGCGTTGGTGCTGGATGGCGGAATTCCATGGCGGCAGGTGACGATCCTGCGTGCGTACGCCAAGTACTTCCGTCAGGGGGGCTCACCGTTCAGCCAGGACTACATCGAGGCCTCGCTGCGCGCGAACGTGCCGATCGCGCGGCTACTGGTCGAGCTGTTCGAGGTGCGCTTCGATCCGGCGTACGACGGTGATCGATCGGCGACCGGTGCGGAGATCCACGAGAAGATCACGGTGGCACTTGACGAGGTGGCGAGTCTCGATCAGGACCGGATCCTGCGCAGCTACCTTCGTGCCATCCAGGCGACGTTGCGCACGAACTTCTATCAGCGCGACAGCGACGGCAGCCTGAAGTCCTACACGTCGCTGAAGCTCGAGCCAAAACAGGTGCCGGACCTCCCCGAGCCACGTCCCAAGTTCGAGGTATTCGTGTACTCGCCTCGTGTCGAGGGCGTGCATCTGCGTTTCGGTGCGGTCGCGCGGGGCGGGCTGCGCTGGTCGGATCGTCGCGAGGACTTCCGCACCGAGGTCCTTGGGCTCGTCAAGGCGCAGATGGTGAAGAACACCGTCATCGTGCCGGTGGGCGCCAAAGGCGGGTTCTACTGCAAACAGCTGCCACCGCCCTCGGTCGACCGCGACGCGTGGCTCGCTGAGGGGATCGCCTGTTACAAGACGTTCATCTGTGCGTTGCTCGACATCACGGACAACCTGGTGGACGGCGAGACGGTGCCACCACGTGACGTCGTGCGCCACGACGATGACGACAGCTACCTCGTGGTGGCCGCTGACAAAGGTACGGCCACGTTCTCAGACATCGCCAACGAGGTGGCGAAGGGGTACGGCTTCTGGCTCGGTGACGCCTTCGCGTCAGGTGGGTCGGTCGGGTATGACCACAAGGCCATGGGCATCACCGCCCGCGGCGCCTGGGTCTCGGTGCAACGACACTTTCGCGAACGTGGAATCGACTGCCAGCAACAGGACTTCACCGTGGTCGGCATCGGTGACATGAGCGGCGACGTGTTCGGCAATGGCATGGTGCTGAGCGAGCACACCCGACTGGTGGCCGCCTTCGACCACCGCGACATCTTTCTTGACCCCGCGCCGGACGCCGCGTCGTCGTTCACCGAGCGCAGTCGACTATTCGAGCTGCCGCGGTCGAGCTGGGTCGACTACGACGAGGACCTCGTCAGCGAAGGCGGCGGCGTGTTCTCCCGTTCGCTCAAGTCGATTCCAGTCTCGCCACAGGCCGCCCAGGCGCTTGGTGTCGAGGGGACCACCCAGATGACTCCGGCGGAGCTGATGAAGGCGATCCTGCTGGCGCCTGTCGACCTGCTCTGGAACGGCGGCATCGGAACCTACGTCAAGGCGCAAACGGAGTCGAATGCCGACGCCGGCGACAAGGCCAACGACGTGATCCGGGTCAATGGGAACGAGCTGCGCTGCCACGCCGTCGGCGAGGGAGGCAACCTCGGGCTCACCCAGCTGGGGCGGATAGAGTACGCCGCCAAAGGCGGACGCATCTGCACTGACTTCATCGACAACTCCGCTGGGGTCGACACCTCCGATCACGAAGTCAACATCAAGATCCTGCTCGACCGACTCGTGCATGCGGGACAGATGTCGGAGCAGCAGCGCGAGGATCTCCTGGTGTCGATGACCGACGAGGTCGGGTCGCTCGTCCTGGAGGACAACTACGCCCAGAATCTGGCCCTGGCCAGCTCGCTCGCCGTCGCCGCACCGCTGATGCACGTGCACGAGTCCTGGATCCGACGACTCGAACGGCGTGGGTTGGTCAACCGCGAGATCGAGTTCCTGCCGTCCCCGAAGGACTTCGCGAACCGGCGGCAGGCTGGAACGGCGCTGACGGCTCCTGAACTGGCCGTACTGATGGCCTACACAAAGATCGTGCTGGCGGACGAGTTGCTCCAAGGGATGCTCCCCGATGACCCCTTCCTGCGGGGGGATCTGTTCAGCTACTTCCCGACACAGATGCGCCAGCCCTACCGCGAGCAGATGAACGAGCACCCGTTGCGCCGCGAGATCATCGTCACCCAGGTCGTCAACGATCTTGTCAATTTCGCCGGCATCACGTTCTTCCACCGGTTGAGCCAGGAGACCAGCGCCACGGCCGAGGAGCTGACGCGAGCCCACCTGGTCTGCCGCGAGCTGTACAACGCGGACCATCTCGTTGAGCAGGTCAACGCCCTGGACAACCGGGTCGACGCGGCGATCCAGACCCGGATGCGGCTGGCGGTGCGCACTCTCGTCGAACGAGCCACCCGGTGGATGGTCAACAACCGCCGGCCGCCCCTCAACTCCGAGGCGACGGTCGAATACTTCGGGACCCACATCCAGCACGTGATGCACGCGTTGCCGGACCTCCTCTGCGGGGTGGACCGTGAGACGTTCGAGCACACCAGCGCTGCCTTCAGTGACGCTGGAGTGCCGAAAGCGCTCGCTCGACAGGTCGCCGTGCTCCCGTCGGCGTATGCCGCACTGGAGATCGTCGAGATAGCGAACCGGGACGGTTATGACGCAATCGAGGTGGCGCAGCTGCATGCCACCCTCGGCGCCGACCTGGGACTGAGCCAGATGCTCGACAAGATCTTCGCCTTGCCCCGCGACGACCGTTGGCAGACGATGGCGCGCGCAACGTTAAGGGACGACCTGCACGCGGCGCACGCGAGGCTCACCGCACAGGTGCTCGCGACGACCGAATCGGACGAGAGCGCCGAGGAGCGGGTCGCGTCCTGGGAACGCACCGAGGACACGCTGGTGAGGCGCGCCAAGTCCACTTTGGACGAGATCACATCGGACGACCAGACCGACCTGGCACGGATGTCGGTCGGCCTCCGGGTCGTGCGGACCATGCTGACGACCGCCTAGCGTTCGGACTGGCTCGACCATGGTTGGATGTCCGCCATGGGGGAGGTTGTCGCTGCAAGCCATCTGGTCAAGACCTACGGCGATGTCAAGGCCGTCGATGACGTCACCTTCTCGGTTCAGGCGGGTGAGGTCTTCGGGATACTGGGGCCCAACGGCGCCGGGAAGACCACCACGCTGGAGATCCTCGAGGGGCTGAGACCCGCCGATGTCGGTGAGGCCATCTTGCTCGGGCATCAGTCGTGGCCACGTGACACCGCACTGTTGCGTCGGATCGGTGTCCAGCTCCAGGCGTCAAGCTTCTTCGAGCGGCTGACGGCACGAGAGCAGATCCACACGTTCGCGGCACTGTACGACGTGCCCGGGGAGACAGCCGACGATTGGCTGGCGACGGTGGGGCTGAAGGAGAAGGCGGACACGCGCACCGAGAGGCTGTCGGGTGGTCAGCGGCAACGACTCTCGATCGCCTGCTCGCTCGTGCACGACCCGGAGCTCGTGTTTCTCGACGAGCCGACGGCGGCGCTCGACCCGCAGGCACGACGTAACCTCTGGGACCTGCTCAGCTCGCTCAATAGCGACGGGCGCACTGTCGTGCTCACCACCCACTACATGGATGAGGCCGAGGCGCTGTGCGACCGGGTGGCGATCATGGATCACGGCAGGATCCTCGAGCTCGACTCACCCGCGTCGCTCATCCGTGAGCTGGGCGCCGCGGTCCGCATCAGCCTCGACCCGGCCGCCATCTCCGCTTCAGAGGCCGGCAACCTTGACGGCGTCGACGAGGTGGAGCACGACGACGACGCCGTTGTGCTGTCCACGCGAGAGCCCGCCGTGGTGCTGTCCGAATTGGCGTCACGCCGGGCCCTCGAGGGGCTGCAGGTCAAGGGCGCCACGCTCGAGGACGTGTTCCTCCAGCTGACCGGGAGGGAATACCGAGCATGAACGCCTTCCTCAGCATCAGCGCCGCGATCTTCAAGGGTTTCGTCCGCGACCGCCAGGCCGTTTTCTTCTCGGTGTTCTTCCCGCTCATGTTCCTGGTGCTCTTCGGTGGCATCTTCGCCGACCAGGGCCAGAGCCGCATCGCCCTGGTCGAGGTAGGGCAGGTGGGTCTGATCGACAACATGCCGGCCAAGGCGAAGAACGCATTCGATGAGGCGTTCGAGGTGCGGAAGCGCAGCGATCTCCGTGCAGCGTTGCAGGATCTGCGCAAGGGCGACGTTTCCCTCGTCGTCGAGCAGCGTGGGGACACCTTGGTCGTCCACTACAGCGGGGCCGACCAGGTCCAAGCAGCTGTCGCCCAGGGCAGTCTGCAGTCGTTCGTGCAGTCAGCGAACGTCGCGGCCACCGGCGAGCCTCCGAAGTACAAGGTGGACAGCGAACGGGTCGAGGACGCCTCGCTGAAGACAATCCAGTTCGTGACGCCGGGGCTGCTCGGGTGGGCGATCGCCACCAGCGCCACGTTCGGTGCTGCCGCCACGCTCGTCGGTTGGCGTTCGACCAAGCTGCTCCGGCGGATCCGGCTCTCGCCGGTGAGCACGACGTCGGTCGTCGCGGCACGGATCGGGGTGACGGTCGCGATCGCGCTGGTGCAGATGGCGATCTTCGTCGGGCTCGCGGTCGCAGTGTTCGGACTCAGGCTGACCGGCTCGTGGTGGATGTCGATCCCCTTGCTCGTCACCGGAACGCTCTCGTTCATGGCGCTGGGCCTGTTGGCGGGCTCGATCTCCAAGACGGTCGAGGGTGCCAGCTCACTGGCGAACATCTTCGTGCTGCCGATGGCGTTCCTGTCCGGGTCTTTCTTCCCGCTGGACGGAGCACCCAAGTGGCTCGACATCGTCTCGCACCTGCTACCGCTGCGCTACCTCAACGAAGGGATGCTCGACGTGATGGTGCGCGGTCAGGGCCCGAGCGCGGTGTTGCTGCCCATGGGCGTGCTGGTCGGCTTCGCGATCATCGTCGTCGCCGTCGCCAGCCGCTTCTTCAGCTGGGACAGCGACTAGACCCGTTCCTTCGATCGCTTTGGAGGCTGCGGCGAGGTGTTGACGGTCCACGAAGGGGTACCCCCGGAACGCAGGCGTCAGCAGCTACCCCTGACAGGAGACCCATGCGTGCCACTATGTTGAACTGCTCGCTCAAGCCATCATCGGGGGGCTCGAACACTCAACAGCTTGCGGACGTCGTCATCGAGGCACTGAAAGGTCACGGTGTGGAGACCGAAGTGTTCAGGCTCGCCGACATGTCGATCGCTCCCGGCGTCGAGACGGATGCTGGAGATGGCGATGAGTGGCCGCGCGTGCATACGGCGATCCTGGGGTCGGAGATCTTGATCGTGGCGACGCCCACCTGGGTCGGACACCCCTCGTCGTTCGCGCAGCGAGCGCTGGAGCGAATGGACGCCATGATCTCGGAGACCGACGACCAGGAGCGACCGGTAGCCTACAACCGGGTGGCGGGCGTGATTGTTACCGGAAACGAGGACGGCGCCCATCACGTCATCTCAGAACTCAACGGCGCGCTCGTCGACATCGGCTTCACGATCCCGCCCCAGTCGTGGACCTACTGGAACCGCGGCCCAGGACCGGGACCGGAGTACGGCGACACCGAAGAGGGCCACGACTGGTCACACAGCACCGGACGGGCGATGGCTGCGAACCTTGTCTCGGTCGCCCAAGCACTGCACGCACACCCCTTGCAGAAGCCGCCGGAATGACCCTGGCGACGGGCAGCACGAGCACACACAGACGACCCATCGAGTCGAGGAGGGTGAGGCGCAGGTGACGGAGAGTACTCACGACCCGGACGGAGCAGGCGACCCCGTGCTGCGCTCCGACGACGACCCGGCGCAGACGTACGTCGATCCCGAGTTGGGTGCGCACGCGCCGCCGCAGGACCGGCGGGAACAGCCGGCGGGACCCGGCTCCGAGCCGGGCCAGCGACCCGGACCCCTGAAGCCGGGGGAAACCGGTCCCGACACGCCCGATGGCTTCGCCTCGTTCGAGCGACCCGGACTCGACGGCAACTGGGACGACTCCGCCCCCAACGACTGAGCCGGCGTACCGCAAGGATGCACGTCAGGGTTCGCGGGGACAACAGGCCTCGGCGTAGCCTTGCGTCGTGGCCGGACCTGACTTCTCCGAACGTCTCAAGCAGCTGGACGCGACGCTGACGAGCATCGAGCAGGTGCTTGATCTCGACCGGATCCGCGCCGAGATCGCCGACCTGGGGGAGCAGGTCGCCGCCCCCGACCTCTGGGACGACCAGGCCAACGCTCAGCGGGTCACGGGGCGACTGTCGGTGCTCCAGTCCGAGCTGGAGCGCGTCACCGGCCTGCGTAGTCGGCTCGACGACGCAGAGGTGCTGGCTCAACTCGCCACCGAGGAGGGCGACAGTGCCTCGCAGGCTGAGGCGGATTCGGAGCTCGACCGGCTGACCAAGAGCATCGAGGCACTCGAGGTCCGCACGTTGCTGTCGGGCGAGTACGACGAGCGCGACGCGCTCGTGACGATCCGGTCCGGCGCTGGTGGCGTCGATGCTGCCGACTGGGCAGAGATGCTGATGCGGATGTACCTGCGCTGGGCCGAGCGGCACAAGTACCCGACCGAGGTCTACGACACGTCGTACGCCGAGGAGGCCGGCATCAAGTCTGCGACCTTCGCGGTCAGGGCGCCGTACGCCTTCGGCACGTTGAGCGTCGAGCAGGGCACTCATCGGCTGGTGCGGATCTCGCCGTTCGACAACCAAGGCCGCCGCCAGACCTCGTTCGCTGCCGTCGAGGTCGTTCCCGTGCTCGAGCAGACCGACGAGATGGACATCCCCGAGGAGGAGATCAAGGTCGACGTCTACCGTTCGTCGGGTCCTGGCGGGCAGAGCGTGAACACCACCGACTCCGCGGTGCGGCTCACCCACCTCCCGACCGGTCTCGTGGTCGCGGTGCAGAACGAGAAGAGCCAGCTGCAGAACAAGAACACCGCAATGGTCATCTTGAAGGCGCGACTGCTCGCTATTACGCGGGCCGAGGAGAAGGCCACCCTCGACGAGATCCGTGGCGATGTGATGGCGTCGTGGGGTGACCAGATGCGGTCCTACGTCCTCAATCCCTACCAGATGGTCAAGGACCTGCGGACGGACTACGAGGAGGGCAACCCGTCGACCGTCCTCGACGGTGACATCGACGGCTTCGTCGAGGCCGGTATCCGATGGCGGCGGTCGGCCGTGGTGACATGACGGCGTCGAGCGCAGAGCGAGTCGTTTCGACCTGTCCCGAGACGGGTAAGGCACGGACATGAACCTGCCGACGTCGAACCCCTCACCTCACGAGCTGTTGGGGATCTACCTGAACGACCATCTCACAGGTGCCTCAGTCGGTGTGGAGCTGGCTCGCCGCTCAGCGAAGGGCCAGCTCGATCGGCAGCGGCGGACGGAACTGTCCCGGCTCGCCGACGACGTAGAGGAGGATCGCGTCAGTCTGCTGCGGCTGATGAAAACACTTAGCATCCCTGCCCAGAAGCATCGGATCGCGGCAGGCTGGGCGGCGGAGAAGGTTGGCCGGCTCAAGCCGAACGGCACATGGGTGCACCGGTCGCCGCTCAGCGACGTGGTCGAGCTCGAGTCCCTCCGGGTGGGAGTAGAGGGCAAGCTCTGTCTGTGGCGGCTGCTGCACCGGCTCGCCGACACAGACCCGCGCATCTCTGCCGCGGATCTCGATGAGCTCGAACAACGGGCGGCTGTCCAGATCGAGGCGCTCGAGGGCATGCGACTCGAGGCTGCCGAGGCCTTGCGCGCCTGAGCTGACCGAAGCGGGTCGGACGGTCCCCACCCCAGACCCGTCAGCTGTGGAGGCTCGCCCGGGGCGGCCTCCGGGGCCGCCCCGGCGCATTCGCCTAGAATCTGGCCAGTGATCCGGTTCGAGAAGGTAAGCAAGTCCTATGACGGTCAAACGCGTCCCGCCCTCGACGACGTCGACGTCGACATCGAGAAGGGCGAGTTCGTCTTCCTCGTGGGCGCGTCAGGCTCGGGCAAGTCCACCTTCCTTCGGCTGATCCTGCGCGAAGCCCGCCCGACGACAGGCCATGTGTTCGTCGCCGGCAAGGAGGTCAACCGACTTGCCGGCTGGAAGGTGCCAGGGTTACGGCGTCAGATCGGCACTGTCTTCCAGGACTTCCGGCTGCTCCCCAACAAGACGGTCGCCGACAACGTCGGGTTTGCCCTACAAGTCATCGGAAAACCCAAGAGCACGGTCCGCAAGGTTGTCCCTGAGACGCTTGAGCTGGTCGGTCTGGGCGGGAAAGGCCACCGGATGCCCGACGAGCTGTCCGGCGGGGAGCAACAGCGCGTGGCCATCGCGCGCGCCTTCGTCAACCGGCCGATGATCCTGATCGCCGACGAGCCGACCGGAAACCTTGACCCCTCGACTTCGGTCGGCATCATGAAGCTGCTGGACCGGATCAACCGCACCGGCACGACGGTGATGATGGCCACGCACGACTCCGGCGTCGTCGACCAGATGCGCAAGCGGGTGATCGAGCTCGACTCGGGCAAGGTCGTCCGTGACCAGGCACGCGGCGTCTACGGCTACCACGGTTGACGGCGGTCCCTCGACCCTTGCCGACGCGACCTCGAACAGAACCGGGAACCCATGCAACTGCGATATGTCACCTCTGAGCTCGCCAGCGGGCTCAAGCGCAACGTGTCGATGACGATCGCCGTCATCTTGACGATCTGGATCTCGCTGACGCTCGTGGCAACGGGGCTGCTCATCCGCGCGCAGGTGGAGAAGATCGAGACGCACCTGGGCGGTCTGCTCGAGGTCCAGATCGCCTTTTGCGCCAAGAGCTCCACGTCGCCGCAGTGCGTCAGCGGGCAGGCGACCCGCCAGCAGGAGGCGTCGGTCAAGGACGTCATCGACAAGAGCGACTACGTCGCCTCGTACCGTTACCGCACCCGTCAGGAGGCGTACGAGGGCTTTCAGGCGACGAACCTCGACGAGGACGGCAACCCGACGGGGATTGCCAAACAGATCCGGGTGTCGGACATGGCGACGGCGTACTGGGTGACGCTCGACGACCCCAAGGACACCGGTGCGCTGGTCAGCTCGGTCGAGAACCTGCAAGGCGTACAGACCGTCTTCAACCCACGGCAGCAGCTCGCCCCCGTCTACCAGACGCTGAACGTGTTGAAATGGATGGCGCTCGGAGGGGCTGCTCTGCTGGTGTTGGCAGCCGTCCTCCAGGTGTCCAACACAATCCGGCTGGCGGCGATGGCACGGCGAAGAGAGATCGGGATCATGCGGCTGGTGGGTGCATCGAGCATGTACATCCAGCTGCCGTTCGTGCTCGAGATCGTCGTTGCCGCGCTCGCCGGCGCTGCACTGGCCTGCGGCTCGGTGGTCGCATTGATGGTGTGGGTCGTGCCGTGGCTCCGCGGCCGCGTGCACCTCTGGCCATGGGTCGAGAGGAGCGATGCGATGTTCGCGATGACCGCGGTGCTGGGGATAGCCCTGCTCCTGGCCGTGCTTCCGACCCTCTTGATGACCCGGAAGTACCTCAAGGTGTAGGGGTGGTCGGTACCGGGGACTGACAATGGTCCTCCTCGCTGGGCGTGACCGCAGAACGCACACAGCGCAACACCGCACAAATACGTGAATGTCTGGCTCTGCACCGCTACCGTCGAGTGGCCATGACTTTCCCCACCAGGTGAGGACTTACCGCCGTGGTCCGATGCTTCCCCCGCGGACGCACCCGGCAGGCCCGCATCACCGTGGCGATGACGTTGACTGCGTCGTTGCTGGGTGCTGCGTTTGCCAGCCCGTCGATCGCTGAGCCGTCGACGGACGATGACAACCACCTGAACCATCAGAAGAACCGGCTCGAGAACCGCATCGAGAACCGTAAGCTCGACGTCGACGAGATATCGACCAGGCTGGTCAGCGCCAAGCGCCGCGTCGATGCCGCCGCCGTCGACCTCGGCCAGGCCCGCACGGAGCTCGCCGGACTGCGTGAGCAGGTCAGGCAGGCGCAGATCTTCGACCAGCAGATGCAGAAGGCGCTCGATCAGGCGATTCTGCGGCTCGAAGACGCTCGCGAGGACTTGACCGCAGGGCAACAGAATGTCACCGAGGAGCGCCAGGCGCTCACGGACTACGCCGTGACCTCGTATCAGTCGGGTGAGACGACCGCGCTCAACCTCGACATCGCATTCCAGTCGGCGTCACCCGAGGAAGCTCTCGACCAGATACAGGCCGCGACCACTGTGGTGGACAAGCAGACCGTGGCCGTGCAGAAGCTTGAGGCCCAGCAGGTGCTGCTGCAGCTGACCGAGCAGCGCGTGGAGGAGTCCAAAGACGAGGTCAAGACTCGGCGTACCGAGGCGGCTGAGTCGTTGACGACGAAGCAGGGCCTGGAGCAACAGGCTCAGATCGCCACCGAGCAAGTGGCGACACGCGTCCAAGAGCTGCGAACCTCGAAGCAGGAGATCCAGGCAGCCAAGAAGCACGAGCTCGAGCGGCTGAGGACGCTGCAGAAGGAGCGCGACCGGGTCGAGGAGAAGCTACGCAAGATCGCCGAGGCGCGTGAGCGGAGGGCACAGCGTCGTGAGCGGTTGGCTCTGCTTGCCGCCAAGAGACATCACCGTCCGGCTCCCAGCTCTACGACCGTGAGCAAGAGCAACACCAGCGACGGTTTTTTGGACTACCCGGTCAGCAACACCTACATCACCTCCCCGTACGGCATGCGGATGCACCCAATTCTGCACGTCTACAAGTTGCACGACGGCACGGACTTCTCCGCGGGATGCGGCAGTCCGGTGTACGCCGCGGCACCAGGCCGCATCCTGTCGGAGTACTACAACGCCGGTTACGGAAACCGCATCATCATCGACCACGGTTATGTCCGCGGGGTGAGTTTGTCGACGTCGTACAACCACCTGACGTCGTTCGTCGCCGGCGCCGGCCAGTACGTCCGGCGTGGCCAGCTCATCGGGTACGCCGGCACCACGGGGTACTCCACCGGTTGTCACCTGCACTTCATGGTCTACGTGAACGGCTATACGTCCGACCCCGTCGGCTGGCTCTAGCCCGGACGTTGACTCAGCGGTCTCGGGTGACGCCGAATTGATTTCGCGCCCGCTTGC
>JAABUS010006892.1_pt1 | contig 13448 bp, 11 predicted proteins | sample 5560161 | NCBI WGS metagenome assembly JAABUS01 (sample SAMN10711885, study PRJNA513376) | rock metagenome | isolation source: Antarctica rocks | place: Antarctica: Victoria Land, Trio Nunatak nord | collected 2016-01-04 | reverse complement strand
GGGGGTTCGGCGGGTTGTCGCGGAACTGGTCGTCCTTGATCAGCAGCCACATGACGTCAACGCGGAACCCATCGACGCCGCGCGCCAGCCAGAACCGCAGGACGTCGAACATGGCGGCGCGCACCTGCGGGCTGCGCCAGTTCAACTCCGGCTGTGTCGGCAGGAACGAGTGGTAGAAGTATTGCCGGCTCGCCTCGTCCCACGTCCAGCCGGACCCGCCGAAATGGCTCTGCCAGTTGTTGGGCTGGCCGCCGCCCGGTGCGCCGTCGTGCCAGATATACCAGTCCCGCTTCGCGCTGGCCCGGTCGCGTCGGCTGTCGATGAACCAGGGGTGCTGGTCGGAGGTGTGGTTTGGGACGTAGTCGAGGATGATCTTCAGTCCGCGCGCATGGGCCGCCGCGATCAGCGCGTCCATGTCGGCGAGGCTGCCGAACAATGGATCGACACCGCAATAGTCGCTGACGTCATAGCCGAAATCGGTCATCGGCGACGGATAGGCCGGAGCGAGCCACAAGGCGTCCACCCCGAGCCAGGCAAGGTAGTCCAGCCGCGAGACGACGCCGGGCAGGTCGCCGGTGCCGTCGCCGTCGGTGTCCTGGAACGACCGCACATAGACATGATAGACGACGCCTTGCTGCCACCACGCCAACGCCATGACTCAAGCCTCCGTGTCCTCGACGGAAAACGCAACGCGATAGGCCGGACAATGTTCTGCTTGCGGAAAGCACCGGGTTAGGGCTTGGCCTTGCAACGCGGGCAGGCGACCATCAAACCGCCGGTGCATCATGGCGGCACTTCCGGATGGGGTGGGATTCGAACCCACGGAACGCTTGCACGCTCGGCGGTTTTCAAGACCGCTGCCTTAAACCGCTCGGCCACCCATCCATATCGGCCGGTCTCGTCTGTAACTGTTCGTTATCGGTTGATCAAGCTGGGAAGCGCTCTCGGTTCAGGGCGTGATCGCGATCTTCAGCACGCCGTCGCGCTGGTTGGCGAACAGCTCGTACGCCGCCTCGATCTGCTCGAGCTTCATCCGATGGGTGACGAGCGGCTTCAGGTCAACCCGGCCGGACTGGATCACCGCCATCATCCGCCGCAGCCGCTCCTTGCCGCCGGGACACAGGCTGGTCACGATCTTGATGTCGCCCAGCCCGGCGCTGAACGCACCCAGCGGGATGCGCAGGTCGCTCGAATACACCCCCAGGCTCGACAGCGTGCCGCCGGGCCGCAGCACCCGCAACGCGTTCTCGAAGGTCTGCTGCGTGCCGAGCGCCTCGATCGCCACATCCACGCCGCGCCCGTCCGTCAGGCGCATGATCTCCGCAACCGGCTCGGTCTCGCGGAAGTTGATGGTCACGTCGGCGCCGACCTGCCGCGAGATCTCCAGCCGCTGCGCGATCCCGTCCACCGTGATGATCGTCGTGGCGCCCGAAAGCTTCGCCCCCGCCGTCGCGCATAGCCCGATCGGCCCCTGCGCGAACACCGCGACGGTGTCGCCGATCCGCACGTGCCCGCTCTCGGCGCCGGCGAACCCGGTCGTCATGATATCCGGGCACATCAGCACCTGCTCGTCGGTAAGGTCGTCCGGCACCGGCGTCAGGTTGGCGTTGGCGTCGGGCACCAGCACGTATTCCGCCTGGCAGCCGTCGATCGTGTTGCCGAACCGCCAGCCGCCCATTGCCTTGAACCCGTGCTTCGTGCCTGCGCCGTCCTGCGACAGGCACCCGCACAGGCATGCATTGCTGGTCCCGCTCGGCGTGATGGCGCCGACGATCACCCGCTGGCCTTCCTGGTAGCCGGCCACGGCCGAGCCAAGCTTCTCGATGACGCCGACCGGCTCATGGCCGATCGTCAGCCCCTTCGCGACCGGGTACTCGCCTTTCAGGATATGGACGTCCGTGCCGCAGATCGTCGTCGTGGTGATCCGCACGAGAGCCTCGAGCGCTCCGACGTCCGGGATGCGCTTGTCGTCCAACGCGATCCGGCCAGGCTCGACGAAAATCGCCGCTCGCATCATCGCCATCATTTTCCTCCGCTTTTCTTGATCTCACAGTAGCGGCTTCCAGATTGCCGGCAACATGTTATTGCTTGTTGCTTTACTGCACGCAGACTGTCCCATATTCGAACGTGCAAAGGATGACTGCTCCAAACGCGACGACATGTTGCGGCTTACCGCGCACGGACCACTTTCCCGTCCTGACAGAGGAGGGCCGTCCACCATGCGCTTGCGACATCGAGGACTGAGAGCGGCAATGACCATGGCGGCGACGCATGGCAGGCCGGTGGTGATCATTACCCTCCTGTCATCGTCGCTGGCCGCGCAGATCGACCCCCATGACGCGCTGTCCCGCCTCGTTGGTCACAGCAAGGCCGAGCTGATCCAACGCTTTGGCGCGCCCTCCGACGCGATCACGACCATCGACGGCGAGCGGCTGATCTACGAGACGCTGGACGCTGGCCGTGTCAATGGTCGCAGCGGGCAGAATACCCGCGCCGGCGGCCCTGGCGATTTCGGCCTGTTTCCCCGGACCTACTCCTTCCGGTGCAGGACAGAGGTGGTGATCGCAGACAACCTCGTGCGCGCGTTCAACCGCAGCGGCAACGATTGCCGCTGACTGGAAGGCGTATGAAGGCTTCGGAGACCCGGACCAGCCGTGCACGGCATCAACGAAGGGTTTCGTCGAGACGGCGCAGATGATGTCCCATGAACAGGGGCAGCACCATTGCGGGCCGGCCGGCGTGCTGGACCATTGCGGCTGGAAGGGCCTCCAACGAGTCGAACGACGTACCGAACTGAGCCGTGACCTGGGCCAACGAGGTGCGCGGGGCGACGATCAGGACGTCCTTTCCGGTTTGTTCCGCTGCGCCGGCGAGCAATCCATACTCCCGCGGATCGGCGCCCAGGCAGATGACCGGCACGAGGCCTCCCAGCGCATAGTCGATCTTCCCGGCATCGTGCCACCGGGTCGCGGCGACGACCAAGCCGGGCTTCCCCAGCAGGCCGCGGGCAGCCAGGTCGGTTCGCACCGACGTCCAATCCACCGCGTCGAGGTCGGGGTCGGTGCCAAGCGTGAAGTCCTCGAACACGTCGGGCAGCCAGTTGAAGCGCACTTCGCTTGCGACGAACACGGCGCCGAGCGTCACGGTCGCGGCGGTGACTGCGAGATAGACACGGACCGAGCGACTCGCCCGTCGCCGGCGCCCGATGGCATCGCCGAGCAGCGGGAACAGCATCAGGTAACCCGGGGCGGCCCAGTGAAACAGCACGCGGCTGTGCAGGGAGATTGCCAGGAACGTCAGGATGGGTGGCAGCGCCAGGCACGCCAGAAGCCAGCGTCCGGGATCTCGGGGTCCACGTCGAAGAGCGACTGCGCCACAGACAACGAGCGGCACCCAAATCCACGGCAGGATAAACAGCGCTTCGCCCAACAGCGTCGAAAGCGGGGCGAACGGGTGCAGCCGGCCGCTTCCGGCACGGCCGGCCTGGAACAGCAGGGAAGCCCAGCCGTGCTGGGCGTTCCAGAACAGCACGGGCGCGAAGATCGCGAGGGCGAGCAGGCCGGCGGCATAGGGATGCGGCCGCAACAGCCAGCGACGGCCGGTCGGCTCGGTCAGCAAGAATACAATGGCGCCCGCGATGGTCAGCGCGGCGGAGTACTTCGAGAACAGGGCCACGCCCGCGCACAGCCCCACGCCGAGCCACCAGCCCCAGGCCGCACGGCCCACGGCCGGCAAGGCGGCGACCAGGCAGACGGCGGCACCCAGCAAGGCCGCGATCAGCGGTCCATCCGGCAACACCCAACTACCGTCCGTAATGCCGAACACCGGCGCCGCATTGAGCAGGGCCGCCGCCCAGAGCCCGGCGCATGCACCGAACAATGCGGCCGTCAGACGGAACATCAGCCAGGTCGTGAGCGCGAACAGCAGGACAAAAGGCAGCCGCACGACGAACGCGCTTTCACTGCCGGTGACATGGGCAGCCGCCCAGGCCATCCACCAAGCCAGGGGTGGGTGATCAAAGTAGCCAGGCTGCAGCGTCCGGCCGGCCGCCACCATGTAGCTCTCGTCGATGCCAAGCCCGAGAGCGCCGGCGAAGGCCAAGCGGGCCAGCAGTGTGGTCAGCATCAGCAAGGCCACGCCTCCAGCCGGCGTATTCAGCCACCGCTGCGCGATGCGGAGCTGCGCGCGAGTCCGTATTGTCCATGAAGGGGCCAAAGCGGCCGGCTGCCCTGTTGGCCATGCGCCCGGTCCCGAGTTCGGCGTCGAAGCCGCCAGAGCTGCCATGGTTCTGTCCCCTCCATCATCTCGTTTGTTAAACGCTATTAACTCACGATCTTGCTATTGGCGAATTGGAAATTCCCAATGTTGGCGGGCGACACAACATTGCACGCCGCCACCAGTCATTCGATGCTCTATTGGCCAGCATGCCCAACGCCTCCGACCTGCCGCGGAAATGAGAATGCTAATCATTTACATCATTGCGCTCTCGGCTTGACTGCCCGCGGCCATGCCCTACTTGCAGCATCATGCGCAACTTCTCTGAACTGACCGAACGTGACCTGCTCGCCCTCGCTATCTCCAGCGAGGAGGAGGACGGCCGCGTCTATGCCGACTTCGCCCATGAGCTGCGGGACGAGTATCCCGGCAGCGCCCAGATGTTCTCCGACATGGCGGCCGAGGAGAACGAGCACCGCCGCCGGCTGATCGACGTGTTCGCCGAGCGGTTCGGCCCGCATATTCCCCTGGTGCAGCGCCAGGAGGTGCGCGGCTGGGTGCAGCGCAAGCCGGGCTGGCAGGTACGCGCCATGGGCATCGAGGCCGTGCGCCGTCACGTGCAGCAGATGGAGCAGGACGCCGGCCGCTTCTACCAGCAGGCGGCGTCCCGGACCTCGGATGCCGCGGTCCGCAAGCTGCTGGGCGACCTCGCCGAGGCCGAGCTGGAGCACGAGCACACCGCCGGCGCGATCGAGCAGCGGCGCCTGCCCGGCGAGACGCGCGTGACCGAGGACGACAACGCGCGCAAACGCTTTGTGCTGCAGATCATCCAGCCTGGCCTCGTCGGGCTGATGGACGGCTCCGTCTCGACGCTCGCCCCGGTGTTCGCCGCCGCGTTCGCGACCCACAACTCCTGGAACGCCTTCCTGGTGGGAATGGCCGCGTCGCTCGGCGCCGGCATTTCGATGGGGTTCGCCGAGGCGCTGGCGGATGACGGCAAGCTATCGGGCCGCGGCACGCCGCTGCTGCGCGGCCTGGTGTGCGGGCTCATGACCATCGCCGGCGGCATCGGCCACACGCTGCCCTATCTGATCCCGGACTTCATCACCGCGACGGTGGTATCGGTCATCGTAGTGGTGATCGAACTGGCGGTGATCGCCTGGATCCAGTGGAAGTACATGGACACGTCGCCGCTGTCTGCCGCGGCCAAGGTCATGCTCGGCGGCGCGCTGGTGCTCGCAACCGGCATCTTGATCGGCAGCGCATAGGATACGTCCTGTTCTTGCCGAAGCCCAGGATGCCTGCTGAGGTAGGGCGTCCCGGGGAGTCGCCATGCTCACACTTTGCGGCATCATCATCGTGGTGACCGGCTTCGTCGCCGGCATCAACCCGCTGCTGGTCGTCACCGTCGCAGCCCTCGCGACAGGGCTGGCGGCAGGGCTGGACATCGTTGCCGTGGTCTCCGTCCTCGGCCGCGCCTTCACCCAGAACCGCTACGTCGGCATCGTCTGGCTGGTGCTGCCGGTCATCGGCCTGCTGGAGCGCGCCGGGCTGCGCGAGCGGGCGCAGGCGCTGATCGCCCGGTCGCGGCAGGCGACTGCGGGACGCGTGCTGATGCTGTATTTCGTGGTGCGCCAACTGGCGGCGGCGCTCGGCCTGACCGCGCTGGGCGGCCACGCGCAGATGGTGCGCCCGCTGATTGCGCCGATGGCAGAGGCGGCGGCCGAACGCCGTTTCGGCGCGATCACCCCCGCGACGCGCTTCCTGATCCGTGCCCACGCCGCCGCCGTGGACAACATCGCAGTGTTCTTCGGCGAGGACATCTTCATCGCCATCGCCTCCATCCTGCTGATCAAGGGTTTCCTGCAGACCAACGGCATCGACGTGCAGCCGCTGCAGCTCAGCGTCTGGGCGATGCCGACCGCGCTGCTGGCGCTGGTGGTGCATGTGACCCGGCTGTTCCTGCTGGACCGCCGGTTGCAACGCGAGGCCGCAGCCAAGATCAAGGTCGAGGAGCGCGTGCCATGATCACCCTGCCGATGATCTACGCGCTGGCGGGCCTGATGTTCGCGGCCGTCGCCATCCAGGGGGCGCTGGACCGGGCCAACCCTCGCCGGTTGCTCAGCGCCGGCTTCTGGGGGCTGTATGCCGTCAACTTCCTGGCCGGGTCGTACTTGCCGGACCTGGCAAACGGCGTGCTGGTGCTCGTCATGGTGGGGCTGGCAGCGATCGGGCTGGGCCGCGGGGCGCCGCCGACCACGACGACGGAACAGCGCGCCGCCGGGGCCGCGCGCTTCGGCAATGCCCTGTTCGTGCCGGCGCTGCTGATCCCGGGCGTCACGCTGCTGGGCACGTTGCTGCTGAAATCTGTGGTGATCGGCGGCCGTCCGCTGATCGAGCCGAACCAGGCGACGCTGATCTCGCTCGGGCTTGGGGTCATCGTCGCGCTGGTTGTTGCAATGGTCCTGCTGCGCCCGCCGCCGCTGGCGCCGGTGCGGGAGGCGCGGCGGCTGGTCGAGACGATCGGCTGGGCGGCGGTGCTGCCGCAGATGCTGGCGGCGCTCGGCGCCGTGTTCGCCGTGGCAGGCGTGGGCACGGTGATCGCCGGGCTGCTGAACGACTACGTGCCGCTGGACACGCCGCTCCTGGCGGTCGCGGCCTATGCGCTGGGCATGGCGCTGTTCACCGCCATCATGGGCAACGCCTTCGCCGCCTTCCCGGTGATCACCGCCGCCATCGGACTGCCGCTGGTCGTGCACAAGTTCGGCGGCGACCCGGCGGTGGTCTGCGCGCTCGGCATGCTCAGCGGCTTCTGCGGCACGCTGACCACGCCGATGGCCGCCAACTTCAACATCGTGCCGGCGGCGCTGCTGGAGCTGCCGGACCGCAACGGCGTGATCCGCGTGCAGATCCCCACCGCCCTGATCCTCCTGCTCGGGAACATCGTCCTCATGTATTTTTTGGCCTTCCCGCGATGACGCAGCTCACCCCCGATCTGGCAGGCCGGCTCGCCGCCATCGCCCTCGGCCACGTCGCCCGCGAGTATCCGCATAAGCTGGACCATGTTTTGGCCGGATCCGAGGACGTGCGCGGCCCGCGCGAGCTGCACCCGGTGTTCTACGGCAGCCTCGACTGGCACTCTTGCGTGCACGGCTACTGGATGCTGGCGTATTTGTACCGGCGCTTTCCCGCGCTGCCGCAGGCGCCGGCGATCTGCGCCCTGTTCAATGAGCATCTCGCGCCCGGCCCGATAGCGGTCGAGTGCGCCTACCTCAACCGAACGAGCGCGCGTGGGTTCGAGCGTCCCTATGGCTGGGCCTGGCTGCTCAAGCTCGCGGCCGAACTGGCGGGGCACGACACGCCGGAGGGGCAGGCCTGGTCCATGGCAGTGCAGCCGCTAGCCGACGCGTTTGCGGCGCGGTTCACCGCATTCTTACCGCTTGCGACATACCCGATGCGCCCCGGCGTCCACACCAACACGGCGTTCGCCGTCCGGCTGGCGCTGGACTACCCGGACGCGGCGCTCCGCGAGACGCTCACGGACGCAGCACGGCGCTGGTATGCGCAGGACGCCGACTGCCAGGCCTGGGAACCCGGCGGCGACGAGTTTCTCTCTCCCACGCTGATCGAAGCGGAGTGCATGCGCGCCGTGTTGCCGGCGCACGAGTTCGGACCCTGGTTCGCCCGTTTCCTGCCGCGGCTGGACCGCGGGCAGCCGGCGACGCTGTTCACCCCCGCCACCGTCAGCGACCGCAGCGACGGCAAGATCGCCCATCTGGACGGGCTGAACCTCAGCCGCGCCTGGTGCTGGCGCGCGCTGGCCGACTTCACGCCGGACCCGGCCGCGGCCCGGCGCACGGCAGGAGAGCATCTCGACGCCAGCCTGCCGCATGTCAGCGGCGACTACATGGGCGAGCACTGGCTGGCGAGCTTCGCCGTGCTGGCGCTGGAGTGCGGGGCACCTTCCGCTTAAAGCCCGGTGCCGCCGTGCCCCGGGTGCAGGCAGTGCTCGTGCGAGAGGTCGGCCAGCACCTCGATCACCCGGCACTCCCCGACCTTGCCGTGCCCGCAGGCATCCACCATGCGCGCCAGCTCCGCCTCCAGCGCTTGCAGCCGGGCGATGCGGCTGCGCACGGACCCCAGGTGATGCCGCGCGATGGCGTCCGCCTCGGCGCAGGAGCGATCGGGATCGTCGGACAGCCGCAACAGCGCCCGCACGTCATCCAGCGGAAAGCCCAGCTCGCGCGCGTGGCGGATGAAGGCCAGCCGGTCCATGTGCTCCTGCGTATAGGCCCGGTGCCCGCCCTCGGTGCGGGCAGGCGGCGGCATGGTGCCGTCCCGCTCGTACCAGCGGATGGTTTCCACCTTGGTGCCGGTCTGCCGGGCCAGGTCGCCGATTGCGTAGGGGGCTGCGCCCATTATCTGCTCCATATCGCTGCAAACACCGGGTTCACAGCGCGGTGTGCGCCGGAATAGGGCTTGCACCTCTAGTGGCTACAGGTCCCTATGCCATGTCCGGATGCGAGAGGAAAGAGGTATCATGCCGGACGGTGCGGAACACGCAGGCGCAATCGGGACCAGGACGTGGCGGGTCAGCGGCATGGATTGCGCGTCCTGCGTCGCCAAGGTCGAGAAGGCGGTGTCCAGGCTGCCCGGTGTGCAAGACATCCAGGTGAACCTGATCACGGAGACGCTGACCGCCCGGCTCAGCGCTGGCAGCGATCTGGAGGTCGTCGCGCGTACGGTCGGCGCGCTCGGCTACAAGGCGACGCTCAGACAGGGTTCTGGCGAGAGCGCGGCGTCAACCGCGCACGATCATGCCAGCCACGACCACGCCGGGCATGGACACGCGCACGGCGACAAGGACGACGAGCCTGGCGTGCCGTGGTGGCGCACCGGCAAGGCCAGTCTGGTCTGGCTGCTGGGCGCGCTGGTCGTGGCGGCCTACGGCGGATCGCTGCTGTTCCCGGCGGCGGCGTACTGGCTTTTTGTCGCGGCCACCCTGGTCGCCGTGGTCCCGTTCGGCCGCCGTGCCCTCGTACTGGCCCGCGCCGGCAGCCCGTTCTCCATCGAAACGCTGATGACCGTGGCCGCCCTGGGCGCCGTAGTGATCGGCGCGGCGGCGGAGGCCGCGATTGTCGTGCTGCTGTTCGCGGTCGGCGAGATGCTGGAGAACGTCGCGGCCGGTCAGGCCCGGTCCGGCATCAAGGCCCTGGCCGACCTGATTCCTCGCACGGCGCGCGTCGAGCGCGACGGTGCGGTCGTGGAGTTGCCGGCCGACCGCCTCGGCCTCGGCGACATCGTGCAGGCCCGCCCCAGCGACCGCATCCTGTGCGACGGCGTGATCGTGGAGGGCCAGTCCGCCCTGGACGAAAGCCCAGTCACCGGCGAGAGCGTGCCCGTCGCGCGCGGACCCGGCGACGCGGTCATGGCCGGCTCGGTCAACACGTCTGGCTTGCTGCGCCTGCGCGTGACCGCCACCGCCGCCGACAACACGCTCAGTCGCATCGTCAAGCTGGTCGAAACGGCGGCGGCGAGCCGCGCACCGACGCAGCGCTTCATCGAGAAGTTCAGCGCCTACTGGACGCCGGGCGCGATGGCCGTCGCCGTGCTGGTCATCCTGCTCCCGCCGCTGCTGTTCGGCGGCGATTGGGCAACATGGGTGTATCGCGGCCTGGCCGTGCTGCTGATTGCCTGCCCCTGCGCGCTGGTCATCTCGGTGCCGGCCGCCATGGCGTCGGGCCTGTCGGCCGGAGCGCGCCGCGGCCTGCTGGTCAAGGGCGGCGCCGCGCTGGAGACGATCGGCAAGGCGGCGACGGTCGCGTTCGACAAGACGGGCACGCTGACCGCCGGCCATCCGCACGTGACGGACCTGCTGACGGCCGAGGGCATCGGCGAGGCGACATTGCTGCGCGCGGCGGCCGGGGTGGAGGCGGGCAGCGCCCACCCGCTCGCCATCGCCGTGCTGCAGGCGGCCGAGGCCCGCGGGCTCCAGCCGGCCCTGGCGACCGAGGCCGTTGCCGTGCCCGGCAAGGCCGCAACGGCCTTGGTCGAGGGCGCACGCATTGCGGTCGGCAGCCCCGGCTACGCCCTGGAACAGGGTGCCGACCTGTCGAGCTTGTCTGCTGAGATCGCCGGCTTTGAGGAGCAGGGCAAGACCGCGGTCGTCGTGCTGCGGGACGGCCGCGCCCTCGGCGTGCTCGCCCTGCGCGACGAGCCGCGTGAGGACGCGCGCGACGCCGTGGCAGCGCTGCGGCGCATGGGCGTGGCCTCGGTCATGCTGACCGGCGACAACGAGCGCACCGGCCGGGCGCTCGCGGCAGTGCTCGGCATGGAGGTGCGGGCTGGGCTGCTGCCGGAGCAGAAACTGCGGGAGATCGAGGCGCTGAAGGCGCGGGGCCCCGTGGTCATGGTCGGCGACGGCATCAACGACGCGCCCGCCCTCGCAGCGGCCAGCGTCGGCGTCGCCATGGGCGGCGGCACGGCCGTGGCGCTGGAGACGGCCGACGCCGCGCTGCTGCGTGAGCGGGTCTCGGGCATGGTCGATCTGGTGGCGCTGTCGCGCGCCACCCTGTCCAACATCAAGCAGAACGTGGCCCTGGCCGTCGGCCTCAAGCTGGTGTTCCTGGTGACGACGCTGACGGGCACGACGGGGCTATGGCCGGCCATCCTCGCCGATACCGGGGCGACCGTGCTGGTCACCTTGAACGCGCTGCGGCTGCTTGGGTGGGATGGTCCGCCTATCGGCGCGACGAAACCTCCCAGCGGCAGCGAAACCCGGCAGCCACTGCAGCCAGCGAAGGCATGCTGACGCGCGCTGACCTGGAACGGCTCGACCAAGCCGACCCGCTCGCGCCGTTCCGCAACCGCTTCGCCCTGCCGCCCGGGGTCATCTACCTCGACGGCAACTCGCTCGGGCCGCTGCCGCGCGCCACGCCGGGCCGCATCATGGAGGTGGTGACGCAGGAATGGGGCGACGGCCTGATCCGGAGCTGGAACGACGCCGGCTGGATCGACCTGGCCGGCAAGGTGGCGGACGGGATCGCGCGGCTGGTCGGGGCGGCGAGGGGCAGCATCGTCGTCGCGGACTCCACGTCCGTCAACCTGTTCAAGCTGCTCGGCGCCGCCTTGACGCTGCGGCCGGGGCGCTCGGTCATCGTCTCCGAGCGCGACAACTTCCCGACCGACCTGTATGTCGCACAGGGCCTGGCCGCGTTCCTCGGCGGCCGGCACACGCTGCGGCTTGCGGACCCCGGCGCCGTCATGGAGGCGATCGGCGACGATGCGGCGGTCGTGATGCTGAGCCACGTGAACTACCGGACCGGCGCGATGCACGACATGGCGGCCGTCACCCGCGCGGCGCAGGAACACGGCGCGCTGGCGCTGTGGGACCTGGCGCATTCAGCCGGTGCGGTTCCGGTGGACCTGACAGCGGCAGATGCCGACCTCGCCGTCGGCTGCGGCTACAAGTTCCTCAACGGCGGTCCCGGCGCGCCCGCCTTCCTGTATGCAGCACCGCGCCTGCACGTCGGGCTGCGCCTGCCGATCACCGGATGGCTCGGCCACGCGGCGCCCTTCGCGTTCGAGAGCGAATACCGCGCGGCGCCTGGCCTGGGGCAGGCGGTCGTCGGCACCCCGCCGGTGCTCAGCCTCGCGGCGCTTCAGGTCGGGGTCGATCTTGTGCTCGAAGCGCCGATAGCCGCAGTGCGGAACAAGTCGCTCCAACAGGTCGCGCTGCTGGCGGCGCTGATCGAGCAGGCCGCGCCGGGTGCGTTCTGCCGCGTCACCCCGATCGACCCGGCACAGCGCGGCAGCCAGCTTTGCCTGTCGCACCCGGACGCCTACGCCATCATGCAGGCGCTGATTGGCCGCAGCGTCATCGGCGACTTCCGCGCGCCCGACATCCTGCGTTTCGGCGTGACACCGCTTACCCTCAGCTACGCCGAGCTATGGGATACGGCGGCCACCCTCGGCGCCATCATGGCCGAGGGCGCCTGGCGCGACCCGTCCTTTGCCGTACGCCGAACGGTTACGTAGTGGCGTTGTCGAGCGATGACACCTGAGCAACCGGCGCCGGAGCGGGACGTGCGCTGGCGAGCGGCGCGGGTTTGGCCAGGAAGTCGGCGTCGAGCTTGAAGGTGATCGGCCGGCGCTTGTTGCGCTGGCGCGTGAGCAGGCCGCTCTTTGCCGCCGCCGCGTACACCGCCGTCTTGGCCCACACGGCCGAGCCGGACAGGTTGCGGTTGGGGCTGAGCTTCAGCTTCTCCCGCAGGAGGCCGTTCGCCCCGTTGACGAACAGGTTCCGGCGGATGTCCTTGGTAAAATACTCGATCGTCATCGACACGCTGAGCTCGTCGGCGTTCTCGATGCGGTGCGGCATGTTCAGCGGCCACTGCGCCATGTCGCCGGGCTGCAGCTCGATGCACTTTGCGTAGTCGTCGTACCAGTCCTCGTACTTGATGCCGGTCTCGTTGTTGTACAGGATCACGTTTTCCAAGGTCTCCGGCGTCAGGAATGGCGGCGTCGGCGGATACAGATAGACGCGCTTGCTCCCGGCGATCTGCCAAAGCGTCTGCCCGGCCGTGTCGAAATGGTAGTACACCTGGGCGCGCGGCGAGGAGATCAGGATGCCGTTGATCCGCTTGAACGTGGTGAAGCCGGGGATGCGCTCCTCAAGCTCACCGAAGATCTCGTCCAGCAGCTCGCCGTAGCGCGGATCGATCTCGTTCACCCGCAGCAGGTTCAGCCAGATGCGTCCGCTGTCGATTGCCTCGATTACCTCCGTGCCGCTGAGCGTGCCGATCTCCCCCTCGCGCCACAGCTTGCGCTCGTTCGGCCGCCCGGTCTCGATCAGCATGTAGTTCGACTTCGGCGCTACCTCGATCAGGCGCGCCAGCGCCGGGCGGCTGAACAGCTCGTGCTGATGCAGCCGGTGCTTAAGGCGCAGCGGCACATTGCCCCACAGCGACGAGTGCTCCGGCTTCCAAGAGGTGAAGATCGGGTTGGACATTTGAAACTCCAGGAGTCCGCGTTTGATAAAAATCAGGTTCGGGCAGGTTGACCGTTCAGCGCCCTGTATAGGCCGAAACGTTGAGAAATGCGAGATGAAGCGTTTGGCCCCCCAGGGCTTTCGCATCAAGCGACAGGCATATGGTTTAGGATGTCGGCGAGAACCCGCACGTCGAGCACCGCCTGTCGCATGGTATGACGGAGGGAGTTTTTGCCTGTGACGA
>JAABUS010006890.1_pt1 | contig 13451 bp, 14 predicted proteins | sample 5560161 | NCBI WGS metagenome assembly JAABUS01 (sample SAMN10711885, study PRJNA513376) | rock metagenome | isolation source: Antarctica rocks | place: Antarctica: Victoria Land, Trio Nunatak nord | collected 2016-01-04 | reverse complement strand
GAGCGTTAGCGTGGGACACGAGGACATCCTGGGCCAGTGGATGACTTAGACATCTCCACTAAGCCCGGAGGTCCTCACCTTTCACAAGGCCCAGGTGTCACCAACGTCTGTGCCGAGTACATCTAGAGGCCCAGCTCGGTCAGGTTGGGGTGATCCGAAGGTCGAGGTCCTGAGCGGTCCCAGTGCAAGAGTCGGTCTGCGCCGTCGATCGCGATGTCGTTGATACTGGCGTGCCGTTGCCGCATCAGGCCATGTTCGTCGAACTGCCAGTTCTCGTTGCCGTGGGATCGGAACCACTGGCCGTCGACGTTATGTGACTCGTAGGCAAACCGAACGGCGATCCGGTTGTCGCCGTAAGTCCAGACCTCCTTGATCAGCCGGTACGCCAGCTCGCGGGCCCACTTCTGATGCAGGAACGCCACGATGTCGTCCCGACCATGCAAGAACGTGTCCCGGTTGCGCCAACGACTGTCGTGCGTGTAGGCGAGCGAGACCCGCTCGGGGTTGCAGGTGTTCCAGGCGTCCTCGGCTGCGCGCGCCTTCTGTGCGGCAGTCTCGGCCGTGAACGGCGGAAAGGGCGGACGTTCGTTCATTGGGGCACCTCATGGGGTCGACTGCTGCAGAACGCTACAACCGAGCAGCTCGGTACGTGCGGGCGCGTGACCTGACCCCGCCCGGATGCGGCGATTAGGCGCATGTCATCGACCGCGCGGATCGCGGCAACGTCCGTGCGACGTCGGCCGCGGAACTCGGCGCGGCAGTGTCGGGTTATGAGACCTTCACGGCGTGAAGATCTACGTGGCTGGGCCTCTCGCCGACATTGAGACCGTCCGGGCGGTGAGGTCCGCAGTCCTCGCAGTGGGGCACGAACTCACACTCGACTGGAGCCGCGTGGAAGACGTCACGTTCGACACGGACTACGCATCACGACCCGCCCTGTCAGCCCGGCTGGCGAGGGACGACCTCGAGGCCGTCCTTACGGCCGATGCCGTGCTTGTGGTGGCCTCGGAACACGGGGGCGCGGAAATGTTTGTTGAGCTAGGAGCCGCCTTGGCACGGGCCGAGCGTGGGGACCTCGACCACGTCGTCGTCATCGGCCAGATCCGACACGAGAGCGTCTATTACCCCCACCCCACCATCAAGCGGGTATCGACCGTGAACGACTGGTTGGCCACTCTCACCTGACGTGGCACTGTTGTTAAGCGATCGCCTCAAGGCGTCGCCGCAAGATCTTCGATCCATAGACCTCGAGCCTCGCCGCACGCCGACCTGGTCCGGCCACTGGCGCCTTGCGCCAGGCTTAGAAGAGTCACTGGCTTCGCGCTACACAGGAAATCTTCCTGCAGAGCCGCGAGGGGGGATGGCTAAATGCAACAGTGCCGACGAGGTCCGCATTTGGTTCGGCGAAGGCCCGCTGATTCCCGGGGGCTACCTCTTCAATGATGACCCGAGGCCGACCTGCGAGGGCTACGAGGGTCTGCCGTGTACGGGATACGACGCGACCGGCACCCCCATCGAGCACTCGGAATGGACCGGCTACTTGACGCTCCCCAACACCCATGACGTGGGGATAGTGGTGCTTGACCGCCACACCGATATACCGCTGCCGGCGGGCGCGGCGGGTGACCCAATCGCGGTGCTGCCGGCACCCCTTGGTGGCCTCGCCACGGCTTTACACATCGACGTCGTCGCGGTTACCAGTCGCACTGGTCCTCGGGAACCCCGGCCGCGTGCGCACAGCGGCACACCTCGTGCTGCGCCGAGGGTCGGCTCTGGCGTACTGGAACACCCGGCCGGGGAAGATCACCCAGACCTGGCCGTCGGAGTCGAAGCTGCCATACCAGCCCGGGCTAGCCAGGCCCATCGAAAGGTGGCTGCTCAACGCGTCGGCGTGGCTCGGTTCGGCCTCGAACTCGAGGAGGGCACAGACGGCCGGTTGGGACGGTGCCGGATCGGTTATGGCGGTGCGTGACAGTCGGGTGACGGTCAGCGGTACCTGCTCCAACACGAAGCCGACGAGTAGACTCTCGGCAATGATGGCGCCGCGAAGTGCCACGTGGTGAATCCCTTGCTCAGCCGGGCACCCTGGGCCCGGAATCAACATGACCTCGTCCCATCTCCCTACGCCCCTACGCGCGCAGCGGCTTGCGCAGGACGAACGCCTGGGGCACCACCGGCAGGCGAAACTCTCCGACGCAGTAGTCGCGTTGTCGAGGGTTGGTCAGTGGTGGGCCGCCGTGGTTCGGCAGGCTGATCAGGCGCCTCGGGCGGCGGGCTGATCAGGCGCTGTCGGGCGGCAGGCTTTCGTGTGGGCCGTGAGGCGGCCCAACGCGGACGGGCGGCAAACAAGGTTGCGCCCGTCGCACCCGGGGTTGTGCGGCAGAACTAGCGTGGCCGTCACCGTCCACGGCTGAGCCTGCCTTGACGATAACGCTCCTCATCGAAGCTGTCTTGGGTGGACGGGAGTCGGTAGGCGAGGCGGCAGGCGTGCCGGGCCAGTGCAACGCGGGCCTAGCGAGTCGCTCGCAGAGAGGGGTGGGTGGTAACGATTTCAGTAATCGTCTACAGTCACTTCTGTGGGCACTATAGGCGACGTGGCTCGAGGGGCGGGTGTGTCGACGACCACCGTTTCGCGTCATCTCGCCGGCCAGAATGTGCGCAAGGCGGCAGCGGTTCAGGCGTCGATCGAGGCGCTCGATTTCCGGGCCAGTCACACGGCGCGGACCTTGAGATCTGGGATTACGCGCACGATTGGTCTGGTGGTCCCCGATGTCTCCAACCCGTTCTTCGCCGCCGTCGCGAAGGGAGTCGAATCGGTATCCCGCGAACTCGATTTGAACGTCTTCCTGAGCAATACCGACGAGAACGTTGAGCTCGAAAGGAAGGTGCTTCAAGGATTGGTAGGGCGCGTTGACGGCGTTATCCTCGCGCCCGCGAGGGAAGGGCACGACAGTACGGCGGGCCTTCGGAGGGCGGGTGTACCCATCGTGCTTCTTGACCGTCGCCTTCGCGATGCTGACGATCTGGACTCTGTGCTCGTGAACTCTTTCGGTGGGGCATTGCACGCCGCGGAACATCTGTTGAGCCTCGGTCATCAGCGCATCGGATTCATCAGTGGTCCTCTTGACACGACCCCTGGGCGAGAGCGGTACAACGGCTTCGTAGAGGCGCTCGAATCGGCCGGGCTCGGGCCGGACCCTGACCTGATTCAGATGGGTGACTTCAAGATTGACAGCGGCTATCAGGCCACGCTTCGCCTGTTGGGTCATCCAACCGCCGTGACCGCCATCTTCGCGGCGAACAATCTGATGACCATCGGGATGCTTCGAGCCCTTCATCACATGGGTGTGCGGGTGCCGGATGAATTGTCTGTGGTCGGGTTCGACGACTTGGAGCTGGCGGAGCTGCTGAGCCCGCCGCTGTCCGTCGTCGCGCGTCCCTCGGTCGAGCAGGGAGTCCTCGCCATGCGCCTGCTGCGCAGCCGGATCGAAGCGAAGGGCCCCGAGGAGGGGCAGCACATCGTTTTGGACACGCGCCTGACCGTGCGCGGCTCATGCGCCCAGCCACATCTTCCCAAGGCGAAGTTCCTACAGAAACTCGCTCACAGAACGGACATGAACCCATGAGCGACCTAATTGTCGGCCAGCCAGTCTTCATATCGATCGACAACCAATTGGCTGGCTACAACGAGAGTTACGCCGTCCCGCAGATGGGCGGCTATGCAGCTCGGGTGGACAAGTGTGTTGCCATGCTGACTGCTGCACGGGGAGCAGGCATCCCGGTGATCTTCCTGCAGGAGCGGCACAGCAGGACCCTGGCCGACTTTGGACGCGAACTTGACGGCCAAGAGGACGTGCACTGCGTCGAGGATGACCCAGACACCGCACTGGTACCGGCGTTGACTCCATTGCCGGACGAGTACCACGTGATCAAGCGGCGGTACTCGGCGTTCTTCGGCACCGATCTGGAAATTCTGTTGAAGGGGTTGAAGGCCGAGACGCTTGTCCTGTGCGGAGCCCTGACCGACGTATGCGTTCACTACACGTTCGTGGATGCACATCAGCATGACTACCACGTGCACGTCGCGGCCGATGCTGTCGGTGGCTCGTCACAGGCGGCGCATGAGGCGTCGCTGAACGCCATGGAGTATCTGCAGACGGGGGCGCTTCGATCGACCGACGACATCGTGGCGGCGTTTCGCGCCTTCGACGGTCCTCGCCGTCCGCCAGTGAGCGGAAACTTTAGTTCGGTCATGGCCTGACCTTGTGAGTACGAAGGTTCCGCAACCTCTGTCAGCACCCTCCGGGAGTGCGTCAGCGGCGATCTCGGTGCCGGCATCGGTCGTGGGGGACGTCGTGGGACTGACTGTGACGTTCAGGCGGCAAGGTCGGGACTTGCACGCTTTGCGAGGGGTGAATTTTCGAATCGACCAAGGCGAAATCGTAGGGCTGGTCGGGGAATCGGGATCCGGCAAGACGGTGCTGGGTCTTTCGATGCTCGGGTTGTTGCCCAAGTCTGCTCGCGTTCAAGGTGCCGTCACGGTCGACGGTGTGGAACTGAACCAGGCCGATGATCGGACCCGCCGAGGTGTCCGTCGTCGGGCATTGGGCGCCGTCTTCCAGGACCCGATGACCTCGCTCGACCCGACGATGCGGATCGGTCGGCAGGTTCACGAGGTGGCCGGAAGCACAAAGGAGGTCCTTCGGCTGCTCGAGGCGGTGGGCATCTCCGACGCCCAGCGGCGGTTGCGCGATTTCCCACATGAACTGTCGGGCGGCCTACGACAACGCGTGATGCTCGCGATCGCACTGGCCGGTGAACCGAAATTAGTCATCGCTGACGAGCCGACCACGGCTCTCGACGTAACTGTGCAGGCGCAGGTTTTGACGCTGTTTCGAAGGATGCGCGACGAGTTCGGTTGCGCGATTCTGCTCGTCACCCACGATCTTGCCGTTGCTTCAACCGTCGCCGATCGGATCTGTGTGCTGTACGGCGGTCTCGTGGCCGAGGTAGGTCAGGTCGCAGCCGTCCTCGAACGTCCCGGACATCCCTATACCGCCGCGCTGATGGCCTCACGGATTCGGCTGCACGCGGACCGTGGCCATCAGTTGCCGGTCATAGCTGGTGAACCCCTCCATCCCGCCAGTGAACCGGTGGGATGCAACTTCGCACCGCGATGCCCGGCCGCGACGTCGGTGTGCATCGAGCAGCGTCCGCCGCTTGCGGCTGTCCCGCATCGAGGCGGCCTTTCGGCGTGCCACTACCAGGCCGGACAAGAAGTGGCCCGGACGTTGTCGAGCATTGCCGCCCCCTGGAGCACTGTTTCGGTGGAAACTGGACGGGGCGGTGTGATCGTGCATCGACTAGGCGTTCGCTTTCCCGGCAGGCGGGGACTGCGTCGCAGCGAACCCTTCGACGCTCTCAGCGATGTCAACGTGACTGTGAAAGCCGGGGAGTCGGTGGCTCTCGTCGGCGAGAGCGGGAGTGGCAAGACGACGCTGCTGCGGGTCATTGCGGGCCTGCAGGCCCCGACGACGGGCAGCGTAGAGGTAAGTGGATCGCGACGTGGTCCGCAAATGGTGTTCCAAGACGCAGGATCGTCCTTCACGCCCTGGCTCACTGTGGGCCAACACCTCCAAGACCGAGTCGCTCACCTGCCCAAGGCGGAGCGCCGCGAGCGGGTAGTCGAGGCGCTCACGCGCCTGGGCCTGCCGGCCGAGGTCGCCAACGCGCGTCCGCAGCAATTGTCAGGTGGGCAGCGACAGCGGGCGGCGTTGGCTCGTGCCGTGATCGAGCCTCCCGACCTGTTGCTGTGCGACGAGCCAATTTCTGCGCTGGACGCCTCGCTGGCCGCCACCGTGTTGAACTTGCTGGGGCACCTACGCAGAGAACTTGGCTTCGCCATGATGTTCGTGAGCCATGACCTTGCCGCCGCCCGACTTGTCGCCGATCGAATCCTCGTGATGACCCGTGGGCGCATCATCGAGGAGGGCGCGCCGGACATCATGATCAGTCAACCTTCCAACGCTTATACGCAGGCGTTGCTTTCCGCCGTGCCGGACGTGCCGATATGGCGGTAACCCGAGTACTCAGCCTGGGTTCGGCGGCTGAGTCCGCACACGTGACACGACGCGACGGACTCCGGCTGCGCGGGATCGGAATACTCGAACTCATCGGTATCGTCGTGCTGTTCCTACTGCTAGCGACGTCTCTGGCGGCCCCCATATTCGCCGCAGACCCCGTGGTTTCCGTGGGTCCGGCTTTCCAACCGCCGTCGATCCAGCACCTGCTCGGCACCGACGATGTGGGTCAAGACATCTTCGCGCGGGTGATGTACGGACTGCGCACCAGCTGGCTGAGTGCCGGAGCCGTCATTGCCTCGGCAATCATCGTCGGTGGGGCCATCGGCCTGATCGCTGGCACTCGCGGCGGCTGGATCGATGCGCTGCTGATGCGCCTCACTGACACGTTCCTCGCGCTGCCAGGTCCCGTACTCGCCATCGCGGTGGCGGCCGCACTTGGCGCGAGCCTACGCAATACCGTCATCGGAATCGCGGTTGTCTGGTGGCCCTGGTACGCCCGCCTTGTCAGAGGTGAGATTCGCGCGTTGGCCGCTCGGCCACATGTTGACGCGGCACGGCTCAGCGGTGTGTCACGAAGCCGGCTGATGTTTCGGCATCTCCTTCCAGGCGCCTTGCCTCCGGTCATCGTCACGGCCAGCCTCGACGTCCAAATACTTGTCTTGACCCTCGCCGGTCTGTCCTTCATCGGACTGGGCGCACCAGCCCCTGCACCAGAGCTCGGCGCTATGGCCGCTCGAGGTGCTGACTACCTGTTCGCCAGTCCATGGATACCCCTGGCGCCAGGATGCGCCGTCTTCGCCCTCGCCGTCGCCGCCAACCTCGCTGGCGACGGCATCCGCGACCTGTTCGACCGCCGCTGAAACGCCCACCCTAGGAGGCCTCGTGCCCAGCAACGCAGGAACCCGCATCGCCGCCTTGCTCACGGCCACATTGTTGACGGCAGCCTGCGGTGGCGGTCAGCAGCAGGGCGACCAGGCAGCCGGTGACAGTGACACGCTCAAGATTGCCTTTTTCGCGGACATGGCCACCGCCGACCCCGACGTCTTCTACGACATCGAAGGACTCGCGGTCACGCAGTCCGTGTACGAGGGCCTGGTGCGCTACTCCCCTGGGGGCACCGAAATCGAGGGACAACTTGCCGAGTCCTGGGACGTCTCTGAAGACGGACGGACCTTCACTTTCGCTCTCAAAGATGGCCTGACCTTCGCCGACGGGACCGCATTGGACAGCGAGGCCCTCAAGGCAAGCTTCGAGCGACGCAGCGCGGTAGAGCAAGGTCCGTCATACATGGTGGCGGGGGTGGACAGCTACGAGACACCTGACCCTCAGACGTTCATCGTCCACCTCAAGAAACCAGACGTCGCGTTTCTGCACTACCTGGCATCAGCATGGGGACCCAAAGCGGTCAACCCCGGCGTGCTCGACGACAACGCCGATGACTTGGCACAGAAGTTTCTGGAGACCCACTCCGCCGGGAGCGGGCCGTACGTCATCGACAAGTTCACCCGAGGAACCGGATACACGTTGACGGCCAACGAGAACTACTGGGGCGATAAGCCTCAGTTCTCGACCGTGGAGATCGCGATAACCCCGGACGTGTCCAGCCAGATCCTGGCCTTGGAGCGCGGAGACTTGGATCTCATTGCACACGGGTTCCCGCTAACGAACCTCCCGAGCGTCCAGGGCAATAAGGATCTCGCCGTTGACCAGTTCCCGTCCCTGGGCACGACGTCGCTGTTCCTGAACCAGAACAAGGAATCCTTGGCTGACGTCGGTACCAGGGAGGCGCTGATGCGAGCTCTCGACATACCCAGCCTCGTGGCGGACGTCTACGGCAAGACGGCTGAGGTTCCCACCAATGCCTACCCCGATAGCTTGTTGGACCCTTCGTTGGCAGCAGTGGACTACTCCACCGGTGACTCCTCTGCGCTGTCGGGGCAGGGCATCAACTTGGACATCGTCTATACCCCCGACTCCAGCGGAGTTCAGCGGCGTCTCGCTGACCTCATCCGCCAACGGCTGGCCACGGTTGGTGTCCAAGCAACCCCCCGTCAAGCGCAGCTCGCGGAGGTCTTCGGTTACCGCGATGACGTGGCGAACGCTGCCGACATCTACGTCTCCACGCCTGCTCCCGACGGGGCTCATCCGGACACGTGGGGACGCATCGTCTGGTACACCGAGGGGCCACTCAACTTCTTCAACTACTCGAACCCCAAGGTAGACGCAGCCCTAGACCGAGGACTGGTCGAAGTGGACGCCGAGGCCGCCGCTCGGGACTATGCCGAGGCCGGCGAACTGGCGACCGAGGATTGGTCGGTGGTCCCGATCGCATATGTCAGCGACGTCGTGGTCACTCGAGCCGACCTCAACGGGGTCGAGCACACCCCTGCCTACCCATGGACGGTTGATCTTGCCGCCCTCCGCCGTTAGGAGGAAGCGGAATGATCCGGTTTCTTGTCGTCCGAGCGTTGGGGACACTGGGCGTGCTCTTGGCGCTGATCACGGTCGTGTTCGTCCTGCAGACCGCGGTTCCGGGTGACCCCGTCCGCGCCAGCGTTGGCGTAAACGCATCCGACGAGGTAGTCGAAGCCGAACGGCATCGACTGGGCTTGGACGAACCTCTGCCCGTCCAGTACGCCACCTACCTTGGCCAAGTTGTCCAGGGCGGGTTGGGGGAGTCCCTGCGAACCGGTCGGGATGTCCGCGCCGACATTGGAGCCTTCCTGCCTGCAACCCTGGAGCTAGCCGGCTTCAGCATTTTCCTAGCTGGCCTGGGCGGACTACTCATCGGCGTCTTATCCGTCGTATCTTCCCGACTCGCGGCACCTGCTCGGTTGATTTTCGTCGGGGGCGCCTCGGTGCCGTCCTTTCTGCTCGCGCTGATACTGATCTACATCTTCTACTTCAAACTGTCGTGGCTTCCTCTGTCTGGGCGCACCGGCCTCGCCGACGCGCCTCAGGGCCCAACTGGCCTACTGTTGCTCGACTCGCTCCTGCATGTTCGCCTCGACGCCTTCGTGGACGCCCTGCGTCACTTGATCCTTCCAGGTCTAGCGCTCGCACTCGTGCCGGCGGTGGCCATCGGTCGGGTCCTCCGGTCGTCGCTGATCGAGGTCTACCGGGCCGACTACATCCGCACACTCCATGCCAAAGGACTGCCGCCTCGGTCGGTGCTGTTCCGGCACGCCCTGCGCAACGCCTTGTCCGCACCATTGACCATGGCGGGGCTTCAGCTGGGCCTGCTGCTGGGCGGAGTGGTCATTGTCGAGGCCATCTTCGCGTGGCCGGGAATCGGTCTGTACCTGAACCAGTCCATCGCCTTCGGGGATCTGCGCGCGATCGCCGGAGTCACCCTCGTCGTGGGCGCCGGATACGTCGTGGTGAACACTCTCGTCGACCTCGCACAAGCCGCAGCCGATCCTCGTATCCGACTCTAGGAGTCCGCCATGAACGACATTCCTCGCCGTGTCCTGCTCGCGGGAGAGACATGGCTCTCTTATGGAATCCATCAGAAGGGTTTCTCGGCCTACACGACCGGCGGATTCGAGGTAGGCAGCGACGAATTCGTTGCGGCACTCACGGCTCACGGCTGGGACGTGGCCCACATCGCCAACCACCTCGCCACACAGCAGTTTCCCACCACCACCGGGGCACTGGACCAGTACGACCTCGTGATTCTCAGCGACATCGGAGCCGACACGCTCTTGCTGCATCCGGACACCTTCGTGCGGGGCGAGCGCACACCCAACCGCCTAGCCCTGATCGACGAATGGGTCCGCGCCGGCGGCGCCCTCCTCATGATAGGCGGCTACATGTCGTTCGCCGGTTTCGAGGGCAAGGGCCGTTATCACGCCACGCCCGTAGAACGATGCCTCCCAGTCGAGATCAAAGGGTACGACGACCGAGCAGAGAGGCCCGAAGGAGTGCATCCCCGTCTCCAGGACGGTCACCACCCGATTCTTCGAGGGCTACCCGAACCGTGGCCCTACTTCCTCGGCTACAACCGCTTGACGGCGAAGCCGCAGGGCCAAGTGTTATTGGCTGTGGAGGACGATCCCTTCCTGGTGGTGGGCCCACGAGGAGACGGCAGATCGGCAGCTTTCGCGTCCGACTGCTCACCTCATTGGGGAAGCCCGCAATTCATGGCCTGGGAAGGATACGGCACCTTCTGGAATCAGCTGCTGAGCTGGCTTGCAGGAGCCGACACGTGACACCAACCAGCGTCCAGCAGCTGATTGTCCACTCTCGCGTCTCTGTTCCGGTCAGGACGTGCCTGTGACCAGAACCCCAAGGGTCGTCGTTGTTGGCTCCACAATGATGGACCTGATCACATATGCACCGGTCCTACCGGATGCTGGCCAGACGCTCGTTGGTACGGAGTTCCGCCTCGGATTCGGTGGCAAAGGTGCCAACCAGGCCGTCATGGCCGCCGCGTTGGGCGCTGATGTCATTTTCGTCAATCGCGTCGGTGATGACTTCTTCGGTGAGGTAACCCGAAAGCACTTAACGGACCAGGGCATAACCCTCCGCCTCGGTGACCCGATTGTGGCCACATCCACCGGGGTAGCGCCCATATGGGTAGAACCGTCTGGGTCCAACCGGATCATCATCGTGCCCGGCGCCAACGAGGCCCTGACTTCCGATGCCGTGCGCTTGGAGTTGGCAGACATCGACGATGCGGACTGTGTCGTCTGCCAGTTGGAGATCCCCCAGGAAGCGGTTGCGGAAGCCTTCCGCTTTGGCCGGCGCTGCGGAGCCGTCAACATACTGAATCCCGCGCCTGCCGCAGCCATCGACGACGACCTGCTCGCCCTGACAGACTGGCTCATTCCAAATGAAAGCGAGTTCCAGTTGCTCTTCGGTACCCCGCCCGAAGATGCCGAGATCCTACGAGTAGCCAGTGATCTGTCAGGACGCCTCTTAGTGACTCTGGGCGAACGTGGAGCCGCCTTTTGCAAGGATGGCATCGCGCAGCACGTCGCTGCCCATCCGGTCGCTGTCAGCGATACCACGGGTGCGGGGGATGCCTTTCTGGGCGGGTTTGCCTATGCCATCGGAGCCGGCGCGGACAGCGAACAAGCCGCCGAAATCGCCACCGCCTGCGGCTCGCTCAGTACCCAGCGGAACGGAACCCAAGCGTCGTTTCCCAGCGCAGACGAACTATGGACCGCTATGGGTAACGAACGACCTGCATGGGCATAGCCACAGTTCGGCATAGCGGCGTCCGCTTGCTCCTATGTCAAGCAGCCACGGATGCGGCGGAAGTTTGGCTGGATTTCTGCGCGTCGGTCATGAGCGCCTTGAACACGACGTCGGAGAGCTGTCTCTTAAGTGCCCTGATGGACTCGGCCTTGTTGTCACCGGCGGCGCGTCGTCGCTCCAGATAGGTCTTCGCTTCCGGGTGGTAGTGCGCCTGGGTGATCGCGATGCGATGGATCGCAGCGTTGATCTGTCGATTGCCGGTGCGGCTGAGTCGGTGCCGCTCGTTGTTGCCTGACCAGACGGGGAGGGGCGCAGTGCCGTTGTGGCGTGCGTAGGCGTGCCGGGATCGAAACCGTCGGACGTCGGCGGTCTCGCCGAGCATCTTGGCTGCGCTCAAGGTCGCGCAGCCGCAGATCTCCAGCAACGCCGGCGCCTGCTTGCGCACAAGTCCCTCGAGCTCGTTGTCGAGTTCCAAGATCTCGTCGGTGAGCAACCTGCACCGTTCGACCAGGCCGCGGGCGAGTCTGGCAACGGTGTCCTCGCCGGCGAGGTGTTGCAGGATCGCCTTTAGGTGCTTGGGGCGCCACAAGGAACGAGCGGGCGGCGCCCAGGCCGGGTCCAGTTCGTGCAGGTGCCACCGCAGCCGGTTGATCGCTCGGGTGCGCTCAGCCACGAGGTCGTCTCGATGGTCGGCCAGCAGGCGGACCTCGCGGGCCGGGCCGTCCAGGCTCGCTACTGGAAGGTTAGGTTCGCGCAGCGCTGCCCGTGCCACCGCCAGCGCATCGATGGGGTCAGACTTGCCGTAGGTGCGGGCGCCGTCTCGGGCATGGGCCATCATCTTCGGGGGAACCCTCACGATCTGCTCACCCGCCCCGAGCAGGTCGCGCTCGAGCCGCCGCGAGAGGTGGCGGCAGTCCTCGACCGCCCAGGTTCGGGCGTCGCCGAACCGCTCGGCCCAGCAGAGCAGCTGCAGATGATCCGCAGTCGTGGTGCCCGTTGTTCGTTCGCCCAGTTTGCGGCCGGCCTCGTCGACGGCAACCGCGGTGTGGTTGCGCTTGTGCGCGTCGATCCCAAGAATCACCATGGTCCGATCTCCCTTCTGTTGGGTGATGGACCGGTCGGTGGGCACACCTCAGTTGGGGACGTCGCCACGCTCCTATCAAGCCACGCCGGCCGGTCCGTTCGACCCCATCGGCCGCACAAGGGGACCAAGCCACGAAGGCAGCTGTGGCGCCAAATCTGGTCCAACAACCCCTCCGAACGCCTCAACCGCGAGATCCGCCGCCGCACCGACTCGGTCGGGATCTTCCCGAACCGTGACGCCGTCATCCGACTCGTCGGCGCCGTCCTGGCCGAGCAACACGACGAGTGGGCCGAAGGCCGCCGCTACCTCGGGCTCGAGGTCCTGGCCAAGTCCCGACTCGCCCTCATCAAGACCAACAACGACGAGCCCACCAAGGAGGCGCTGGCACCCGCCGCACTCACCGCCTAGAGTGCAACCACCGGATCACGTGGTGACCCGTCACACACCACGTCCGTGGACCCGCCGACCGTGGCGAACACGCGCACATCGACGAAGTCGCTGAACCACGACCGCGTCCCGGGCGCGTGACCGGAGGCCGATCACCCGTGGGTACCTTCGCTGCGGTGAACATCCGCACCCGCGTGAGTCTGGCCTTTCCATGCTCGATGAAGGGAAGGCGGCTGGCGACCGCGCTCAGCTGCGAGGGGACTCCACCGGGGATGGGGCGAGTGCCGACAGCCAACCCGCAGTGCGATCATCCGTTGCGCGGTGAGCAGCGGCAGCGGGCGCGGGGACTGGCGCGGCCGCGGGGACCGATCGGCCATCGCGACCTTTGCCGCGCCCCTACGAGGTAAAGGAAGGACGGCGGGATGGGTGCCATGGAGTAGTCCTCGGAGGTCGGTGGCGTGGTCACCCTCGAGTCTCGATGCGCGACAGGAAGCGGCGGGTCCGTTCGTGTTCTGAGCGGTCGAAGACCACGTCGGGCGGGCCTTGCTCGACGACGCGCCCATCGTCTATGAAGGCGACCCAGTCTGCGGCTTCCCTTGCGAACCGCATCTCGTGAGTCACCACGACCATGGTCAGCCCCTCTTGGGCGAGGGACGTCATCACCTGCAGTACTTCGCCGACGAGTTCTGGGTCCA
>JAABUS010006889.1_pt1 | contig 13457 bp, 14 predicted proteins | sample 5560161 | NCBI WGS metagenome assembly JAABUS01 (sample SAMN10711885, study PRJNA513376) | rock metagenome | isolation source: Antarctica rocks | place: Antarctica: Victoria Land, Trio Nunatak nord | collected 2016-01-04 | reverse complement strand
AGGCCCTCCGCGGCTGGTCAGCGACGGGCGTCAAGGAGCGCGCGGACGTGCTGCGCCAGGTCGCCGACGGCCTGGCCGCCCGCGAGGACGAGCTCGCCACCGTCATGGCGCGAGAGGTCGGCACCCCGCTCGCGATCTCGCGTCGCGTGCAGGTCGGGCTCGGGGTGTCGGTCTTCCGGTCGATGGCGGACGTGCTCGAGGAGCAGCCCGCAGAGGAGCGCATCGGCAGTTCGCTGGTGCTGCGCGTGGCGGCCGGCGTGGTCGGTGCCATCACGCCGTGGAACTACCCGCTGTACCAGCTGGCCGCCAAGGTGGCACCGGCCATGGCGGCCGGCTGCACCACGGTCGTCAAGCCGAGCAGCGTGGCCCCGCTGGCGGCGTACGCGGTGGCCGACGTCGTCCACGAGCTGGGGCTGCCGCCCGGCGTGCTCAACGTCGTCACCGGCCGGGGCGCCGAGGCGGGTGAGGTGCTCGTGCAGCACCCCGACGTCGACCTGGTCAGCCTCACCGGCTCCACCGCGGCCGGCACCCGCGTCGCCGAGCTGGCGGCGCGGACCGTCAAGCGCGTCACCCTCGAGCTCGGCGGGAAGTCGGCGTTCGTCCTCTGCCCGGACGCGGACCTCGACGCCGCCGTGGACGCCGCGGTGCGCACCGCCTACGTCAACAACGGGCAGACCTGCTCCGCGACCACCCGCCTCGTCGTGACCCGCGACCGGCTGGACGAGGTCGAGGAGCGGCTCGCCGCCCTCGTCGGCGGTCAGGTGGTGGGAGACCCGCTCGACCCGGAGACGCAGATCGGCCCGGTGGCCTCGGCGGCCCAGTTCCGGTCGATCCAGGGCTACCTCGAGGACGCGCCCGATCACGGCACGGTGCTCGTCGGCGGGCCCGGTCAGGCCCCGGACCAGCAGCGCGGCTGGTTCGTGCGGCCGACCGTCGTGAGCCGGGTGGACAACCGTGCCCGCATCGCACAGGAGGAGATCTTCGGTCCCGTCCTGGTCGTAATCCCGGTCGACGACGTGGCGGAGGCCGTCCAGGTCGCGAACGACTCCGACTACGGCCTGTCCGGTGCCGTCTGGGCGGGGGACGTCGAGCAGGCGGTGGCGGTGGCGCGCCAGCTGCGCACCGGTCAGGTGCAGGTGAACGGCGGGCGCTTCAACGTGCTGGCGCCGTTCGGCGGGTTCAAGCGCTCAGGAGTCGGTCGCGAGCTTGGTCCGCACGGCCTGGCCGAGTACTCCGAGCTGGTGTCCCTGCAGCTCCCCGCCGACGACGCCGGCACCGCCGGCACCGCGGCCGTCCCCACCGCACCGTGACGACCGTCGGGCTGTGCCTGCCCCAGCTCGGGGGGCACGTCACGCGGACCGCCCTCCGTCGCTGCGTCGAGAGCGCCGAGGAGCTCGGCTTCGCCGACCTGTGGGTGCAGGAGCACCTGTTCTTCCCGCACGAGCCGGTGTCGGGGTACGCCGCTCGTCCCGGGCTGGCGATCCCGCAGGCGTACCGCACCACGCTGTCCGCGCTCGAGACCCTGACCGCCGCGGCCGCCTGGAGCGAGACGATCAGTGTCGGCACCAGCGTGCTCGTGGCCGGCTACCACCGACCGGTGCAGCTCGCGCAGCGGCTGGCCACCCTGGACGTCCTGTCGGAGGGCCGGCTCACCGTGGGCTTCAGCGTCGGCTGGTCCGACGACGAGCACCAGCAGGTGGGCGTCGACCCGCGCACCCGCGGCCGCCGCCTCGACGAGATGCTCGACGCCCTGGAGGCCTGCTGGGGCCCGGACCCGGTGGAGTTCTCGGGCGAGTTCTTCACCATCCCGGCCTCCGACGTACGGCCGAAGCCGCTGCAGTCTCCGCGCCCCCGGCTGCTGTCGGGCATGCGGTCCGCGGCCGGGCTCCGGCGCACCGCCGAGCGCTTCGACATCTGGAACCCGGCGTCCGGGACGCTGGAGCAGATCCTCGAGACGGCAGCGGGCATGCAGCAGCAGCGACCCGCCGGGCGCGACCCGCTGGACGTCTACTGGCGGCTGTTCGTCGAGCCGCCCGTCCTGGTCGCGGGCCTGCGCACCGCCACGGTCGACCAGCTCGCCGAGAGCGTCGGCCGGGCCCGCGACGCCGGGCTCGCGAGCGTGATCGTCGACGCGAACTTCGACTCCACGATCGGGTCGCCCGAGGCGTGGGCCGACCTGCCGAAGCGCCTGGCGCCGCTGCTCGACGCGGCGCGCTAGGGGCTGTTCGTGTGGTCGCCGAAGTCCGCGCGGTAGGTCCCGGCGCGTCCTTGACCGGCTGCACGGCGTCCACGCGGTACTTCGCGATGGTCGACCGGCCGGAGCCGTGCTCGTGCAGCGCCCGTTTGGTGGCCAGCATGTTGTCGTGGACGAAGTGGGCCGCCAGCGTCGCCTCGTCCGCCCAGCGCTCGAGGACGACGACGCGTCCGTCCTCCACCGTGTCGGCGGTGAAGGCATACTCGAGGCACCCGGGCTCCTCCTTCCGGGTGCGCTCGACCAGCGGTCGCACCGCGTCGAGCAGCCCCTGGCGCCGGTCGGGGTCCACCTCGATGGTCCCCGTGATGAGCACCTGCACGTCCGGCTCCTCCCGGTCTGTCAGGCGCGCACGGGCTGCAGCGCCCGGACGCGTTCCGTGCCGACCGTCGTGTCGGGACCGTGGCCCGGGTAGACCCAGGTGTCGTCCGGCAGCACGTCGAACACCTTGCGGCGGAGCACCTCCACCGGTGAGCCGCCGCCCCCTCGCAGCAGCGCGTCTCCGCTGAACAGGTGCGGCGAGGACCCGTCGCTCGGGGTGTGGAGCAGACCGATCGACCCGGACGTGTGCCCCGGCAGGTGGACGACGGTCAGCGGCACCTCGCCGACATCCAGCACGTCGCCGTCGTGCACCAGCCGTGTCGGGCGCACGGGCAGGGAGTCGGCGTCCGCCGGGTGCGCGGCCGTCACGGCAAGCGTGGTCTCGACCAGCTCGGCGAGCGCGTGGGTGTGCTCGGGGTGCGCGTGGGTCGTCACGATGGTGTCGAGGCTGCGGGAGCTGGTGATCGCACCGATGAACAGCGGGTCGTCTGCCGCGTCGACGAGCAGCTGCGACTGCGTCCGGAGGCACCGCAGGACGTAGCCGTTGACGCCCGAGGGACCGAGGCCCATCTTGGCGACGAGCAGGTCCGGCAGCAGCCGGAAGTCGGCCGGGCCGTACGCGTCGACGTCCCCTCGGTAGAGCATGGTGCATCTTTCCGTGCGGGCGGAGATTCGGCAAGGAGTTTCAGAAGTGCATGACAAGTAACATGCTCCCTGCCGTCAGTGCCCGCGCCTCCCGGGCGTCGGCTCCAGCCCGACGTCGACCGACAGCGCGCAGTGGTCGGACAGCGGCAGCGGCTGGACCTTCCCCGGTCCGCTGGCCACGACGCCCCCGCGCACGAGCACGTGATCGAGCTGCCGGCTCGGCGGGTGAAGGACCGTCGGCCCGACGGCGAGGGACCGCAGGCCGCTGGCTGCCTCGGCGAGGCGCGGTCCGGTGTTCAGGTCGCCGAGCAGCGCCAGCCGGTCGTACCGGCGCAGCGACCGTCGCAGCCGCCGCAGCTGCCCAGGTTCCAACCCGGCGCGAACGACAGGTGGGTGCAGACGACGGTCAGCGGACCGCTGGGCGCGTCGAGGTCCGCTCTGACGGCGACCCGGGCTCGTCGGAGACGAGCGGGTGCTGGATGTTGGAGAAGTGTCGAACCGCGCTCGGCCGCCTCGTCAATCGGTGCCGTCACCCACGCTGACCTGCAAGAACAGGTCTGGCCTCTCTCAACCGCCTTTCGCAGTTCTCGCCAACGAGTGCACCAAATGTGCACTGTGGCCGGCTGCCGGCGTGGCGTCCTGGCCGAGTCTTGTTGCCTCGAGACTGACGCTGCGCCGTGACACTCCGTAGTAAGCGCCCGCCTATGGGCCAAGGTAGCTCTGACGGCGAGGCGGACGCTGTCGCTCTTGAGGCGGGAGCTCCATCGGCTTTGGGAGCGCCGTCGACGAGCTCGCCACTACTGTCCGGACCACCGGCGCCGCCGCCACCACCCACGACCGCCACATGCTGAGCGACCTCAGGTCAAGACCACCGCGGTGGGGGAGCAAGGGCGAGACGCCCTGCCCGATGGGCGACAGCGGCGCCGGCAAGAGCCACCGGGTTGCGCGGCCGCGGCGATGCTAACGAAGCCGTCAGAACCTCGCGGGGCCTGCCGGCACGAAACGGGCGAAGGGGCGGGCCAGGACCCACCACCTGAGCGTGCTCGGACGCCTCGACACGGCTGAGCACGGCTCCGGCTTGGCATCGGATCATGTGGTGACCGCTTCACACACCACGTCCGAGGACTCCACCTGGCCCGACCACCGGGCAATGCTAGACACGGACCCGGACTTCACCAGCTCAACATGACAATCTCCCTTCTCCCGGACCAGTACCGGAGGTCGCCCGATGCAACAGCTCCGAAACGTCGTCAACGGCGTCAGCGTCGAGGCGCTCTCCGGACGGAGCAGTGAACTCGTCAACCCGGCGACCGGTGAGGTTTTCGCCGCAGCGCCCGTGTCCGGCCCGCAGGACGTCGACGCGGCCTTCGCCGCGGCCGCAACCGCCTTCGACCTCTGGCGGGATGTCACGCCCGCGCAGCGGCAGCGTGCACTGCTCCGGATTGCGGACGCTATGGAGGGTCGGGCGCAGGAGTTCGTGCTGGCCGAGGCACAGAACACCGGGAAGCCGATCGGGCTGACCGCCAAAGAGGAGCTGCCGCCGATCCTGGACCAGATCCGCTTCTTCGCAGGCGCGGCCCGGGTTCTGGAGGGCCGATCCGCAGGTGAGTACACGGCCGGGATGACGTCGATGATCCGGCGCGAGCCGATCGGCGTCTGCGCGCAGGTCACGCCGTGGAACTACCCGCTGATGATGGCGGTCTGGAAGTGGGCACCGGCGATTTCGGCCGGCAACACCGTCGTGCTCAAGCCGTCCGACACGACACCCGTCACGACGGTGCTCATGGCCCAGCTGATGGCTGAGCACCTCCCGCCGGGAGTGTTCAACGTGGTCTGCGGGGACCGCGGCACGGGACGTGCGCTCGTCGACCACCCGACTCCCGCCATGGTGTCCATCACCGGTTCGGTCCGGGCCGGCATGGAGGTCGCCGCTGGCGCGGCCAAGGACCTCAAGCGCACACACCTGGAGCTGGGCGGCAAGGCGCCCGTACTGGTATTCGACGACGCCGACATCGCGGCTGCCGCCGAGGCCATCGCGGTCGCCGGTTACTACAACGCGGGCCAGGACTGCACTGCTGCGAGCCGCGTGCTGGCCGCCCCGGCCGTGTACGACGACTTCGTCGACGCCCTGTCCGAACAGGCCCGCGTTGCGGCAAGGACTGGGCGGCCGGAAGACGAAGGGGTGCTGTTCGGCGCGGTGAACAGCGCTAGGCAGCTCGAACGCGTGGAAGGCTTCCTGTCGCGGCTGCCGGGCCATGCCGAGCTGCGGGCGGGCGGGTTGCGCGTCCAGGGCGAACTGGCCTCCGGGTTCTTCCACGAGGCGACCGTCGTGGCCGGCGTCCGCCAGGACGACGAAATCGTCCAGGACGAGGTGTTCGGGCCCGTCATCACCGTGCAGCGGTTCTCCGACGAGGACCAAGCCTTGGCCTGGGCCAACGGCGTCCGGTACGGCCTCGCCTCCAGCGTCTGGACCAGGCACCACGGGCGTGCAATGCGCATGGCCAAGCGGCTGGACTTCGGCTGCGTCTGGATCAACGCCCACGTGCCGCTCGTCGCGGAGATGCCGCACGGAGGCTTCAAGCACTCCGGCCACGGCAAGGACCTCTCTAGCTACAGCATGGAGGACTACACCCGCATCAAGCACGTGATGACCAACCTTGAGGCCTGACCACCGCCTTGCCCACCGAACCCGCAGGCGCCACCCGTTGGCCCGGCGTGGTCACCAGCCGCGAAGGTCGACCGGCCAAGTCTCGAGCACGACTCCGTCGGGACCCACGAGATGCATGCGCTCGTGCAGCGCGCAGGTCGGGTCGACGTGCGCGGGCACCATAAGCAGCCGCTCGCCGACGGAGGGCAAGGGCGCGCCGTCCCGCATCGAGAAGACGGAGTGCTCGTCGGAGCAGAACCAGACGTCGGCTCCAGGAACGGTCGGGTTCCCGTGGTCCATGCCGAACGCCTTGAGCCCGGCGTCCACGACCGCCCAGCCTGCGGTGTTGACCGAGACGACGGTCGCCAACACCGTCACCGCTTGGGCGAACGTCACATCAGGGATCTCGCCGTACGCTGAGTCCATCAGCGCGTAGGACCCCGCCTGCAGCTCGGTGACCCACGTGTTGCTGATCCAGGTGCCCGTGCCGCCGCCGGAGACGACGTCACCGCCTACATCGGCATGCGCGCGGAGCAGCAGCTCCATGCACCGCTCGGTCTGGCGCAGGCGGTCGGAGGGGTCGGTGAGGAGCATGAGGTGCCCCTCGTAGCCCATCACGCCCCGTACAGCGAGCCCGAGCGAACGGCACAGGTCGGCCAGAACCCCGGCCCGGTCCGGGGCGACGCCGCATCGGGGAAGCCCGACGTTGACATCGACCAGGACCTCCTGGACTCCGCCTGCGGCGGCCGCCCGGACGACCGCCTCCGAGTCGACCGCCACCGTCACGCGCGCACCGCCGTGCACGGCGGTGCCGAGCCGTCGCATATCGAGGACCTCGTTAGCGAGCAGCAGGTCCTCGCCCAGCCCCGCCTCGGCCATCCCGACGACCTCCCGCACTGTAGCCAGGGTGAAGCCGTGATGGCCGTGCGCACGCTGCCGGCGGGCCAGCTCTGTCGTCTTGTGGGCCTTGACGTGCGGCCGCAGCGCCGCACCCGGGCGGTGCCTGCTCATCGTTGACAAGTTGCCTTCTAAGGCGGCTTCGTCGACGACCAGTGCCGGCGTCGTCAGATCGGACAGATCCATGGGGCGCCTCCCGTCCGGTCCGCGGCGGGCAACCTGGTCGTGGTCAGCATGTCGTCCGCCTAGTCACCGGCCGAGCACTCGGTCGAGATAGTCGTTGCGGAACACGCGCTCCGGGTCAGCCTGCTCCCGAGCCGCGAGGAACGCGTCGAACTGCGGGTACACCGGCCGCAGGTCGGCCGAGCTCCGGTAGTGCAGTTTGCCCCAGTGCGGACGACCTTCCAAGGCGGTGAGCTCGCGCTCCACGGCGCGGAAGAAGCGCTCGTAGTCCTTCTCGCCCCGGTACATGTGCACCGCGAGGTACGCCGAGTCGCGGCCAGCCGCCGTCGACAGGGGAATGTCGTCGCCCTTCGTCACGCGCACCTCGACCGGGAACGACACCATCAGCTGCTCGCGGTCGATCACGCCCCGGATGGCGGCGAAGGCGTCGTGCACGGCGGCACGGGGGACGGCGTACTCCATCTCGACGAACCGCACCCGGCGGGGCGAGGAGAAGACCTCGTGCGACGGCGCAGTGAACGTGCGGGCGCCCATCAGCCGCACGCTGCGACGGTTGATCTTCGGGATGAGCGAGGGCCGCCGCAGGCCCAGCTGGCAGACCGCGCCGAAGGCCACGTTGGCGAGTAGCTCGGCCTCCACCCACGAGCGCAACGCGCTCTGCGGCTGTCGTGCCTCGCCGCGGTCCAACCGGTTGTTCCGCTTGACCATGGCCGAGTCGGTGTGCGGAAACCAGAAGAGCTCGAAGTGCTCGTTGCGCTCGGCCATCTCGTCGAAGTCGGCCATGACCTGGTCGATGGCCATCGCCTCCTCCTGCGCCCGCAGCTCGAAGGCCGGCTCACACTGCAGGGTCACTGCTGTCAGCACCCCGAGGGCGCCGAGCCCAACCCGCGCCGCGCTGAACAGCTGTGGTCGATCCGTTGCCGAGCACTCCACCACCGATCCGTCACTAAGGACCATCTCGAGCCGGCGCACCTGGGTCGCCAGCCCGCCAAGCTGGGCCCCGGTCCCGTGCGTCCCTGTGGAGATCGCACCCGCCACGGTCTGCAGGTCGATGTCCCCTAGGTTGGACATCGCCAGACCGGCTTCGGCGAGGGTGCGGTTCAGGACGTGCAGGGGCATCCCCGACTGCACCGTGACCAGGCCGGTTCCGGCATCGGCGTCGAGCGCACGATCGAGCCGGTCCAGGTGCAGCAACATGCCGTCGGTTACCGCCGCGGCGGTGAACGAGTGGCCGGAACCGGCGACCTTCACGCCAAGCCCCGCCGAGGCCGCCTGCTTCACCGCATTCGCGACGTCGTCGACATCGGCCGGGTGCTCGATCACTGCCGGGGACGCCGTCTGGTTGCCCGCCCAGTTCTGCCAGGCCGATGGCCGCCCGGTCATCGCCCGGTTGGGCTCGGGGCGCCGGCCGTGGTGTCGCGCCCCGCGACATCGCGCACCATCGCGGGCCCGGCCGTCCCCTGCGCGAACCGAGGACGAAGGGCGAACAACCACCACAGGGTGGCGAGTACGAGGCCGCCGAGGACGTAGTAGACGGCCTTGTGGAATTCCGCGGGCAGGGACAGCGCCAGCACTGCAGCGACCAGCCATAGCAGCGACGCCGCGAAGACGGGGACCGCGAAACGGCCGAGGTTGAAGGCGCCCGAGAGCGTCTCGAGCCGCCGACGCTTCGCGCCGTAGGCGATGACGGTGAGCAGGTAGACCAGGTACGGAGCTAGCGCCGTCGCACCCACGAGCGTTCCAAAGGCGTTGCCGCTGTTGTATCCATAGATCATGACGGCGACGCACAGCAGGTATGACGTCAGCAGGGCCGGGAGCGGCGTCAAGGTCTTCGGGTTCACCCGCGCGAGCGCCTTGGAGCCGGGAAGCATGTTGTCGCGCGCCATGGCGAACAGTAGCCGGGCGCTCGCCGCACCGCCGACCACGGTCAGGGCGAACATGGAGAAGACGACGACCCCGACGAACGTCCTCGCCAGCCCCGAGCCGATCCAGTACTGGAAAACGCCGGGCAGCCCGCCGGCGGCGAACACGGCGTCACTTGGGATGGCGATCGTGAAGCCGATGAGCACGACCATCCCGAGCACCGCGGAGATGACGACGGCGCCGATCATCGCCCGCGGCACCGAACGCTGCGCATCGACCGCTTCCTCCGACATGTCGGCAGCGGTCTCGAAGCCGACGATGGTGTAGATGCCCAGGAGCGAAGCGAGCACGATCGCGTACCAGTACGACTGGCCCGGCGGGTGCATCGCGTGTCCCAAATAGCCGATGCCGTGATCGGTCTGCTTGTAGCCGGCGACCCACAGGACGAACAGCGCGACAGCAAGGACGACCGTGCCCAGGATCTCGGTGAATACGGCGATGTTGTTCACCCTGGCAGCAACCTGCACACTGATGACGTTCGTCAGGTAGGCGAGTGTCAGAATTAGCAGCGCGAGGAACAACGTGAGCCGTGGGCTGGGAGCATCGTCGCCGAGGACGTACTCCGACAGCGGAGCAGCCGCCAGGAGCATGATGCCGGGCAGCCCCACCGACAGATTGAGTACGCCGAGGGCACCCACGAACCAGCCGTAGGTCGGGCCGACCAGCCGAGCAGCCCACTGGTAGTTCGCGCCGGCGAGCGGGATGCGGGTCGCCAGCTCAGCCAGCACGAGCACCACCAAGGTCTGGCCGACCGCGGCGACCGGCCACGTCCAGATGCTGACCGGTCCGAGCTCACTGATGCCGAACGAGAAGTTGAGGAAGATACCGGTCGTGATGGAGATGATCGAGAACGCCACCGAGAAGACCGAGAACAGTCGCAGCGTTCGCCGCAGCTCCTGCCGGTAGCCGAACTCGTTGACCACGTGCTCCTCGGAGGCTGACGGGTCGAGGCTGGCGCTCATCATGGGTATCCCTTCTGACTACACAGCAGGCGACCAGAACGAATCGGGACGCCAAGATAGACGGACGTCCGATATAAGACAAGCGCCACCGCCATCGTCGGCTGACACCAGGAAGTTGCGGAGAGCCATGCCCAAGCTCGTCGACCATGACGAACGCCGAGAACAGATCGTCGCAGCGGCCCGCCGGGTCGTCGCCAGCCTGGGGATGGAAGCGACCACGGTGCGGCGGATCGCCACGGAGGCGGGGTGCTCCAGCGGCGTGCTGCACCACTACTTCCAGGACAAGGACGACATTCTGCTGCATGCCTTGAAGTCCTGCCATGCCGGCATCCACGAGCGGCTGCGCCGGGAGCTGGCGGGGCTGCACGGTCTGGCGGCGCTGCGCGCCATGCTCCTGGACACCCTGCCCATCGACGCGCAGCGCCTAGCCGAGACCCGGCTGGAGATGCAGTTCTGGGCCCGGTCGCTGGCCGAGCCAGAACTGATCGCGGTGTACCTGCACGAGTCGTCGGTCTTCCGCCGCGCGATCGAGCGTTACCTGGGAGAGGCGCTGGCCGACGGTTCGCTGTCGGCCTTCTTGGACGTCGCTGAGGCGGCGGAGCACCTGCACGCCTTCGTCGACGGGATCTCGGTCCAGGCCACCCTCGAGCCGTCGCGCCTTCCGGCCGACCGGCAGGCGCAGATGCTCGACGACGGGCTGGCGACGCTGCCGCGCTGACCGGTCGAGCTCGGACGGCCGGGCCGCCTCACACCGAGGTCACTGCACACATTAGTTGCTTGCGCAGGAAGTCTCACCCGCGCGCAGGTCGGCAGCGAACGATTGTGCTGCCGGTACGCTGCCGAGACGTCACTCCGGTTGGGCTCGCCCACAACCGTCGCCGCCGGGTGTCAATGGCCAAGTTGATGTCCGGCTGGTGGCCACGAAAGTCCCCACCTCGCGGGGTGAGTTGGATCGAGACCATCAGGTCGCGGGCACCCCGAAACGGCGTGATCACCAGCTCGATCCGGCTGGTGAGTTCGTCGACGACCCGGGTGTGCTGGTCGATGATGTCCAGGTGCAGCCAGGCCAGGAAGGCATGGTGCTCGCTGAACCGACCCGTCGGCGCCTCGGTCAGCTCCGGGATCTTCTTGGGCAGCCGCTGCTTGGCAAGCTCGGCCAGGGCAGCCGGCTCTCGTTCCCCGTCGATGAGCGCCTGCAGCATCCCCCGGCCGGAAACCCCGCTGATGTCGGTGGCCACCGAGGACAACTTGATGCCAGCGTCCTCCAGCTTCTCCAGCCGCTGGAATTCCTTCGCTCGCGCCCGGACCATCGTCGTACGGGTCCGGATCAGGTCCCGCAGCTGCCGGATCGGCTCCGGTGGCACGAACGAGCCGCGGACCAGCCCGTGTGCCCCCAGTTGCGCCAGCCACGCCGCGTCCGAGACGTCGGTCTTACGGCCCGGCAGGTTCTTCACGTGCCGGGCGTTGACGAGCAGCAGCCCATCACCGAGGTGTCGGCGGTGTTACCCGGCCAGCACCAGGTCCGGATCGGGATGCCGGTGCGGGTGACCGCCATCCCGGTCACGACCTGCCGCAGATCCTGGCGGGAGTCCTTGGAGTGCCCGTAGGTGCGGAACCCGACCGGCTCACCCACCCCCTCGTCGCCGTCGCCGATCGGCTGACCGTGCCGGTCACGGGCGAATCGGCTCGTCGGCGGTGTCACGCTCGAAGTACGTCGAGCTGGTGTCGAGGAGACCCGCCGGCAGCGTCCGCGCGGCGTTGCTACGACTGCCTGCGTAACAGACCCATTCGACAGGGAGTGTCGGGCCGCAGAAGCACGCTTCAGCCGTGCATGGCCACAGACCCGTCTGCCCTTCACTGCCCGAGCCCGACGCTCGCGAGGGGGTGCTAACGAGAGTGCTAACGGAGCCGTCAGCACCTCGCGGGACCTGCCGGCACGAAACGGGCGAAGCGCAGGACCAGGACCCACCACCTGAACGTGTTCGGACGCCCCGACACGGCTGAGCACGGCTCCGGCTTGGCTACGGATCAAGAGGTTGCAGGTTCGAATCCTGCCGAGCGCACCGCAAAGCCGCAGGTCAGAGCCGGTGCAGCCGCGCGGGCCGCCCGGCTGTCGTCGTGGATCCCATCAACGGTTCCATCAGGGACATGCTGCGACCTATGACAGCACGAGGAGCAGGGTCGCTGCGCGAGCGTGGTGCCGGGCGGTGGGAGGTTCGGGTCAGCCTCGGGCCCGACCCGGCCTCAGCGGGCTAGCGGTGTACCGCTCGGTGACGGTCCGCGGTGAGCTCGCCGACGCGCAAGGGCGGCGGGCCCTGCTGGCGGCGCAGGCCGAGCAGCTGCGAGCCCGCCGTCAGCCGCCATTGCGGACCGTCCGGGACCTGCTGGACGCCTGGCTCGCGGCGGAGCACACCTGGAAGACCTCGACGTGGCAGGGCTACCGGTAGCGGCCCGCAGGCTGTGCGCCGACCCGCTGTCCCTGCGCGCGCCGGACCGGATCAGCCCGCCGGTGCTGCGGGCGGCTCTGCAAGCCTGGCAGGCGGCGGGGGTCCCCCCGAGCACCGCGGCCCTGCACACCCGGACCCTGCGGGCCGCCCTCGGCTGGGCCTTCGACGAGCGGCTGATCGCCAGCCAGCCCTTGCAGGGGATGCGCGGGCCGGGCCAGCCCGAACCGCGACGCGACGTCCCGCTGCACGTCGTCCGAGCGCTCCTCAACGCCGCGCAGGCCGAGGTGGAGCAGGCCAAGGTGGAGCAGGCCCGCGGCCCGGGCAGGTCCGCGCATCGTCGGCATCAGGCCGAGCAGGTCCTGCTTCTGCTCCGGCTCGCCGCCGACAGCGGCGCCCGACCGGGCGAGCTCGGCTGCACGACCTCGACGTCGCCGACCGGCTCGAGCAACTCCTTGGCGACTGAACTGAACCCCGAAGGCTTCATAGCCGGTCTTATGGCCGCCCTTGGGCCTGGGGTTTCCGCGCCGTTCTAGCTACACTTATGGCTATGACAAGCCCTGCCGAGCAGATGCCTCTGGCTGACCTGAAGAACCGACTCTCCGAAGTCGTCGAGCGGCTGGAGCGCGAGCACGGGCGTGTCGTCATCACCAAGCACGGTCGGCCCGCTGCGGTCGTCCTGAACGTGGAGGACCTCGAAGACCTCGAGCAGACCCTGGAGCTCCTCTCCGACCCCCGAGCGATGAGGCGCATACGCAAGGCCGAGACCGAGATCGCCGCGGGCGAGGCAGTAGAGCTGACCAAGGAGCAAGCGCTTGCCCTCACACGGCGGCTGTGAGCGACGCCTCCCTCTCCATCCGGTGGACACCGACCGCTCAGCGCGACCTCCGGCGACTGCCCGAAAAGATCGCGACGGCTGTCATCGAGTTCGTCTACGGATCTCTCGCTGACAATCCCGAGCGGGTGGGACGCGAGCTTCAGCTGGCACTCGTCGGTCGTCATGCAGCCCGTCGGGGGGACTACCGCGTCATCTATCAGGTCGATCGTCCGTCCGGCGTCGTTCTGATCGTGCACGTCGACCAGCGCGCCGACGTCTACCGGCGGGTGTAACTCGCCGTCCAGCCGCCCATAAGCGCGATGCTCCTACTGTCAAGCGAGGGCTCCTACTGTCAAGCGAGGGCTTT
>JAABUS010006888.1_pt1 | contig 13458 bp, 6 predicted proteins | sample 5560161 | NCBI WGS metagenome assembly JAABUS01 (sample SAMN10711885, study PRJNA513376) | rock metagenome | isolation source: Antarctica rocks | place: Antarctica: Victoria Land, Trio Nunatak nord | collected 2016-01-04 | reverse complement strand
CGTGACGCTCTTGAAGCGTCATCCCGCCAAGGACAGCCTCCGCGGAAAGATGACCTCCTGCATGATCAGTACCGACTTCCTCACCCAAGTCCTGTCTCTACAGCGTGTTTGATATGCGCTGGCCGTGCATCCTGCCCCAGCCACCCGTCGCAACTACCCTCAGCCGCGCAAGGAGTTTAGGAATGCGATCGTCATGCGCCGCTGAATGGTATTGGGCCTAGGCGAGGATAGCGACCACGAACCATTACGACTCCAACTTCTACTCTTGTGGTGACTTCGGACACGCCATTCGATTCTTGATGAGCACCGGGCCGGACGGCTCTATCCACCGTGACCACGTGACTCGTGAGAACGACAGGCGGGAGTAAACAGAAGGGATGGTCAGGAGATGGGAATCGTAAACAATACGACCCTTTGCGACGCCAAGTTTGAAGTCACGACAGCGAGTGCCGCAGATGTGTACTTCGCCTTCATCATCCGGCTGCCTTTCCGATTTCGGGTCAGCAGTCCGTATCATATCCGATTCGAGAACCAAGGGGACGTGTACGACATTTGGATTAGAAACAACCCAATGGAAGTAACCGAGCCGGGGATACTTCTGCATTCGCTAATGCGGCAGGGTGGGAAAGTAGAGGATTTATGGAGTAATGTTGCAGTAATCCCGAACAAGAGCAAGATTAAGGCTGAGGAACTTACTGCCGTCCAGAATTGTCAAGGAAATGTTGACGATCTCCGCTTCGAATCCAGGACAAAGCAACTTTTCGAGGCTATGCAGGCATTGAACGCTTTCATCGTCGGGTATCACACAGCGACCGGCGAATTGTTCGGAGGTCGCCCATTGCAAATCCTGACTGTTCATGAATACATTAACAGATTATCTTGTGAAATAAATGTCATAGGCATCCCGCTCGACTATTGGACCGGCGACACGGTGAATGGGTTGTTCGAATTGGAAGGGGGGAGGGCGCATCAAGTTTCAGCCACACTGATTGGGGAACTCACACTGATTGGGGAACTGTCCGACCTTCCTGCAGAGAAACTGGCGGGCATAGGACAAGCTATTGACCACCTCAACAGTTTCTATTTTTACGAGCTAGCGTTCGAGTCGAAAGCAAAGATGGTTGCTAGTGATTATATTGGTGCTTTGTTGATGGCTGTTGCTGCGCTTGAGGGAGTTCATGGTGCCTTCGTCAGCCATGTTCTGGAGTCTAAGCTGCCTTCCGGTAGGACCGGAGAAGATAAGAATATGGAAGAAAACTTCATCAAAGAACTCGGGTTTTCGCTTTGCAATAAGATTACACCATATCTATTCATGGAGCCATCTGATCGCCCCTCTAAAGACCTGATCCAGAAAGCATCCACAGCGGTCAAGTACCGCAATGAAATCATGCACGTCCTACGCAATGCCGCCGGTGCATACCGAATCCGCATGAGGACAAATTCAGAACTTTCTGACGCATACTCTGCCGCTCTGCAACTGTTTGATTGCTATCGCCAAGCATTTGAAAAAACGATTCTGCAAAGCCATGCTATAAGTGATCCTGTCTCGTAGTCGGGATCGCTGACAAGTTGAACCAGACCTGGGCGGCGGGTGGCTGGGGGCTCGACCACGAGACCCCGGCGCGTGAGCTGGGTCGAGAGGCGGATCAGGCCGTCGCCCATTCCGGCGGGATCGGGTCGGGGATGAGATCAACCAATGGACTGCCTTCGTAACACCCCACGCAGGACCACCGCCAATCGGCCGCGTCCTGGACCAGCCCGCGGCGCACCGGACTCTGATGCAGGGCGTCGATCATAGCTTCCAACGTCCTGGGCTCCAGGATGTTCCGGTCGTAACCGCCGCCGGACTGCCAGAAGAGTCGCTCTTGGGTCCCGCCGCGGCGCCGCGTGATCCTCGGTAACCACTGCGGGGCGTTCGTCTCAAGGTACGCCACGGCTCGTTGGCCCACGGGCTGCTTGATGGACTGGAGGATGGCCGAAATCTCATGGGCTGTACTTCGAGGCCGGATGATGATGAGGTGCACGTGCTCGGGCATGAAGACGAAGGCCCAGAGCGCGAAGTCTCGCATCACCCTCGCCCTCTCGATCGCCTCGGCGAGCCATCCGCAGGTCCGCTCCGCCGTGAGGAATTAATAGCGGCGATAGCTCGAGAATGTCAGCTCGTGGGCATGCCCGGGTTCGTTGAAGGCACTCCGACGTCGCGACCGGTCCCGATGATGCATGACGTCCCAAGGTCCAGACGGCCAGGGCGCCGGGGTCTCGTCGCCGAGACCCCAGCCACCCATCCATTTCGCCGCCCCCTGCCTCCTCTCCAGGTATCCTGCATTGGTGGCCTGTTCCGACGACGTCGACAAGATCACCGACGCACTTTCTCCCTGGAGGCTCGCAACGTGACCCACCTCTCGCCGTTCGCGATGTGTCCCTACCCGAACATTGGCAATCCTTACGAGTCTCTTCCCTGTGGGAATGTGGCATCGATGTGAACGAAAAATCGGCAGGACTTGCGGAGGGCCGGGTTTCACCCACCTTTCACCCACCTCCGACCCACCTGAAATGCCCCCGGAGGCATCACGCCAGGAAACGCCGCAAGTCCTTGAGGCGCACATACAACCACCTCAGATTCCAAGGCATGCAGACTTCAGCAATCCTCAGTCTCGGCGTATGCCGACCGTGTCCAGCTCGTTGATTGGGTTCGAAAGTGGGGTTTCCGGGCGCCAAATGGCCTCATCTTGGGCGCCAGGCGGCACTTTATCAGCTCAACAGCTCGGTCACGACGCGGGCGGGCTGGCCGTCGACGAGCGAGCCGTCGCCGCTGGGACGCTTGAAGAGGAGCGCCTTATGGTCGAGGCCGAAGAGGTGGAGGAGGGTGGCGTGGTAGTCGGAGTGGGTCACGATCGCCTCGGACGCCTTGTGGCCGAGCTCGTCCGTCGCGCCATGGACGTGCCCGGCGCGGAACCCGCCGCCGGCGAACCAGGACGAGAACCCGCCGGTGTTGTGGTCGCGACCGGCGTTCTTCTCGTTCTGGACGACCGGGAGCCGCCCCATCTCGCCCCCCCAGGCGACGACCGTCGTGTCGAGGAGCCCGCGCTGCTTCAGGTCGCGGACGAGGGCCGCAGAGGGCTGGTCGACCTTGAGGCAGACCTTGGGGAGTGACTTGACGATCCCCCCGTGATGGTCCCATTCCTGGTTGCCGGTGCAGACCTGGACGAACCGGACCCCACGCTCCACCATCCGGCGGGCGATCAGGCAACGCGTGCCGAACTCGGCGCACTCGGGGTTGTCGAGCCCGTAGAGCCTGCGGGTGGCGTCGGTCTCGCTCGAGAAGTCGATCGCCTCCTTGGCGGCGGATTGCATGCGGGCAGCCAGCTCGTAACTGGCGATCCGGGCCGCCAGGTCGTGCTCTCCCGGGTGCTCGGCGAGGTGCCGGCGGTTGATCCGGTCGAGGTAGCCCAGGTAGCGCTCCTGCACCTTGCCCCCGAGCCGAGGGGGGGGATCGAGGTTGGCGATGCGCGGCTCGCGGGGACGGATCACGGTCCCCTGGTAGAGCGACGGGAGCCAGCCGTTGGCCCAGTTGTCGATGCCCAGGACGGGGACCCCTTTGGGGTCGGTCAGCACGCAGTAGGCGGGCAGCTCATCGCTCTCGGAGCCGAGCGCATACGTGAGCCACGAGCCGACGACGGGGCGGCCCGCCGTGATCCGGCCGGTGTTCATGGCGTTGATCGACTGGCCGTGGTTGTTGACGGCGGTCTGCATCGAACGGACGAGGCAGATGTCGTCCGCCACCCCCGCCAGGCCCGGCAGGAGCTCGCTCAACTCCATGCCGCAGGCGCCATGCTTGGCGAACTTCCAGGGGCTCCCGAACAGCTTGGGGCTGGCCTGACCGGCGTTGTCGTACTTGATATCCCCGGTGTAGGAGATGCCGCTGCGTCGAGAGAGCTCCGGCTTGGGGTCGAAGAGGTCGATGTGGCTCGGCCCCCCCTGCATGAACAGCGAGATCATCGCGTTGGCCCGCGCGGGGGCGGGGGGCGCCTTGGGCCGGAGGTCGTAGACCGGCCGTTCGAGGGTGGGCTTGCGCGTGTCGGCGGCGCGGGCGCCATCGCGTTCGAGCAGCCACGCGAGGGCCAGCGAGCCGAGGCCCATGCTCTGGCACGCGAGGAAGTGACGCCTGCTGGAATGCGAGCCACCGTCGAGCATGTCGGCACCCTTCCTTCCTGTGTCAGTCGACGTAGAGGAACCCGTTCGAGCCGAAGAGGGCCTGGAAGAAGGTGGCCAGGGCGAGGAGATCGGGGTCCCTCGGGCTGTCGGGCTCCCCCCCGGCCTTCGTCGCCCGAGGCTCAGGAGTCGGAGTCCGGGCGAATTCCGCGCGCTGCTCGCCCAGGAACGCGACGGCCTCGGCGACTTGCTCGTCGTCCGGCTCCCGTGACAGGGCCAGACGCCAGGCGAGGCGGACCCGCGCCGACGGATCGGCGCCGGCGACTTTGGCGACCCGTTCGGCGGCACTCGTCGCCCGCGCGGAGGAGAACTCGCTGTTCATCAGGGCGAGCGACTGGGGCGCGACCGTCGAGGTCTCCCGGCGCTCGCAGTTCGGGCTCAGGGACGGGACGTCGAACGATTCGGTGAAGCTGAGCGGCAACGACCTGCGGACCTGGACATACAGGCTGCGTCGGAACTCGGCATCGCCGAGCGAGCCCGGCGGGCCCTTGGGACGGCCGGCCGTGTCGCGCGTGTCCCGGCCGATGAGCACCTGACCCGCCTCATCCGGGGCGACCGGCAAGGGGGGGCCGAACATCGTCGGGTCGAGCTCGCCGCTCACGGCCAGGATCGCGTCGCGCACCGCCTCGGCCTCGAGCCGACGCACCGACATCCGGCCGAGCAGGCGATTGTCGGGATCGATGGCGTCGAGCGCGGGGTCGCGGCGCGACACCTGGCGATAGGCGGTCGAGGTCATGATCAGGCGGTGGAGGTGCTTCAGTCGCCACCCATTCCGGACGAAGTCGTCGGCCAGCCAGTCGAGGAGCTCCGGATGAGAGGGTTTCTCACCGAGCCGCCCGAAGTCGCCCGGGGTCGCGACGAGCCCCTTGCCGAAGTGGTTCATCCAGGCGCGGTTGACCAGGACGCGGGGGACGAGCGGGTGCCCTCCGCCGGTGAGATGACGGGCATATGCGGCACGTCGGCCGCTCGTCGAGGCCTTCTCGGAGGTCGCGGGGAAGGCCGGACCGCCCACGCCGGCGGCGAGGACGCTCAGCTCCCCGGGTGCGACTTCCTGGCGAGGCTGCGCCGGGTCACCCCGGTCGAAGAGCCGCGTGACGGGCACCTGCCCCGGGGTCTCGGTCAGGGCATGGGCGAAGTCCTCGGCGGGGCCCTTCTGACGCGCCGAGGTGAGCCTCCCCTCGAACGCGGTCATGATGGCCGCGTGGGCCTTGGGGTCGTAGAGCTTGACGTTCGCGGAATTGACGAGGGTCCTGGGGTAGGCCCTGAGCAGGTCCTTCTGCTCGACGGACCGCTCCTTGGCCGGGGTCTCGAACGCTTCGCGAAGCTTCGAGCGGACCTCGTCACGCGCCTCGGCCAGCTCCTTCTCGAACACGGCGACGACGAGGGCGTCGATCTGCACCTGCCGTTCCCGCTCGATCGCCTTGATCTCGACGTCGGCCTGCTCGGCCCTGCGGCGGTCTTCGGGAGACCAGAGGGAGACCAGTCGCCTGGCGGGCGTCTTCCAGCGGGCGACGTCGAACGCCGGCTCGAACAGGGCGCGGAAGCGGTAGTAGTCGTCGTGCGTGATCGGGTCATACCGGTGGGAATGACACTGGGCGCAGCCGACGGTCAAGCCGAGCAGCGACGTGGAGACGACCTTGATCGTCTCGGCGACGGCGTCGTTGCGAGCCTGGACCTGGTCGACGCCGGCCTCGGCCGTCGTGTCGGGGGCCATCCTCAAGAATCCGGTCGCGACCAGGCGATCGTGGTCGGCGGGGTCGAGGTTCTCCAGCGAGCTGGCGATCATCTCGTCGCCCGCGAGCTGCTCGCGGATCAGGATATCCCAGGGGCGGTCGCCATTCAGCGAACGGATCAGGTAATCGCGATACTTATAGGCGTAAGGCCGGACCGTGTCGCGCGTGGGATCGCCGTCGCTGTCGGCATAGCCGGCCACGTCGAGCCAGTGCCGCGCCCAGCGTTCGCCGTAGTGGCGCGAGTCCAGCAGCCGATCGACGAGACGCTCGTAGGCATCGGGCGCCTTGTCGACCGCGAACGCCTCGACGTCCTCGGGGGTCGGCGGCAACCCGAGCAGGTCGAACGAAGCCCGGCGGATCAACGTGCGTCGATCGGCCTCGGGGGAGAACGTCGCTCCCTTGGCCTCGAGGGCGGCCAGGAGGAATGCGTCGACCGGGATGCGGACCGAGTCCGGATGCCCTACCTTGGGGGTCTCGGGTCGTCGAATGGGCCGGAACGACCAGAATCCGCGCTCCTCCTCGGTGAAGACCGGCCCAGGCGGAGCCGACTCGGGCTCGGCGCGGGTCGCCTTCGCGCCCGCGTCGATCCAGGCGGCGAGGGTCGCCTTCTCCCGTGTCGAGAGTTTCTTCTCACCGGGGGGCATCTCGTCCGCCTCGATCCGCTCCCAGAGCAGGCTCTCGTCGTGGTGACCCGGGACGATCGCCTCGCCCGACCTCCCTCCCCGGACCGCCGCGCGGGCGAACCTCAAGTCGAGCTTCCCCTTGAGCTTGGGCTCCTCCCCGTGGCAGTGGAAGCAGTGGGCCTTCATGATCGGCCGGACGTCGGCCTCGAAGCTCGGGGCTTCGGAGGCTCGAGTCGGAGCCGCCGGAGTCAGCCCGATCAGGATGACGAGAATCCGGGATCGGAGCGACCTGCGGTGGGGGGGCATTCGGGAATCCCCGAGGTTGGACCGGCGTGGGGGAATCTCTGGCGGCGGACCTCCTGCATCGCAAATGTTGAGCATACAGGCCGGGTCGCAGAGAGGCAACCCGGCGACGGACGCCGCTTCTTGATCTCTCGACGCTGCCGATCCCTCCCTCTCCCCCTCCCCCTCTGGATCGCGCCATCAAGGCGCTTTGATGGCGCGTTCGACGGCCGCCCCGATTGCGCCACCCCGCAAGCCCTGGGCCCTTATCGTGCCGTCCGGACCGATGAGGAAGAGCGCCGGGATCGCTTCGACATGATAAGCATCCTGCACGCCCCCTTCGGCCCATTCGCCCAGGAATCCCTGAGACCAGGCCATGCCCTTCTCCTCTACGAGCTTGCGGGGTGCCTCCTTCGCGGCGTCGAGGCTCAGGCTGAGCATCGCGAAGCGCTCGTCCTTGCCGAAGCGGTCGTGAACCTCCTTCAACTCGGGGATCCCGGCGACACAGGGACCACACCAGGTCGCCCAGAAGTCGATCAAGAGGTACTTGCCCCGGAAGTCGTCCAGCTTGAGCCGGCGGCCGTCGAGCGACTCGACCTCGAACGCCGGCGCCGCCTGGCCCATCTTGAGCGTTTGCTTGGGCTTCGGCCGGAGGACTCCCAGGTCGAACGGCTTATCGACAGGTCCGCCGGGGATCATAAACTGCTTCGTCGCGAACGCGATCCGCTCGGACGAGCCCCCGCGGCCGTAAACCGGATCGGCGCTATAGGTGAGGCGCAGGCGATACTCGCCCGGGGGGATGTCTTCGGCGCGGATCGTCCCGTCCGACTGGAGTTTCGTCTGGCCGAGGTGGAACTGGTTCCGGCGGTATTCGTGGCCCTCGGCCGAGGCCCACCACTGCTTACCCCAGTTCCCCATCGATCCGTCTCGTCTCGCCAGGACTTCCCTGGGATAGGGAATGCTCGGTCGGTCGCTCTGGATCTCGAACTCGGAATAGAGTGTGTAGTCGGACTTCGGATCGAACCCCTCTGGCGCGACGATCCGGGCGATCACGGGCCGGCCCCTGCCGCCGACATCCGCCCGGGCGACTTCACCGGGCCGGGCCTCGACGAGTGTTCCGTTGGACCAGGATGTCGGGCTCGGGCCCTCGACGTTGCCTCGGGCCACCCGCACATCGCCGGGGACGACGCGATCGAGGACGAAGCGCCCGTCGGCATCGGCCGTCGTCTTGCCCGAGTCGGAGATGTGCGGGACATCGGGGTTGCCCAGGCGATCGGCGTAGTAGCGGATATCCGCCCCGCCTACCGGCTTGCTGCCGACCCGGGCCACGCCCTCGATGCGGCCCCATGGCTTCGCCGTGATCGAGGGATCGGCCGCAAAGGCGGCGCGGTTGACCTCGGCGTAGGAGTCGGGGTGGACGACGACCACGGCGTAATGCTGACCCGCGGGGTCGGGCTCGCGAGTGGTGGAGAATCGACCCTGGGCATCGGTCTTCACGATCGTCTGATCCTGGCTCGGTCGGATCTTGCCGTCCTCCATGTGGATGACCGGCAAGCGGTTTCGGCCGGCGCTCGGATACGTCAAGGCCACCTCCGCCCCTTCGAGAGGCTTGCCGTCCGGGCGCCGGACGACTCCCGAGATCACGTCTCCTTGGGGAGCGTCCGACCGGGTCAATTTCACGTCGTACTCCACCTGCCCTTCGTCGCTGCGAAAGGCCCGCGACTGGAACGGCTGATATCCTTTTGCTTTGATACGGAGCCGGTATTCGGCCGACTTCTCCGCGTCGAGATTGGCCTGCAAGTGGCCCTGACTTGCGAACACGCGCGCATCCTCGTCCCACCGGACCTCGCCGGTCTTCGGGTCGGGGATGCCCACATCCACCTGCGCCTGCTCGATCGGCTTGCCCGTGTCCGCGTCCCGGACCCGACCCGAGATCGAGAGCGATCGCTTGAGCGTCAGCACGACGTCACCCTCATCGGGTGAGACTCGTTCCTGGAAGACGCCCTCGAAGCCGGTTCGACTGGCGTTGACCAGGACGGTATCGGGCGGCGCATCCTCCCAGCGGAATCGGCCCTCGGCATCGGTCTTGAGATGCACGCCGAGCGCCCTGTAGCGCCGCCAGGTGTCGATGTTGACGAACGCCTCGGAGATCGGCTTCCCCTGCGAGTCCACGACCCGGCCGGTGAGGGCCCGAGGAGGTCCGAGCTTGATGGAGACGGGCTCGGCTCCCTGCTTGGCCTCGACCGACTTCAACTCCGGAGCGTGCCCCCGGGCCTTGACCTGGAGGACCAGACGCCCGGGTCGAACGTGCGGAAATCGGAAGCCACCCTCGGCATCCGTCGTCGTCGTCGGCATGCCGGAATGGAAGGTCTCTTGACCTACCTCGAGCCATCCGACCTCGGCGCCCCTGACGGCCCTGCCCGCCTCATCGACCACCATCCCGGCGATCTCGACCCCCCGTGTCATGACCTGCGCGTCGGAGAAGTCGCGTAGGACGTCCATCGGGAGCTCGCCCGGTTGCGGGGGCATCGACGGGCTGGCCCGCCCGTGCCGACGAGGGTGTGATAGATCATCGGACAGATAATCCGGATGCGACAGGTAGAGATACGCGAACTCCATGTCGCGGAAGCACCGGCACCGCCACTGGCCTCTCTCGTCGGTTGTGGCACCCACCATGTAGGCCAGTTCGCTCTTCTCCTTCTTCTCGCCGAGATAGCCCCAGATCCGGACCTTCACCCCGGCGATCGGCCGGCCCTCCTCATCCGTCACCTTGCCGCCGAGCGTCTCTTCACCGGGGAGCAACTCGATGGCGAGCCGAGGTGGAATCTTCGGGTGCCGGGCGTCGCCCTGTGCGAAGACGTGCCGCTGCTGCACATACCCATCGGCCCAGACATCGAGACTGAGAGTGTCCAGGAATATAGAACGGGAGAGATCGATGCGAACCCTCCCTTCATTGTCCGTCTTCAACTCGTCTTGAGTGAAGTCGATCGAGGGCCGGACGGTCGCCCTCTCCAACGGCTTGCCGGTGCCCTTGGCAATAACGACGATATCGATCGCGAGTGGCTGCGCGGCCGATACGGCCTTCGGCGGCTGGGCGGGGTTCGGCTCATCGGTGGAGGCGGCCTCGGGTTTCTTCGGGCTCTCGGCCGAACCGGCGCGGGCCAGCTCGATCGAACCGATCACCCCGGCGAGGACCGCGATCGCCCCGATGAGGGCGACGCGGGCGGGCCGGCGCATCAAGCAAGCCGATGCGCCGGGACTCCGATCGATCCAGGCCAGGCGCCGGCCGAGCTTCGTGGTGCCTGCCATCGCGAGTCCGAGGGCCGGATCGGGGCGGCGGATCAGGCCGGAGGCGACCTGGATCAGGGAGGCGCGGTAGCCGGAAGCACCGCCCAGGACATGGATACAGAAATCATCGCACGCCTGCTCGCGTACGGCCCCGATGATCCGGCCGAGGGGCCAGGTCAGCGGATGTGGCCAGTAGAGTAACTGGACGAGCTTGCGCACCAAGTTCCAGCCATAATCCCCGCGGCGGACGTGCCCCAGCTCGTGCAGGAGGACCGCGTCCACGAGCCCGGGCCCCGCCACCTCGTCCAGGCCCCTCGGCAGGATTATCGACGGGCGGAGCCAACCCACGACGACGGGGATGGAGACGCGATCTGACTTCAACAGCGCAATGCGGCGGACGATCCCCAACCGAGTCCGCCCTCGCTCCAGGGCGTCCGACCACGCGTCCCCCGCGATCGGCCCGCACCGCCGCCTCAACCGATGGACAGCCACCAAGGAGACGGCGAGCCTCGCCGCCAGGATCATCGTCACGGCGAGATAGGCGCCCAGGACGAGTTTCGCGGCGTCGAACCCCCTGCTCGACGGCGGTTGGACCACCGACCCTCGTGATCGACGGGCCGGCGGCGGCTCGACGACGGCGTGGCCCCCGATCGGGCCGGCAGCTTGCGGGGTCATCGGACCCGACGTGAGAGACGGCCCTCCGACGGGAGGAGCGACCGAGGCAGACGCGGCCTGCTCCCCCGGACTCGGAGCGATGGGCGGAGGCGGTTGCCGCAGGTCCGGGAGCGGGACCGGGACCGGAACGGGGATGCGGAGCCTGGGGAACGCCAGGCTCGACGCCGGCATGAGAATCAACCCGATCAGGCAAGCATTCCAGAGCGCGGATCGGACCAGGGCCCGCCGGCGCCCGAGCGCGAGGTGGGCCGCGAGGGCGAGGACGAGCAACGCCGTCGCCTTGAGGATCACATCGAGCGCGATGACGAGGGGCGTGCGCCCCCCCGAGAAAGCCAATCCGATGCTGTCGAACATGGTCATCCTCCTGTGCTCGTGCCTTTGTCCCCGGGCCGACGCGGTCCCGGACTCGGCTTCCTGGCCGCGGGGGCCGCACGGCGTAACTCATCCAGTTGTTCGGGGGTGATCCGCTCATCCTCGATCAGCCGGAGGATGAGGTCCTCGGCCGACCCGCCGAAGAATCGAGCCAGCACGCTGCCCAGGGCGTGACCCTGGGCCTTCTGCCGGCCGATGGCCGCGTGGTACAAGTAGGCCTTGCCGCGAGCCTCGTGCGTGATGTACCCCTTCGCCTCCAGGACTCGCAGCAGCGTCCGGATCGTGGAGTCGTGCGGCCGATCCTCCAACCCCTCGCGGATCTGCTCGGCCGTGGCTTCGCCGAGACGCCAGATCACGTCCATGATCTGCGCCTCGCGCACCGTCAATGTCTCGGACCGCCCCCGCGCCATGGTGCCGGCCTCCTGTGAATTCGTTAACGAGAGACTCAGCCTAATCGCCCACAACATCGGGTGCAAGCAGAATTGTTACCGAATTAACGGATCTCGCGCCTCGCCGTCCCGACGCATCCCGGCCACCTGCGACCGGGAGCCGAGCAACGCCTGCCTTGGCGGGGCGGCTTCTCTTCGCGGCTGACAGGCCGGCATGTCCCGGGATCGACGGCCCGTCCGGGAATGCCTCCCGGGACGAGGCCCACCCCATGTTTACCCCGGAGGCGGCGGATCGGGGTTCCGCCCCACCCGACCTTGGGAGATGATGGTTACATCGGGGATGGCGCCCGAGACCGAGGTCATCGCCGGTGGATTGGCGGGGCTCGGCCGGCGGTCGGGAAGAGAGATCGAGAGCATTCATGGCGCTGTTGAGCCTGCGGGACGTGAGCCTGGCCTTCGGGGGCCCTCGGCTCCTGGACGGGGTGGCCCTGGCGGTCGAGAAGGGCGATCGGCTCTGCCTCCTCGGCCGCAACGGCGAGGGGAAGAGCACGATGCTCAAGCTGATCCGGGGCGAGCTCGAGCCCGACGAGGGGGAGGTCATCCGCCAGCAGGGACTCCGGATCGCCCGGCTCCCCCAGGAGGTCCCCCCGGGCCGCGGGGGCACGGTCGCCGACGAGGTGGCCGCGGGGCTCGACGACCCGGGCCACGCCCCCGACGGCGCCGACCACCGGACCGAGGCCATCCTCTCCCGGATGGGGCTCGACCCCCTCGCCCGCTTCGAGGCCCTCTCCTCGGGGATGAAGCGGCGCGTCCTGCTGGCGCGTGCCCTCGTCGACGAGCCCGACATCCTCCTGCTCGACGAGCCCACCAACCACCTCGACATCGAGGCGATCCGCTGGCTGGAGGACTTCCTCCTGCGCTACGGGGGGACTCTGATATTCGTCACCCACGACCGGATGTTCCTGGGCAAGTTGGCCACCCGGATCGTCGAGCTCGACCGGGGCCACCTCTTCGACTGGGCCTGCGACTATCCCACCTTCCTCCTGCGCAAGGAGGAGCTCCTGGCGGCCGAGGCCCGCCAGGCCGCCCTCTTCGACAAGAAGCTGGCCCAGGAAGAGACCTGGATCCGCAAGGGGGTCGAGGCCCGCCGGACCCGCAACGAGGGCCGGGTCCGCGCCTTGAAGGCGATGCGCGAGGCCCGGGCGCAGCGTCGCGATCGCCAGGGCACGGCACGCATGCAGGTGCAGGAGTCCGAGCGGTCCGGCACCATGGTCATCGAGGCCAAGGGGGCGGGCTTCGGCTACGAGGGCCGCCCGGTGATCGCGGGCCTGACCACCACCATCACGCGGGGGGACAAGGTGGGGATCATCGGCCCCAACGGGTCGGGCAAGACGACCCTGCTCCGCCTCCTCCTCGGCCAGGCCCCGCCGCACGAGGGGACGGTCCGCCACGGGACCAACCTCGAGGTCGCGTACTTCGATCAGCTCAAGGCCACGCTCGACGAGGACAAGACGGTCCAGCAGAACGTGAGCGAATACGAGTCGATCGTCATCAACGGCCAGTCCCGGCACATCATCGGCTACCTCCAGGACTTCCTCTTCCCCGCCGAGCGGTCGCGGAGCCTGGTGAAGGTCCTCTCCGGCGGCGAGCGGAGCCGGCTCTTGCTGGCCAAGCTCTTCACCCGGCCCTCGAACGTGCTGGTCCTCGACGAGCCGACCAACGACCTCGACATCGAGACGCTGGAGCTCCTGGAGAGCCTGCTGGTTGACTATCAGGGGACGGTGCTGCTGGTCAGCCACGACCGGGCCTTCCTCAACGACGTGGTGACCAGCACCCTGGCGATCGACGCGAGCGGGCAGGTCAAGGAGTACGACGGCGGCTACG
>JAABUS010006887.1_pt1 | contig 13459 bp, 12 predicted proteins | sample 5560161 | NCBI WGS metagenome assembly JAABUS01 (sample SAMN10711885, study PRJNA513376) | rock metagenome | isolation source: Antarctica rocks | place: Antarctica: Victoria Land, Trio Nunatak nord | collected 2016-01-04 | reverse complement strand
GCTTCCAGAAGCGTCCGGTAGTAGCGGGAGGCAGCCCCCATCCACGATGCGAGAGCGCCCTCGGAGATCGACAGGGTCGGGTCCGGAACGCAGAGCTCGGGGTCGATCACGCGCTGGAAGCCGAGCCCGTGGCAGCGCTCGCAGGCGCCGTGGGGGGAGTTGAACGAGAAGATCCGCGGCTCGATCTCGGGCATCGAGGTACCGCAGTTGAGGCAGGCGAACTTCTCCGAGAAGACGAGCGTCTCACCGCGCTTACCGGCGCTCGGGCCCGACAGCGTCTGCGCGCCCGCGACCTCGGCGGCGCCGTCGATCAGCTCGACCTCGACCAGCCCGTCCGCCAGCCCGGAGGCCGCCTCGACCGATTCGGCGAGCCGCTTGCGCAGGCCCTCCTTCATCACCAGCCGGTCGATGACGATCGAGATGTCGTGCTTGAAGCGCTTGTCGAGGCGAATCTCCTCGTCGAGGCGGCGGAGCTCGCCGTCGACGACCGCGCGAGCGTAACCCTGCTGGCGCATCTCCTCGAGGAGCTTTCCGTACTCGCCCTTGCGCTCCCGCACGACTGGCGCGCAGACCATGAACCGCGTATCCGCCGGGAGCGTCATCACGCGGTCGATGATCTGTTCGATCGACTGCCCGGCGATCGGCTCCCCGCACTCGGGGCAGTGGGGCTTGCCGATCCGCGACCAGAGCAGGCGCAGGTAGTCGTAGATCTCGGTCACGGTCCCGACCGTGGAGCGCGGGTTGCGCGAGGTCGTCTTCTGGTCGATTGAGATCGCCGGGCTGAGGCCCTCGATCGAGTCGACGTCCGGCTTGTCCATCTGCCCGAGGAACTGGCGGGCGTAGGCCGAGAGGCTCTCGACGTAGCGGCGCTGGCCCTCGGCGTAGATCGTGTCAAAGGCCAGGCTCGACTTGCCGGAGCCGGAGAGGCCGGTCATGACGACGAGCGCCTCCCGCGGCAGCTCGACGTCGACGCTGCGGAGGTTGTGCTCCCGCGCGCCGGAGACGACTATGCGACCGCTGGAAGCCACCGTCTCATTCTACGGAACCGAACGGACGTTCCCCAGCGGGGGGCGGTTCTCGAAGCGGGCGCGCGGGGCGCCCTCGCGGGTCCGCTCCCGCGACGCTCAGCGACCGGCGCGGGCGAGGACCTCGTCGAGCAGGCCGTCGAGGTCGTCGACGGCGCCGAACTCGGACTCGAGCTGCGAGGAGATCTCGTCGCGCGAGGAGCCCTCGAGGGCTATGTTCATCGCGACGAGCCGCGCGGCGCCGAGATCGGCGCCGGAGGATGCCGGCGCGGCGCTCTCCTCGGAGGCGCCGTAGCCGCCGCGAAGCTGAGCGATCAGGTCGTCGGTGCTCGCCCCCGCGCCCACCGTGTCCGGCGCGTCGGCGATCGGCTCGAGCTCCGGCAACTCCTCGAGCCCATCGTCCTCCTCGAGCTCATCGTCTTCTTCGAGCTCGGGCTCCTCGGGCTGATATGGCTCCTCGAGGATCTCCGTCTCGTCCCTCAGCTCCGGCTCCTCGAGGAGCTGAGGCTCCGGCGTCGGGTCGGGCTCGGGGTCGGGGAGCGGCTCGGGCTCGGGGTCCGGCGTGGGCTCCGGCACCGGGTCCGGTACGGGCTCGGGGGAGGGCTCCGGATAGGGCTCCGGGATCGACGGCGGCGTCGGCTCGGGGACGATGACCGGACCCGGAACCTCCGCGCTGGTCGAGTGGATGCTGCCGGCGAGCTCCTCCCCGAGCGCTCCGACACGATCCCGCAGCTGGTCGGCCTGCGAGATCAGGCCCTCGACGGCGTTGCGGGCTTGATCGACGCGGCTGGATGCCTCCTCCCGAGCCTCGCTGATGAGGCGGTCGGCATCGGCCTGGGCGGACGAGCGCAGCTCCTCCGACTCCTGTCGCGCGGAGCGCAGCATCTCGTCGGACTCCGAGCGGGCGGACGCCACCACGTCGCTCGCCTCGCTGCTTGCCGATGAGCGCATCTCCTCCGACTCCGAGCGCGCCGAGCTGAGGAGCGCGTTCGCCTCGCTCTGCGCGTCGCCCTGAATGTTCGCGGCGGCCTGCTCGGCCGCCTCGATCACGACCTGGACGCGCTCCGCGGCCATGTCGGCCAGCGAGACGGGCGGCCCCTGCGGCGGGGCCTCGAGCTCAGACGGGTCCGGCATCGAGTCGGCCACCGCCTGCAGGTGCTCGAGCACCGCGTCGGGGTCCCATCCCTTGCGGGCCGTCGGGAAGTCATCGCGAAAGATCTGATCTCTATCCATGGCGGACAACCTAGCCGATTCTCGGGGACGCTTCGAATGCTACAAGTCGGCCCGAGATGAGAGCTGCGGCGAAATGATCGCGAGGTGGCCCCGGCGCGGGCTCCAGCTCGCCGGCGTCGCCATCGCGCTCCTGCTCCTCGCCGCCACGATCGACTACGCGCTGACCACCGCGGCGCTGCCGGACTTCGATCCCTCCTTCGAGTTCGATCCGGCCTCGCCGACGCTGCAGGATCCGGCGGTCGCCGAGCGGGCCCGCCTGATCGACGGATACGGCGACCGCGTCTGGCTCTACGCGCTCGGGATGCTCGCCGTCGCGGCGGCGCTCACCGTCGCGGCCCTGCGCGCAACGCCTCCCGAGGGCCGCCGGGAGCTGTTCACCGATCTCGGCGTCGCCGGGGTCGTCTGCGGGCTCGCCGCGGCGGTGATCGCCTCGGGCGGGCCCGCCTTGATCGACAACTCGAATCAGGGCGCGGTGCTCTGGGTGCCCGCCGCGGGCCTGCTGCTCGCGGCGGCGGCAGGAAGCCTGATCCTGCGGGCAGGGGGCCGACTGGCGCCGGCGGCGGCCGGCGAACGGCCAGCCGATGCGCGTGCCGCGGAGCCCCTGGCTCACGGCTCCGCCCTGAGATCGCCGCAACGGCTCGTGAGCTGGGCGGCGTTGGGGCTGACCGTGATGACCGTGATCCTGGTGGTGATCGCACACGACGGGAGGGAATGCGGGGTCAGGGCTCCCGGCTGGTCGGACACCTTGCTCTGGATCTCCCTCATCGCCGGGGCGGCAGCGGGGATCTGCGGGCTGGCGGCGCTGCTCGCCCGCCGGTGGGTGGTGGCGCTGCTCACCATCCCCGCTCCCGTCATCGCCCTGTTCGGAATCGTCGCGGCAACCTGCCTGAGCTGAAGCCGTCGAGCCGAAGACGCCCGTCAGGTATTCCTGACGAGGCGGGGAGGGTGCAGATCAAGGAAGAGGGAGGCGATGCGGCCTCCGGCCGTGAGCCGACCGATGACGCCGAGCTGCACCGTCCCCGTCCGTCAGGCGCGCATGCCCTCGAGGTCTCTTCGTAGCTCCTTGAGCTCGTCGCGCAACCGGCCCGCCTCCTCGAAGCGCAGCTCCTCCGCGGCGGCCAGCATCTCCTCCTCGATCGAGACGATCACCTTCTCGAGATCCTCGGGGCTCTCGATCGTCCTGCCGTCGAGGGTTGCGCTTGTGCGGCGGCGCTTGCGCGGGGCGTTCGACTCCATCGCGAGGAAGTCGGAGATGTCGCTGATCCCCTTCGAGACGGTCTCCGGGGTGATCCCGTGCTCGTGGTTGTAGGCGACCTGGATCTCGCGGCGGCGGTCGGTCTCGCGGATCGCCGTTCGCATCGCCTCGCTCTCGCGGTCGGCGTACATCAGCACCCGCCCGTCGACGTTGCGCGCCGCGCGGCCGATCGTCTGGATCAGGCTGGTCGAGCCCCGCAGGAAGCCCTCCTTGTCGGCGTCGAGGATCGCGACGAGGCCAACCTCGGGGATGTCGAGGCCCTCCCGCAGCAGGTTGACGCCGACGAGCACGTCGTACTCGCCGAGCCGCAGGTTGCGGATGATCTGGATCCGCTCGATCGTGTCGACCTCGGAGTGCAGGTAACGCACCCGGAAGCCGTGCTCGAGCAGGTACTCGGTCAGGTCCTCCGACATCTTCTTGGTCAGCGTCGTCACGAGGACGCGCTGCTTGACCTCGACCCGCTTGCGGACCTCGTTCATCAGGTCGTCGATCTGGTTCCTCGTCTCGCGGACCTCGACCTCAGGGTCGACGATCCCCGTGGGGCGGACGATCTGCTCGACGATCCGCATCGCCTTCGTGCGCTCGAATTCCCCGGGGGTCGCGGAGACCATCACCACCTGGCCCACCCGGTGGAGGAACTCGTCGAACTTGAGCGGGCGGTTGTCGATCGCGCTCGGCAGCCGGAATCCGTGATCGATGAGCGTCAGCTTGCGCGAGCGGTCCCCCTCGTACATGCCGCCGATCTGCGGCATGGTCTGGTGGGACTCGTCGACGAAGACGATGAAGTCGCTCGGGAAGTAGTCGATCAGCGTGTGCGGCGGGGAGCCGGCGGGGCGACCGTCGAGGATTCGCGAGTAGTTCTCGATCCCGTTGCAGAAGCCGAGCTCCTTGAGCATCTCGAGGTCGTACTGGGTGCGCTGGCGCAGTCGATGGGCCTCGAGGTCCTTGCCCTGCGACTCGAACCACTTGACCTGCTCCTCGAGCTCGAAGCGGATCTGGTCCACGGCGCGCTCGACGGTCTCCTCCTTGGTCACGTAGTGGGTCGCCGGCCAGACGGAGACGTGGTCGACCTCGTCGAGGATCTCGCCGGTGAGCGGGTCGAAGTGGGTGATCGCCTCGACCTCGTCGCCGAACAGGGCGACGCGATATGCCGACTCGGCGTAGGCCGGGTAGACCTCGAGCACCTCGCCCTTCACCCGGAAGGAGCCGCGGGTGAGGATCGTGTCGTTGCGCTGGTACTGCATGGCGATCATCTGCCGGAACAGCGTCTCCCGCTCGATCTCGGTGCCGACCTTGAACAGGATCATCTGCTCGCGGTACAGGTCGGGTGAGCCGATTCCGTAGATGCATGAGACGGAGGCGACGATGATCACGTCGCGGCGCGCGAAGAGCCCCGATGTGGCGGCGTGGCGGAGGCGGTCGATCTCGTCGTTGACCGTCGCGTCCTTCTCGATGTAGAGGTCCTGCGCGGGGACGTAGGCCTCCGGCTGGTAGTAGTCGTAGTAGGAAACGAAGTACTCGACGGCCGCCTGGGGGAAGAACTCGCGGAACTCGTTGCAGAGCTGGGCGGCCAGCGTCTTGTTGTGGGCGATCACCAGCGCCGGGCGACCGAGCTTCTCGATCGTCCCGGCCATCGTGAACGTCTTGCCCGTGCCGGTGGCGCCCAGGAGGGTCAGGAACTGCTCCCCTGCCTCGACTCCCTCGGCCAGCGAGGCGATCGCCTTCGGCTGGTCGGCCGTGGGCGCGTAGGCGGAGTTGAGGCTGAAGTCGGGCACCGAGCGAGGGTAGCGGGCGCCGCCGGCGTCCTCGAGAGGGCCCCGCTCCCATCCAGCTGGGCGCAATTCGCGCCTGGCGGTGGGACCTCGTGGGCCCAGCGGAGCGGAACCACGGGGGCTCCCTCGGCGGTGCGCCCAACCCGACGCGCAATGCGGCGCGGGGTAGGGTCCGCGCCGATGACGACGTCCCAGCGACTCCTCGCCGCCTTCTGGGTCCTCGGCGGGGTCAACCACTTCCGCGACCCGCGCGTCTACGAGGCGATCATGCCCGACTGGGTGCCGATGCACCGGGAGATGGTGCTTTGGAGCGGGGTTGCCGAGATCGTGGGCGGCGCGGCGCTGATCCCACCGTCGGGACGCCGGTTCGCTCGCTGGTGGCTGCTCGGGGTGCTCGCCGCGGTCTACCCGGCCAACATTCACATGGCCCTTCATCCGGAGCGCTATCCGAAGATCCCCGAGCCCGCCCTCTGGGCCCGGCTGCCGCTCCAGTTCGCCGCCGCCTGGTGGATCTGGAAGGCGACGGCGCAGGACTGAGCCGGGGGCGGCCCCCTCAGAGGCCGAGCTCGTCGGCGTACTTGTCGCGGTAGTCGTCGCGCTTGCCGAGCACCTCGTCGACGTAGTCGCGGGTCTCGGGGAACTCGATGTCCCCGGCGTCCAGATCCGTGCCGCCCCAGGCGTCCGCGTGGCCCTGGCCCGCGTTGTAGGCGGCCAGCGCCGCGGCCTCGTTGCCGCCGTAGCGCTCGAGCAGGTAGCGCAGGTAGAACGAGCCGTAACGGATGTTGAGCTCGGGGTCTGCCAGGTCCTCGTAGACGAAGGTCTCCCCCCCGGAGAGGTTCTCGATCGTGTCCGCCGTATCCGGCGTGATCTGCATCAGCCCCCGCGCCCCCGCCGACGACGTCTGATCGTGGAAGCGCGACTCCGCGTAGATGACGGCCGCGAGCAGCGCCGGATCCGTCGGGGGTAGGGCGATCTCGACGTCGGCCTCCTTGGCGACGTCGTCGTCGCCCGACTCCTGGCGAATGATGTCCTCGTGGCGCAGGGGGAGCGTCAGCTCCCCGATCTTCTCGCCGAAGTCCAACCGGGCCACGCCGATCGCGATCCCGGCGACAAGGAGTGCGAGCGCGATCAGCAACCAGCGCCGCAGACGCGCGGAGCGAGTGGCAGAGGCGCGCGATGGGCGTTGCTTCGCGGCGGTGCGCGACGGAGAGCGGCGGGCACCGCTGCGGCCCGTGGCAGGACCTCGGCTGGAGGAGCGGCTGGCGCTCATCGCGCCGCGGCGGCGGCGCCGCGCAGATCCGGCAGCAATCGCCGCAGCGCCTCCTCGAGGTCGGCGAGGCTGCCGTCGTTGACGACGACGTGGGTCGCCCGCTCCGCCTTCTCGCCCTGGCTGAGCTGCCTGCCGCTGCGTGCCTCGAGCTCGCCCGTCCCGCGCTCGGCCGCGCGACGCTCCCGCCGGGCGTCGTCGGCGATCACGGCGATCGTGGAATGGAATATCTCGGCCATGCCTCCCTCGAACAGCAGCGGGACCTCGACCACCGCGACCTCGACATCATCGGCGAGCGAACGGCGCCAAGCGAGCACGCGCTCGGCGACCAGTGGATGCAGCAGCCCTTCGAGCCAGCTCAGCTCCTCGGGGCGCCCGAAGACGATCGCGGCCACCCGGCCCCGATCGACGGCGCCCTCGGGGGCGACCTCCCTCCCCCACCTCGTCACGAGCTCGTCGCGAACCGCGCTCGTCTCGAGCAGCTCGTGGACGATCGCATCGGTTGAGATCGTCGCTGCCCCGAGGCGCTCGAGGATCCTCAGCGCCTCCGACTTCCCGGCGGCGATTCCACCCGTGAGCCCGATCAGCGCCGGATCGGGCACCCGCTCAGGAGTCGTCGGCCTCGGGATCGGGATCGGGATCGGCCGCGGCCTCGTCGGCCGTCGGGTCCGCGCCAGCCGGGTCGTCCTCGGTGGCGGGAGCCTCCGCGGCAGCACCCTCGGTCGGCACGATCTCCTCGGCGGGCGCCTCGTCCCCAGCGGCCTCGGCCTCGGCCTCGGCGGCGGGCGCCTGCTCAGCCTCCTCCGCGCTCGCGGCGGCGGCCTGCTCGGCCTCCACCTCGGCGTGGGCGGCAGCGAGGTCGGCGTCGGTGATCTCGAGCCCGCCGCCAGCGCCCGAGGAGCCGAACACGTCCTCGGAGAGCCCGAGCTCGGGCTCCGGGCCCCCACCCTCGCCGGCCTGGCCGGCGCCGGCCTGAGCGGCCTGGAAGGCATCGCGGAGCGGCAGCCCGCCCTCGCCGACGCGCTTGATCGAAAGGGAGATGCGGCGGCGCTCCTCGTCGATCTCGAGGATCTTCACCCGGACCTGCTCGTCAGGCTGGACGACCTCGCCGGGGGTCTCGACGTGATGCTCGGCGAGCTCGGAGATGTGCACGAGGCCCTCGACGCCGGGGACGATCTCGACGAAGGCGCCGAAGGCGACGACCTTCGTGACCTTGCCCTCGAGCGAGGAGCCCGGGCCATAGGAGTTGAGGACCGTCTGCCACGGGTCCTCCTGCGTCTGCTTGAGGCCGAGAGAGATGCGCTGGCGGTCGCGATCGATGTCGAGGACCTTGACCTTGACGGTCTCGCCGATCTTGAGCACCTCGGAAGGATGGTTGACGTGGCTCCACGAGATCTCGGAGATGTGGATCAGCCCGTCGATCCCCTCGAGGTCCACGAAGGCGCCGAAGTCGACGATGTTGGAGACCTTGCCCTCGACGACCTGCCCCGGCTGGAGGCGCTCGAGGATCTGCTCGCGCACCTCCTTGCGCTCGTCCTCGAGGACGGCGCGGCGGGAGAGCACCACGTTGTTGCGGCTGCGGTTGAGCTCGATCACCTTGCACTCGATCGCCTGGCCGGTGAACTCCTCGAGGTTGTGCACGCGGCGGATGTCGACCAGCGAGGCGGGCAGGAAGCCGCGGACGCCGAGGTCGAGGATCAGGCCGCCCTTGACCACCTCGATCACCGTGCCCTCGACCGGCTCGCCGGACTCGGCGGCGGCCTCGATCTTGCGCCAGGCCTTCTCGAAGCGGGCCCGCTTCTTCGACAGGATCAGGCGACCCTCGGAGTCCTCCTTCGTGAGGACGAGCGCGTCCACGCTCTCGCCGAGGGAGACCTCGTCGGCCGGGTCGACGGAGCGGCGGATCGAGAGCTCGTGGGAGGGGATGATCCCCTCCGACTTCCAGCCGATGTCGAGAAGGACCTCATCCTTGTCGATGCGGACGACCGTGCCAGTGACGACCTCGCTCTCCTCGAAGTGCGTGATCGTGGCGTCGTAGTTGGGGAAGATCTCGCCGTTGAGCTCCAGGAGGAGCCCGTCGGAGCCGTCCACGGGGGTGGCCCCCTCGGGAGCGAGGGTCGCTCCGCCTGCTGTCGCAACTGCTGACATCGACGCGGGATCATGGCAAATGAGGGGATGCGGCAACCTCGCGGGCGCCCCGCGCGCCCGTCCGGCGCTCGGGCCGAAGGCGCGCCAGCGTCGCGCTGACCTCCGCGGCGACCTCCCGCCGCTCGCGCAGCAGGCGCCGCTCGGTGAACCTCAGGACGGGGTGGCCGGCGGCGGCGAGCCTCGCGTCGCGGCGGCGATCGGCCTCGAAGCTCGGCCTCCCCCGGTGCCACTCGTACCCGTCGAGCTCGACCACCAGGCCCTCCGGCAGCCACAGGCAGTCGACCTCGTAGCCGAGGAGGGGGACGTTGACCGCCGGGAAGCGGATCCCGAAGCCGGCGCAGATCGGCAGGAAGAGGTCCTCGAGCGGCGAGCGGGTCGCGCTCACCGGTCCACGGCGCTCGCGCAGCAGAGCGGTCAGACGTCCGGTGCCGCGCCGCCCCCGGCCCGCGGCGCAGATCCGCAGGGCGAGCTCGACGTCGAGCAGCTCGAGCCGCTCAGCGGCGGCGACGGCATCGCGAAGCTCGGCCGGGGTGGCGACGCCGGCGAGGTCGAGCAGGGTGCGCTCGGGCGTGGTCACGGGGATCCCGTGGTGCATCGTCACCTGCTCGGGCGGGAGCGCCCGGCTCCGATGGACGACGATTCCAGGCGGGTCGGCCGAGCGGCCATGGGCGATCGTCACGTGCGGTGGACCGGGGATCAGCTCGATCAGGGCGAGGAGCTGGGCCGCGCTGCGGTGGCTGAGGACGCCGTCGACCGAGATCGCCGCCGCCCACCAGAAGCCGCGGCGGGTCAGGGCGGCGCCCGCGATCGCATAGGCGCCGGGAAAGGGCTCCCACAGCCATCCCTCCCGCACGCGCCGCCGGATCGCCCTGTCGGAGAGCTGCATCCGCCGGAGCTCATCGCGCCCGACGATCGAGTGGTGCCGGGCGGCGAGGGCGGTGACGGCAGCGTTCACTGGGCGCGTTCGAGGCCCCGAGGGGGCTGGATTCGCGCCCAGTGACGTCACCGAGATGAGCATGAGGCGCCTCCGCGCACCGATCCACCCCTCTGAGTGCCTTTTCACGCGCGAAGGCGTGACGATCGCCGCCCCGCTTGATCTACCCTCCCGGGCGATGCCGGTTCGCAGGACGAAGCGCGGAGCCGAGCGGACGCCGCTGGAGGGATCGTGGGACGTCATCGTCTGCGGCGCGAGCTTCGCCGGGCTGACGATCGCGCGGGAGCTCAGCGGCTCCGGCGCCCGGGTGCTCGTGCTCGATCGCTACGAGATCGGCGAGCGGCAGACCTCCGCCTGCGCGGCGCCGACCGTCTGGCTCGAGGCGCTCGGCCTGGGCACCTCGATCCGCCAGACCTTCTCCGAGCTCGTCTTCCACACCCCCCACTCGCGCACCCGGATGGAGCTCCCGTGGAGCTTCTCGACCTTCGACTACCCGGAGCTCTGCGGCCTTCTCTGGGCCGGGAGCGACGCGGACTTCGAGACCGCGAAGGTGATCGGGCTGGCGGGCTCGAGGCCCCCGCCTGGAGATGGAGCGGGCTACGTGGATCCGGTCGCGATCGAGACGGACCGCGGCGAGCTCGAGGCGCCGCTCGTCGTCGACGCCCTCGGCTGGCGGCGCGTGCTCGACGACGGCTACCAACCCCCCGACGCGCCGCTCTCGCGCGGCCTGGAGGTCCACCCCGGCGGCAGCGGCGAGGATCTCGAGATCTGGATCGAGCGTGACCTGGTCCCGGCCGGGTACGGCTGGAGCTTCCCCGCCGGTGACGAGCTGCGGGTGGGAATCGGCAGCTTCGACCCGGGCTTCCACGTCAAGGAGCCGACGATCGACCTCGCCGAGCGGCTCGATCTGCCCCCCAACGGCTACCAGGGCAACTGGATCCCTCACCGGCTGCGCGAGGCCACCGCGAACGGGGTCTTCTTCTGCGGGGACTCCGCCGGCCACTGCCTGCCGCTCACCGCGGAGGGGATCCGCCCCGCGTTCTACTTCGGGATCGCCTGCGGGCGCGAGCTGCGCTCCGTGCTCGCCGGCGAGTCGACGCGGGAGCAGGCCGCTCGTCGCTACGCGGAGTTCAATGCCCGCCACCGCTGGAAGTTCGAGTGGATGCTGCGGGTCCAGAGGCTGATCCCGCAGGTCCCGCCGAGGATCCTCGGGCCGGCGCTCAGGGCGATGGGCACCGACGCGTTCGTCCGCTGGTCCTTCACCCGTTACATGGACATCGCGGGACCCGGGATCGCCGGCGATCCCGAGCCCGTGGCCGCGACGCTCGCGGCCTGAACCTCCGCGAGCCGCGCGCTCAGCGGACGATCAGGAAGGTCCCTGCCAGCAGCAGGACCACCCCCGCCACGCGGGACGCGCTCAGGGGAACCTGTTCCAGGCCGAGGATGCCGAGGCGGTCGATCAGGACCGAGGCGGCAAGCTGCCCCGTGATCGTCCCCGCGGCGACGCCGCCGGCGCCGATCGACCCGACCGCGATTAGCGCGCTGGTCACGTAGACGGCTCCCAGCAGGCCACCGATGAGGTACACGGGGGCGACGTCCGTGACGCCGCCCAGGCCGCCGCCCTGTCCGGCCAGGACGACGATGAGCGCCAGCGCGATCGTGCCGATCGCGAAGGAGATCAGGGCCGCGGCGAGGCTTCCCGTCGAGCGCCCGAGGGTGCCGTTGATCGGGGCCTGCAGGGCGATCAGGCCCCCGGCGGCGGCGGTGACCGGGATTGCAAGGCTGCGGTCCATGGCCGATGATCGTACGCCCGCGGCGGGACCGTGATCTTCGTGGCACCCATGTGTTCTCACCTCGAAGGCCCAGCTCGACCAGTCGAGACCAAGCCCAAGCGATGACACCCGCACTCACGCCCCTGAGGCCGATCGCTCGCCGCGCTCTCGCGGCGCAGTCCGACGAGCGCCTGGTGCGGCTGCTGCGCGAGGGGCACGACCCGGCCTTCGAGGAGATCGTGCGCCGCTACCGCGGGCCCCTCGTCGCCTTCGCCGCAGCGATCGTTCCCAGCGAACGCTCCGAGGACGTGGTGCAGGGCGCGCTGGCCAAGGCACACCGCGCGATACTCGCGGACGACCGCGAGATCGTCCTGCGGCCATGGCTCTTCGCCATCGTCCGCAACGGGGCCCTCAACGCGATCCGCGGAGAGCCGCGCGTCGCCGAGCTCGATTCCCATGAGTCGCAGCTCGCCGGGGCCCCCGAGCCCAGCCGGATCGCCGAGCAGCGCGAGGACCTGGATCGCCTCGTGGTCGCGATCTGCGCCCTCCCCGACGCCCAGCGGCAGGCCTTGGTCAAGCGCGAGCTCGAGGGGGTCGGCCACGGTGAGATCGCCGCGCAGCTCGGCACGACCGCCACCGCAGTCAGGGGGCTGATCTTCCGCGCCAGGACCACTCTGCGCGACGCCGTCGGCGCCGTCTTGCCCCTGCCGGTCATTCGCCTGCTTCTCACCGAGGCGCCCGCCATCGGCATCGGCGGAGGCACGGGCGCTGCGCTGCTCGGCGGCGGCGGGGCGAAGGCCGGCACCGCGATCGCGGCGGCGGTCGTGGCGCTCGGAACCGGCATCGCGATCGACCGGGGCAGCGATAGAACCCGCGAGGAGGCGAGTGGCCTCACGCGGGAGGCCACGGGCTTCGAGGACGCGGGAGCGAGGGCGGGACGCGAGTCGATCGCCTCAGGGCCGATCGCTCCGGCCCGCGCCGGCGAAGCGACGCGACATCGGGACGACTCCGCCGGCATGGGCGAGGATTCCGAAGCCGGTGGTGGCGACGACGGTGGAGGCGGCCCCGGGCCAGGAAGCGGCGACGACTCCGCGGCGTCGACGAGCGGCGAAGGCGGCGACGACTCCTCGAGCAGCGGCCCCGGGAGCGGTGACGGTGGCGGCGACGGTGGTGGTGGCGACTCCTCCGGCCCCGGTGACGGCACGGAGCGCTCAGGCGACGACGGCTCGAGCGGCTCCGGCAGCGGGACGGGCGGATCGGACTCAGGCAGCGACAGCAGCGGCCCGGGCCCTGGAACCGACACGAGCGGCTCGGGCTCCGGTGACTCGGAGTCCGGCTCGGACTCCAGCGGGTCCGGCTCGGGCGACTCGGGGTCCGGGTCGGGCACGTCGGGCACCGATGGCTCCGGCTCCGGGGGGTCCGGCGACGACGACATCCTTCCGCGGATCGCGGAGCAGTCGGAGGACGACGTCTCGACGAGCGGCCCCGGTGGCGGCTAGCCGAGCCGGCTCTGCGTGATCCTCGCCGCCCGGCGGGGTTCTATTCATCCAGACACGTGGCTCGCGACCGCGACCCGAACCGCCATCGAGGTGACTGGATGAACAGGGCAAGAACGGCGATCGCCGTGGTCGCGGGGATGTTGATCACGGCGCTGGACCTGCGGGACGGCGAGGCCGTCTTCGACGAGATCGAGCTCCGCTAGACCCTCCTCGAGGGTCCGACGGCGACGACGAAGGGCGCCCCCTCCCCCGGGGCGCCCTTCGTCGTCATATGGGGCCGGGGCGCTACTTCGCGTTGAGCCAGTCGGCGCCGGAGCCGATGTCGACGGCCAGCGGCGGGTCGAGCTCGAAGGCGCCGACCATCTCCCGCCGCGCCAGCTCGGCGACGGCTTCGGCCTCGCCGGCCGGCCCCTCGAAGAGGAGCTCGTCATGGATCTGCAGCACCAGCTTCGACTCGAGCCCACCAGCGTCGAGGGCGCGCCTGCCGCCGATCATCGCCAGCTTGATGATGTCGGCCGCGGTCCCCTGGATGACGGTGTTGACCGCCAGCCGCT
>JAABUS010006886.1_pt1 | contig 13460 bp, 7 predicted proteins | sample 5560161 | NCBI WGS metagenome assembly JAABUS01 (sample SAMN10711885, study PRJNA513376) | rock metagenome | isolation source: Antarctica rocks | place: Antarctica: Victoria Land, Trio Nunatak nord | collected 2016-01-04 | reverse complement strand
GCTGCCTTTGCCGACGCCGATCTGCTTCAGGGTGTCGATCAACGCGGCGAGCTTCTGCGGCTCGCTGTCTCGGGCGGCCGTAGCCAATATGTGCAGCTGGCGGAGCGCGGACGCTTCTGGGTCGAGGGAGGACTTCGAGAGGTCGAACTGCTTGCGCGAGGCCCGGCTCTCGAGCGTCTCCGCAAGTGCGGCGGGCGAGGAGAGCCCGGCCTTCAGCAACGTCCACGGGAAAAGCTTGTCCTCGCACGGCGGCGAGATGCCGGGGCCGATCCAGGTCGTGGAGAGTTCCGCGAAGACTGCCTCCTCCTCGGGCGAGGGCGTCACCATGACCGGGAGCGGCTCCGCCCGTTCCGCCCACTGATCGGCGATGGCCTGCTCGACGTCGGGTGAGTGCTTGTGGCGGCGGACGACGAGGTGGGCGATGTCCTCCGGGGTGACCTGCTCCGGGTCGGTGACCGCCGTGGGGTCCAAGAGGTCGATGAGCTGGGCGAAGGCCTCCGGCTTGCCGTTGTGCGGTGTCGCGGAGGAGAGGATCAGCGCGTCGGCCTGCGGTGCGAGCACGTGGGCGAGCTGGCTGTTCTGCGTTCCCTTGTTGACGAGCTTGTGCGACTCGTCCACCCAGACGACGTCCCACCGCACCTTCTCGAGATGATGGCGGTACTGGGACGGGCTCTTCAGCGTGTCGATCGAGACGATCACCCGGTTGAAGTAGGTGAATGGGTTGCGGCCCGCCGGGATGCGCTGACGCATCCGCCGGATCCCGTCGCTGTCCAGGCGGACGAGCGGGATGCCCGCCCGGCACCACAGCTCGTGCTGGACCTGGTCGAGGATGTGCTTGGGGACGACCGCGAGGATCCGGGCCGCACGCCCGCGCCGCTGCAGTTCGGCCAGGAGGAGGCCGACCTCGATCGTCTTCCCGAGCCCAACCGCGTCGGCTATGAGGAGCCGCGGCTGAAGCTGGGCCATGGCCGCGCGGAAGGGCTCCCGCTGGTAGGGGAGGTCGTCGGCGAGCATCGCGTGCCCAACGGTGACGTCGGTGTTCGAGATCGGCACCGGGGTCCGGCGCACGAGCGACTCGAGGACCAGCCTCGTCTCGATGCCGTTCGGGGAGGCATCGACGCGGAACGTGGTGCGCTTCGGGTCCTCGGGCTTGATCTCATCCAGGTCGCTGAAGAACGACGCCGGCTGATCGCGTACGAGCTCGGACCGGCCGACGCATCGCACGATCGCCTTGGTCCCCATCGCCTGCGTGACCTTCTCGACGACCTGCCACTCGAGATCGCGCACTATGACGCGGCTGCCCGGGGCGATGAGGTCGAGGTCCTGGGCGGTCGTGGCGGAGGGCATGGATGCAGGCTGCGAGCGGGGCCGAGCCTATGTCACGGCCGGGGTCCGCCGTGCAGGCCCATGCTCAGCGTCGTCCCTGACGCGTCTGACCTGACAAACCGAGGTGCATGGCCTGCGGCCGTCGATTTCGATGCTCGCCCGATGGCAACCGTCGAGCATGCGTCCCGACCCTCAGGCGCAGCGCTTCAGTCTTGAGTCCGACCCCGTCCGACCCGTCACACCAGCCGGTCCCGGAGTCCGGACGCGCGGCCCGCCGGACGGCTCATGGCCATCCGCACGGCGCTCTCTGGACCCACGACTACGAGTTCATCGCTGGCGCGAGTCGCGGCGGTGTACAGCAGCTCACGTGTGAGCAGTCTCGAGGTCGGTTCTGGCAGCAGGACGGCAGCCGTACCGACCTGCGACCCCTGCGCTTTGTGGACGGTCATCGCGTGCAACGGTGCGTAGGCTGAGAGCCGCGACGGACTTACAAGCATTGCGCCTTCCGCGCGCTCGAACGCCGCGCGGAGGTGTTTGCCATCGGTCACCACAACGCCCGTGTCTCCGTTGAAGAGCCGCAGCTCCGGGTCGTTGGCCGTCAGCAGAAGGGCCTGACCGGCGAAAGCGCGCGTCGATCCGTGAGGGCGAAGACCTGGGCGTGCGATGGCGAGCCAGTCCTCGATGCGCGCGGCCCAGGTAGCGACGCCGTAAGGGCCGCGGCGGTGCGCGCAGAGGACGCGGAAATGGCCCAGTGCCTTGAGGGCCGCCGACGCGTCGCCGGAGCGCGCGGCGTCGATGACCGCGGCGCCGGAGGCGACGGCTCGCGGCCTGAGCTCGTCGAGCGCCTCGGCGGAGTCGGCCGCATCTTGCGAGATCCACCGCACGCCGCTCGGCGCTTCACGGAGGACGGCAAGCGTCGCGTCGGCATCGCCCTGACGAATCGCTTCCGCGAGCGACGCGATGCCGTCGCCGAACCGATGGACCCGGTCGAGGACGACGACACCATCCGCGATGATCGCGTCGTCGGGCGCGTCGCTCGCGTCGACGGCGGATCCGGTAACCGTGCTCAGGCGCGCGCGCCGCTTCGGGGTCAGACGGAGGCGCATCGCAGACGGTCCGACGACGTCACCGAGCACAGCGCCCGCCTCGATCGCGACGAGCTGCTGCGGGTCACCGACCAGAATGAGCCGCGCGTCCGGTCGGACGGCCTCCGCCAGCCGGGCCATGAGTGACAGCGAGACCATCGAGCTCTCGTCGACCACCACGACGTCATGCGGGAGGCGATTGGCGCGCTCGTGCCGGAAGCGGCTCTCGGTACCCGGCCGCCACCCGAGCAGCCGATGGAGCGTCGTGGCCTCAAGCGCTTCGAGGCCGGTCCTCACCGGCGCGTCGATGTTGAGCTTCGCCGTCTCGCCGTGCACCGCCTCCTGCAGTCGTGCCGCGGCTTTGCCGGTCGGTGCCGCAAGGGCCATCAGCGGCTCCGGCCCGCCGGAAGCTCGCGCCTGCTCCGACAGCAGCGCCAGGACCCCGGCGACAGTCGTCGTCTTCCCGGTGCCCGGACCGCCTGCGATGACGGCGAAGCGGCTGAGGACCGCCGTCGCCGCCGCGAGTGCCTGGCGTCCGTCCAGCTGTCCTGGGAACAGCCGCGCGAGCCCGTCCCCGAGGACGGTGTCGTCCACCTCCGGGGGGTGCGAGGCGAGCGCGATGAGGTCACCCGCGACCGAGCGCTCGTCGCGCCAGAAACGATCGAGGTGCAGTCGCGTGCCGAGGAGGCGCAGGGGCGCGACCACCGGATTGTCCTCCCCCACTCCGGCGACGGTGCTCCGCTCGACGGCGGCCACCCAGGCAGTGACCTCCGGCCAGGGCAACGCGTCGAGGTCGACGGGCTCGTCGCTGTCGACGCTCACGGTCGTGCGGATCGAGGCCAGGTCGACATGCACGTGACCCAGTCGCGGCGCCCGGACGGCGAGCGCCGCAGCCAGCAGCACCTGCTCGTCGTGCTCCCCGCAGAGCGTCGTAAGGCAGCGGGCGACGTGGACGTCGGCGGCGGCGAGGACGTTGACCTCCGAGAACGCGGCAAGGAGGCCCTCGGCGCTTCGCGCGCGATGGGCGTCGAAGCGGTCGATCATCGAGCGTCACCTTGCTCGAGGAGGTCGCTCAGCGCGATGACGAGCGCAGCAGGCGGACGCCAGTCGAAGACCCCGCTGCCGGCCGTGCCGTCCATCCCGCGGAGGAAGAGGTAGCGGGCGCCGCCGAGGTGCTTCTGCGGCTTGTACCCCGGCAGGCGCCAGCGGAGGTAGCGATGCGTCGCGACGAGATACAGGGCGGCCTGGAGGGCGTAGTGCGAACGCTGGACCTCTGCGTCCAGCGCCGCAGGCCCGTACTCGTCGAGGCGGTTGGTCTTGTAGTCGAGCACGACGAAGCGCTCGTCGGGAGTCCGCGTGATGAGGTCGATGGCGCCGGTGAGGTAGCCGCGGAGGGACTGCGGTGGCACCTCCTCGCGCAGTCGTTCCGGGTAGCCGACCAGCCGCCCGTCGTCTGCGAGGTGCGCCGCGAGGACAGCGGCGATGGCGGCGGGCGTGACCTTCCCGGTCGGAGCGTCTCCGCCGGCGAGCGGCAGCTCGAAGGTCATCTCGTCCAAGCGGTCCTGACGCCCGGCGTCTCGAAGCCGCCAGGGTTCGCCAACGACGTCGATCGGCGTCGCGATGGCCGCCATCAAGCCGGCGACGAGGGCGTTCCGGCTTTCAGTCGTCAGCGTCGAAGGCCTCAAGGTCACCGAAAGCTCCTCCTCGAGGTCCGCAGCGGCGAAGTCGATGTCCTCGAGCGCTTCGTGCACGAGCGTGCCGAGACGACGGCCGACGGGCACCAGGGTCCACGGCGAACCGTCCTGCGCCGCAGCCTCCTCGTCCACCCCGGGTTCGTCGTCGAGCACTTCGACCTCCGGCTCGCTCTGCCCAGCGGCGGCATGGCCCGTGGCGCCGGCCACGATGCCGCTGTATGAGGCTCGCCGCCATTGGACGTCGAGCGTTCGATCGAAGGTCGCTGCTGACAGGGCGGCCCCCGAGGCGGCGGGCGGGTTCCATCGCAACCCTGGTCTCGGACTCGCGCGTTGCACTCCGATGCATCCGGGTGAACGGTCGGCCAGCGCCTCGAAGCACCGCATCGCCTCGTCGTCCGGGGGAACGCGGCCGGCGTGCTCCGGCACGGCCCCGTTTTCGTCGCGACCGAGAACGAGGCGGCTGAGCGGCGAACCAGGACTTCCCCACGACGCCGCCCACCAGAGCACCACCGCGTGCCGCGCCCGCGTGAGCGCGACGTATGTGAGCCTGAGGTCCTCGCCGCGACCCTCGGCGACAGCGAGTTGGTGGTGCGCCTTGTACTCAGCCCCGGACAGTGCGACGTCGACGGTGCGCTGCTGGGCGTTCGCCGGATCGTGGAAGACGACGGCTCCCTTTGCGTCCCCCGAGTGCGCGTCCCAGAGGAACGGGCAGAGGACGACAGGGAACTCAAGCCCCTTGCTGCGATGGATCGTGAGCACCTGGACGGCGTCAGCGTCCGACTCGAGCCGCCGCGTGCGCTCCAGCTCGTCCTCCTCCGTCCCGCTCTCGTCCGCCCTCGCCCGCAGCCACGCGGCCAGGGCCGTCGCACCGAAGCGCCCTGCGGTTCCTGCGCGATGGAGCAGCTCCCCGACGTGCCGGACGTCGGTCAGCTGACGCTCGCCGCCGCGCCGCGCGAGCACGCGCTCGGCGAGTCGTCCGTCACGGACTAGGCGCTCGACGAGCGAGGCGACGCCGGCGTCCCGGAGCACCCGGGCCCAGCCGTGAAGCCGCCGGTGCAGCCACTCTCGTGCGTCGTCGTCCGCGGCCGCGAGCTCTACGGCGGACCACCCGAAGAAGCATGTGAGCGCCACGGCGTTCGCCCGGGTTCCCTGCGACGGGCGTTCGAGCGCCTCGAGGAGCTTCAGCCACTCCGCAGCGGCGGGCGTGGCGAAGACGCTTCCGGCGCCACCGCTCACGGCCGGCACGTCGGCGTCCCGCAACGCGTCGTGGACAGCCTGCGCCTGGCGGTTGGTCCGGACGAGGACCGCTAGATCGCCGGGGACGAGCGGCGTGCCGTCGATCTCGGCGCCGGACTCGAGCAGTGCGACCGCTTCGGCGGCCACGTCTGCGGCGACAAAGGCCCGCGCCGAGCTGACTTCCGCGAAGCCCTGCCCCGTGACGGAGATGTCGTCGGCGCGGTGAGCCACGCGGATGCGCATGGGAGGCCCCGCGCCGCTTAACCGTGCTTGAGCGTGCTCCGGCGCCGCTTCGACGCGACGGTGCAGGATGCGTGCGTCCCCGAGCGGAAGCTCTCCGAAGATCCCGTCGAAGGCCCGGAGGAGCGGGCCGTCGCTGCGGTAGTTCGTGCCCAGCGTGTGCTGCTCTCCAGCAATCGCGACTGCGTCGAGGTACGCGTGCACATCAGCACCGCGGAAGGCGTAGATCGCCTGCTTGGGATCGCCGATGAGGACAAGCGCACGAGCGTCCTCGAAGGCGAGGCGGACGATGTCCCACTGCGCAGGGTCCGTGTCCTGGAACTCGTCGACGAGGACCACGTGGAAGCGGCCCCGGAGACGCGCCGCGGCCGCCGCACCGTCCGGTCCGGTGAGGACCGCGCGAAGTCGGGTGAGCAGGTCGTCGTACGTCAGCGTGCGCGCCCGGCGCTTGCGCCGCTCGACCTCGTGACGGACGAGCTGGGCGAACGACGCGTGCCTCGCCGCCTGGTTCTGCGTCCCGGCCTGCGGGACCACCGGTGCTGTCGGGTTGGAGACTGCCGCGCGGGCGATGTCGAGTGCGTCCTTCCGCCTCGGCAGCAGGTCGCCGGAGGGGTCTCCGGCCCACCGCCTGACGAGCAGGTCGTCCGTCACCTGCACCACCAGGTCGCCCGCGTCCGGGAGCAGCGTCGCGCCGCGGTCCTCGTCACCGGCCATGCCGAGGCTGCCGAGAGCCTCGGCGCAGAAGCCATGCGTCGTCGTGATGGTCGCGGCATCGAAGCGCGCCAGGGCTGTCCGCAGCCGTTCGCGACGCTGCTGGACGACCTCCGCCACCCCGGTTAGGAGGAGCGCATGGACATCGTCGCCGCCGGCGTCGCCGGTCGCGAGCGCTTGCTCCGCTGCGACGAGGCGCGATCGCACCCGTGTGCGCAATTCCCCTGTAGCCATGCGTGTGAAGCTCACGAGCAGCAGCCGCTCGAGCGGCAGCCCGTCGGCGACGTAGCGTGCTGCCAGTGCCGCCAGCGCGTAGGTCTTCCCGGTGCCGGCGCTCGCCTCGAGGACGGTCACTCCCGTCGGCAAGGGGCCGAGCAGGTCGAAGGGTCGTGTCATCGCTCCTCCAGCTGCTCATGCTTGAGCAGCCCATCCCATTGGCGGCGCGCGAGGCGGCCGAAGCGCGAGGGCTCTGCTGTCCACCCGTCGCCGTCCTCGTCCTCGAGCGGCGAGGCTTCGAGCAACCGCTCGAGCGGGGCATCTTCCCCCCACACAAGCGCGTGCTCCGGTTCGCGATCCTCCTTGTCCCAGTTGAAGCGCGAGGTCCACATACCGCGGGCCGCCTCGATCGGGTCCTGCGGCGCCGCCGCGTAGGCCGCCGACGCCTTGCAGGACAGCGGCAGCGGCTCCCGCTGCCCGCGGCCAAAGAGGTCGACGAGCTCCTCGAGTCGCCGGAGCGCCTCGTTGGCGTTCAGCGGTCCGACGATCGACACGAGCGCGTCGCTCCCCTGGCCACCGCGTCCGACGGTCACGGACCGCCATCGCCCTTCGGGTCGGGCCACGGTTAGCGCCAGGAGTCTCACCCAGGCCGCCAATCGGTGCTTCGGCGCGAGGCGGGCATAGCTCACGGAGCGCACGAGCTCGTCCGCGACGATCCCGGTGACGGTTCCGCCGAGCCGCCGACCGTCCCCGAGGACCACGCGGACATCGCGGGAGTCCGCCGCCCGGACGCCGCCGATCAAGGGCGCTGCGACCGCCAGGAGCGCTTCGACGTCCCTGGCGACCTCGACGACCGGGCCCTGGGCGATGTACCCCGGCGGGAGCGTGCCGCGCGCGATCTCGGCGAGGATCGATGCGCGGTGCTCGACGCCCGCGAGCCGCGCATCGAGCAGGCGCTGCCCGATGCCGTACCGGTCGAGCGCATCGAGCTCGAGCGTGAGGTCGTCGAGGGGGTCGTCGGCCCAATCGCTCGCGGCGATCCCGAGCCGCCGGCGAAGGAAGGCCTTGACCGGCGATGCCGTAAAGCGCACCAGGTCGTCGAGGTCGAGCGTGGGGTCGTGAACTGGTGGCAGCCGCTCCGCCAGGAACTCCGGGGCGGCTTCACGTGCACCGACCAGTGCCGCAGCGCCGGCAAAGGCGTAGCGGTCGAAGCCCCAGGGCTTCGACCCGGAGAAGGCCCGCGGATCGAACGGCTGCAGCGGATGGTGCTGCAGCACGGTCTCGACCGCCTCGTGCCCGGTGCTGCGAGCTACCGCCTCGAGGAGTTCGCCGATCGGCACAGCCGGCGGTCGCTCGGCGTTGGTCCGCTCATCGCGCCCGCTGTACGTCACGAGCATCGCGTCGGTCGCACTCATGACGGCGTCGAGGAGGAGCTGTCGATCCTCGAGCCGCCCGTCGTGGTCCCCGATGTGCGGCTCGGCCAAGGTCCGGTCGTCCCCGTCCCGTGGAGCGCCGCGAGGGAAGACGTCGTCGTCGAGCCCGAGCAGGCAGACGATTCGATGCGGGACCGCGCGCATCGGGTGCAGCGTGCAGAAGGTCAGCGCTCCGGATCGGAAGTTCGCGCGCGTCGGGCGACCCGCCAAGCGGTCGCCGAGGAGGTCGCGAAGCTCCGCGACGGAGATCTCTGTCGTTGCGTCTTCAGCGTCGCGACGGAGGTCCGACAGGACGCCGTCGAGCTCCACGCGCTGCCACGCGTCGGCTGTGCTCGTGGCGCACAGGGAATCCGCTGCGTCGGCGACGAGGTCAGCCCAGTCGGCGGGACGCCGCCGGTCCCTGCAAGCGGAGAGGACGTGCGTCGTGCGGTCGAGGAGCTCAGCGACGCGTCCTGCGAGGTCGATGTCGCCCGCCGGGACGTCGTCGAGCGGCAGCACGCCGCCGACGAGTCGTCCGCCGTCCTCCGTCATCGCTGCACCCAGGAGCACTCGCTGCCAGCCCCGGGCCCAGGTGCCGTGGTCGAGGGTGCCGAGGCCGAACGCGGTGCGACCCGGGGCGTCGAGCCCCCAACGCACGCCGGCGTCGGCCGCCCACGACTCCACGCGGGCAAGTGCGTCGTCATCGAGACCGAACCTCCGCCGGACCGGCTCTCGATCGGCCAGGTCCAGCAGGTCCGACGCCGTGGCGCGCGAGGTGGCCAGTTCGAGCACACGAGCGACCACGCCGAGCACCGGGTTGGTCTGACGGAGGGCTCGGTCCGCAAGGCGGATGCGCAGGCGCGGAAGGCCGTCGTCGGGCGTCGACTCGCCGTCTTCTTCGTCTTCCACCACCTCGCCGAAGGTCGCCCGGATGAGCGGGGCGAACGCCTCGATGTCCGGGCAGAGGACGATGACGTCGCGGAGCTCAAGCGACGCGTCGTTGCGCAGGTGGTGCAGGAGCGCGTCGCGGAGCACCTCGACCTGACGAGCGCGACCGTGGCACGCGTGGACGGTGAGGCTCTGGTCCTCGGCCGTGAGCGGCATCGGCGCCGTCGGGGCCCGATCGGCCTGAAGCTCCGCTTGCAGGCGCCCGAGGAGGGTCGCCGGCGGATCAGCGGTCAAGTGCTCGTGGTCGTTCGACGCGGTGTCGGCGAGGACGAGCTGGAGCTCTCGCGCGTCCTGCGCCCAGGATGCGAGGAGGTGGTGCTGCGGAAGCCTGGCGGTCACGTCCCGCATTCGTCGGCGGTCGACGACCGGGCCGGATCCGGCGACGCGCCGCCACAGCGCGGGCGACGGATGCAGCAGGTGGAGGTGGACGTCGCGGTGCTCCGCAAGAGCGTCGAGCACGGCGAGCCGTGACGGTGGCAGGCGCGTGAGGCCGAAGACGGCCAAGCGCTCGGGGAGTTCGGCGAGGGACGGTTCCTCCCGCAGTCGCGCGCAGGCTGCAAGCAGGCGCTCCGCCGGGCTCGGGACGTCCAGGTGTTCACGTAGCGCACGCCAAAGACGCGCCTGCCAATCGTCCGGGTCCGCGCCCTTGGCCCAGGCATGGATGAGCTCCGGCCTCTGGACGCCGTACTTCTCGAAGAGCTGCGTGACGTGGCGCATCGCCGGAAGTCGGCGGTCCGGGAGTTCGAGGTGACGCGCAAGCGGTCCGAACGAGTCGACGTCCGCTTCGACCACCTCAAGCAGCGGCCACACGGCGCGCTCAGGCCGCCACGGATCCGTTTCGGGGTCCACGTCGGAGGCCGCCGCGACCGCTTCCTCGTTGACCCGCCTCGGTGACGGCCAGGCCACGTTCGCGCAGACGCCGTCGGTCCGGCCGGCACCAGCACCAAGGACCGAGGAGAGCTGCTGGCTGATCCAGCGTTCGACTCCACGTGTCGGGACGGCGATGACCTCCGGAGCGAAAGGGTCCGCGAGCGGGACGCTGACGGTCGCCGCGAGGGCGCCGACGAGGCCGTCTGCGCGGCTGGAGCGGTGGAGGTGGATCACGAGGGAGGCGACGGATCAGCGGAGCGGCGGGAGCTCTTCGCTGAGCGCATGCTGCTGCAACGACGCAGCGCGTGCTCGAGTTCGATGGCCGGGCGGACCACCATCTCAGGAGGAGTGCTCCTGAAGGTCGTTCATCACGGACCAGATTCGGCCGTACCGCCGCGCCCGGTCGTTGCCCTGCCGCGCCGCGACCTCGTCCTTAGAGTTCGGGTAGTCGATGCCGGCCGCCTGGTGGGCCAAGTCCGCCGCGAGCACGGCGAACGGGACGCGCGTGCGGAAGCGGTAGTCCCGCTCCGGCGTCTCGAGCGGTGCGGGCGCGCCGGTTCGCTCGCAGAACGCCTCGAGGTCCTCGAGCAGACGGGCGCGGACCAGCGCGTGCCCCGGGTGGTTCTTGTCGGCGACGATGGAGAGGAAGCCCGTAGGCGTGAAGAGCCACATGGTGCTCGAGTCGCGCCGGATCAGACGTTCCTGACGCAGGACGTCAGAGGTGCCGTGAACGGGCACCGGGACGCATCGTGGTTTCCTGCGGAGCAGTGTCGCCGAAGCGGGACAGGACTTCTTGCACGGCTCGGCGCATCTCGCTGTCCAACTCGGGGACATGCGCGCGTAGCGATTCCAGCAGTCGCCGGAGCTCGCGGTCAGCTCCGTCGGCACTCAGGCCTGCGAAACCTTCACCGAGGACGTAGGCCTCGATCGGCGCCGCGAGCAGTCCGACAAGATCCAAGAAGCGCGCCTGTCGCCTGACACTGGCGTCGACATCGTCGTCCGCGTGGAAGGACACGAGGTCGAGGTCGTCTGACCAGATGCCCTCAGCCATTCCGAGTTGCGTCACGAGGAGTGCCGTCCCGAGCTTCGGACCGGTCGTCGACGCCGCGATTCCTGCCGCAATCGGGGTCGCACGGACCTCCCGGACATCGTGGGCGATGCGATGGAACGTCTCATCGGACAAGCCGTAGCCAACGATCAGGAGGTGCCGGGTCAGGAGCATCGCTTGCAGCACGCCTGCGATCGCGCCCCCTGTCTGCGCGAAGCCCAGGTACTGCTCCCGGGTGAGAACAAGCGGCTTCTTGTCGTCGTCGACATCCCCGTGCAGCTTGAGCAACCACCGTTCGGCAGTTGAAGTGTCCTCTCGTGGAAGGACCTTGACCGACGACGATCCCGCCGCGGCCCACGCCTGCTCGAAGAGCCGGTCGTAGTTCGTCGTGGCGGCCTCCGAGACCGGAAGCGAAGCAAGCAGCGCATGCGTCAATGACGAGGGCAGGTCGGGCGAGAAGCGCGCACGAAGCATGTCGTCGAGGCGCCCGCCGGCCCTCCGCTGCAGAACGAGGGCCGCGTCGCGCGGATCCAACGCTGCAAGTTCGTTCTGGTCCGCCACGGACTCGTACCCGACTGCAACAGCGATCTCCTTCAGCAGATCACTCCACCCCGGAAGTCCGGCAGCTCTGCTGGCGCCAGCGCCGATGAAGGGCACGAGCTTGCCTGCGCGCGCTAGTCCGGCGAGCCGCTGCGCCTTCGCCAGTTCCGCAGTCGAGCGCTCCGGCCAGAACGAGCGCAATCGGCGAGCTCTCAAGCGTTGCGCGGCGGCGTACGCCGCACTCGAGTTCACGACCAGGACGACGTCGATGCCAGCTTTGGCCACGACGAGGGCCGCGTCCAACAGTGCCTCAAGGACGCCGGCCTTCTGCCAGCCGGCCCCGCCGCCGCCAGTACCAAGCAGCGGCAGCGCCATGAGCGGCACTCCGCTGCCGGGCCGGCTGGCGTCCAGGACCACTCGTCCGGCTGCCGTCACGGCCCCCGCGAACCACGACGCCGCCTCCCGACCGGACTGGCCGGTGTGAACGACGATGACACCCGAATCACGGCCCGGGGGGACCAGCAGGACCGCGCGTCGCTCCGCGGTGGGTGCGTCCTCTGACCATGAGCGCGCAGCGACCTTCGCCGCAACCCGAGCATCCCGCAACCAACCCCTCCGGATGTGACCCGGCCTGCCGGAGCGCATCCCTGAGGGGATCACTCGCCAATCGCAAGCGACCTTCGTTGCGTCACCTCGGATGACGAAGACATGGCCGGAAGCCGCCGGCCCCAGCCCCGTCTCGATCCCCCGGTCTCGCGACGCACTCAAGCCGCGTCGAACCGCCTCGGGCGGAGGTCCGTCACGGCCTTCCCGAGATAGAGCTTCACGCTTGGGTCAAGCCGGTCGCTTCCTCGGATCGCGAGAGGTCCTACGCACCACGACGCGTCACCCGCTGGGAGGTCACGCTCGAAGACCAGAACGCCGAACGCCTTGAGATCCTCGTCGTTGACAGCTCGCCGCCCCGCCGTGTTGCGGTCCGTCACGAGTTCGTGGATGAGGAACACCGCGTGCGTCGCCTGCGAATCCGTTGCGGCGGCAACGGCCCCGGCGAGTCCGGTGAAGAGCTGCCAGCGAAGCCCGCGGACCATCGGGTCGTCAAGCGACAGGTGTGGTGCCAGAGCATCGACGAGCCCGCGCAGTCGCGCCTCCTTCCCACTGCCTTCGTGCGTGGTCGCCGAGGCAAGGTAGTTTCCGAGCGTCTCTGCGTACGGTTCGCCCGCCTTCGCCTCAACCGACACGACGACGCCCCCGACGGTCGCGCTTCCGGTAAGGAGGAGGTCGTGGTTCCGAGGGCCTCGCGGGTTCCCGTCGAAACTCGTCTGTGCCTCGACACTCGCCGCGGTCACGGTGAAGTCGTTGAGCCCAGGAACGTGAGCCAGGACGCTCCTGACCGCCATTGGGCCTGCCCAGACATCCGCCAGCGTCGGCGCGCTGGATCCATGCCTGCTGTTCTTCGCGCCGATCTTCGACAACCACGCTCCGTGGCTCTCGAGTGACTTGTTCCGCCAGCTGAATCGCACACCGCGACGCTACAGAGCCGCGTCGGGGTCGGGGAGTGCTGCGAGAACGTCAGCTAGCACGGCAAGGCGGGCCTGGCGAAGCACGCCTGCCGCCTCGTTGCACCGCTCAGCGTGCCCCCGAAAGGCTTCGTGGACGGCTTCCGGCGCCTCGAGGACGCCTTCGAACGGCGTCCGGATGGCGAGGTAGCGATCGATCGCTCCGACGAGGAACATCGCCTCCGGTGACTCGCCGAGGCAAAGCTGCTCATGGTCGCGACGGCTTTGGATGAGCTGGTCGAGCGTCGTCATGGTCTCACCCTCGCCGAGACGAGCGACGGTCGGCGCGCTCGCGTCCCCGGACTGGATCCTTCGCTCGTTCATCGGCGCGGCGGTCCACCAGCACGTCCCACTCCGGTAGCGAGCCGCCACATGCGAGGCAGCTCGCGGGGAACCAGCCGTGATCCCGCACGCGCTGCCAGAAGTCCGGGCCGCCGTCCTCCCAGCGGGCGCCGCAGGTCGGGCAGGTCGCCGTGGCCCAGCCGACGTCGGCGAGGGCGTCGAGCTCGACGACGCGGTCGGGCAGCCAGACGCGCCGGTACCCGACGCGGGCCGCCCAGTCCAGGAGCGTCCCGGCG
>JAABUS010006885.1_pt1 | contig 13460 bp, 10 predicted proteins | sample 5560161 | NCBI WGS metagenome assembly JAABUS01 (sample SAMN10711885, study PRJNA513376) | rock metagenome | isolation source: Antarctica rocks | place: Antarctica: Victoria Land, Trio Nunatak nord | collected 2016-01-04 | reverse complement strand
GCCCACGGGCGGGGGGGACGGTGGAAGCCCAGTTGACCATCCCCTTCGTGACCGCCGTCCGCGGGGGCGAGACGCCGGTCGAGCTCGACCGGGGGGGAGGGCGCCGCGAGACCCTGGTCGTCAAGATTCCCCCGGGGATCGAGACGGGGGCCAAGCTCAGGCTCCGAGGCCGCGGCGAACCGGGCGAGCAAGGGGCGAGCGCGGGCGACCTGACCATCCGGGTCACGGTCGAGCCCCACGCGTATTTCGTCCGCGACGGCCGCAACTTGACGGTCGAGGTGCCGATCTCCGCCTCCGAGGCGATCCTCGGCGGCAAGGTCGACATCCCGACGCTCACCGGCCTGAAGGCGATGACGATCCCGCCGGGGAGCTCGGGCGGCCGGAAGCTCCGCCTGAAGGGTCAGGGGCTCCCGGAGTCGGGGGGGCAGCCCGCGGGGGATCTGTTCGTCGTCCTCAAGGTGGTCGTGCCCAGGACAGTCGATGAGGCCAGCCGCCTCCTCATCAAGGAGTTCGCCGAGCGGAACCCGTCCGACCCGCGTCAGGGCCTCTGGTGAGAATCCCGAAGGGGAGGGACCACCGTGCCTGAACCCGCCCCCGCCACGGGCCGCTTGCGACGCCTCCTGGACCGTCCCGATGCCCGCCGCAAGGTGGTCCGAGCGGTCGCGTCCCTGCTCGGGGTGGGGATCGCCACCATCGGCGTCATCGGGGCGTTGATGATCTGGCATCTGGTCCGCCGAGGGCGGCTGATCCGCGAGGGCCTGGGTCCGCCCCGGGTGGTCCACCTCCCCCGGCTCGAGCCGACCGAGCCCGGGACCGACGAACAGGGGCGATGATGGATGTGATCAGGGCCAAATTCCGCCCGCATGAGAAGATCGTCCATCCCCTCGACTTCCGCCGCGCGTTCGAACGTCGGCGGTCGGCCTCGGACGGTTCGATGGTCGTCTACGGCGTCGAGAACGGCCGCGATCATCCGCGTCTGGGAATCTCCATCGGGCGTAAGAAGGTCCGCTCGGCGGTCGAGCGGAACCGCGTCAAGCGGGTGCTCCGCGAAGCCTTCCGCCTGAGCAAGGCCGAGCTTCCCGCCGGGCTCGACCTGGTGGTCGTCCCCCGCGGCCCCGGGCTCTCCTTCGCCGACGCCCGGCGTGCGCTGCCGAGCCTGGCGCAGGCGATCGCCCGACGCATTGGACCCCCGAAGGTGAAGGACACGCCGTGAGGGCCCCGTCCTGGTCAAGCCCCGCCGATGCGCTGGCCGGCCTCGTGATCCTGGCGATCCAGGCGTATCAGGTGACCCTCAGCCCCTTGATCGGCCCGGCCTGCCGCTTCGAACCGAGCTGTAGCCGGTACATGATCGGGGCCCTCCGGAAATACGGCGTGCTCAAGGGGCTCTGGAAGGGGACGGGGCGTGTCTTGAGGTGTCATCCGTGGCATCCCGGTGGCTACGACCCGCCTTGACCCGGGGAGGGCACGTTCAGGCGGATCGGAGCGCCTGTTCCAGGTCTTCCCAGATGTCGTCGGGGTCTTCCATGCCGATCGAGAGCCGGACGAGGCCGAGGGTGATCCCCTGTCGTGCCCATTGCTCGGCCTCCTGGCCGCGGTGACTGGTGGTGGCGGGGTGGCTCAGGGTGGTCGCCACGTCTCCCAGGCTGGGGGCGAAGGGGATGTGCCGGACCCTCCGGATAAAGTCGTCGGCCTCGCCCCGGCCGCCCAGGTCGATCGTGACGACGGTCCCGAACCCCCCGCTCAAGACGTCGGCCGCGCGACGGTGGTCGGGATGCCCCGGCAGGCCGGGATAGTGGACGGCCAGGACCCGGCGCGCCCCCGCCAGCCGCTCGGCGAGTCGGAGCGCCGACGAACAGGCGCGCCCCGAGCGGAGGGCGAGCGTCGCCATCCCTCGCAGGGCCAGCCAGCTCTCGAACGGGTTGCCGGTCAGGCCGAAGGTCGAGGCCAGCGTCGAGGCGCGATCGACCAGGCTCCGCGAGCCCGCGACCAGGCCGAGCGTGAGGTCGCTATGCCCTCCGATCAGCTTGGTCGCCGAGTGCGTGACGGCGTCGGCTCCCAGCGCGAGCGGGAGGCAGAGCAGGGGGGCGAACGTGTGGTCGATCACCACCAGGGCCCCGGCCGGACGCGCGACCTCGGCGATCCCACCGATGTCCGCCAGGCGCAGGCAGGGGTTCGACAACGTCTCGGCGAAGACCAGCCGCGTCGATGGCGTCAGCACCTCGCGGAGCGACTCGGGTCGGGTGGCGTCGAATATCGAATGACGGATGCCGAATCGCGACAGCTCCCTTGCGGCGAGCGCGACAGTCTTGCCGTACAGCCCCTCGGAGAGCGCGACGTGGTCGCCACTGCCCAGCAAGGTCAAGAAGACGGCGGATTCGGCCGCCATCCCCGAGGCGCAGACCAGGGCCGCCTCCGCGCCTTCGAGCGTGGCGACCTTCGTGGCCAGTTGCGCGGCGTTGGGATGGCCGTCCCTCGCGTAGATGAACCCCGACTCGTCGCCACGATAGAGCGCATCGATCTGGTCGAGCCCCTCGACCCGGTAGACGGCGCTCAACTGGAGCGCGGGGGTCAGGGGCGCGGTCGTCGCCGGGGGATCGCTCGCCGGTCGCGCGCAGAGGGTCGAAGGGAGCGGGCCTGCCTTCGGCGTCATGGCCGCGACGTCCTTTCTCTGTCCCCGATCCGTCGAGGGCCGTCCCCGCGGCGGGGCCGGGGGGGATCAGACCGTGCTATCGGCGCCGCTGGTCTTGTGCTCGCGAGCCGCCTGATCGAGGAGCACGATCGTCTCGCCGATCTCGCGCAATGTGGCACGATGATCCCCGGAGGCGCGTGCCTCCGCCTCCTGGCGGCGCAAGGTGGAGAACCCGGTCCAATCGAGCGACCAGGCTTGTTCGATCGCCTGGGCCTGGGTCTTCTTCGCCAGTTCCGACACGCAGTCGACCAGTTCCAGACTGACGGGGCATTCGGCCGTCCGATAGGGGTGGTCCTCCACGGTCGCGGGGCTGGACGAGCGGCGAGCCGAACCGAACAGCTTGGTCAGGCCGCTGCGCCATCCCCCCGCCTTCTCCCCCTGAGATGAGGCCGCCGGGCCCGCGGCGGCCTCCCCGGTCCCGTCGGGGGCGACCCACGGGCCGACCCGGAGCACCATGACCGTGATGTTGTCGTGGCCGCCGCGCAGGTTGGCCAGCGAGACAAGGTAGCGGCACGCGTCCTTGGGGTGGAAACTCTCCGCGAAGGCGCCCACTTCGGGGTCTTCAACCAATCCGGTCAGGCCGTCGGAGCAGAGCACGTAGACGTCCCCGAACTCGACGGCCAGAGGGCCTTCGACGTCCACCTCGACGGTGACCTCCGGCCCCAGGCTCCGGGTGATGACATTCTTGGGGACCGAGAGGCGTGCGTTCTCCGGGGAGAGATGGTTGCGCCGGATGAGCTCCCAAGCCAGGCTGTGGTCGAACGAGAGCTGGTCGATCCGCCCTCGGCGGATCCGATAGACGCGCGAATCGCCCACATGAGCGATCAAGGCGCCCTGCGGTAGCAGCAGCAGGGAGGAGCAAGTCGTCCCCATCCCCTGGAAATCGCGGTTGGCCGTGGCGCGGCCGTGGATCAGGGCGCCCACTTCGCGGAAGGCCTTGGAGATCGCCTCGGCGGGCGTCCCCGCTTTCGTCTTCTTGTAATAATGCGGGATGTTGTCGCAGGCCATCTTGCTGGCCAGCTCCCCGACCGCATGCGCCCCCATCCCGTCGGCCACCATGAAGAGGTGGCCGCGCTGCCGCCACATCTCGACGTTCGAGGCGCGGACGGCCGAATGGCTATCCTGGTTATTCGAGCGGCGCATCCCCGTGTCCGTGGCGGCCGCGTCGATGATGATGTCGTCCCAGTTCACAACCCGGCCTTATCGTTGGACGCTCGCAGTGAATCCCCCTCGACCAGCCGACCGAGGTCGGCCTCCTCAGGCGGCCCATTTCGATGGAGCAATTGTAACGCCCGGATGCATGGAGGAGGAAGAAAAAATCACGCGCACGGAACTTATCAGTTCGATCCGGCAGCGCCCGGCGCATTCGTTCCCGGGAGACTTCCGGTCGGATAGGCACCCTACACTACTTCGGGTATGGTGGGTTCGTGACCCAGGATCACTCCCCGAAAGGCCGGGACCACTTCGTTCTCATGAAATCTCAAGCGATCCTGCCCGAGTTCCACTTCGCCAAAACCAAGCTGTCCAATGGACTTGAAGTCATCATCCGCCGCCAGGACCGGTTGCCCCTGGTCGCGGTGAATTTGTGGTATCACGTCGGTTCCAAGGACGAGGAACGCCGGCAGCGCGGATTCGCGCACCTGTTCGAGCACCTGATGTTCGAGGGCTCGGAACACTACCCGGGCGACTTCTTCAAGCCGCTCCAGCGCCTGGGCGCCAGCATCAACGGGTCGACCTCGCCGGACCGGACCAACTACTTCGAAGACATCCCGACGGCGCACGTCGCGCTGGCGATGGCGATGGAATCGGATCGGATGGGCCACCTGCTTCCGGCCCTCAGCGACTCGAAGCTGCGGATCCAGAAGGACGTCGTCAAGAACGAGTATCGGCAGAACTACGCGAACCGCCCGTATGGCCAGGTCGGGCGGCTGATGGCGGAGGCGCTCTACCCTCCCAGTCATCCTTACAACTGGTTGACCATCGGCGTGATGGAGGACGTCGAGGCGGCGACCCGGGACGATGTCCAGGCGTTCTTCAGGCGATTCTACGTTCCGAGCAACGCGAGCCTCAGCCTCGTCGGCGACATCGACGAGGGCCGAGGGCTCGAACTCGCCGAACGTTACTTCGGCGATCTGCCGGGCGGGGCCAGGGCGCAGGCTCCCTGGGCGCCGGCCTCGCCCCTGGGCGAGAGCGTCGCGATGCAACTGCACGACCGCGTGGAACTCGACCGCGTCTACCTCGCCTGGCCGACCGTCCGCCACTTCCACCCCGACGACGCGCCGCTGTCGCTCCTGGCCGATATCCTGGCGCGCGGGAAGTCGAGCCGGCTCTACGGCAAGCTCGTCGTCGAGCACGAACTGGCGCAGGATGTGTCCGCCTCGCAAAGCGCCCGCGAGCTGGCCGGTCAATTTGGCGCCACGATCACGCTCCGGCCGTCCCGGTCGACCGGCCACGCCTTGGCCCTCTTCGATGCCGAGGTGGCCGCGATCGCCGACGCGGGCGTCACGGACGTCGAGCTGGGGCGGGTCCAGAACGGTCGGCCCGCCGGCTTCCTCTACGCGCTCGATTCCATCGGCGGGTTCGGCGGGGTGGCCGACCGGCTCAACGCCTACAATATCTATCTCGGCGATCCCGGCCGGATCACCACGGACTTCGAGCGCTACCGGGCGGTGAACCCCGAGGCGATCCGCGACGTGGCCCGCCGCTACCTGCTCGACCGTCCCCGGGTGTCGCTGACGGTCGTCGGCCGCTCGGCGACGACGACGCACGCTCCGCTCGACCGGGGCGCGGCCCCCCCCACCGCGCCCGTGGCCGCGTACCTCGCCCCCCGGCCCGAGGTCCGGACCTTGCGCTGCGGGCTGACGCTCTGGTCGATCCCCCGACGCGATTTGCCCATCATCTCGGCGACGATCGTCCTGGGCGGCGGGGCGGGTCGACACGGGCCCGATCGAGGCGGGCTGGCGGAGTTGACCGCGTCGATGCTGGACGAGGGGACTACCACGCGGTCCTCGTACGAGCTCGCCCTCGCGGCCGAAGGGATGGGGACGAGCCTCTCGACCAGTTGCGGGTGGGATGGGGCGTACGTGAGCGTCCAGTGCCTGTCTCCTCACCTGGCCGACAGCCTCGACCTGGCGATCGACGTCCTGCGCAATCCCACGTTCCCAGGACCGGAATGGGCACGGGTCCACGCCCAGAGTCTCGCCTCGCTCCGCGCCGGACGCGATAACGCCGAGGGGCGAGCCTATCGCGGCCTCCTTCACGCGCTCTACGGGCCGGATCACCCCTACCGAGTCCCGAGTGACGGCGACGAGGAGTCCGTCGCCCGGCTTACGCGCGACGACCTGCTCGCGTTCCACGCCCGCTTCCACGGGCCGGGAGGGGCCGCGTGCATCGTGGCAGGCGACATCGACACCGAAGCCTTCGCCGAGGCTCTCGACGATCGCCTTGCCGACTGGTCAGGTCCGACGGCCCCCCGGGCCGAGCCGCCGATCGCCCCGCGCGGAGACGCGACGCGCGTGATCTTGCTCGATCGTCCCGGGGCCGCGCAGGCGGCGGTCCGGGTCGGCCACCTCGGCCTGGCGCGACTGGACCCCGATTACCACGAGTCATTGATCCTCAACCACATCCTGGGCGGCCAGTTCACGTCGAGGCTCAACGCCAAGCTCCGCGAGGAGAAGGGTTTCACCTACGGCGTCCGGAGCCAGTTCGACTGCCGGCGCGGGGCGGGGCCGTTCTCGGTCTCCGCATCGGTGCAGACCGAGCGCGTCGGCGACGCGCTCGTCGACCTGAGGCGCGAGGTCGTCGCAATGCTGGAAGACCGGCCACCCACCATGGCCGAGCTCGCCGACGCGCGGCGCGCCCTGATCGAAGGCCAGGCCCGGCTCTTCGAAACCCCATCGGCGCTCGTCTCGCGCTACGCGAGCCTGTACGTCCACGGCCTCCCCCCCGACCACCACGCCCATTTCGCCGATCGTCTCGAAGCCGTGACCCTCGATTCCCTTGGCCGCGCCGCCTCCCGGCAACTCCACCCCGAGGCCCTGGTGGTCGTCGTGGTCGCCGACGCCTCGGGCGTCCTCGAGTCACTCTGTCGCCTGGAATGGGCCGACGTGGAGGTCATCGAGGATTGACGAGGCATTCTAATGCATGCGAGCGATAACCGAATCACATCCCCGGACGACTCGTGTGCGGTCCGACGCCTGGCGTGCTGGTGACGCTCCAACCGTCGATAACCGCCGCCGGCCCTGGCCGCGTGGGGACGCGGCCAATACAATAGAGCCGACGTCCGGTCCTCTCCACCGAGAGCTCCCTCCCGGACTCTTCCTGTCCCGTCGTCCCGGCCGGACTCGCCCGCGGGAGCAGTCGTCCCATGCCACAGAAGCGATCTCGATTGATCCGCGTCCTCCGGGTCCGCTATCGACGCGCGCTGGCCGGGCTGGACCGCGATTCGCCGTGGCTGCGTACGATCCCGGCGTGGGGGTCCAGCGTGCTGCTGCATGCGGTGGCACTCGTGCTGTTGGCCGTCGTCTTCTTTACTCGCTCGGGTAAGGACGATGCGAGGGCCATCACGGGGGGCTTCTCGACCCAGCTGGCCGAGGACCTCACGTCGCTGAAGGACTCGGACCACGCGGGCGACCCGTTCACGACCTTGCAGACCCCCGAGCCCCCTTCGCTGACGATCGAGCCGGCGGAGCCCGACCTGAAGGTCATCAGCCAGCCGGCGCTCCCCTCGCTGGCCCGTTTCGCGCCCGAGCTGGCCGGGCCCGAGTTGCCCCGCGATCCGAGCCTGTCGAAGGGCGTGTCGAGGGGCCCTCAACTGCACACCGAAGAGATGATCGCCCCCTTCTCGGGTCGGCAGGGGTTGACCCGCGCACGGCTCGTCCGTCGCGAAGGCGGAACGGTCCATTCGGAGAAGGCCGTCGAAGACGGGATCGACTGGTTGATACGCCACCAGCGGGGCGATGGCGGCTGGAGCCTGAACTACCAGGGCCAGTGTCGGGACTCGGGCTGTGCACACGAGACGAGCATCGAGTCGGACACCGCCGCCACGGGGCTGTCCTTGCTCCCGTTGCTTGGGGCCGGGCATGTCCACTCCGCACCCGGCCGATATCGCGAGGTCGTGCAAAAGGGCCTCGACTGGCTGCTCGATCACCAGAAGCCGACCGGAGACCTCTTCGTGGGAGGAGGGTCCAATACCCACATGTATAGCCACGCCATCGCCACCATGGCCATCTGCGAGGCGTACGGGATCTCGAGGGACCCGAGGCTCCGCGAGCCCGCGCAGAAGGCGATCGGTTTCATCGTAAGGTCGCAGCACGCGCGCGACGGCGGCTGGCGATACTCGCCCGGGCAGCCCGGGGACACCTCGGTCTTCGGCTGGCAGATGTTCGCCCTGCGTAGCGCGCGGCTGGCGGGGTTGAGCGTCTCGAAGAAGGCATTGCAGGGGTGCCGCGTGTATCTCGACCTGGCGTCGACCGACCCTCACAGGGCCACGTATTCCTACCAACCGGGTTCGCGGGGCACGCCCGTGATGACCGCCGAAGCCCTCCTCTGCCGACAATACCTCGGCTGGCCCCACGATTCTCCCTCGCTCATCAAGGGCGTGGGGCAAGTGGTGGCGCACCTGAAGCAGTCGGAGGAGAGGAATATCTATTACTGGTATTACACGACCCAATTGCTTCACAACATGCAGAACAAAGACTGGCCGCGCTGGAATGTCAAGGTGCGCGACGGCCTGGTCGACGTGCAGGTGACGGGGACCGGCTGCGACCGCGGCAGTTGGGATCCCCTCCATCCGAGGCCCGATCGCTGGGCGCGCACGGCAGGACGGCTGTACCTGACCTCGCTCTCGCTGCTGACGCTAGAGGTGTACTACCGCTACCTGCCGCTCTATGGACCGAGCGACACCGACCGAGATGGCCCCGTGGACGGGGAAGCCCCCCTGCCCGAAGGGCCCGACGCCGCGGTCGGTGGTGCGGACGCGCGTGGCTTGGTGAAGCCCTCGGCCTCGGCCGCGGGGTGATGGGCCGCGGCCCCGGAGCTCAGGGGACGTACTGGCTCAGGGGCATTTTCTTGTAGATCACCAACTGGGACAGGACCAGGGTCTTGGGCATGACCTGAATCGGCATCATGAAGGCGAGGTCTCCCTTCCTGGCGAACGACGACGAGCCGCGGGTCACTTGCGTCATGCTCATATTTCCCGCGGCGGGGAGGACCGTCGCGACGTTGTTGCCCGGGACCCTGAGACGGAGCGGGTCCAGGTCTGCCACTTCTCCGACGGCGTAGAGCCGCGCGGGGATGCCCTGGCTCCCGGGTGCGACGGGGTAGGTCCAGCCGTAGAGCGAACCCTGCGAGGCGGCGTCGAAGCCGTTGATGGATCGGCTATAACTCGGGTCGATCGTGGTGACGGGTCGATTGTTCCCGTCGAGGAGGCTCCGGAGGGTCGGGCTGACCAGCGATTGCGCCGGCCCCTCATAGACGTCGATGTGCTCGGCTCGGAGCGTGTTCGACCCGACGTCCTCGCCCATCGCCTCGACGACCGATTGGCGCGTCAGGGCATTGCGGGTCGTGGGCCACCGGACCAAGAATTGCATGCCCCCCTGCATGCTGATGGGAAACTGTTGTCCCTGCTGGTTTTGGATCACGATCCACTTGTTATTGACCATGATCACCTCGCCCCAGGCGCCCTTCGGCGGGAGCTGGGGCATGGGCGCCCCGAGCCCGGCATTTGCGCCGGGATTGTATTGCGCCCGAGCCGACGTATCGGGGAGTCCGACCGCCGCGACGAGGACCAGCAGACCGTCTCGAACCCAGGAGCCCGCTCGGATCATCATGGCCCGACCTCCCTTGATCGCGTCCCCCTCATTCATGAATACGTTGGGAAGTGCCCAACGTCGTCCGGGACCAATTTACCACATGAGGTTGCGCCGATCGAGCCCCGATTGTGGCCGTGCGCCCCGCGGTCTGTGCAGAGACCGAGCTTACACCTATGCGGAGCCAAGGTCTTTGGCGTAAACTAGGCTTATCGATGCGACGCGGGACATCCGGGCCGTGGGCCGACCCGCGGCGTCGAGCTTCGACGATCGTCGGGTGCGTCATGAGCGAACAGACAGATCGCCCCACGACCTCGGCAGGTGAGGTCACGCAGTCCTGGGGGTACTCCGCGGATGACCCGACGCTGCGCGACCTGAGCGGTATCACCCTGGGCGATTTCCGGGTGGAGCGGCTGCTCGGGCGCGGCGGCATGGGAAACGTCTATCTGGCGAGGCAGCTCAGCCTGAACCGTCCCGTGGCCTTGAAGGTCCTTCGCCCCGAGCTCCTCACCAAGCCGACATATCTGAAGCGGTTCGAGGCCGAGGCGTGGGCGGTGGCCAAGCTGAACCACCCGAACATCGTCCAGATTCATACGCTCGGCCACGTCGATGACATCCGCTTCATCGCGCTGGAGTACGTCCAGGGGACGAACCTGAGTGATCTCATCCTGAAGAAGGGCCCGCTCGACTTGACGCTGGCCCTCTCGATCATGAAGCAGGTCGGCGTGGCCGTAGGCGTGGCGGGCGAGCTCGGCCTGATCCATCGCGACATCAAGCCCGAGAACATCCTGCTGACCAAGAAGGGCCAGGTCAAGGTCGCCGACTTCGGCCTCTGCCGCGATCAAGACTCCGACGGCCTCCAGGTGACGCAGCCCGGCGTGACGATGGGGACCCCGCTTTACATGAGCCCCGAGCAGGCGCAGGGGAAGGCGCTCGACCACCGCAGCGACCTGTATTCGATGGGAGTGACGTTCTACCAGATGCTCGCGGGGGTCCCGCCATTCAATGGCCAGTCGGCGCTCTCGGTGGCGCTGAAGCACGTCAAGGACGTCCCGGTCAGCCTGATCGTGCGCCGGCCCGAGGTCCCCGCCGACCTCGACCGCCTGGTCATGAAATTGATGGCCAAGGCCCCGGCCGATCGCTACCAATCGGCGACGGAGATGCTCCGCGACCTGGGCCGGATCGGCGTCACGCCCCACGCCCCCTCGCCGGCGGCGACCCAGGTGTCGATGGCGACGAGGATCGCCGTGGCCGAGACCTCGGTGATGTCATCGGTCGACGACGCTAGACCCATCGACCGAAAGGGGTGGGCAGGACGCCCGGGCAAGCGTGCGCGGGCCGCGGCGATCACGCTCTGCCTGATCATCGGGCTGGCCTGGGGCTGGCTCTCGCGCCCGGCCGACCTGCTCTCGGATTCGTCCCCTTCGCCCGCGAAACCGCCGGGCCTCTGGATGGCGCCCGCCTGGAAGGCCGTCAAGAGGCAGAAGACCCCCGAGGAGCAATACCGATACGCGCAGCTCCGCGTCTCGAACGACGACCAGGAGGCCGCCTGGCTGGCCGTCCCCGGCCATTTCCCGCGCGAGCGGCCGTGGACGACCCAGGCCTACATCCAGTTCGCCCGGCTGCTGCTGCGCCGCCACGACGTCCCCGGCCTGAAGGCGCTGGCGACCGAGATCGAGCACTGGGAAGATAAGATCACCCCGGAGAAAGATCTCGCGGCGATCATCCGCACCGCGCTGGCGTTCTTCGAGGAGGGCGACCTCGACGGCGTCATCAAGCACTTCAACTCGCCGGGATCCCTCAGCTCGTTGTACGACCCGGCGCTCGTGGAGTTGAGCATCGAGATCATCGAGCAGGCCCACATCGCGGCGTCGCGAATCCCGACGACCACCAAGAGGACGAGGGACAACCTGCGAGAGACCCAGCACGACCTGGTCTCGAACCTGTTCAACATGGAAAGCCCTAGCCCGTCGAGCCGGGGCAGGCGATAAGACCTCTCCACTCCTTTCGAGGCGATCAGCGGGGCCAGGGAGTTTTCTCGCATGGCGATCCTCAAACGGATGACCGGCGAACCCGCCGGACAGATCATCGAGCTCAAGAATGACCTTATCGTCATCGGTCGGGCTCCCGAATGCCACATCATCCTCGACCCCAACGGCGTGAGCCGACGGCATGCCGAGATCCGCCGCGACGGCGACGCCTTCCTCCTGGCCGACCTGAAGTCGCGGAACAAGACCAAGGTCAACAACATCGACGTGACGCCCGGCCGCGACCACCGGCTCAAGCCGGGCGACCGGATCAACATCTGCGACGTCGAGATGGTCTATTACGACGTGCCGCCGAAGCCGCCCGGCTCGTCGTCCGGATCGAACGTGATCATCGTGACCGACGGGGAAGACGACCCGAACATCCAGACCCTCGACGCGTCGCGTTCCAGCGCCATGGCGAGCGCCGTCCGGCCCGAGGTCAAGCTCAAGGCCATCCTGGAGATCACGCGGAACCTGTCGACTGAGTTGCAGATCGATTCCGTCGCCCCCAAAATCCTCGACTCGTTGATGGAACTCTTCCCGCAGGCGGAGCGGCTCTTCCTCCTGCTCCTCGACCCGGAGACCGATCGCCTGGTGCGCAAGGCGTTCAAGTATCGGCCCAGCCGGCGGTCGTCCTTCAACCAGGCGCCCGAGGACGAGCCGCCGACGAGCATCAGCCGGTCGCTCGTGGACCATGTCCTCGGGCGGAAGAAGGCGGTGCTCAGCCAGGACGCGGGCAACGACAAGAATCTCCCCACCAGTGCCTCGATCGCCGACCTCAAGATCCGCTCGGTCATGTGCGTCCCGCTGCTCGCCCCCAACGGGGAGGCCTCGGGGATCATCCAGCTCGACACGAGCGACCGGAAGCAGTTCCAGCAGGAAGACCTCGACGTGCTGGCGGCCGTCGCCAGCCAGGCCGCCATCGCCATCCAGAACGCGGCGATGCACGAGACCCTCCTCGCCCGCGAGCGGATCGAGCGCGACCTGAAGATCGCCGAGCAGGTGCAGAAGCGGTTCCTGCCGCAGTCGGTCCCCAAGATCGCCGGCTTCGAGTTCTTCGCGCACTACAACCCCGCCTATGAGGTGGGGGGCGACTATTACGACTTCGTGCCGCTGCCGAACAACCGGCTGGCGGTCGCGCTGGGGGATGTCTCGGGCAAGGGGGTCGCGGCGGCGATGATGATGGCCAAGTTCTCGGGGGACACGCGGTACTGCATCCTCACCGAGAACTCGCCCGCGGCGGCCGCCAACGAGCTGAATAGCCTGCTCTGCGCCGCCGAGATCGAGGATAAATTCATCACGCTCAGCCTGAGCGTCCTCGACCTGTCCAGGCGCCAGCTGACGCTCTGTTCGGCCGGCCACCTCCCGCTGATCGTCCGTCGCGTCGACGGGACGGTCGAGGAGGTGGGCGAGGACATCGGGGGGTTCCCGTTGGGGATCCTGCCCGACTCCTCCTACGAGCAGATCGAGATCGCGCTGGCGCCGGGCGAAGTGGTCGTCGTCTACTCCGACGGCGTGACCGACTCGCGCAGCCCGAGTGAGGAGCTATACGACTCGCGCGACAATCGACGGCTCCTGAAGCGGATCGCCGTCTCGCCGGGCGGGCCCGAGGCCGTCGGGCGGGCGATCTTGCAGGACATCCGCGAGTTCGCCGCCGACCACGCCCAGGCCGACGATATCACCCTGCTCTGCTTCGGCGCGACCGCCGGGACCTCGTGAGCTCTCGCAATCAAGGCCCCGTCGCTCGACGCGTGACGGCGGGCCTCGCCCCATCGAACCACCTGCCATGGCCCTGAAGGTCGCCAAAATCCGGCTCGAGATCGACGAACCCGAGGCCGCGCTCCCCGAGAAGCTCTCGGCGCGGCTCGGCGTGGGCCGCGAGGCCATCGCGCGGTGGCGGGTCCTCCGCAAGAGCCTCGATGCGCGCCGGCACGA
>JAABUS010006884.1_pt1 | contig 13461 bp, 9 predicted proteins | sample 5560161 | NCBI WGS metagenome assembly JAABUS01 (sample SAMN10711885, study PRJNA513376) | rock metagenome | isolation source: Antarctica rocks | place: Antarctica: Victoria Land, Trio Nunatak nord | collected 2016-01-04 | reverse complement strand
AGATAGCTATAACTGAATATTAAGAATACAGAAGAAGATTGATACAAGAGCTTCTATTTATGTAATGTTCAGAGACTGCGCTAGACTCGAAAGAAATGTGTTTGTAACATGAAAAGAAGATGATGTAAATGAACAAGATGTTGAAGAAGAAAAAGAATGTTGAGTCATATCTGAGTCAAATCTGAGTCAGATCTAGATCAGATCTTGACTAAATCGTTGACTAGCTCTAATCAGTCTTGATACACTCGTAACATTACTTTTCCCTTCAAAAATTCATGTTCACATGAATGTAGTTTCTTTGCTCGCTTTTGTTGATAGTTATTCCGATATTTAGCGCGATTTGCTTGAATATAGCTTATGAAATTCGTTCAAAACTTTCTCTGAGTCATCAAATTTCTCTTTATCGACATAGTATCATTCGTCATCTTTATCTAGATCTTTTCATTTGACTTTGTACTGTATTCGATCTCAATAGCGTCTGAAGTTCAATATATCGTCTATCTCTCAATGTTCATCGTCTTCAATAGTGATTGATCTGAGTGATTCTGAATGTTGTTCTGATAGAGAATCTTCTGAATACAATCATAGTAGCTTCGAACTGAATATCAAATGCAGATGCTTCATGCTGATTGATAGACAAAGATAATAGAAAATATCTATTTTAGCAGTGATTTGATAAAGATTTAGCTGTTTGTCTTTCAAATCTTTGCAGAGTCTCGTTGTCTTGACGTTTCTGAAAGATAGTCAAACTCAGTTATTTACTTCATATGTGACGTCTTGTCTATGTTTATTGATCTGAACTTTGATGATCAGCTTTGTTTTTTTCAATTGTTGATGATCAAAGCTCAGTAGCTCTTTCATTTGAATGACAATATCATTTGCTTTTCTAGCTTCAAGTTGTTCACAAGTTGTTTCATAATCAGTTGTATCTGAATTGAAACTCATTCAAGAGTGAAATTCTTTATTGAAGTAGAAGAAAATCATTGAAGTGATCGAGAAGATATTGAAATTGTCGCTAAATTTCATCATAGATATTCATTTGACTCAGTCGTTCTGCATGTAATTGCAATAGATTCTAAGTTCGCATTCAACGTTCTGATTGACTTGTTTCAATTGATCGTTGATCTCAGAATGATAAACTGTGAATAGACTAGCTGTGATTCTCAGTCGCTTGCAAAGACTTTTTCACATAGTCGATATGAATTGAGAGTCTCTGTTTGAAACAATAGAACTGAGTAGATCATGCAGTTGATAGACGTTTCATAGCATGATTCAAATCGTTTCTTCGACTGAGATGTCATTGTCTTCTTAATGACAGAGAACATAGTAATGTTTTTTGATGAGATGACATATGATTGTGCAAATGATGTTATAGTCTTCTGACAGAGATAGTTCAGTGATAAAGTTCATAGCTATATCTTTTTAGCGTTTCTGTGAAATTGAAAGAGAATGATGAAGTTCATTGATGCTATTTCTAGAAACTTTGCTTCGCTGATAAGCATGACAGTTTTGAATGTATCATTGAATAGTAGCTCAATGATCTGATCAATAGTAGAAATGCTGAACTAGATCGATGATTCATTTATTGTCGAAGTGAGAGATTAAAGATTGATCATGCACTTCTTGTAGTAATTTCGTGTGCATGTTTTCAAAGATTCACAGTAGATCTTTTCTAAATAGAACGTCGTCAATGATTTTGCAGTTCTTCAGTTTAGTGATATGAAATTTGAGTTTATTCTCGTTCATAGCTTGTCTATATTCACTGCAGAGCTCATCTGTTTGATTGATCATACATACTCGTTGATAGAGATTTGCTTTCGATTCAAAAGATAGAACATCAACTCTATCAAGAATCAGAATAGTCTGAAAATGATTTTCAAGACGCTGAGCTGATTCAGAGACGTTCGCTAGAGACATTCTAATTAGAGCATCAACTTTAGTGTTTATTTTGCCTGATCTAAAGATGATCTGAAAGTTGAACTTCGATAGAATGTTCAGATAGTTGACTTGTCATCGACTCAACTGTTTGTTTTTCATGAAGATCTTCAAAGACTGATAATTGATGAACATCTGAATGAGTAGTTCAATGCATTTCAGCTCGAGTCGTCAGTGTTCGAAGCATCGAATAATGACTAACAGTTTCTTATCATAGATGTGATAATTGATTTCAGCGAGAATCATGCTTTTGCTGTAGAAAGTCATCGAATGAAGAACTCTCTCGTCATTGTACTGAGATAGTATTTCATCTTTTACATAGTTCGAAGCATCGATCTTCAGAATAGCTTGTCATTTGAGATCAAAGTGACGAAGTACTAAAACTGAGCTGACTTGTTTCTTTAAATTGTCAAAAGCTTGAACACAGATCTTGTTTCAAACAAAAGATGTGTTCTTTCTAGTCAGCTGAGTGAATGATTTGACTAGCTTCGAGAAGTTCTTAATGAAACGACGATAGAAGTTAACAAATTTCACGAAGCTCTGAATTTCTTTTAGATTGATCGAAGTGATTCAGCTGACTATGACTGTCATCTTGCTGAAGTTCATACAAAGATCTAGTTCAGATACGATGACTTCTAGAAAGACAGTCTCTTCTACATTGAATTTGCACTTTCAAATATTCATCTGCAGTTCAGCTTCATGTAGTCATTTCAATACTAGTTTGACGTGATCTCTATGTTTCTTTCTCATTTTGCTATAGATGAGAATGTCATTTAGATAGACTTGACAAAAGTCGTTCAGAAAGTTTCATAGAATGTCATTCATATATTGCTGAAAGAAGATCGATTCATTAGTCAGTTTGAATGATAGCATCTTATATTTATATGCTTCTAAAGCAGTGATAAAAATGATGTAATTCTCGCTATCGAGATGCATTCGAAGTTTGTTGAACGCTGATATGATGTTCAATTTAATCAGATGCTTGCAACTCACTATTTTATCAATGATTTCGTCTATCAGCGATAGAGAATATCTATTTCTTTTGAAAATGACATTTAGCTTTCAATAGTTCATGCAGAATCGAAGATCTTCATTTGCTTTGAGAGCGAATAGAATCGAAGAGAAATAGAAAGTTTGACTGAAAGTGATGAATTTCTTTGACAGATTCTCGTTCAGATACTTCTTTACTTTCAGAAGTTTGACAGAGAACATTTGATATGCTTGACAGCGAGAAAACGTTGAATCACTAGTGAGCTCGATTTTATGATCGTAGAAGCGATGAGAAGATAGTTTATTCGATTGAGCTTGATCAAAAACATCTAGAAACTCATAATATTTCAAAAGCAGCTTTGCTTTAATGTCTTATAAATTCTGAGTCGTTTCATCAATTGAAGAGATGTTTAAAGCGTTCAAATTGCACTGAGTATTGTACGCGATTTCTTTATTGATGTTCATCATGAATAGAGCAAAGACTTCGATCTTGTTCTTCTTTGAACGATTCAACAGTGTTTTGAACGAAGCGATGTTTATGCTTTGAATCGAGAATGACTCTTTCTGAACAGTGATTGAAACGAGTCGTTTGAGCATCATAGAGATTTTAGTCTGAGTGATTGAAGAGAACGAAGTTGATCGCGATCAACTTGAATGCTTTGAATTGAGCGAGATTGAAAAAATCGAGATAGAAGTATTCAATTGATTTGAAAAAATAATGACGTCGTTTCGCATATTCAGTAATATTTCGTTTTTATTCATTCAGAGCTTACTCAATATGACTTCATGATGATTGATATCAGCTATCAACATTGATACAGTCAATTTTTTATGACTTTCGATGATGAGATTGAGTAGAATTTTATGAGTGATTGTCTTCTTAAATATCTTTTCATCATAATCTTTTATTAGCTTCTCTTTTGTCAGTGATATAGATTGAATTTTCAGTTTCTCGCATACTTTATCAACTAGGTTGAAATGTATGATCATGTAAACGATTGAATCACTGTCTATTAGAGAACGAAGGCTGAAAGATCATTTCTGAAAGATGAGATGAGCATCAATTAAAAACGACTTTTCAAAGTAATTCTCTTTCGATAGAATTTCGTTCAGTTTGCACAAAGATATAATCTCTATCTCTTCAATGACTTTTGAAGAGATGACTAGTTTTTTGAATTGAAATTCGAATCGAAATCGAAGCAATCATATTCTTTGTTCACTGCACTGATTTTAGTAGATCGATCGAAGCACTTCTTAGAGCTATGATCTGATTTATGATATACAAAACAGCTTTCGACTAGAATGTCTGCTTCTTTGACGTTAGTTAAAATCGCGTCGCGCGACTTTAGATGATCAAACTTCGAGTGATCGACTGATTAAGTGACAACAGTCGCTTTATGAAAGATAGTCTTTGAAACGTCGTTGACGCGTTTGAGCTTGTTCTTGATCTCTTGAATGACTCGCTGATCATTATTCAAATGAATCAGATAGAAACGAATTTCTTTTAGAGAATTAGATTGAACTAGTTGATCTACTCAAACGAATCAAAGACGAGAGTGTATTTTATCTTTCAGATCAACAATCAGTTGCTTTTCGTGATAGTCTAGATAGAAAGATAGTCGTTGAAACTGAGTATAAAACTCGTTGAATTTCTTTGATTCTTGAATCAAGTTGTAGTATTCTCTACAAAAGTTGACTTTCTTATTCGAATCATCGAACAACTGAGCTAGCTCTTTCAAAAGATCTTCGATGATTCTATAAAGATTAACACAATCATGTTTATATCTAGCTTGAGTGATCTTTGCTGCGTCATCAAATAATCTAGAATGTACATAGTTCAATTTGACTCATTCATTAAAAAAGAGATCGACGTTGATCTCTAGTTTATTCTGAATTTTTTCGTATCAGTTCTTTCAAGTAGAGTTCTTTTCATCAGTAAACAGTGAAGAATCAGGTATTTTTTGAGATCTAGAACGCTCAGAGTAAATGAAATCAGAAGAAGTGTTTTCTTTAGTTTGAAGTCTTGTCTTCAACTCTTTGATTTCGTCTTCTTGTTGTTTATCTAACTCGTAGAGTCGATCTGTTTCTTTATCAAGAACTAGACTTCGAGTCTTTCAGATTTCGTAGAACACGAAGAGTATTATCATTTCAGTGAATGATTCGTCATCTTCATGAATGAATGACGCAGCACTTGATGATTTCGTTCGTGATTTCGATGAATCAGCATCAGAGATTTGAGAGAAACGAGTTTGAAATTTCTCAAAACACTCTTCAGTAGATGAATGACTAGACATGATGAGATTTGTTTGAAAGAGAATCGAACAAATGACGATGCTTGACGATTGAAGAAGAAAGACGTATGAGATGAGATTCAATCTTCAACAAAGAAGATGAGATTTGTTTATTGAGTGATTTGATTGATTCTCTAGCAAACAACGAAGATTCTTTATCGTTGAATCTATCAATCGATTTGATTCTTGAGCAATTCACAAAGATTCTTTATCGTGATTCTTGTAATTGAATGAACTTTGTGTACTTAATGAGCGATAAGTAGTCTAGCAATTCAAACAGTCTTGTCGTTGATTCTATTCAATCTTTTAGTGTTGTTCTGTCTTTCGATTGTCATTGATCATCAGATAAATGAATTTCTTTAGACTTGTTCTGTCTAGACAAGTATGTTGAATGAGTAATGAGATCAGTATCGTGTGATTAACGAATTCTTAATATAATGTCAGAATCGTGTCTAGATGATACAATCAATGAAGATCAGAATTGATAGTGCTTGATCTTTAGAAATAGCTATAACTGAATATTAAGAATACAAAAAAAGATTGATACAAAAGCTTCTATTTATGTAATGTTCAGAAACTGCGCTAGACTCGAAAGAAATGTGTTTGTAACATGAAAAGAAGATGATGTAGATGAACAAGATGTTGAGAAAGAAAAAGAGTGTTGAGTCATATCTGAGTCAAACCTAAATCAGATCTAGATCAGATCTCGACTAAATTGTTGACTAGTTCTAATCAGTCTTGATACACTTGTAACAGACAGTGACAGATTTTAGCGCTTTTAGCGATCAATATCTTGAATATTCATTTAATCTCATGTTTTAGATTTGCGTCACTTTTAACTGAGGCATATTCATAAAAGCGTCAATATTTTCAACATTTTTAGCATTTTTAGCATTCTCATGAGCGCAGTATGCATCTTTATCGTTTAATTCAATAAACATGACTATTTTAACATTTGTAACATTGATATGTAGTTGCAATGTTGAATAATTAATGATTGATTTGACTATCTAAATAATAGCTATTTAATATATGCGTCAAGAAAGTCAATGAGAAAGTTAATGAGAAAGTCAATGAGAAAGTTAATGAGAAAGTTAATGAGAAAGTTAATGAGAAAGTTAATGAGAAAGTTAATGAGTGTTACGAGCGTATCAAGACTGATTAAAGCTAGTCAATGATCTAGTTAAGATCTGATCTAGATCTGACTCAGATTTGACTCAGATATGACTCAACACTCTTTTTCTTTCATCAACATCTTGTTCATTTACATCATCTTCTTTTCATGTTACAAACACATTTCTTTCGAGTCTAGCACAATCTCTGAACATTACATAAATAGAAGCTTTTGTATCAATCTTATTCTGTATTCTTAATATTCAGTTATAGCTATTTTTAAAGATCAAGCACTATCAATTCTGATCTTCATTGATTGTATCATTTAGACATAATTCTGACATTATATTAAAAATTCGTTAATCACATGATACTGATCTCATTACTCATTCAACATACTCGTCTAGACAGAACGAGTCTAAAGAAATTCATTTATCTGATGATCGATGACAATCGAAAGACAGAACAACACTAGAAGATTGAATAGAATCAACGACAAGACTGTTTGAATTACTAGACTACTTATTGCTCATTAAGTATGCAAAGTTCACTCGATTACAAGAATCATGATAAAGAATCTTCGTGAATTGCTCAAGAATCAAATCGATCAATAAATTCAATGATAAAGAATCTTCGTTGTTTGCTAGAAAATCAATCAAATCACTCAACAAACAAATCTCATCTTCTTTGTTGAAGATTGAATCTCATCTCATACATCTTTCTTCTTCAATCATCAAGCATCGTCATTCATTCAATCTTCTTTCAAACAAATCTCATCATATTTAGTCGTTTGTCTATTGAAGAGTGTTCTAAGAAATTTCAAACTCGTTTCTCTCAAAACTCTGATGCTGATTCATCGAAATCACGAACGAAATCATCAAGTGCTGCGTCATTCATTCATGAAGATGATGAATCATTTGCTGAAATAATAATATCTCTCGTGTTCTACAAAATCTGAAAGACTTAAAGTCTAGTTCTTGATAAAGAAACAGATTGACTCTACGAGTTAGATAAACAACAAGAAGATGAAATCAAAGAGTTGAAGACAAGACTTCAAATTAAAGAAAACATTTTTTCTGATTTCATCTACTCTGAGCGTTCTAGATCTCAAAAAATATCTGATTCTTTGCTGTTTACTGATGAAAAAAACTCTACTTGAAAGAATTGATACGAAAAAATTCAGAATAAACTAGAGATCAACGTTGATCTCTTTTTTAATGAATGAGTTAAATTGAGCTATGTACATTCTAGATTATTCAATGACGCAGCAAAGATCACTCAAGCTAGATGCAAATGTGATTGTATCAATCTTTATAAAATCGTTGAAGATCTTTTGAAAGAGTTAGCTCAGTTGTTCAATGACTTGAATAAGAAAGTCAACTTTTGTAGAGAATACTACAACTTGATTCAAGAATCAAAGAAATTCAGCGAGTTCTATACTCAGTTTCAACGACTATCTTTTTATCTAGACTATCACGAAAAGCAACTGATCATTGATCTGAAAGATAAAATACATCTTCATCTTCGATTCGTTTGAATAAATCAACTAGTTCAATCTGATTCTTTAAAAGAAATTCATTTCTATCTGATTTGTTTAAATAACGATCAGCGAACTCTTTGAGAGATCAAGAACAAGCTTAAACGCGTCAATGATGTTTCAAAAACTATCTTTCATAAAGTGATTGTTATCACTCAATCAGTCGATCACTCGAAGTCTGATCATCTAAAGTCGCGCGACGCAATTTTAACTAACGTCAAAGAAGCAAACATTCTAGTCGAAAGCTGTTTCATATGTCATAAATCAGATCATAGCTCTAAAAAGTATCTCGATCAATCTACTAAAATCAGTGCAGTGAACAAAGAATATGATCGTTTCGATTTTGATTCAAATTTCGATTCAAAAAACTAGTCATCTCTTCAAAAGTCATCAAAGAAATAGAAATTATATCTTTGTGCAAACTAAACGAAATTTTATGAAAAGAAAATTACTTTGAAAAGTTGTTTCTAATTGATGCTCATCTCATCTCTCAGAAACGATCTTTCAGTCTTTGTTTTCTAATAGACAGTGATTCAGTCATCTACATGATCATACATTTCAATCTAGTCAATAAAGTATGCGAGAAACTGAAAATTCAATTTATATCATTGACAAAAGAGAAGCTAATAAGAGATTATGATGAGAAGATATTTAAAAAGACAATCACTCATAAAATTCTATTCAATCTCATCATTGAAAGTCATAAGAAATTGACTGTATCAATGTTGATAGCTGATATCAATCATCATGAAGTCATATTGAGTAAGCTCTGAATGAATAAAAACGAAATATTACTGAATATGCAAAATGATGTCATTGTTTTTTCAAATCAATTGAATACTTCTATTTCGATTTTTTTGATCTCGCTCAATTCAAAGCATTCAAGTTGATCGCGATCAACTTCGTTCTCTTCAATCACTCAGACTAAGATCTCTATGATGCTCAAACGACTTGTTTCAATCACTGCTCAGAAAGAGTCATTCTCGATTCAAAGCATAAACATCACTTCATTTAAAACATTGTTGAATCATTCAAAGAAGAACAAGATTGAAGTCTTTGCTTTATTCATGATGAACATTAATAGAAAAATTGCGTACAATACTCAGTGCAATTTGAATGCTCTAAACATCTCTTCAATCAATGAAATGATTCAGAATTTAAAAGACATTAAAGCGAAGCTGCTTTCGAAATATCACGAGTTTCTAGATGTTTTTGATCGAGCTCAATTGAATAAACTACTTTCTCATCGCTTCTACAATCATAAAATTGAACTCATTAATGATTCAACATCTTCTTGCTGTCGAGCATATTGAATGTTCTCTGTCAAACTTCTGAAAGTAAAGAAGTATCTGAACGAGAATCTGTCAAAGAAATTCATCACTCTCAGTCAGATCTTCTATTTCTCTTTGATTCTATTCGCTCTTAAAGCAAATGAAAATCTTCAATTCTGCGTAAACTATCAAAAGCTAAATGTCATTTTCAAAAGAAATAAATATTCTCTATCGTTGATAGATGAGATCATTGATAAAATAGTGAGTTGCAAGCATCTGATTAAATTGAACATCATATCAACATTCAACAAACTTTGAATGCATTTTGATAGCAAGAATTACATCACTTTTATCACTGCTTTAAAAGCATATAAATATAAGATGCTATCATTCAAACTGACTAATGAATTGATCTTCTTTCAGCAATATATGAATGATGTTCTATGAGACTTTCTGAACGACTTTTGTCAAGTCTATTTAAATGACATTCTCATCTATAGCAAAATGAGAAAGAAACATAAAGATCACGTCAAACTAGTATTGAGATGACTACGTGAAGCTGAACTGCAGATAAATATTCGAAAGTGCAAATTTGATGTAGAAGAGACTGTCTTTCTAAAAGTCATTGTATCTGAACTAGATTTTTGTATGAATCTCAGCAAGATGACAGTCATAGTCAGCTGAATCACTTTGATCAATCTAAAAGAAATTCAGAGCTTCGTGAGATTTGTTAACTTCTATCATCGTTTCATTAAGAACTTCTTGAAGCTAGTCAAATCATTCATTCAGCTGACTAGAAAAAACACATCTTTTGTTTAAAATGAGATCTGTGTTCAAACTTTTGACAATCTAAAGAAACAAGTCAGCTCAGTCTCAGTACTTCGTCACTTTGATCTCAAACAACAAGCTATTCTGAAGATCAATGCTTTGAACTATGTAAAAGATGAAATACTATCTCAGTACAATGACGAGAAAGTTTTTCATTCAATGACTTTCTACAGCAAAAGCATGATTCTCGCTGAAATCAATTATCACATCTATGATAAGAAACTGCTAGTCATTATTCAATGCTTCGAACACTGATGACTCGAGCTGAAATGCACTGAACTATTCATTCAGATGTTCATCGATCATCAAACTTTGAAGATCTTCATGAAAAATAAACTGTTGAATCAACGACAAGTCAACTATCTGAACATTCTATTGAAGTTTAACTTTCAGATCATCTTTAGATCAGACAAAATAAACATTAAAGTCAATGCTTTAATCAGAATGTCTTTAGCGAACATCTCTGAATTAGCTCAATGTCTTGAAGATCATTTTCAGACTATTCTGACTCTTAATAAAGTTGATGTTTTATCTGTTGAATCGAAAGCAAATCTCTATCAATGAGTATGTATGATCAATTAAACAGATGAGTTCTGCAGTGAATATAGACAAGCTATGAACGAGAATAAACTCAAATTTCATATCACTAAACTGAAGAACTGCAAAATCATTGACAACGTTCTATTTAGAAAAGATCTACTGTGAATCTTTGAAAACATGCACACGAAATTACTACAAGAAGTGCATGATCAATCTTTAATCTCTCACTTCAACAATAAATGAATCATCAATCTAGTTCAGCATTTCTACTATTGATCAGATCATTGAGCTACTATTCAATGATACATTCAAAACTGTCATGCTTATCAGCGAAGCAAAGTCTCTAGAAATAGCATCAATGAACTTCATCATTCTCTTTCAATTTCACAGAAACGCTAAAAAGATATAGCTATGAACTTTATCACTGAACTATCTCTGTCAGAAGACTATAACATCATTTGCACAATCATATGTCATCTCATCAAAAAACATTACTATGTTCTCTGTCATTAAGAAGACAATGACATCTCAGTCGAAGAAACGATTTGAATCATGCTATGAAACGTCTATCAACTGCATGATCTACTCAGTTCTATTGTTTCAAACAGAGACTCTCAATTCATATTGACTATGTGAAAAAGTCTTTGCAAGCGACTGAGAATCACAGCTAGTCTATTCACAGTTTATCATTCTGAGATCAACGATCAATCGAAACAAGTCAATCAGAACGTTGAACGTGAACTTAGAATCTACTGCAATTACATGCAGAACGACTGAATCAAATGAATATCTATGATGAAATTCAGCGACAATTTCAATATCTTCTCGATCACTTCAATGATTCTCTTCTACTTCAATAAAGAATTTCACTCTTGAATGAGTTTTGATTCAGATATGACTGACTATGAAACAACTCGTGAACGACTTAAAGCTAGAAAAGCAGATGATATTGTCATTCAAATGAAAGAGTTACTAAGCTTCAATCATCAACAATTGAAAAAGACGAAGCTGATCATTGAAGTTCAGATCAATAAACATAGATGAAACGTCACATATGAAGTAGATAACTGAGTTTGACTATCTTTCAGAAACGTCAAGACAACGAGACTTTGCAAAGATTTGAAAGACAAACAGCTAGACTTCTATCAAATCACTGCTAAAATAAATATCTTCTATCATCTTCATCTATCAGTCAGCATGAAGCATCTGCATTCGATATTCAGCTTGAAGCTACTACAATCGTATTCAGAAGACTTTCTATCAGAACAACATTCAGAATCACTCAGGTCAATCACTATCGAAGACGATGAACACTAGAAGATAGATGATATATTGAACTTCAGACGCTATCGAGGTCGAATACAGTACAAAGTCAAATGAAAAGATCTAGATAGAAACGACGAATGATACTATGTTGATAAAGGGAAATTCGATGACTCAGAGAAAGTTTTGAACGAATTTCATAAGCTATATTCAAGCAAATCGCGCTAAATATCGGAATAACTATCAACAAAAGCGAGCAAAGAAACTACATTCATGCGAACATGAATTTTCGAAGAGAAAGATAATGTTACGAGCGTATCAAGACTGATTAGAACTAGTCAACGATCTAGCCGAGATCTGACCTAGATCTGGCTCAGGTTTGACTCAGATATGGCTCAACATTCTTTTTCTTTCACCAACATCTTGTTCATCTACATCATCTTCTTTTCATGTTACAAACACATTTCTTTCGAGCCTAGCGCAGCCTCTGAACATTACATAAATAGAAGCTCTTGTATCAACCTTCTTCTGTATTCTTAATATTCAGTTATAGCTATCTCTAAAGATCAAGCACTATCAATTCTGACCTTCATTGATTGTATCATCTAGGCACGATCCTGACAATGGGTAAACTAGAGAGGTAGAAAGTCATGTAGAATGATTGATAAAGTCGTGTTTGAAGCTTGATAGAGAACAAATTTGATTCTTGATTGCGAAGCAATTCGAAGCTTGGTGAAAAGTCATGTAGAAAGTCATGAAGAAAGTCATGTAGAAAGTCATGTAGAAAGTCATGTAGTAAAAAGGTCAGTAGATGACTCGATCGAAAGATCAGTAGAAAGCTTACTAGTAGAAAGATCAATAGAAAGGTCGATCGAAAGATCAGTAGGAAGCTCACTAGATGACTTGATCGAAAGATCAGTAGAAAGGTCAGCGAAGATGCTTGATAGAGAAACATGAAGAGTGCTTGATAGAGAGTCATGAAGGATGCTTGGTAGAAAGTCATGTAGAAAGTCATGTAGAAAGCATTGTTTGATTCGTGTTATGCGTTCGATCGACGCGTATTTTGAAGCATGTAGAATGTTTGATAGAGCGTTTGATAGAAAGCTCAGTCGATAGCTCAATAGATAGCTCAGTAGGAAGGTCGGTAGAAAGGTTGATAGAAAGGTTGATAGAAAGGTTGGTAGGAAAGTCGATAGAAAGGTTGGTAGAAAGGTCGATAGAAAGGTTGGTAGGAAGGTCGGTAGAAAGGTTGATAGAAAGGTTGGTAGAAAGGTTGGTAGGAAGGTCGATAGAAAGGTTGGTAGGAAGGTCGGTTGAAAGGTCAGTAGAAAGCTCACTAGATGACTCGATCGGAAGGTCAGTAGGAAGCTCACTAGTAGAAAGGTCAATAGAAAGGTCGGTCGGAAGGTCAGTAGGAAGCTCACTAGTAGAAAGGTCAATAGAAAGGTCGGTCGAAAGGTCAGTAGAAAGATCAATGAAAAGCTCAGTAGAAAGCATTGTTTGAAGCACTGTTTGACGTGTTTTGTGCGCTTGACCGACGCATTTGATAGAGCGTTTGGTAGAGCATTTGGTAGAGAGTTCGGTAGGAAGTAGGGTGGCGAGTAGGTGAGCGAGTAGGTAGGCGAGTAGGGTGGAGAGTAGGTGGGCGAGTAGGGTGGCGAGTAGGTGGGCGAGTAGGGTGGAGAGTAGGTGG
>JAABUS010006881.1_pt1 | contig 13463 bp, 17 predicted proteins | sample 5560161 | NCBI WGS metagenome assembly JAABUS01 (sample SAMN10711885, study PRJNA513376) | rock metagenome | isolation source: Antarctica rocks | place: Antarctica: Victoria Land, Trio Nunatak nord | collected 2016-01-04 | reverse complement strand
GGGCGGCGACGAGGTCGGCGGGTGTGCCCTCGAAGACGATCCGGCCGCCGTCATGGCCGGCGCCGGGGCCGAGGTCGGTGATCCAGTCGGCGTGCGCCATGACGGCCTGGTGGTGCTCGATGACGATGACCGACTTGCCGGAGTCGACGAGCCGGTCGAGCAGGCCGAGCAGCTGCTCGACGTCGGCGAGGTGCAGGCCGCTGGTCGGCTCGTCGAGGACGTAGACGCCGCCCTTCTCGCCCATGCGGGTGGCCAGCTTGAGCCGCTGCCGCTCGCCGCCGGACAGCGTCGTGAGCGGCTGGCCGAGGCTAAGGTAGCCGAGCCCTACGTCGGCGAGCCGGTCGAGGATCTTGTGCGCGGCCGGGACCTTCGCGTCCCCGGAACCGAAGAACTTGGTCGCCTCGGTGACCGGCATCGCAAGCACCTCGCTGATGTCCTTGCCGCCCAGCTTGTACTCCAGTACCTGTGCCTGGAAGCGCTTCCCCTCGCACTCCTCGCAGGTGGATTCGACGGTGGCCATGACGCCCAGGTCGGTGTAGATGACGCCAGCGCCGTTGCAGGTGGGGCAGGCGCCCTCGGAGTTGGAGCTGAACAGCCCCGGCTTCACGCCGTTGGCTTTCGCGAACGCCTTGCGGATCGGGTCGAGCAGGCCGGTGTACGTCGCCGGGTTGCTGCGTCGCGAACCGCGGATCGCACCCTGGTCGATCACCACCACGCCGTCGCGACCGGCGACCGAGCCCTGGATCAGCGAGCTCTTGCCTGAGCCGGCGACGCCGGTGACCACGCAGAGCACCCCGAGCGGGATGTCGACGTCCACGTCCTGCAGGTTGTGCGTCGACGCGCCGCGGATCTCCAGCGTGCCGGAAGACGAACGCACCGATTCCTTGAGGGCAGCCCGGTCGTCGAGATGGCGGCCGGTGGTGGTGTCACTCCCCCGCAACCCGTCCAGCGTGCCCTCGAAGCAGACGCTGCCGCCCCCCGTGCCGGCGCCGGGGCCGAGGTCGACGACGTGGTCGGCGATCGTGATGGTCTCGGGCTTGTGCTCCACGACGAGCACGGTGTTGCCCTTGTCGCGCAGCCGCAGCAGCAGGTCGTTCATGCGCTCGATGTCGTGGGGGTGCAGGCCGATCGTGGGCTCGTCGAAGACGTAGGTGACGTCGGTCAGCGAGGAGCCGAGGTGCCGGATCATCTTGGTCCGCTGCGCCTCGCCGCCCGAGAGCGTGCCCGCCGGCCGGTCGAGCGAGAGGTAGCCCAGCCCGATCTCCGCGAACGAGTCGAGGAGGTGCTGCAGCCCGGTGAGCAGCGGCGCCACCGACGGCTCGTCGAGCCCGCGGACCCACTCAGCCAGGTCGCTGATCTGCATCGCGCAGACGTCGGCGATGTTCTTGCCCTTGATCTTCGAGGATCGTGCCTCGGGGGCCAGGCGGGCGCCGTCGCAGTCGGGACAGGTCGTGAACGTCACCGCCCGCTCCACGAAGGCGCGGATGTGCGGCTGCAGTGCGTCGACGTCCTTGGAGAGCATGGACTTCTGGATCTTCGGGATCAGACCCTCGTATGTCAGGTTGATCCCCTCGACCTTGATCTTCGTGGGCTCGCGGTAGAGCAGGTCGTGCAGCTCCTTCTTGGTGAACTTGCTGATCGGCTTGTCGGGGTCGAAGAAGCCGCTACCGCGGAAGATGCGACCGTACCAGCCGTCTATGCTGTAGCCGGGGATGGTCAGCGCACCCTCGCTGAGGGACAGGCTGTCGTCGTACAGCGCGGACAGGTCGAAGTCGGTGACCGCGCCCATGCCTTCGCAGCGTGGACACATGCCGCCGAGCCGGTTGAACGTCACCTTCTCGGTCCTCGTCCTGCCCTCACCGCGCTCGACGGTGAACCCACCGCTGGCCCTCACCGAGGGCACGTTGAACGAGTACGCGTTGGGCGAGCCGATGTGCGGGTACCCGAGTCGGCTGAAGAGGATGCGCAGCATCGCGTTGGCGTCGGTGGCGGTGCCGACGGTGGAGCGCGGGTTGGCCCCCATCCGCTCCTGGTCCACGAGGATGGCCGTCGTCAGCCCGTCGAGGACGTCGACCTCGGGTCGCGAGAGCGTCGGCATGAAGCCCTGCAAGAAGGCGCTGTAGGTCTCGTTGATGAGTCGCTGCGACTCCGCGGCGATGGTGCCAAACACCAGCGAGCTCTTGCCCGAGCCCGAGACGCCGGTGAACACCGTCAGGCGGCGCTTCGGGAGCTCAACGCTGACGTTCTTGAGGTTGTTCACACGCGCGCCCTGCACCCGGATCAGGTCGTGGCTGTCGGCAGCGTGCTGCCCCGCCGACTGCGGTTCCGTCCTAGTCGTGCTCATCGTGTCTCCTTCTGTGAAGCGATTTCGCCTTCGATCATGCACACGTCGTGGGTGTGGCCCAGCCCTGGCTCAGCGCACCTCGTTGATGCGGATCATGTTGCCTGCGGGATCGCGGACGGCGCAGTCGCGAACGCCGTACGGCTGCTCGGTCGGCTCCTGGACGACCTCGGCGTCGCTGGCCTGCAGCCGCTCGAAGGCGCCGTCAAGGTCGGTCGCGGCCAGGGTGATGATGGCGTAGGTTCCCTTGGCCATCATCTCGGCTACGGTGCGGCGCTCATCGTCGGTGATGCCGGGGCTGGCGGCAGGCGGGTGCAGCACGATGGACGTGCCAGGCTGGCCGACGGGTCCGACCGTGATCCAGCGCATCCCGCCGTACCCGACGTCGTTGCGGACCTCGAAGCCGAGGGTGTCGCGATAGAAGGCCAGGGAGGCTTCCGGGTCATCGTGCGGGAGGAAGCTCGAGTGAATGGTGATGTCCACGGCGGTCGTTCTCCTCTCGTCGGTGGTGATGTCCATGGCACTCATTCTACGTGCGGCCAGGGGAAGGGACTTCTCGATTCCTGATCGGTCTGGTCACCTGTTTCACCACGCAGTACGGTATCCCCGCCGTCGCGCTCGATGCTCCGCGCAAGGAGGTGGCCGTACGGCGACTGGTCGTGGCCGCCCCGGAACCGTCGGCTGATGTGTTCGGTGACATGGTGACGCCACTGCCCTCACCCACGTAGGCTGACACGGCACCGCTCAGAGGCGGGACAGCAGGCTTGCGAGCGGACGCGGCACCTGCTCCGGAACCAGCGCCTCTGCGAGCAGCCGGGCGTAGAGTGCCTTGCGTCCCGAACGGGTGCCGATGAACCGGTGCAGCTGCTGCTCAGGCGTCCGCTCACGCTGGGCCGGCTGCCGCTGCAAGGTCAGCAGCGAAGCCAGCTCACCCTGCACCTCGATCACGTCGCGCACCCGGGTCGCGCCAAGCGCGCGGATCAGCTCGTCCTCGAGGTCGCGGATGCAGGCGAAGAAGCCAAGTGTCTCCAGATCGTCGCGGTCGTGCACCTTCCCGAAACCGGCCCTCTGGAGCCCGTTACAGAACCAGCGCTCCTCCGGCTCGTCGTACAGCCCCAGGACACGCGTGCCCTCGCCGAGCGTGCCCAGGACGCGTCCCGCGTTGGTGGCACCGCCGAGCACCTCGATCCGCACGCCGACAAGGTCACGGCCAAGCAGAGCAGCCACGGTCGCCAACGCGACGCGGTCGCTCTCGCCCTCGACCAGGACGACGGCTTCAGCCACGGCGTTCCTCAAGGAGCCAGGACGCGCTGGAGGAAGCACGCCTGACGGACCGCTGAATTCTCGAGCCACTCGCCAACATAGATATCGAAGTGGCCGCAGTCCAGCAAGAGCACCTCGGCCTTCTCTCCCATGATCCGGCCGACCCTGTGCACCGACCTTACCGGCGCCAGCTCGTCTTGCTCGATGTCCATGGCAGTCATTCTTCGTGCGGCTCGGGGGCTGGCGCTTCTCGATTCCTGATCGGTCTGGTCACCTGTTTCGCCACGCAGGACGGCATCCCCGCCGTCGCGCGCGACGCCTGGCGCCGATAGACGCTGGGCGGCACACCGACCAGCTCGGTGAAGCGACTGCTGAAGGTACCCAGCGACGAGCAGCCAACCTCGAAGCAGACCTCGGTGACGCTGAGGTCGCCACGACGCAGCAACGCCATCGCGCGCTCGATGCGCCGCGTCATGAGGTAGCTGTACGGCGATTCGCCGTACGCGAGCCGGAACTGGCGGCTGAGGTGCCCGGCCGACATGTGCGCGCCGCAGGCGAGCGCCTCGACGTCCAACGGCTGCGCGTACTCCCGGTCGATCCGGTCGCGAACGCGGCGCAGCCGCGCGAGGTCGCGCAGGTGCTGTGCTGCGGCGGGTCTGCTGGTCACATGCGCGATCATGCCACGTCGTACCGGAGTGCTCAAGTCCGTTGACGTGGTGTATCTGGGGTGATCCATCGTTGCGGCCGGGTCAGGCCGCGATGGCTTGCAGGATCTGTTCGGCGGTCACTTCCTCGGCCCATTCGTCGTGCTGCCCGGCCAGGACGGCGCCGCCGAGGTTGAGGCCGACTGAGCACTCCGGCTATGATCAGGACAAGCGAAGCGACCTTGAGCGTTGTCGCAGGCTCCTGAAACCACAGGATTCCTATAGCCGCGATCAGGGACGTCCCCACCCCGGTCCATACGGCGTAGGAGACACCGATGTCGATCCTCTTCAGCGTCAGGACCAGAAGGCTGATGCTGACGAGATAGAAGAACAACACCGAGACCGAAGGGACGGGCCTGATCGCGGCGATCAAATAGACCCACGCCATAATCGAGCCCGCCCTAACCCTCTGTGAACTTGAGCGAGATCACACCCGCGACAATGAGGGCCAGAGCCCCTAGCCGCATCAAATCGGCGGACTCTTTCAGGAACAGAATACCCATCAAGATCGCACCCACCGCCCCGATGCCAGTCCATACCGCATAGGCCGTCCCCGCCGGAATCACCTTCATGGCCTCCGCCAGTAGCGAAAAGCTGATAGTCGCCGAAACTACCATAAACACGCTCGGCCACGTTTTCGAGAAGCCCTCAGAGAGACTCAAGCCCATTACCATCCCAACCTCGAAAAACCCCGCAACAACAAGAAAGACCCAGGCCGTCGTCAACTCCCTTTCACTTTTTTATTTCGGACGTTTGTTATATTATACTGATGCGGTTGGTTGTCAAGGATGGAGGTGCTTGGGGATGCCGAAGGTGGTTGACCATGAAAAGAGGCGGCGTGAGATCGGGGAGGCCGTGTGGCGGGCTGTGGCCCGGCGGGGGATGGATTCTGCGACGGTGCGTGAGATCGCTGATGAGGCTGGGGTTTCGACAGGGGTTCTGGCGCACTACTTCGAGGACAAGGACGAGTTGCTCGTGCATGCCCTGCGTGTCTCCGTCGAGCGGGCGGCGAAGCGCATGGAGGGCCAGAGCGCCGGAAGGAGCAACTTCGAGGCGCTCGGGACCGTGCTCAAAGAGGCGTTGCCGCTGGACGGGGAGAGCCGGGACGAGTACCGGGTGTGGCTGAGTTTCTGGGGACGGGCAGCATACAGCGGGGCGCTGGCCGCGGAGCAGAATCACTGGTACACGCTGTGGCGCGGAGTCGTGGCGGCCCTGATCGAAGCGTGCCAGCGTGAGGGTGTGCTGCGCGCCGACCTCGACGCCCGGCGCGAGGCGAGCACCCTGATCGCGCTGGTAGACGGCATAGGGCTACAGGCCATCTTCGAGCCAGAACGGCTCCCGGCGGATGACCAGGAGGCGGCCATCGATGAACGTCTCGCCAGCTTGAAAACAAACTCTTGAAGGACAGAAACCCCGCACGCGCTAAACTTTGCCGAAAGTTCTCGCTAGAGAGGCAGAGATGACAGATTCCAGAGTATCCGCACCTTTGATCCCGCGCGAAATCCTGTTCGGAAACCCTGAGCGAACACAGCCCCGCATCTCACCCGACGGCAAGCGCCTCGCCTACATCGCCCCCGTGAACGGCGTGTTGAACGTGTGGGTCGGGAGCGTTGGCGGCGACGACTTCAGTCCGGTGACTGAGGACCAGGATCGCGGCATCAGACTGTACTTCTGGGCAGAGGATGACCGCCACATCGTCTACCTCCAGGACGCTGGCGGCGACGAGAACTGGCGACTGTACGCGGTGGACCTCGAAAGCAGCGGAACAAGGGACCTCACGCCTTTCGACGACGTGCAGGCGCAGATTATAGACAAGAGCCGCCACTTCCCGGATGAGATCCTGGTCAGCCTCAACAGACGGGACGCCCGCCTGCACGATGCCTACAAACTGCGCCTGAGCACAGGCGAACTGGAACTCGTGGCCGAGAACCCTGGCAACGTCGCCGGATGGGTGGCCGACGCAGATTTCGAGGTGCGCGGCGCGGTGACCGCCAGGCCGGACGGAGGCTTGGATCTGCTCGTCCGCGAGACGGGGAGCGAGAGCTGGGACACGGCGGTTAGCTGGGGGCCGGAGGACGGCCTGAGCAGCGGCCCCGTTGGCTTCACCCAAGATGGAAGGAAGATGTACCTGCGGGACTCCCGCGACGTCAACGCCGGTCGCCTCGTCACGCTCGATCTGGCGACAGGGGAAGTGGAGACGCTCGTCAAGGATTCGAGGTACGACGTGGCTGACGTGATGATCCACCCAGACACCCACGAGGCGCAGGCGGTGGCTGTGGAGCGCGCCCGCGCCGAGTGGACCGTGCTGGACGAGGGCATCAGGGAGGACTTCGAGGCCATCAGGGGGCTTGCGAGGGGTGACTTCGCAGTATCGAGCCGCGACCGGGCTGACGAAAACTGGATCGTGGCCTTCACAGCCGACGACGGCGGGGCCTCGTACTATGCCTACGACCGCCTGAACAGGAAGGGCGAACACCTCTTCGACGCCCGCCCAGACCTGGCGGAGTACGATCTCGCGCTAATGCAGCCCATCTCCTTCACTTCCCGCGACGGACTACTCATCGAGGGCTACCTGACGCTGCCTCCGGGCTCGGATCGTGAGAACCTGCCGATGATCCTGAACGTGCATGGTGGGCCGTGGGCGCGGGATGGGTGGGGCTACGATCCGGAGGCCCAGTGGTTCGCCAACCGGGGCTACGCCTGTTTGCAGGTCAACTTTCGGGGCTCGACCGGCTACGGCAAAGAATTTCTGAACGCAGGCAACAAGGAGTGGGGCGCGAAGATGCACGACGATCTGGTGGATGCAGTCCGCTGGGCCGTTGATGAAGGCGTAGCGGACCCGGAGCGCGTCGCCATCTTCGGAGGCTCTTACGGCGGGTACGCCGCGCTGGCAGGTGCGACGTTCACGCCAGACCTGTTCCGTTGCGCCGTGGACATCGTCGGGCCGAGCAACCTCATCACCCTTATAGAGAGCATCCCGCCGTACTGGGAGCCGCTCAAGGCCATCTTCACCAGGCGCGTCGGCGACCCGGAGACGGAGGAGGAGCTGCTGAAGAGTCGTTCACCGCTCTTCTCGGTTGACCGCATAGGCATCCCAATGCTGATCGCCCAGGGCGCCAACGACCCGCGAGTCAAGCAGGCCGAGTCAGAGCAGATCGTCGCCGCCATGCAGGAGAAGGGCATCGCCCACGAGTACATGCTCTTCGAGGACGAGGGCCACGGTTTCGCCCGCCCCGAGAACCGCCTCAAGTTCTACGCCGCCGCCGAAGAGTTCCTCGCAGAACACCTCGGTGGCCGGGCGGAGGAGTAGCCTGGAGCGGGATCAGGAATCGTCTGCCGGGGGATCTTCCCACGCCGAGATCAGGGCTTCCACCCATCCGGGGTCAACGCCCATGTCCCGCGCGATCTCCCCTGCGGACATCCCCGAGTTCCGGCGACGTTCGACCTCTTCTTGGAGACAGACTTCTCCCCGGTTGTCCATAGGTCAGTTCATCTTCCCTGTCGGTTGACGTAGAACCAGTAGGCGGCAAAGGCGAGCAACGCCACAAGTACGATCGGCCCGAGTATGGTGGTAAACAGGAGCACGGAGAGAACCCTGATCAGCCTGAAGGCTCCGAGCCCCCGACCGAAACCGCGTCTGCCGAAGCCCCTTCTCAGAAACAAAGCGAGTACGCCAGGCGTGACACCGACGATCAGGGATACGGCGTAAGAGGCCCAACCCGCGTGCCCCACCGTCATCGCATGCAGAAAAGACATGTACATCCGCTCCCTTCGCGCGTTTCGGGCATTGTATCCCGCTTCGGAGAAGCCATGGAAGGATGTACTGGGCCGCCGCTGGACAGCCTCGATCACGGCAACGTATAGCGAGGTGTTTCCAGCCGGGATCAGCTACCGTGAACTGTCAAAGACATATTGTCGGGCTCTATGACGACCCTGTCTCCGGTCTGTACCTGTTCGGCGAAGGTGGGGCACTCCGCTATCGTGATGCCAGCGAACACGGCGCCCTGCACCATGACCGGGTTGGCGGTCCCGAACACTATCGCCGCGGGCGCGATGTTCTTTCCGACGAGGTCGTAGAACGCCCATCCAGCCGCGATGCCGCCCTTGGCAGTTGGGAAGAACAATATCCTTCCGGCTATCGACTCACCCTGGATCGCGTGCCCCGGACGCGAGATGATGCCGGTCTCGCGATCCAGATCGTACCTGGGGCTGAAACCCTCTTCCGACACGAGCGCCTCACCCTCGGTCACCCCCCGAACGCGCGCAAGCTCCAGCTTCAAGATCTGACCCGGTGTTTCGAGGCTTCGGAGGACTTGCCGACCGTGCCGGACAGGGCGGCTTCCACACACTGCTCCATCGTCAGCAACACTGGATTGTACTTGTGCGCCCCGATGATGTTCGCGAGCTTGGCCGAGTTGGTGACGATGTTGCGCCACCCGTTTCTCTCCCTCATCTTCCCTACGTCGTCGAGTATGTAGAAGCACACGCCTTCCAGCACCATGCCGCCTGCCTGTTCTATGGATTTCAGGTAACCAAGCGACCAGGCGTTTGTCTTGAATCCCCTGTTGGTAGTTACGATCAGGGTGGTATCCTCAGCGACACGCTTCCCTTCGAGCATACCGGCCAGGCTACGGAGTTCGAACAGCGAGAGGTGCGGCGCGGAGAACACCACGAGGTTGGCGGTGTCGTCCTCCGGCAGGTATCTCTCGTATACGTCCTGGATATCCTCCGAGGTTATGACCTCGGCATTGGATGCTCCGGTGTCCGATCCTTCGGCTTCGACGGTGATCCCTGGTATGTGGAACATGCCCATCGAACCGTGGCTTGCGAGCGAGGCTCCGAGGTGTTTGAGCTGGTCCGACGAAGGTGTGCCTTCTATCCCGGTGATCATGGGCACGCTTTCGTAGCTCTGGCGCCGTTCGCCGATGAGCTTCCCGAGGATTCCCCAGTCGCTCAGGTCGTCGAGTGTGGCCTCGACGCGCACGTCGAGGTTGCTGCTCCGGTTGGCGTCCAGATGGAAGCCGTATTCCGGCGTCCTTCCAGTCAGAGCCGCTGAAAGGGCCGCCGGACCACTCTCGAAGTTGGTGCGTGCCCCCAGCACCGAGTTCGCGTAGATCACGGTCCCCGTGTCCCCCCAGGCGACGTGCTCACCGACGTGCGGCTGGTAGATGGCCTGGTAGTTGATGCGGGTGTCTGTCGTCATCACGCCGATGTCACGCAGGCAAGAGATGAGGTGTCATTCTCGCTTGACGCGCTCCGGACGCTGCCCGAGCGCGTCCGCGTGGGCGAAGTCGAAACAGCGGGCGTTGGTGGTAGTCGGCACCCTGCACGCCGCGCCGAGCGAGACGAGCCTCTCCAGGTAGCGGAGGCCGTGCTCGCCCATCACCTCAATGTCGCCCATCATGTGCGCGTTTGTGATCTCCACGAAGCGCCCAGCCCCGTAGTACTCGCCGACAGCCTTCTGCATTTCGAGGGCTTCGCGGGCTGCTTCGCCGCGCTCACCCTGCTCTATGCGTTTCTCCTCATCTGTGAGGAGCATTTCTTACCAGATCCCGATCACGACGAACACGAACCACGCAACGAGCGGCGCAAGTAGGGTGACGCCGACGGCCCACAGCAGAAGCTGCCTGAAAAACTTGCGCTCGTCCACGCCCTGGGCGTTTGCGACCAGGAGCGCGCCGTTGGTCGAGAGCGGGCTGATATCCACGATAGCGGAGGAGATGGCTATAGCCGTGACGACGCCTACCGCCGAGAGTCCAGAATCCTGGAGGATAGGCTTCGCGAGCGGGATAGCCGCGCCCAGAATCCCCGCCGTGGACGCGAAAGCCGAGATCACCCCACCGACGTAAGACGCGCCGAGCGCGGCGATCAGGTTGCTCCCGATACCGGCGATCACGTTCTGCATGTACTCGATAGTCCCGATCTCCTCCAGCACCCCGATATACGTCAGCACGCCGCAGATCAGGAGTATCGCCGACCACGGCATCGCGTTGAAAGCCTCACCCTGCTGCTGAGGCGAGATCAAAACCAGCACCAGCCCGACTATGAAAGCCCCGAAGCCAACGTCGTAGTAATCGCTGCTGCCGAACAGGAAAGAGACCACGATCAGGATGACTATGCTTGCGAGCGTGGCCGCGATGAACGGCGTCATCCTGTCCCCGGCGTTCTCCGAAGTGTCTTCCGTATTGCCATCCCCCGAAAGGCCAACCGATCCTGTCTCATCAGCAAGGGCCACCATAACGCCCTTCTGCCTCAGCAACCGCACCCCGCCGAAGACGAAGAACACCCCGGCCGCGACAACGGTGTTGAAGATAAGGGAGTTGGCGAACAGGAGCCAGCGGTCACGCCCTGCACGACCATGACGCCCATGAGCAGCGGGCTGATCTGATACCGTGCCGCGAACCGCAACGCAACCGGCGCAACGATGGCGACCCCCGCCGCGCTCAGGGCGCCGATGCTGCAAAACAGGGCAGCGAGCAGGAACATGATCCAGGGTATAAGCCCCACGTTACCCCCGACCAGGCGCAGCCCCCAGCTCACCAGTAAGTCCACGGTCCCGTTGTTCTGGGCTATGGCGAACAGGAACGTGATCCCCGCAAGCAATATGAAAAGGTCGCTAGGAAACACGGCGAAAATGTCGTCGACCGTCATGCCGCCGAGGGTGATGCCTAGAAGGAAAGCTGCAACGAACCCCATGATGCCGAGGTTGATCGGCAGAACCGAGGCCACAACGAACATTCCGAGAAGCACTATCAGCGAGAATAGCTCCGCACTCATCCCATACCCTCCCCTTTTCTTCTCACACTTGTCATTAGCAACAGGCCGTCGAACGGCCTAGAGGTCCACGAGTACCTGTCCGTCCTCCACGTACACGGGGTATGTCTTCACGCGCAGCCTAGCGTCGCCTACGCACTCGCCGGTTCGCACGTCATAGTCGAAGCTATGCCACGGGCAGCGGAGGATCGCCACCTCGTCATCCATTCCGTAGACGCCTGGCTCATCCGAGACGGTCAGTTTCCAGAGAAGACCCTTGGATAGCAGCGCGCCCTGGTGCGGACACAGGCCGCGCACCGCATAGAATTGCCCTGGCGAGGTACAGGCCACGACCACCGGAGCCTTTCCCTTCGAGACCACGCGCATCTCACCCGGAGACATCTCTCCGGTTCGGCAAACTCGCTGTTTCAATCATCCCCCCTTGAGGATCAACCCGAACGAGTACGAAACCTAGAAGCCGTAGAAGCTCCTCGCGTTTTCGGAGAGGATCTTGCGTTTCAGGTCAGCGTTCAGGCCCGAGGGGAGCGCCCTCGTCGGGGAGTCGAAGTCGAAGTGCAGGTAGTCCGTCGCGAACACCAGGGTCTCGTCGCCCCCGATGAGGTCGATGACCTTCTCCCACTCGTCGGCGCTCAGGTCTTCGGTCGGCTGCGTGGCGAGCGTCACCCGCCGATCCCCGACTATGTGCTCGCTGGGGAGCTTCTTGACCCACGGCACCTCCTGCCGCAGCGACTTGTACTCGCGGTCCATCCTCCACAGCAGGTGCGGAAGCCAGGTGAACCCGCCTTCGAGCATCGTGAACTTCAGGGACGGGAACCGATCGAAGACCCCGTTGAAGGTCAGGCTGTTGAGCGTGGACATCGTGACCTGCGGGATCAGGACGTGGCGCTCGACGTAGTAACGTCCCATCCCGAACGCACCGGACGCATACACGTTGTGGTGCGTGGCGATGACGAGGCCGTTGCGCTCGGCCGCCTCGAATACGGGGAAGAAGAACGGGTCTCCATACGCCCGGTTCAGTCCCCCGAGGGCGAGCATGACCTGGACCATCTGCGGATGGCCGCCTACCCGGTCGATCTCCCTGGCAGCCGCCCGCGGGTCCTGCGGCGCGACGTGGATGCTCCCCCTGAACCGCTCGTCCTTGTCGAGCCACTCGGAGATCTGGTAGTCGTTGTAGGCGCTCGCGGACGCGAACTCGACCTGCATATCCCCCATCATCACGGGATAGAAGTAACCGGTGAGTATCCCTACCTCTATGCCGTACGCGTCGAGCAGAAGCCGCTGCATGGCCCCATAGTCACTCGCTGAGGTGGACATGCTGCTCGACCCGCCACCGTCGTCCTCCGTCCAGTACTGCCCGCCAGAGGTCCAGTACGCGAAAGGCTGCGTGAATGTCCACGTCTATGACGGAAAGCTTCCCCTGATAGCGTCTGGTAAGTTGTGGGTTGAGTAAGGAGGCACACTTGACCCCGAATGAGCGGTTCGAGCAAGACGTGGAACGCGACGTGCAGTCCCGGGTGAGGGAAGGCGTGAAGGCCGTCTTGGAGGAGGTTCTCCAAGAGGAGATGACCGAGCACCTAAAAGCCGGCCACCGGGAGCTCACCGGTAGCGCCACATGGAACCGTGGACGAGTGCTGAGTTGAACTACATGCGGGTTCATGCGACACCATTGCTAGTTGTCAAAGCTAGCGAGGAGAGTCCGCATGAACCCGCACCAAAGATGGTGCCACAACCGACGCTGGCGCGCCTACGGCCGTCCCGGCGAAGGTCACGTCGTGATTCACTCTCAGAAGGAACGCCGCTACCAATGCAAACGCTGTGGGCGTACCTTCACCGATACCATAGACACCGCCTTCTACCGGATGCACAAGCCGAGGTGGTTGGTGGTTGCAGTACTGACACGTTGCTTTCCTACGGTTGCCCACTGCAGGCTATTGTCGCAGCCTTCGATCTCGACGAACGTCTCGACGAACGCACCGTCGCTCGCTGGCAAAGAGAATCCGGCGCCCAGTGCAGGCGGGTACATGAGCATCTGGTGGAGGCGGGGAAGGTGGCGCTTCTACAGGTGCAAGCCGACGAGATCAGGGTCAAGGCGGTGGGTGGGATTTACTGGCTAGCCTCGGCGATGGAAGTGAGGAGCAGGCTATGGCTGGGTTCGCTGATCAGCCGACACCGCGACGGGCAGTTGATCGGCGGGCTACTAATGCGGGTGCGAAGGTGTGGCCCCATTGAGAAGATCTTGCTGGTAAGCGACGGGTGGTAAGCGACGGGCTCTCAAGCTACAAAAGCCAGGCTCTGAAGCTCTTCAGAAAGCCGCTTCACAACGGCAAGGTTGGGCGTCCGAGGCTGGTTTTGGCCGCGGGGGTGATGATCGCCAGGGTCAT
>JAABUS010006878.1_pt1 | contig 13465 bp, 7 predicted proteins | sample 5560161 | NCBI WGS metagenome assembly JAABUS01 (sample SAMN10711885, study PRJNA513376) | rock metagenome | isolation source: Antarctica rocks | place: Antarctica: Victoria Land, Trio Nunatak nord | collected 2016-01-04 | reverse complement strand
GTGACCAATCATCATGCCCTGATTGCGGCCAGAAGTTTGGGCAGCGTTTTGGCAGCACAATCACAGTGTCACTCAAGCAAAACACACTTCCTCAGCCCAACATGCGAAGCTGTCTGTGACAAAAAGCCCCTGACTTACCCCAAGAGAAGAAGGTTTGGCCATGCAGGGCTTTCTGTTGAGGCTTTAACACTTGCTCGTAGTCAAATTCTGGACACAGAAGGCCAGACAGATGGCATACAGCTTTTGCAGAAATCAGTTGGTCCTCTATGTTGGCAATCTGATGTTCAGGTAGCTGGCAATTCATCATGCTGAAGATTGCATGACACGCAAAGCGTGCTTGTGGCCTGCTCTGGGCTATTCCTTCAGCCAGTGCTGACAGACCTCCTGCATTGCAAGCAGGCTCCTGTCAAGGACAAGCATTGTACACATGGTGGCAGTCTAACAAATTTGTTCAATGACACGTCTTATAACTATAGGAAGTATGACATGCACGTGGCAATGACATCTAGGGACACAGGGGCGCTATGGTACATGTTTCTTGTAATGTCTTGCCTGTGTTGGCAAGCTTGCATGCAACAGCCTGGCAAACGACCGGCTGTTGCACTTGGTGCATGCAGCCTGACAGCAGCTCGCATCCTGCCAGACTGAGTCCTCCAGTGTGAGGTTCTTGCGCATGATAGGCACAACCAGCTGAGTCAGCTGCTGAGACAGCTGGCATTCCTCTGTATCTTCATTCACCAGAACAGATCTCTCGGAGAACTGCCTGCCTATAATATCCAACGTGTGCCACAATGCCATGCTGACATCAAGCATGCCTGTGACATTGCTCATCAATGAAATGAGCTTGAGCGTTATCACACAAGCCCGCAGGACATGAGTAAATGTCAGATGTGGGGTGCTCACATACTCTATTGCAACATCTTGCACCGGACTAGCTGCTGCAGAGGTGCTAGCTGATTGCCTGTACACTGCCATGTCAGCTTTCAAACACTCAATTGTGGATAAAAATAGGCATTCTCCTCTATTTTGCTCCAGCAAAGAACACTCGCTGTTATGTCCATAACATCTGCAGACTGGACAGCGCCCTGCAAACTGCAGTGATGGGGGTGCCATTTGCTGTGAACCACGCAGCCTTAGCATCTTTGCTATGTCTGCTGAGTTTGCTAGATTAGACCTGGCCACTGTCAGTACAGATGGATACCATTCTCTTCCTAAGGCTGATTGATCTTTCACACATCCCTGCCCAAGACTCAACCATACATGAAAAGCAGCCGTAATGTTGAAAGTTGCACTCAGGCGCAGTGCAGAAGGTGCTGTGCTTGCACTGTGCACCTACAAGGCAGCAGGTGTGAGCATGTTGCCAACAATGGACATATCCCTCTCACGCGTGTCGGCAGGACAATCTCACCTTTTGTAGCACCTGGCTGGGGTGTAAAGGTCCACGCTCGTGCTTGAGTTGCGTACCAGTAAAAGACAAGCCATGGTATCGGCATAAGTCCGCAAGCACTGTGTTTACAAGCGTCAGCTCAGCGTACTCGGACTCCCAATCGTCAACATCATCGCATTCCTGAGGCAATACACGCACAGAAGGTTTACGAAACCGGAGACAAGCACTGTATTAAGTTGATCAGTACAGAGGTGATCGGACGCACCTCCAGCGCAATGCGCAGCTGCATTGCACGCGTACTGCTTTAAGCAGTCAGGAGCATTCAAGACGGCTAATGGTGAGCTTGCAGCTGGCTCCGATCATACATGTGTCTGCTGCTGACTCAGATACCTGCAAATCTGTTGAATGCCTCAACATGCTTCTTCACCTGAGAGGAACAAGAGCCAAAATGACAAGGCTTAAGTCCTGATTGCAGCGCATGAACATGCTGTGTCCTTCCTCTCCTGATATGTTGGTGGCTTGAATATGTCGTCCAACTGCAACATCAACAGGCAAGCGCCAGCAGCTGCCAGCATAGTACACTAGTGTTGATTTTCATTTAACAATCACATGCGGCAGGCAGGTCTAGTCCAGCTTGATGCGCTTTGTGAGCATCATAATCTCCCCTTGCTGAATAGCATATCAAAATGATCAATGATAGTAAACATGATAAGCGTGATCCACAATTGCTCGTAGGCTGACTTTAGGTCACCTCGTGTGGTGTTGCTTTGTAACAGCTTGACACAAAGGACTTCAGGTCCTTCAAGATGCAACACTCAGTGTTGCTAGTTTAGCACAACAAACAAATATGGCAACAAGCGACAACAACACTGCAGTTCATCAACTCATCAACTTGCAAGAACACCTCTCAAAAGTCTGTCGAACTCTAGCATGACGAGCAATATCATATAGCATAACGGTGCAACCCATGTCTCCAGGGCATGACGTGGTCCCCCAGAGCAAGCCAACTGTGCATACATGATGGTCTCCCTACTGGACAAGCGCAACATGCTCAAATCGCCTGCAAAGCAGTGACTCAACTTTGGAATGCTGTTGACATCTCAGCGGCTACTTGACTGTACATGCAGCATCGAGTGTGGACATGGACATTGGAACTGCCAGCAGCACATGGGACGACTGTTTTGCTCTGCGTGCAGCAAGTCTGTCTTGCTGCTCCAAACTGGATGCCTACAATGACATTTGAAGACAATGACTGCGTTAGGTGCTTGTCAGTTGGGCCGCACATATACGTCAGAGCACAAGGAGGACGCTGAATCAGTGTACAACATGCTCATCAGCTGCACAGATGCTATCAGAGCTTACCGACGCAGGGCACTCGCTTGGTTTGTCACAGCATCTGAGGCGCCATGAGTAACAAGACTTCTGACAAGATGCTGCTTTACTGCATGCGCAGCGTCCTCCTCTGACCCCTGAGACCAAGAGTACTGCATGAGCTGTTGAACGAGACAAGTACTGGTGCAAACACCCTTGTGAACTGCGTGTAAGCATGACAAATACCCCTTGACTTTACACGAGACAGGTCTTTGTTTTGCTTGGGAAGCTCATGTAAAGGCCTGAGAAGCCTATAATCATGCGCAGAGACAGACGGTGTCACGCAGCAACCACAGGGGTGCTGCGCTCCACACAGAATTTGGGCCCAAGGCATGCGTTGAGCACAGAAGCTCTGCAGTTCACAACGCAAAACTTGCCTGTGCTTTGAGCAACTCAAACCTGCCTAAATTGCATGCTGGATGCAGCTGAGGCTCTGCTAGCACCTTTGGAACAATATCAGCAGGTTTGGCCTCAAGCAAGTAAGTCAAGACTGTGCACACCTGTTGCAAAGAATGTGTGGGCATCACAACTGTGGCTATGATGAGCGCCTTGTATGCAGGCACTTGCTTGCCACTGTCTTCAAAGTGCCCCAGCTCTGACAGAGCATTGATGAACACTGGCAGCAGTGCTGGAGGTGTAGACTCGATGCCTTCCACAATCACCACTGCATGACTGCATTGCTGCAGCAGCATCACCAAGGCTTTTTGGGTATGCCCTGCTAGCTCTGCCTCTTGGGCAGGGCTGTTGGCTGCAGCCAGACTGGGCATGTCAAAGCGTTGCAGGCAGTGGCCGCAGCTGGGACCCAGGGAGGTGGCCACCACCATTGCAGCTGCTGAAGAAGCGTTCTTATCACCACATGCCAGTAATACTCCATCTGCCTGCAACCGTCATGTTGCCAATTCACATGACAGCCCAGAAGAATTGAATCTGCAGTCTGCCAATAAGCTTGATAACAAGGCCACTCAAAGCATGACAGCTTACAGCGTTCATTACATGCTGAATCTGTTATCCGCCCCACAGCATATTACCAATGGACACTTGTTAGAAGGCCATACTGTGAATCAAAGACATACAAGAAAATCACAGTGTTTGTGCACACCTGGCGCAAAGGGACACTTGGTTGAACCGGGCACAGATGTCATGCTGTCAAACTCTCACGGCAGACCTTGTTGGCCTGTCACAGGACAGCATGCAGGCTGCTCAATGTGTCCTCAACCGGGTAAACAGAAAACCGTATTTATCTTGCTTATCCTTGAACGTGAGATTTGCACACACAGTGACGAAGCCTGCTGAGGACACATTGAGCAGCCTGCATGCTGTCCCATGGCAGGCCAACAAAGTGTGCCATGAAAGTTTGACAGCATGGCGTCTGGACCAGGTCCAACAAGTTTTCCTTTGCGCCATTCATGCACAAGTCAACATGTATCAAACTCCAGTTTTGACCTTGCCTTCTGGGGATCTGCAGCCTCCCCACTCCAGAGCTCTGCCAGGTGCATCCGTGCATCTGAGTGTACCAGCAAGGGCTCTAGTGCTTCAAGGTGCATCTGCTGGTTGCACCTAGGGCCAACGTGAGACATGTGAGCCTGGCCCCTTGACCGCATCACATGCCTGCAAACACAAGGCAAATTGCCCTCTGCTAAAAAGCATTGTACCAAATCGTACCAAATAGGCACACACAGGCAGGTCAGCCTTCAAAGTGTTATGCTTCAGAAACATTGTGGCAAAGTTGCAGTCATCACAGCCAATTGTCAGGTCCCCATCCTCAAATGACGCACATGTGTGGTGACTGACTTCACAAACTGATGTCGTTACAGCCAAGCAAGGGACATACGATAGAGGACTGCTGTACAGAAAACGCGGACAGTGCGATGAGGATGAGGCTCACCAGCACAATCCTGACAGCAAAAGTAGGCACAGAAGCCAGGGCCACTGTTTGCGAAGCCAATGCCGGCTAGCCTTGCTTTCTGTGCCAGGCTGTTCCTGCAGGACACATGGATCAGAAAGTTGCTGATGCAGCAAGCAGACATCGACTTTGTGCTGGTTGGCAAGCACTGTGATGGGCACCAGAACTTGATGCAAACTGTTGTGGAATGCATATCCTGCAGTAGATATCATTGTGCCAAATGCAGTGGGGATTGGGTTTGGGGAGGGCCATGCCCCTGTCCCTGTTTCCCCATCCTATATCTCATGTGACTTTGTGACTGTTGCAGTTGACAACATGTCCATGTTCCACGACTGGATTGCACACCTTGTTGTATGCAGCCACAATCAAAAGCATCTTTGCCTGTCAAAGTCAGACACAGCAATGAGGCACCATGTGACCATACATCAGGATAGCTGTACCTGTTTCTGGGCGTTCTCAGGCTCAGACCCTGCAAACAAGTTTGTTGGTGACATTTTGCTGCTTGCATCGTCCAAATCCTCTGGAGGGAAAGGCTGTTCAGACAATGTGGGCCTTAGTGAAGGGAGCGGTGTTGCTTTGGCTGCATCAAGCGCACTTGACTTTACAAACTTGCCCTGATTGACATCAGGCTGCTTTTCTGCGTTGGCAGCTGTTTCTGTGGCAGGAGCCTTCTGGTCTTCATTGAGCTTGCTCAGCTGATGCGTATGCGACAAAGTAGCATGTGTATGGTCACCCTGTCAGAAGCAGCACTATTTGTCTAAAATTGACTGTCAGAGGTGACATAGCACAGCCTTGTTGCACTTACACTGCTGTGTGAGCTCTGCGCTGTTGACTGCGACTGTCTGATGGCTTTGTTGCCGGGCACAACATCGCCAACTGCAAGCTTGGGTGGGCTTGCAGGTAATTCCACTTCTTGTTGCTCAACCAACAGCTGCTTGAGGTTAGCTCGCAAGATGCTTGCCTTCCTAAAGAGGCATTGGGCTTGCTTCACACAGTCACAATGCGGGTAGATACCCACAACACATGCAAAGTCAAGAGAAACAGCTTGTACACTTACCCCCTTGCAGGAAGTCCAAGCTCTTTGCATCTACGCTGCAAAGCTGGATATGATAGACTGTCAATCTCTTCTTCACGCATAGACACAGTTTGCAATATTTCAAAATTTCCCCTCAGTTTAGCGTAACAGCACACAGATCAAAACAGTCACAGCCGTCTCAGTGCAAGTTGCAGCTGGAGGTGCGATACAACATCTTGATGGAGCACGGCACAACTGCACGCATGACCGCGCATGCCAGTAGTTGATGTGTACAGGCCAATCGCGCAGCAAGAACAATTTTCGAAGGCAATTGTACAACCGTTTGTCAGCAGCTGCTATCGCCGATTCAACTTCCATCATTCAAAGTGGTGGCCATCATCATGCAGGCAAGGTATGACAGAACAGTCCGACATGCATACCCAACATGTCAGGTATGGAGCATCTCTACGACTTAGTCGATACCAGAGTCTGCATGGACACAAGCATTGATTGCTGATGTAGGGTGAAAATGGGTGGACTGGGCTCCCACATCTAAGTGGTCAATCAGGCTCATGAGATGCGACTTTACTCTGTTCAGTGACATGTTACATCTCCACACGTGGTCAGGGATAAGCTCTGTGATGAGACGGGTACCACATCAAATATATACCCACACTATATGTGGTGTCATTCAGAAGAATTGGCAGCAGGTAGACTGCTTGAACAGTGTCAAGTCCTCATCGAGATCACACAACAGACATGTTAAAGCTGAGCATTGCTCTTCTGACTGAAAGAATGACCTACACGGATAAAATGAACCTCTTATGTCAGAAGTGCAAGGGGCTTGAGTGTTGCTGCTGCAACATTTCTAATCACCCCACTCACTCTCGCTGTATGTGCTTTCAGGATACATTGACTGTCTGTTGGCCTGCATTCTTCTGGCAACAGCAGTGTCCATCCCAACTGTGCTGCCTGAGTTGCGCCGGTTGCGTGAGTAGGGACCTGTAGGGGGTAGGGAAGCTAGTGTCGCTGCCTGCCCTGACGCACTCCCCTGTGAGGTGCTTGCTCCTTGAGCATTACTGCTGCTGGCTATACCTGCAACAGCATGCATGCACTTCGGGAAAAGCAAGGACAGCAGACCGAGCTGCACACAAGATACGTCATGATTCTGAAAGAATGGTGTCAGCAGGAACAGCATCACTTGGTCACTGTCAATGCATCTGCCAGGTTGACTGTCATTGATTGATACAACAGATTTGCTGCTACTCAGAGCCAAGTGCGAGGTTACAGCAAATCTTTGTGAAGGCACATACGCAAATCAGAACAGCATGACGTCACTTCTGACAGCAGCACTTACCTTTCCCATTGAAGGACTGTGACATCTTCCTCAAGTGGAACTGGCCAGTCTGGATGGAGGCCAGCAGAGCATTTGGAACTCCAGCCGGCAGTTGGGGTGCTTGTGGGGTAGCAGGAGTGAGCTGGCTGGGCGTAGCAGCAGCAGGGCGGGGGGAGGGAGATCCAAAGCTAGAGATAGACTGGTGGCTCAAGGGGCTCTGATACAGGGAGGGCTCCTCACGCAAAGCCAGTGCACCTGTTGTTGAGCTCTGCAGCAATGCTGTGCAGTCTTAGTCATCAGTATGGTAAATCAGCCATCAGCAGGGAGGAAGGAGTTTAGTCACTGGGCTGGCCAACATCATGGGGAGTGAGTGTGCATCAGTATTAAGAAGCAGTGCTGCATGCCGGCATTGGCATTGGTGCATAGATATGGCCTACTTGCTGTTGGGATGCTGCCTGGGGTGCTGCAGCTTGGCTGCCACTGCCATGCCAACCAGCTAGGGCATTGGATGCCTGTGACTGTCGCTGCCCTGCCAATCCCTGCATCTGAGCTATACCCGCTCCTGCAAGAGCAATGAGTGTGCTTCACCAGCTAAACAGGTGCAGTCTATCCACGACGTCTTGCAAGGAGCTTTCAGCCATAATTTGATTCTTTTGACTAGGCTGCCAAGGGGATCTGCATATGCACCTCGCAGCTGGTTGATGCCAAAGAAGAAAAAAGGCACAATCAAGCATGAAGGAACCCATGAACACAGCACCAGCTGTGCTGGTGACAGCAAGGCTACGACATGTTGTCTTCAGTGCATGAAGACTTTGTGCAATCCCTCCATGCTCCGAACAAGGCTCTCTGCAGCATCAACTTTCCATCCCCCTGTTCTGCAGGGTATGTGACAAGCTGCTGGGAGGCATGGGTCCTTGCTGCATTTGGATGATCAGGACCTGATGGAGGAGGTGGAGGAGGCGGCGGCATGGGGGGTGCCTGCCTGGGTCCCTGCTGCTGTGGCTCCCCTCTAGCCCAGGCCTCTTCCAGGAACCTGGGCACGCTCCTGTTTGACAGGCTTGGCGTGCTCTGGCTGTCCTGTGAAGAGCGCTGGCCAGGCAGGAAGCGGAACTGGCCAGAGCTGTCCTGAGAGCCCACAGCTTGCTGACTGTCAATGATGACGCTGCCCTGCTGGTGATGTGACGGCATGACAATGCTGTTTGCGGCGGTCCATGAGTTGGTCTGGGGGTAGTTGGGGGTGGGGCCGGCCACTGCTACCCTTGGCAGCACCACAGGAGGGGCGTTTGTCGCCCACTGAGCGCTGGAGACAGGTTGTACGATGCTAGCCGGATTCTGCAGGTGAACGCCGTAACACAATTAAACTTTTGACATCTGTATTCCATGTGTGCGCGATGCTGCTGAATGGCCACTGTTGAGTGCCATGCATTCCAAAGCTTGTAATCATGTAACAGTTAAATGTATCCCTTGGCTCTGTATGCAATTGCTTGTCATGCAACTGATGTTGTCAACACTGTCATACAGTGCATACAAATTTGGACACTTGATACATCACAAGGCTCATCCAAGCCTCAACGTCGAGTTTGCAAAGCACACACATAACATGCATGCTACACAACTGCTATGCTATGAGTTCGCTTCAGCATTGTGAGAGCAGTGGAGTTCTGTGTCCACCTGCATTGATGTAACTGCTGAGCGCAGATGTGCAGGGAAGGCTGGACCCCTGCCACTCCTCCTGGGCGGTGTTGCACCAACCTGAGTCTGGCCTACAGCAACCAGACTGGATGACCTGACTGCTAGCCTGTCTGTTAAAGGGCTTTGCAGTGCAGACTGGTCACCACATTGTGACCAGCATCAACGGCAAGCCATGCTTTGAAAGACTGCCTGTGTTACCAGCAGGTGTTTGGGAAGAACACATCTGCTGGCTTGCAGGTGGCTGCATGTAAGTGACAGCATGTCAAGTCCAGGAAACAGGCATAGCAAGCTGTTCAAGCAACTACAGCAATGTGAGTCCTTACCTGGTCCTGGATACACTGGCGCCATGGAGAAGGCAGGAGGGCCTGGCATGGGCACAGGCTGAGGTAGCGGTGTGATATAGCTGGTCACCACCGGCTCTGTGTTGAAGAAGTAGGAGACAGGAGGGACAGCAGGGGTGGGAGGAGACTCAGCCCTCTGTGCTGGCTGGGGCTCACTTGCATACCCCTACAAACGTCAAAGCCCTTGCATGGTCTGTCCATATTGCACTGGACATGAGACGGCATTGAGAAGATAAGTCAGCGCTGCTGCAAGCTCAGCATGGGCTGAGCATCACTGTTGGCAAGCCAACATGGGCTCAAGATGTGTGATAGAGTACCAGTATGCCAGTCTTGCCAGGTGCATGCATGACGTCGGCTATGGCACTGTACACACTGAACACAGACTCACCTGTTGCATGTCTCTATCAGACTGGTAGCTGTTGTTCACAGATGCATCTGCATTGAGTGAGGACCGTGACACACGCCCAAAAGCCTCCAAAGCACGCTTAGCATGCACTCCACCAGTCTGCTGCAGTGCACCAAACTGCATTTGTGCCAACCCATTTGATCTGCTTGCGTTGGGATTTATATCCCTGGCCATTTGCCGCATGCCGCCACTGGGGCCAACCACTGACTGAAGGGGCTGGATGCTGTAGCCCTGGGAGTGCATGACCAGTGGCTCAGTAGTCACAGCTGCTGACTGTTCGCCTACAACCACTGGGCCTTTCACTGGCTGGATGACTGCGCCTTCATGCGCTGTGACGCCAAGCATGGGGTCAGCCATGGGCAGGGACACCTGATAGTTTGGCCTCTGACCAGGTATCAGCGTCTGCTGGGACAGGCCACCCGATAGTGGGCCAAGCTGTGGGTACATTTCCCTGCTGTGTGCAGCAGCATGCATGGAGGCTGAGCTGGGCAGGGACACCTGTTGGTACAACTCACGCCTGACTGGGAAGCCGGGCTGGGTCAAGCCCCCTGTGAGGGGTCCAAGTTGGGGGTACACCTCCCTGCTACTTGAGACAGCAGCAGCACGCAAGGCTTCTGGGCTGGAAAAAGAGGACTGCTGGTACAGTATCCTGCTGACCGGACCCTGCTGCTGTCTGATCTGGCCAGGCTGCTGGTACATGGCCCTGCTGGCTGGAGCTGTGACAGGAGAAAACTCCCTGCTGGTGATGACTTGCTGGGCAGCAGCTGCACTGGCAATGGGTTGTGCACGCGCGTAGGCCTCCTGCTCAATTGCCAGCTGTGGGACCATGACAGGAGAGGGCTGTGAAGGTGCCAAGCTATTCCAGCTTGGCTGAACACCCATGCTGAGAGGCCCATGAACCTGTGGTGCTGCCACAGCTTGACCAGGCTTGGCTGGCTGCAGGACGCCAGGTGAGGGCGACCAGGTGTTGCTGCGCAGGAACTGGGTAGGGGAATATGCTCTGGGGGCTGGCATGGGGACGGGTGGGGGTGCAGCCTGCTGGGGAAACCCAACGTCAATGCTGGACATGAAGACAGGAGCCTGCTGCTGTACAGATGCAGTTTGCACCATCTGTGGGTAGCTGGTCTCAAGGCTTTGCACCACATAAGATGTCTGCTGTTGCATGGGCAAGTCTGCTGAGCGCTCAGCTGACATGAGGACAGGTGCAGCCTGGTCTATGGAGACTGCCCCTGGCGACTGCTGTGGGGAGATCTCAAAGGAGCGTGACTCCTGCACAAGCAATGGGGGCAGCGGCTGCAAGGTCTCCACCTGAAGTTGCCCAGGCTGCTGTGCTTGCAAAGGTGAAGTAGGCACTACAATCTGGACTTGCTGGGCGCTAATAGCAGGTGCAGGGGCCAGTGGCATAGCAGGCTCAGGAGGGGTCAACACAGAAGTGCTTGACGTCGGCAGGGGTAGACCCCTGTCATGAGCCTGTGTCAGAGAAGGAGCAGGCATGCCTTGCTGCAGGGGTCCAAGTGGTGCCGGCACCTGTGGCATGAACGGTGCAGGCATCATCACTGGAATCTGCTGAGCAAGCGCCTGCTGAGGCTCTGCCTTGGGAGCAACAAGGCTCTGGTCAAAGATGGGCACTGGCGAAGCCTGCAGGCTTGTGACACTACGCCGCAGCTGTGGTACAGGGGATGACCTCTGAGGCAGCTGTGGGGCTTCAGGCACAGCAGGCAGGACAGACACGCTGCGCCAGACAGAGCTGGACTGGCTCTGCAGGCTGGTGCGCAGGTCGCTCCTGGAGCGGCGCATGGTTGGCAGGGAGGGCATAGGCGGCCGCAGCATCAGGCCTTCTGCATTGGCGTCTGTCGGTTCAGCACGCACTGTAGCATCAGCAACAGGCTTTGTTGCAGCTTGTTGCAGCTCTGTTGTCTGCATCAGTGTTTCTTGGACACCCTGTTGTGTGAGGGAGGACTCGGTGTGACTGATGACAGAGCCCAACACTGGTGCGCTTGACATTGCAGCCACTGACTCAGCCTCAGGCTGGTCAAGCAGCTGCTTGGTCTCACGCTCATCACTCACAACCCCAAGAAGTGGCTGACTGGACATCTCAGGCAAAGGCTCGGCTTGAAGCTGAGCTGTTTGTACAGTTTCCAGCTGCTGTACCTGCTGCTGGGGCTCTGTCATCAGCGTCTGCTGCAGGCTCAGGGGCTGGTGTGTGGCTGAGGACTCAGTATGAGTGAGGACTGGACCCAGCATTGGTTGGCTGGACAACACAGGCACTGGCTCAGCTTGTACAGCTTCAGTGGTGCTGCCAGCAGCCAGGCTCAAGATTGGCTCTTCAGAAACAGCAACAACTTCCTCTGGAAGACCCATGATGGAGATGTCATTACGCTGCTCAAAGACCAGCACCGGTTGCTGTGCTGTTTGGGTAGGCAGCAGTGGCTGATCTGAGAACTGCTCCACAGCTGCCTCACCTTGAGTCACAGTGCTGGCAGCTGTCTCGGTGCTGAGTATTGGTTGGTCTGAGACCTGCAGCACTGCTGTGTCATCCGTAGCAGGTTCAGGTGCATCAGCAGCCCCATGAGTGAGCGCCCTGGGTGATGCCAGGGGCTGCTCGGAGAGGGGCAGCTCTGCTGGTTGCGCTGCCACCATCGGCTCCATAGGCGCCTGGCTTGCTTCTGACTCAGGCAAGATTGGCTGATCTGAGACTTGCAGCAGTGAGCTGTCCATGGGGATTTCTGAGTCCTCAGCACCCAGCTCAGCCTGCTTGACGAGCGTGCTGGTGTCCAGTCTTGTGGGGCTGGTGGAGGTTGTGCGTGAGGCATCCAGTGACTTGGCATACAGGGGGTTGCTGACCAGCTCCAGCAGGGCTGACTGAGGCATCACCGGCTGACCAGCAGCCACGAAAGAAACTGCCTCTCCTCCCTGAGTATGCTGTGATGTGGTGTGAGCCTCTGAAGCCTCCAACGAAAGGGCATATGAAGTGTCTGCAGCAACGACTGACTGCTGAGGGAGCGATTGCACCATCACTGCAGACACAGGGGCCTGTTGTATTGCCGTGATGGGGCTGGCTTGGAAGACAGCGGCTGGGTGGTGTGTCACAGTGGTGACCTGCTGGACAGCAAGCTGGTCTGGAGCAGCATCAGCTGGAGGCAGGCCTTGCCTCTTTCGCAAGTCACCTATCAGGTCCTTGGTGCTCAGCCTTCCTTGCACGCCTCTACTGCTTGACCCTGTCAACAACAGCAGCAATGCCATGGTGATCTCTCAAGGCCTGACATATCTTTGCAATTCATATCTTTGCAATGTGAGGGGAAGGTTGCAGTGTCACATCATGTAGCTTCAAGAGACCAAGCTCAATGAATTCAGAGACACTGGCCTGGCAACAGATATGTGAGAGCTGTGATGCATACGTTGTATGACTCTTCATGTCATGATATGAATCTTGGTTTTACCTGTGGATTCAGAAGAGAGCAGCGTTGCACTGAGGGCAGGAGCAGTGACTGAAGGAGTTCTGCTGGTCATCTGTAGCGTCATACCATGCATCTGAGGATGATGCCGACTGCCTTCTGGATGCCATCTGGCTTCTGGGTGAGTAAAACCCTGATGCTGAAGTGAAGCTGTCCTGAGGCGTGACTTCCTCATACAGTGACGCCGCTGCCCCTCTGGCTTCACTGACAGAGCTTACCCCTGCAATGCAGTAGGGCCTGGAAACACAGTGTTTGCCACAGCACGGGATGACACCCAAGTGTGAAGTTTCACTTGTGCTGTGCATTGCGTTTCAGCCAGGCAATAATTGTTGTCAGGTTCAGCTTGCTGCAGGAAGCTTGCTTGACTCACCAGAGGTGGTGGTGGTGTGGACTGTACCATCCATGTGAAAGGAGTCTGGAGCGGTTGGATGACTTTGCAGCACAGGGCTTGCAGGGATGTTGCGCATCTGGCTCTGACTTGCGCTGCTGCTCTGCACAGTCTCAACAGTGCCTTGCTGACTAGCAAGCAAGGGCACCGCAGCACTGCTTTGGTGGACAT
>JAABUS010006876.1_pt1 | contig 13468 bp, 7 predicted proteins | sample 5560161 | NCBI WGS metagenome assembly JAABUS01 (sample SAMN10711885, study PRJNA513376) | rock metagenome | isolation source: Antarctica rocks | place: Antarctica: Victoria Land, Trio Nunatak nord | collected 2016-01-04 | reverse complement strand
AGGAGCGCTGGCGCTACCGCGCGGCGACCGGCCGGCTGTTCCCGCTGCTCGACTTCCGCCTCAGGGGCGAGGACGGCGAGGAGGTGCCCTGGGACGGCGAGTCCACCGGCGAGGTCCAGGTGCGCGGTCCGTGGATCGCCTCCGCCTACTACGAGGACGACTCGGCCGAGGACAAGTTCGACGACGGCTGGCTGGCCACCGGTGATATCGCCTCGATCGACGGCGAGGGCTACATGCGGATCACCGACCGCTCGAAGGACGTCATCAAGTCCGGCGGCGAGTGGATCTCCTCGGTGGAGCTCGAGAACGAGCTCATGGCCCACCCCGCGGTGGCCGAGGCGGCGGTGGTGGCGATGCTGCACGAGCGCTTCGGCGAGCGGCCGCTCGCCTGCGTGGTGATGCGCGCGGGGGAGGAGGCTACGGTCGACGAGCTGCGCGCCCACCTCGCGCCCCGGGTGGCGAAGTGGTGGCTGCCCGACGCCTTCGCGTTCATCGACGAGGTCCCGAAGACCTCGACGGGCAAGTTCGACAAGAAGGTCCTACGCCGGCGCCTCTCCGACGGGGAGCTCGAGGTCCACGCGGTCGAGAAGTCGCCGGCCTGACTACCGGAGGTCGTGGAGCCCGCGACGCCCTCTGATATCTGGCGCTGATCGCGCGTCCCGGCTCAGCGGGGGCGACGACAGGGCGGCGGGTGCCGGACCGACGTCCGGAGAGATGATGTGTCAGGTTGCCGACGGTGCGCGCGACTCGACGGCACAACAGCGAGGAAGGCCAGTCATGGATCTTGAGACATTAAGCGAGCACCTGCGTCGCGGCGGCGCAGCGACGCTCAACCACCCGGCGACCTACGCGGTCGCCGCGGGTTCGGTCATCGCGCCCGCGCGTTACGCCGGGCGTAGTGGGTCCGAGTTCGTGTTCGAGACGCGCTTCGTCGACGGCGAGTTTCGCCGCACTGCGCTGATTGACGCCAAGCAGTCGCAGGCCAACCGAGCGGAGGAGGGGCTGCTGGCGTCGCGTCGTGACGGAGGACCCGCGACCCAGATCCCGGTCATCGAGGTCCGTTATGAGGGCCGCGAGGCGCTCACCGACATGAGCCTTCCCCATCGGGCGTTCGACGCTCACGTTCGCTTCGCCGAGCAGGCCGGCAATCCAGTTGTCGGCCAGGCTTGGTATCGCGAGCTGCGGGACGCCACCCATGCGGACCTCGCCCCGGTGTTCGTCACCTCGCCGGCAACGCTCGCCTACGGAGGGTGGGACTCGAGCCGCAAGACCGGCCAACTTCGCCTGCGGGGCCTGATGGTCTCCGAGTTGTTCGGCGTCGTCGCCGATCGCGAGGATCGGCTCTCTCGCCGCTCAGGAGCGCGGCTGGACCCGCTCGGCCAAGACTTCCACGTCACCCCCGACGAGTTCGAGGCCCTGGTCGAGCACCAGCGCGAGCATCTGTCGCCGGATCTGGTGGACAAGCTCGAGAAGCAGCTGCAGACCGCGCGCAAGAAGAACACTGCCACGCTTTCGGCGGCCGGGCTCAACCTGGGGGGGATCCCACCGTCCACGGAGACGCCATTCGGCGTCTCGGTCCCCGAGGTCCGCCGTGCGCGCACCTTCTCACTCGCGGGCCTGCGTCGGCTGCGGTTCGGCGGAAGCCTCGACGAGGACGTCGCGGCGCGAGCCGCCCTCCTCGCGCTGCTCCTTGTCGGAGCCGCCTACGCCGACGCGGATCCGGACCTACGCGCGTACTGCGACGTCTCCGCCCCAAGGGCTCGGACGCTGCTCGACGACGAGGAGATCGACATCGACATGTCCATCGAAGTGTGCGAGGCGTTCCTCGGCCAGGCCATCGCCGGGCTACCCGAGCGGCTGAGCTGGTCGGGCCAGGTTCAGTCCCTCACTGGCGCACCCTCGCTCAACCGCGGGGCGCGCGACGCAGACGACGGCGCTTCGGTCTGATGACGCCGGAGGCGGCTTTGCTGGTTCGCGTCGGCTTTCCGCGCGGCGCCTACAGCGGCGGGGACTTTGGAAGCGCCGAGGAGCTGCCCTCGCCCGCCCGGATCCATGCGGCGTTCGTCAGCGCCGCCGGAGGTGGGCCAGGGGCGAGGGCGGACGGCCGTGCGCTCGTCGCCGACGCCAGCCATGAGACGGCCGTGCGTTGGCTGGAGGACAACGAGCCGATTGGCCTGCTGGCGCCAGTCGCGCGGCTCACCGACTATCGCGTCCGCCGGTACCGTCTGCGGGCTGCGCCCGACCATTCGAACGAAACGGACTTCGAGCCGTTCAGCGCCCTCGACGGGGTGGTCACCTATGCGTGGCCGCCGCCGGAATCGACGGTTCTCGTGGCGCTTCGGGAGCTGGCTGCGGAGGTCACCCACATCGGCCGCGCGGACAGCACCGCGATAGTCGACGTCACGCTAGGCGAGGTCGATCCTCACGGCCCCGGCTTCCTGCGGAGCGTCTCAGGGAGAGGACCGGGACGCGCGCTGCGCGTACCCACGCCCGGACGGTTCGTCGCGCTCGTCGAAGCGCATGGCCGCGCGATGCGCCCCGGCGGTCACCGAACCGGTAGCGGCGGCGTGCAGGCGAGCGACACGCCGGTCGAGTCCGCGGGTGAGACAGCAACGCGCCTTCGGCGTTTCGCGTCGCTCGCATCGGACGCCGCATGGCCCTTCTCGGAGGCGTGGGAAGTGCCACTCGACGGACAACTCCCCAGCTGGGCGCTACGCGTCGATCGCCGGGTCTCGGTCGCGGTGGCGATCCATCGCGCCATCGTCGCGGCGATCGGCACGGACGTCCCGCCGTTCGTGAGCGGTCGCGACGGCGGTGCGCCCCTACGGGGTGCCGGCCATCTCGCGATCCAGCTCGTGATGTCGGAGTGCGATGAGACAAGAGCCAGGATCGTGTTCGCGCTTCCGCCCAACGTGCCGGAAGCCGACCGTGCCGTACTCCTCGAAGCGCTTGCCGGGCGCCCGGCGGTTCGGCTCGGAGGACGGACGCTTCGGCTCGGTCTGCCCACGGTCGGACCGGCGCTGGCCTTCTGGTCAACGGGGTCGGGCGTCATGGCCACCGAGGTGCCGATGGTGCTCGACGCTCCTGGTGTCCCGCGGCACGGAGAGTGGACGCTCGACGACGCCGTGCTCTGCTCGCTCGGCTACGCGCTGCGCGCGGTGCTCGAGCGCAGAGGCACGGAGTGGGGCAGCGGTTGGAAGTTTCGCCGTGCGCTCGTCACCGCGTTGCGCGAGCACGGAGCCGAGGCACGCGCCGACCGCGTCCACGGCAGCGCCTCGCGGTTCGCGCACCGTGCGCGTGAGGGCGACCTGCTGGTCGCCGTCCATGCCGCGGTCCGCCTCGGCGATCTGGCTGCCGGTGGTCACGGACTTCTGGCCCTAGGGCGCGCCCGGCACCTCGGCGGCGGGCTCCTGCGACCCGTCGCCCGGCGGCAGCCATGACGACGGCAGAGCGCTTCACTTCCTTCTTCGCGGCGATCAATGGCGGCGCGCGCCCGTATCCCTGGCAGCGCGACCTCGTGGGTAGCATCGCCGGGACGGGTCGCTGGCCCGACATCGCGGCGCCCACCGGGTCGGGGAAGTCCTCGGTCATCGACGCGCATGTCTTCCTCGTCGCCGAGCATGCGGCGGGCCGGCTCTCGGCGCGTCCACCGCGGCGACTCGTGCTCGTCGCGCCGCGGCGGGTGCTCGTCGACGATCAGTTCGATCACGCGACTCGGGTGGCCGCCCTCTTGGACCAGGCCGCCGAGCGCGACGATGGCTCTCCCCTGGCCGATGCGGCGCTGGTACTGCGCGGCCTGTGCGCCGGCGCCTCCTTTGCCGGCCACGCCCGGTCGTTGGGAGTCTGGCGCCTGCGGGGCGGGATACTGCTCGACAACGGCTGGCGGCTCGAGCCGGCGGCCTGCCAGATCATCTGCGCGACGCCACAGATGTGGGGCTCGCGGCTACTGCTGCGCGGCTACGGCGGATCTCGCGCGTCACGGAACCTGGAAACGGGCCTCCTCGGGCACGACGCCGTGGCCATCGTCGACGAAGCCCACCTCCACGAGCGTCTGGTCGACACGGCACGCAACGTCGCCGCGCGATCGCCGGGCCCCACGGCCCTTCAGGTCGTGGCGATGAGCGCGACCCGTTCGCCCGCACCGGGGCAAGCAGGACTGACGCAGGCGGACCTCGCCGACGCCGAGCTCGCGCGACGCGTACACGCCCACAAGGGCATCGAGCTCATCGCCTCGGGCAGCGGTCCGCGGGACCTCGAGCGTGCCGTCCTGGACGGGGCGATACGCGCGGCGGGCCTTGGCACAGTCGGTGTCTTCGTCAACGATGTGCCGACCGCGCTTCGGATGGCCGCCGCGCTGAGCGACGACTCCGCCACGGTCGAGCTGGTCTGCGGCCGCCTGCGCCCGGCCGACGTCACCCGTCTGCGCGCGCGCCGCCCGGCGCTGCTGACCGCGGCGGGGGACCCCGCGGTGGACTTCCTCGTCTCGACACAGTCGCTCGAGGTTGGCGTCGATCTCGACCTGCCGGCGATGGTGACGATGATCGCCTCGGCCGCCGCTCTGGCCCAACGTGCGGGTCGGTTGAACCGGTCGGGGCGGCGTCCGGCGTCGCAGTTCACGGTTGTAGTGCCCGAGGGACTCCACGACGTGCAAGGACAGGTGCGGCACGCCGGCTCTGGACCGTACGAGGTGGAAGAGCTGCTGGCCGCCGCTGACTGGCTCGATCGGCTCGGCGGATCGATCTCTCCCGCAGCGATCGCCGGCTCCTCGCTTCCGCTCCCTCCCCGCCCTGTCCTGCCGGCGCTGCGCGCCGTCGATCTCGAGACGCTGGCCATGACGACCGACGCCCAGGCCGCCGATCCTGACCCCACCCTATTCCTGGAGGAGCCGCAGGCGACGGTCGCGGAGGCCGGTTTGATCGCGCGCCGCTACCTGGACCTCGACCCTGAGGTCGTGCGGCAGGCACTGGTGGCCTGTCCGCCGCGCCCCCATGAGGTGGCGACGCTGCGCCTCGGAACCGCGCTCAACCGCATCGTGGACAAGGTCCGCGAGGGCGCATGGGTGGTGCGCGTCGAGAACGGCGAGATCGCGGCGGTGCCGCTCCGGGAATCCGAGGCTCTCCGAGCCGGCGACACGCTGGTCGTCGCGGACGGCGCCGAGATCTGTACCGCTGGGGTGGTCGGGCTGCCGGAGGGCAAGGGGCCGACAACGTCGTTCGACGACGTGCTCCTCGAGGCTCCGGCCGGAGCGGCCACCGACTCGGTGACACCGCTCGCGATCGCCGACGTGGCTCCGGTCGTCGCCGAGGATCGGGTTCTCGCTAGCCGCGCCGGACGGAATGCGCTCGCCGACGTCGTCGACGCGGTCGGGGAACCGCAGCTTGCCGACCGCCTCCGCCGCCACCGGCGGCTCTCGGAGCTCGAGCTGAGCTGGTGTGACGGCGCGGGCGACGCGACGACCGGCCTGCTCGTGGTGCGAGACATGCGAGCGCGCGCCGAGCAGGCGCCGCTTGCGGCCGCCGAGCAGCCCGTGACGCTCGAGGAGCATCAGACGGCGGTCGAGTGCCGGCTGGATGCGCTGATCGCCGCCCTCGGCCTGGAGACCCTCGACGGCGACGCCGAGCGGCTCCTCATGGCCGCGCGGATGCACGACGAGGGCAAACGCCATCCCCGCTTTCAGCGGCGCATGGGCAGCGCCGGAGTCCCGCTGGCCAAGCCGCTGCCGGGTCATGTCCCCGATCGGGGAGATGGCTGGCGTCACGAGCAGCTGAGCGCCGCGTATGCCGCGCGCGCAAGTGGCGGGGACGCCTTGTTGGTCGCGCTGGTCGCCGGGCATCACGGACATGGGCGCCCGCTGTTCGACCGAGAGGCGGGCGACCTGCTCGATGGTTGGTCGGAATGCCCGCCGGACGTGCAGGATTGGGTCATCCGGCTCTTCGGCCCGAGCGGTCGCTACGAGATTCTCCGTGCTGACGCGCAGCGCCGCCTCGGCGTGCACACGTTGGCGTGGCTGGAGGCGCTCCTGCGCTGCGCCGACATGCAAGTCTCGCGGGAGGGAGGGTGAGAGTGCGAACGCTGACGATCCCATACTCCGGGCAGCTACTTGTCGCCCATCTGGCCGCGTACGGACTCGGTTTCGTTCTCGATGCCGGCGGCGAGGAGGTGTTCGTCGGGCACGACCCCTACTCGCTGGAGATGGAGCCGCAGGTCTCGACCGCCGCGAGCTTCGACCGGATCGCGGAGTGTGTGCGCAACGCCGCGGCCGAATGCCAGGAGCCCATCGAGGCGGACCTGGTACCGGGGAAGACCGGCAACGATCGCCGCCCGGTCGTCTGGGCCCGCGCGACCGCGATGGCTCGGGCCACAGACGCGCTCCGGCTCCGCGAGGGGATCCTGGACGATCTCGAGCGGCGCGCCGCTCGCGTCGCCGCCGGCACCATCGCCGGCCTCGGCGCCCCGGCGGCGTGGTTGGGCGACCACCCCGAGCGGGGCGCTTCCCGACTTGACGGGGTGCTAGGCAACCACACATCCGACTTCGTGAGGGGCGTCATGCGCCGCACGCGCCGCTCGGCGCTGTCGGCCGCCGCCGACGGACTCGAAGTCGAGTGGATGACCGGGGAGACCACCGTGGAAGGCGACACCGACCGGACCGGCTGGGTTCCGCCCGGGACGAAAATCGATCCCCTCCACCAATGGCTTGCCGCGCTGGGCCTCAGCCAGCTCCCGGTCGGACTGTCCGCCGACGGCCCGGCGACCACGCCCTGTCACTGGCGTGACGGACGGGAGAGGGGCGCGACGCTGCCGATCCTGAGTCGCCCCGTGTCGATGCCGCGACTGCGGGCCCTGCTGCAGCTGCCCGACTTGACCCTCCCGGCCGCGGCCTCCGTCGCGGCACGGTTGCGCGCCCTCGGGGTCCACGAGCTTGTCTCCTTCTCGATCGTCGATCGATCGACGCCCCAGAGCGTCGCCTTCACATTTACGCGCGGGAACCGGAGCGAGCTATGAGCACACCGCCCGAGCCGCTCACGATCAGCCTGGTCGCCCACCACGTGTTCTGTCCGCGCCGCGCGTGGCTCGAGGTGCATGGGGAGCACACCGACACAGGGCAGGTGGCTCAGGGAATCGCAGATCACGGGGCCGTCGACGACCCGATCAGTTCCCGTTCGACCCGGCTGCGCGCCGTCGACGTACGGTCCGACCGGCTCGACGTGACGGGGCGATGCGATTCGGTAGAGGTCGGCGAGGACGGGACAATGGTGGTGGTCGAGCACAAGGCCGCCCCGGTGCGCCGCAGTTCGGATGCGACGCCCGCCCAGCGCGTGCAGCTCGCGGTGCAGGCAAAGTGTCTGCGCGAGGAGGGCCACGACGTCGTCGGTGGCGCGGTGTGGTTCAGCACGACGCGCCGCCGGGTGGACGTGGAGCTGACCCCCGAGCTCTGCGATCTCGCGGAGCGGCACGTCAGTGCTGCACGCTCGGTCATCGACGCGCCGACGCCGCCGGCGCCGCTCGAGGACGACCCTCGGTGTCAATGTTGCAGCCACGTCGGCGTGTGCCTGCCCGACGAGCATCGTCGCCGGCCGCTGGCGCGCCGGATTGGGGTGGCGGATCCCGTTGGCCGCGTCCTGCACCTCACGTCCCCAGGAAGTCGGGCGAGTCTGCGACGCGGGCAGATCCAAGTTCGCGTCGGCGAAGAATCCCCGACCTCCGTTCCCCTGGGACAGGTCTCCGGGCTCGTGGTGCACGGCAATGCCGATGTCTCGTCGGCGCTCGTTCGCGAGATCCTCGAGCGCGGCTTTCCGATCGTGTGGTGCGCGTGGTCAGGGCGGGTGGTGGGGTGGGCGAGCTCAGCGGCCGGGCCCAACGGGGAGGCGCGCGGCTTCCAGCACCGTCTCGCAGATCAGGTTCGTGTTGAGGTCGCGCGGGCGATTGTGGCCGCCAAGATCCGCAACCAGGCCGCGCTCCTGCGGCGGCACGGCAGCGAGGCTCGGTCTGCCCTGCGAGCTCTCGCAAGCGACGCGGAGCGTGCCGTGCAAGCGGGTGAGCTCTTCGGTATCGAGGGGCGTGCCGCGGCGCAGTACTTCAGAGCGCTGTCCGTGGCGCTGACACCGGGGTGGGCGACCATCGAGCGGCGTAGAGCGCGGCCGGCGCCGGATTGCGTCAACGCTGCCTTGAACCTAACCTACGGGCTGCTGCTGAGCGACGTCCTGCGCAGCGTCGTCGCCTGCGGTCTGGACCCGGCTGGCGGAGTCCTGCATTCCTCCGGGCGCAACAAGCCGGCTCTCGCGCTGGATCTGATGGAGGAGCTGCGTGCTCCAGTCGCCGACTCTGCGGTCGTGTGGGCGATAAACAACGGCGAGCTGCGCGAGCGCGACTTCCGTCGAGACCTAGACGCCGTCAGGCTGACGCCGGGCGGTCGCAAGCGTCTGATCGCCGCCTATGAGCGGCGGGCCAGCACGGAGTTCCAACATCCGCTGTTTGGCTACCGCGTGACATGGCGGCGTGCGATGGAGGTGCAAGCCCGGATGTTCCTTGCGGTGGTCCTGGGAGAGGCGCGCTCGTACCGACCCATCGTCGTGCGATGAGCGAGGCGGTCCGCCGGCTCCTCGTCGCCTATGACGTGGCAGACGACCGACGGCGCGACCGTGTAGCCGTGCTGTTGCAGTTCTACGGCGAGCGCGTGCAGTACAGCGTCTTCATCGTGGACGGCCGGCCCGCGGACTTTGTCCGGCTGCGGGCGGCTCTCAAGGCGCTGATCGACGTGGGAGCCGACCGAGTCTTGCTGTGCGATCTGGGTGGTCGCGATGAGGCCGCGCGCCGCGCAATGACCTATCTCGGCCAGCCCGCGAACCTCACCGGCGACGAGCCCGCGCTAATCCTCTGACTTGCGCGGGGTGCGGTGGCCCGCGTTTCAGTGCGAGACTGCGCGATCAAGACTTCCCTGCATAGCGTGACATCGCAGGGTCGGCGTCCCTTGACAACTGCATGTCGTAGCGCTGGTCCGGGCGGAGCCTGCGCAGGGCCATCGAAAACCCCTGCAAGTGAGGGCCTATTTTCGGCCGCTGCCTCGCCCTCTTCCTGGGGGCGAGTTCATCGAGGCTCGAACGTCGTCGAGCTGCACCGCATGCTCTACGGCCGCCTCGCCCTCTTCCTGGGGGCGAGTTCATCGAGGCGTCACCGACGAGCCACGCGCCCGCGAACTCGCCGGCCTCGCCCTCTTCCTGGGGGCGAGTTCATCGAGGCGCGCAGGACCGAGACGTCAACGGGCGGCCGTGCGCGGCCTCGCCCTCTTCCTGGGGGCGAGTTCATCGAGGCACCGTCATCATCAGCGCACACATCGCTCTGTGTAGCCTCGCCCTCTTCCTGGGGGCGAGTTCATCGAGGCCTTCACAATCGCCACCGTGCGCCGAGGGACGGCGTGTGCCTCGCCCTCTTCCTGGGGGCGAGTTCATCGAGGCGTGCCTTCGCAACCACGGCGACCATGAGCCCATCCGCCTCGCCCTCTTCCTGGGGGCGAGTTCATCGAGGCGACTCCGCGACATGCCCAACCGCCTGATCGGTGGCCTCGCCCTCTTCCTGGGGGCGAGTTCATCGAGGCGTGACGACGCGGTCAGCCATCCGTGCCCAGTTTCGCCTCGCCCTCTTCCTGGGGGCGAGTTCATCGAGGCTGCGTTCTACCCGCGACCCGGTCAGCCGGGCAAGGCCTCGCCCTCTTCCTGGGGGCGAGTTCATCGAGGCTACCTGGAGTACCTGTGGCTACAGCAGAGGCATGCTGGCCTCGCCCTCTTCCTGGGGGCGAGTTCATCGAGGCCAACGAGACCCAAAGGAATCTTTTTAGCGCGAGCGCCTCGCCCTCTTCCTGGGGGCGAGTTCATCGAGGCGCTCAACCGCCGCGCGCGTCCGGAAGGGTGCGTCGCCTCGCCCTCTTCCTGGGGGCGAGTTCATCGAGGCGCCTTGTAGAGCCCCTTGTCGGCCGGGTCGTCCCGCCTCGCCCTCTTCCTGGGGGCGAGTTCATCGAGGCGTCGCGGCGACGCACACGGCGGACGCGATCATCGGCCTCGCCCTCTTCCTGGGGGCGAGTTCATCGAGGCCCGGAGACGAGCTGGCCTTGCCAGCCGTGGTCGCGGGCCTCGCCCTCTTCCTGGGGGCGAGTTCATCGAGGCTCCACGAACGACCCGTACATCCCGGTGGCGACCGCCTCGCCCTCTTCCTGGGGGCGAGTTCATCGAGGCTGAGCGACCTTACGCTGCACGTCAGGATCCCCGGGCCTCGCCCTCTTCCTGGGGGCGAGTTCATCGAGGCTCGTCAGCGTCGATGGCCACGGCAGACGGGTCGAGCCTCGCCCTCTTCCTGGGGGCGAGTTCATCGAGGCGGGATCACGGAGCACTCCGGGCCCACTTCAAGCCTGCCTCGCCCTCTTCCTGGGGGCGAGTTCATCGAGGCGTGCCGGTGTTCGGTGCGACCGCCCGGGCGACGAGGCCTCGCCCTCTTCCTGGGGGCGAGTTCATCGAGGCTCGGCAGTCAGTGAGCGCCGCCACGGCGTATGCCAAACGCCTCGCCCTCTTCCTGGGGGCGAGTTCATCGAGGCCCGTCCTCATCGTCCTGGTCCTCACCGCCCTCCCGCCTCGCCCTCTTCCTGGGGGCGAGTTCATCGAGGCCAGACGTCCACCCGGATACCACTCGGTGAGGCTGCCTCGCCCTCTTCCTGGGGGCGAGTTCATCGAGGCGCCCAGATGGGGACGGTCAGCGCAGGTGAGCCGTGCCTCGCCCTCTTCCTGGGGGCGAGTTCATCGAGGCGGAGGCGAGACGCTGTGGCAACTCACGAGCGCTGGGCCTCGCCCTCTTCCTGGGGGCGAGTTCATCGAGGCGCGCGGTCCTCGCGGGCGTAGTCGGCGTCCAGGGCCTCGCCCTCTTCCTGGGGGCGAGTTCATCGAGGCGTCGCGGGCGAAACCCACCGCGTGACCTACGGCCGGCGCCTCGCCCTCTTCCTGGGGGCGAGTTCATCGAGGCGTCCAGGGCATGCCGGCGGCGGCGTGGACGATCCCGCCTCGCCCTCTTCCTGGGGGCGAGTTCATCGAGGCCTCGCGCGATGCATCGGGACGGCGGGCGACGGACGCCTCGCCCTCTTCCTGGGGGCGAGTTCATCGAGGCGACCACCACGAGGGCCCGGAGGTCCGCAACTGGGAGCCTCGCCCTCTTCCTGGGGGCGAGTTCATCGAGGCCCACCCCCCCCGCCCTCGTCCCGCCTTGGAGGCGCCTCGCCCTCTTCCTGGGGGCGAGTTCATCGAGGCATGGGCATTCAGACGCCTCCTGTTCAGGCCAGCGCCTCGCCCTCTTCCTGGGGGCGAGTTCATCGAGGCGTGGCGGCCGCCTCCTCCCGGTTGAGCTTGCGGAGCCTCGCCCTCTTCCTGGGGGCGAGTTCATCGAGGCCCACCCCCCCGCCCTCGTCCCGCCTTGGAGGCCGCGCCTCGCCCTCTTCCTGGGGGCGAGTTCATCGAGGCGTGTTGCAGTCCGGTGTGGTCGGCGGTGTCGCCAAGCCTCGCCCTCTTCCTGGGGGCGAGTTCATCGAGGCTGCTGCCTTGGCGTGGCCTGCGCGCTCTTCGCCGAAGGCCTCGCCCTCTTCCTGGGGGCGAGTTCATCGAGGCTGCCGGTTCGCTACGTCTCCGTCGGCGCGGGCTCGGCCTCGCCCTCTTCCTGGGGGCGAGTTCATCGAGGCCTGTTCCAGCGCTACGCACGCCCCTGAGGCCCCGCCTCGCCCTCTTCCTGGGGGCGAGTTCATCGAGGCAGCCACGCGGAGCGGCGCGCGACCGTCGAACTCGGGCGCCTCGCCCTCTTCCTGGGGGCGAGTTCATCGAGGCGAGGTACGTCTCCTTGGGTCACGGGGCGGGCCGCCTCGCCCTCTTCCTGGGGGCGAGTTCATCGAGGCGGCGTGGCCCGTGCCGCCGCGAGCCGGGACGGACCGCCTCGCCCTCTTCCTGGGGGCGAGTTCATCGAGGCCGCCGCATCCGGTCGGCGGCGGTTGGGTCTTCCCTGCCTCGCCCTCTTCCTGGGGGCGAGTTCATCGAGGCACCGTTCCCGCCGGCACCACGATCGCGTTCGGGGTGCCTCGCCCTCTTCCTGGGGGCGAGTTCATCGAGGCTCGCCGCGAACGGCCGCCGCGTCACCGAACGCCAGATGCCTCGCCCTCTTCCTGGGGGCGAGTTCATCGAGGCTACAAGTCGATCGCCACAAGCGTCGCCGAGCTCGGCCTCGCCCTCTTCCTGGGGGCGAGTTCATCGAGGCATCGTCCACGGGTCCGGGAGCGCCTCCGTGAGGTAGCCTCGCCCTCTTCCTGGGGGCGAGTTCATCGAGGCAGCGACAAGCTCCGCGCCCCGATCGTCCGCACCGACGCCTCGCCCTCTTCCTGGGGGCGAGTTCATCGAGGCCGCGCGGACCTGGAGGACCCGGAGGCGCTGGGCGGCCTCGCCCTCTTCCTGGGGGCGAGTTCATCGAGGCGGAGCAGGAACGGCCGGAGGCGCTGGCGTCCGTGGCCTCGCCCTCTTCCTGGGGGCGAGTTCATCGAGGCCTTCGAACTCTTCTGCAACGCGCCGGGCGCCCCGGCCTCGCCCTCTTCCTGGGGGCGAGTTCATCGAGGCCCCCCGCGGGGAGGACGTCCATCGCCACGTACTGCCCCGCCCTCTTCCTGGGGGCGAGTTCATCGAGGCTACTTCGCCTTGCGCGTCGTCCAGTGCTCGCCCCGCCTCGCCCTCTTCCTGGGGGCGAGTTCATCGAGGCTTCGAGGAGGCCTGCGCCGCGGCGCGGTCGAAGTAGCCTCGCCCTCTTCCTGGGGGCGAGTTCATCGAGGCTTGTTGCCGAGACCGCCGCCGCCCTTGTCCCACACGCCTCGCCCTCTTCCTGGGGGCGAGTTCATCGAGGCATGAACGCGAGCGCGCGCCCGATGGTGGAATCGCCGCCTCGCCCTCTTCGTGGGGGCGAGTTCATCGAGGCGACGACATGTCGTCGGATTCGCAGGTCGAAGCGGCCTCGCCCTCTTCCTAGGGGCGAGTTCATCGAGGCTGCGTACTGCTGAGCGGCTGGACCTGAGCCGTTGCCTCGCCCTCTTCCTGGGGGCGAGTTCATCGAGGCGGGGCGAGTGGTTCGGCCAGGGACTACGGCGACCCGCCTCGCCCTCTTCCTGGGGGCGAGTTCATCGAGGCACCGCCGACGAGTTCTTCCACGAATGGCCCGTCGCCTCGCCCTCTTCCTGGGGGCGAGTTCATCGAGGCAACCAGCGGTGATGGCGGGCCAGCAGCTCACCGCCGCTTCGCCCTCTTCCTGGGGGCGAGTTCATCGAGGCGAGGGCCAGGCTGTCAAGGCCGGTCGAATGTTGACCCTCTGGCGCCGGTCGAAAACTGACCCCCCTGGTGGGGTTCGCGGTGGGCGTCGTGGAGGTGAGACCGGAGGGCGAGCCGGAGCGGCGTTCACCGTGGGCGAG
>JAABUS010006875.1_pt1 | contig 13470 bp, 9 predicted proteins | sample 5560161 | NCBI WGS metagenome assembly JAABUS01 (sample SAMN10711885, study PRJNA513376) | rock metagenome | isolation source: Antarctica rocks | place: Antarctica: Victoria Land, Trio Nunatak nord | collected 2016-01-04 | reverse complement strand
CTCGACTGGTCGCAGGCGGCCCTGGCCCGAGGCAGCACCGCCATGGGGCTGCGTCGTCCCGCCGCCCTCGTCCTCGCGGTCGACGGGCACAGAGTGCCGCTGCTGGTCACGACCGGGCTCGGGCTGCGGCTAGCGGTCGCCGACGTCGATGACGCGATCCGCCGGCTGCGCGGCGCCGGACAGCGGAGCTGACCGGAATCGGCCAACCCGGAGCGGTCAATCGCGCTCGAAGCCGGACTGGTCGAAACGTCAGCGTTGGCGCGTTCTCCCCAACCGTGCGCAGTCAGGTTGGCAGCAGCCGCTCGACGTCCTCGGCGATCTTCTCCGGCTTGGTGCCCGAGCCATACCTCTTGACGACCCGGCCGGAGGGGTCGATGAGGAACTTGGTGAAGTTCCACTTGATCGTCTCGCCGAGCAGTCCGGCTCTCTCGTCGCGCAACCACGCATAGATCGGGTGCGCGTCGTCGCCGTTGACGTCGACCTTGGCGAACATCGGGAAGGTGACCCCGAAGGTGGTAGTGCAGAACTCCTGGATCTCCGCCTCGGTCCCCGGCTCCTGTCCGCCGAACTGGTCGCAGGGGAACCCGAGTACGACCAGGCCGCGGTCGACGTACTGCTCGTAGAGCTGCTCCAGCCCGGCGTACTGGCCGGTGAAACCGCACTTCGAGGCCACGTTGACCAAGAGGACGACCTTGCCCTCGTACGCCGACATCGGCTGCGGCGCACCACCGATCGTGTCGGCGGAGAAGTCGTGCAGGGTCGTCATGGCTCTCCTCCGCTAGACGCTCGCTCAGTCTTCGTCGCTGCGCCCGGCGCGGACGGCCTGCGGCGTCGTCTTGTTGACCTGCATGAGGAACTCCACGTTGCTCTTGGTCGACTTCAGCTTCTCGATCATCAGCTCGAGCGCCTGCTGCCCGTCGAGCGCCGACAGCACGCGTCGAAGCTTCCAGACCACCGCAAGCTCTTCGCGGCTCATCAGCAGCTCCTCGCGGCGGGTGCCGGAGGCGTCGACGTCGATGGCGGGGAAGATCCGCCGGTCGGCGAATTCGCGGCGAAGCCGCAGCTCCATGTTGCCCGTGCCCTTGAACTCCTCGAAGATCACCTCGTCCATGCGCGAGCCGGTCTCGATGAGCGCCGTTGCCAGGATGGTCAACGAGCCGCCGAACTCGATGTTTCGGGCGGCGCCGAAGAAGCGCTTGGGCGGGTAGAGCGCGCTGGAGTCCACGCCACCGGACAGGATCCGACCGCTGGCGGGCGCCGCGATGTTGTACGCGCGGCCGAGGCGGGTGATGGAGTCGAGCAGCACGACCACGTCGTGCCCGAGCTCCACGAGCCGCTTGGCCCGCTCGATCGCCAGCTCGGCCACGGTCGTGTGGTCGCTGGCGGGCCGGTCGAATGTCGAGGCGATGACCTCGCCGTTCACCGTGCGCTGCATGTCGGTGACCTCTTCGGGCCGCTCGTCGACGAGCACGACCATGAGGTGGCATTCGGGGTTGTTGGTGGAGATCGCGTTGGCGATCGACTGCAGCACCATCGTCTTGCCCGCCTTGGGCGGGGAGACGATCAGACCGCGCTGCCCCTTGCCGATCGGGGCGACGATGTCGATGATCCGCGTGGTCATCCGGGTCGCCTCGGTCTCCAGCCGCAGCCGCTCCTGGGCGTACAGCGGGGTGAGCTTCGCGAAGTCGATGCGCTGCCGGGCACTGTCGACGTCGGCGCCGTTGACCGACTCGAGCTTCATCAACGGGTTGAACTTCTCCTTGCGGTCACCCTCGCGCTGCTGACGCACCTGACCGGTGACGACGTCACCCTTGCGCAGGCCCCACTTGCGGACCATGGACAACGAGACGTAGACGTCGTCCGCGCCGGGCAGGTAGCCGCTCGTGCGTACGAACGCGTAGTTGTCCAGCACGTCCAGAATGCCGGCGACCGGCAGCAAGACGTCGCCCTCGCTGATCTGCGGCTCCCCCTGGGGAGCCCGGTCGCGGTCGTTGCGGCTCGTGTTGCTGCTGCCCCGGTCGTTGCCCCGGTCCCGGCTGCGGTTGCGCCGACGCCGCCGGCTGCTCGGCTCGTCGTCGTTGTAGCGGTCGTTGCGGTTGCTGCTTCCATCGTTGCTTTGGCTGCTCTGGTTGCTGCTCTGGTTGCTGCTCTGGTTGCTGCTCTGGTTGCTGCTCTGGTTGCTGCTTTGGCTGCCGCTGCTGCTGTTGCCACGAATGTTGCCGTTGCCGCCGTTGTTGCGCTGTTGGCCGTCGCTGCGGCTGTCCTGCCGGTTGCCGCTGCTGGTGCCCTGCCGGTTGCTGCTGGTGCCCGCGCGCTCGTCGCTGCGGTTGGTGGCGGCGGAGGTGCTCACCGCGGTGCTCGCGGAGGTGTCGGTGCGAGCGGCCGTGCCGCCCGGCCCGCTGGGCCGGTCACCGTTCGTACGCTCGGGTGGCCCGGCGGCGTCGGCGCCGTTGCTCGCTGTGCCGCCCTGCGGTGGGGTGGTGGTCGGCGTGTCGGCGGCCGGCGGCGTTGCCGCTTGCGCCGACCCGGTCCGGTTCGACGAACTGGAACCGCCGCCCTGTGCGGAGGAGATGGCGTCGATGAGGGCGCCCTTGCGCATCCGGCCGGTGCCCTTGATGCCGAGCCCGGCAGCCATCTGCTGCAGCTCGGGGAGCACCATCGCGGCGAGCCCGGCGCCGCCTCGACGACGCGGGGTGGAGTCGCCACCCTGGTCGGCCGGCGGGGTGTCGAGCGTGTTGGTCTGTGTCACGTGAGGTCCTTCCACGTCGGGCGGCGCGATGCGCTTGACCCGGTTGGCCGCCCCCCGGCTGTTCCGGCGGGCGAGCGGAGGTGAACGTGTCGGAGGACGCGTCACCGGTTGAGGTTTCTCCGTCCGGCACACTCCGATCGGGTCAGGCGAGCCCGGGCGAGAGCCGAAGGCGCGCCACCTGACCAGGAAGGAGCCCTGAGTGCCGTGGTGGGAGGAGCACGGGCCTCGGTGCGGGACCGGTGGTTGCGGACCGTCCGGGGGACCTCGTGCAGTGCGAGACTAGCACCCACTGGACGGGTGCACTCACGACGGGGACAACACCGAAGCAGGTGTGTCGTGTTCCGTTGCCGTGCGGCTGCCCCTCGACACCGATCCGCGGATGCGTCAACGCTCAGCCTCCCGTACGCACCCGGGCGCCGACCGGGCTGATCGCCAGCACGTGTGCAGTCCAGCGGGGCGGAGCGGACGCCGCGAGCTCCTCGGCCGACGCCGCGCTGGTCGCGAACGCCAGCACGGCCGGTCCCGCCCCGGAGACCACTGCCGGGACACCCGCGCCCCGCAGCGACGCCACCAGCGTGACGGAGTCCGGCATCGCCGGAGCCCGGTACGCCTGATGCAGCCAGTCGCGGGTCGCTGGCAGCAGCAGGTCGGCGCGCCCGCTGAGCGCGGCCACCAGCAGTGCCGCCCGGCCGGCGGTGCGGGTCGCGTCGGCGTGCGCCACCGTCGCAGGCAGCAGCGCCCGGGCGAGGTCGGTGGACACGCGGTCCGGAGGTACGAGGACGACGACCTCGCCGACGGCGTCCAGCCGGGCCGCGCGGACGCCGTCACCGTCGTCCCAGGCGATGGTGAGACCCCCGAGGAGCGCCGCGGCCACGTTGTCGGGATGCCCCTCGAGGGCAGCGGCCAGTCGCAGCGCCGCGACGTCGTCGAGCCGCCGCGAGCCGTCGGCCACCAGCGCGCGCCCGGCGACCACCCCGGCCACGATGGCGGCCGCCGACGACCCCAGGCCGCGCCCGTGCGGCAGCACGTTGCGGCAGGTCAGCGCGAGTCCCGGCTGGCTGAGCCCCATCGTGTCGAAGGCGGCGCGAGCGGCGCGCACCACCAGGTGCGACTCGTCGCGCGGCACCGAGTCGGCCCCGGAGCCCTCGACGTCCACCTGCAGGCCGGAGCCGGTCGTCCGCATCGTGACCCGATCGCGCAGCGACAGCGCGAGCGCGAGGGCGTCGAAGCCGGGTCCGAGGTTGGCACTGGTGGCCGGTGCCTCGACCGTCACCGGGTCGGCCGAGAAGGGGGTCACCGCAGACCGGCGGCGGCGGCCGCGGCGTGTACGTCGGCGTCGACCACCTCGTCGACCAGGGTGCCCACGCCCGTCAGGGCCGTCGCGGTGTCCTTGAGCCCGTGCCCGGTCACGGTGACGACGATCCGCACACCGCGCGGTAGCGTGCCCCGCTCGTACGCCTGCACCAGCCCGGCCGGCCCGGCGGCCGACGCCGGCTCGACGAAGACGCCGTCGCGAGCGGCCAGGTGCCGCTGGGCGCTGAGGATCTGTTCGTCGGTGACCGACTCGATGCAGCCGCCGGACTCGTCCCGAGCGGCGATCGCCAGCCGCCACGACGCCGGGTTGCCGACCCGGATCGCGGTGGCCACCGTCTCCGGCTGCTCCACCCGTCGCCCGCTGACCAACGGCGCGGCACCGACGGCCTGGAAGCCCCACATCCGCGGCGCACCGGTCGAGGCACCGGCTTCCTGGTACTCGAGGTAGCCACGCCAGTACGCCGAGATGTTGCCGGCGTTGCCGACCGGCAGCACGTGCAGGTCGGGAGCGTCGCCCAAGGCGTCGACGACCTCGAACGCTGCGGTCTTCTGCCCCTCGAGGCGCATCGGGTTGACCGAGTTGACCAGTGCCACCGGGTACGTCTGCGACAGCTCGCGGGCGAGCACCAGACAGTCGTCGAACCCGCTGCGGACCTGGATCACCGAGGCGCCGTGCAGCACCGCCTGGGCCAGCTTGTTGGCCGCGATCTTGCCGTGCGGGACCAGCACGACCGGCACGAGTCCGGCCCGCGCTGCGTACGCGCTCATCGCGGCGGAGGTGTTGCCGGTCGACGCGCACACCGTCGCCCGTGCGCCCTCGCTGAGCGCCACCGACATCGCGACCGTCATGCCGCGGTCCTTGAAGGAGCCGGTGGGGTTGTCACCCTCCACCTTCAGCCGCACGTCAGCGCCGGTCAGCCCGGACAGCCACAGCGACTCCACCAGCGGCGTCCCGCCCTCGCGCAGGGTCACAACCGGCGCGCCGGGGTCCACCGGGAGCCAGTCGCGGTACTCCTCGATCACACCGCGCCACTGGTGCCTACGGCCCCCCGCGAAGCCGGTCACTCCGGTTCGCCCTCCACGCGCATCACCGAGCCGACGTCGCGGACCATGTCCATCTCGCGCAGGCCGGCCACCGTCGACGACAGCGCCGAGTCGGGCGCGCGGTGCGTCACGACGACGAGCTGAGCGTCGTCCCCGCGGCCCTCCTGGCGTACGGCCTGGATGGAGACACCGTGTCGGGTGAACTCGGTCGCCACCGCGGCGAGCACCCCGGTGCGGTCCTCGACGTCGATCGCGATGTGATAGCGGGTCAGCGTGTCGCCCATCGGCAGGAGATCGCACTGCGCGTGCGTCTGCTCCCGCGCGCCGGTGACCCCCTCGAGGCGGTGGCGTCCCACGGTCACCAGGTCACCGAGCACCGCGCTCGCCGTCGGCGCGCCGCCGGCGCCCGGGCCGTAGAACATCAGCTGTCCGGCGGACTCGCTCTCGACGAAGACGGCGTTGTAGGCCCCGTGCACGCTGGCGAGCGGGTGACCGAGCGGGATCATCGCCGGGTGCACCCGGGCCGAGACGGCCGGTCCCTCGTCGGTGCCCACCAGGTCGCACAACGCGAGCAGCTTGACCACGCAGCCCATCTGCGCGGCCGAGGCCACGTCGGTCGCGGTCACGTCGCTGATGCCCTCGCGGTGGACGTCGCCGGTCACCACGCGGGTGTGGAAGGCCAGGCTGGCGAGGATCGCGGCCTTGGCGGCCGCGTCGAAACCTTCAACGTCGGCGGTCGGGTCGGCCTCGGCGTAACCGAGCCGCTGAGCCTCCTCGAGAGCCTCCGAGAAGCCGGCACCGGTGGTGGTCATCTTGTCGAGGACGAAGTTCGTGGTGCCGTTGACGATGCCGGTGACGCGACGGACCCGGTCACCGGCCAGCGACTCACGCAGTGGCCGCAGAATCGGGATCGCCCCGGCGACCGCTGCCTCGTAATACAGGTCGCGAGCGGCCTTCTCCGCCGCTGCGAACAGCGTGCCGCCGTCCTCGGCGAGCAACGCCTTGTTGGCCGAGACCACCGAAGCGCCGTGCTCGAGGGCGGCGAGGACGAGGCTGCGGGCGGGCTCGATCCCGCCGATGACCTCCACCACCACGTCGATGTCCCCAGCCGTCACCAACGCGTGCGCGTCGGTGGTGAACAGCCCCGGGTCCACGTCGAGGTCACGCTCCCGGCCGAGCCGGCGTACGGCGATGCCGGCGAGCTCGACGGGCGCACCGATCCGAGCGGACAGCTCAGCGCCCTGGGTAGCGAGCAGGCGGGCGACCTGCGTACCGACGTTGCCGCACCCGAGCAACGCCACCCGCAGGACGCGGGTCGACGGGTGCACCGAGCTCATCCCACGTCCAGGCGCAGCAGGTCGTCCTCGGTCTCTCGGCGCAGCAGCACCCGGGTTGCCCCCCCGCGGACGGCGACGACCGCGGGACGCGGCACGTGGTTGTAGTTGCTGGCCATGCTGCGGCAGTACGCGCCGGTCACCGGCACCGCAACCAGGTCACCGGGTCCGACGTCGGCGGGCAGGAACTCGTCCTTGACGATGATGTCCCCGGCCTCGCAGTGCTTGCCGACGACGCGCGAGAGCACCGGCGCCGCGGCTGAGCGGCGAGAAGCGAGCGTGCAGGAGAAGTCCGCGCCGTACAGCGAGCCACGGATGTTGTCGCTCATGCCGCCGTCGACGCTGACGTAGCGGCGGACCAGACCACCGTCGACGGGCACGACCTTAGTCGTGCCCACCTCGTAGAGCGTGCAGGTCGCCGGCCCCGCGATCGCGCGGCCGGGTTCGACCGCGAGCCGAGGCACGGCGATGCCCAGCGCACGGCACTCGTGGGTCACGATCTCGGTCAGCTCGACGGCCAGCTGCTCGGGTGATGCCGGGTCGTCCTGGGTGGTGTACGCGATGCCGAACCCGCCCCCGAGGTCGAGCTCGGGGGCGGTGAACCCCAGCTCACGCTCGATGCGGGCGTGGAGCGCTAGCACCCGTCGGGCAGCGACCTCGAAGCCGGCGGCGTCGAAGATCTGCGACCCGATGTGGGAGTGCAAGCCACGCAGCTCCAGGCCGTCGCACGCCAGCACCCTGCGCACCGCGGCGAACGCATTCCCCTCGGCCACGGAGAACCCGAACTTCTGGTCCTCGTGCGCGGTGGCGATGTAGGCATGGGTGTGGGCCTCGACCCCGGCCGTGACCCGCACGAGCACCCGAGCCGTCACACCGAGCCGCGCGGTGAGGCCGGCCAGGCGGTCGATCTCGGCGTCGGAGTCGACGACGATCCGTCCCACTCCGGCCCGTAGGGCGCGCTCGAGCTCGGCGGATGACTTGTTGTTGCCGTGGAGGCCGAGGCGCTCGGCTGGCACGCCGGCGGCCAGCGCCACGGCGAGCTCCCCGCCGGTGCACACGTCGAGGCTCAACCCCTCCTCCACCACCCAGCGCGCCACCGCCCGACACAAGAACGCCTTGCCGGCGTAGTAGATGTCATAACCGGCGAAGGCGTCGCGGAAGGCCCGGGCGCGCGCGCGCAGATCGACCTCGTCCACCACGTACGTGGGGGTGCCGTGCTCGAGTGCCAGGTCGGTGAGCGCCACGCCGCCGACCTCCAGCACCCCGTCCGCGCGTTTGCGGGCGGTGCTCGACCACAGCGGCTGCACGAGTGCGTCGGTGTCAGGCGGCTCGACCAGCCACGACGGTCCGCGCTGCCCAGCCCGTCCGTTGACAGCGCCGGCCCCGGGTGCGCGCATCAACCCCTCACATCCGTTCCGGCGCCGAGACGCCGAGGAGCCCGAGCCCGTTGGCGAGCACGGTGCGGGTCGCCTCCACCAGCAGGAGCCGCGCCCGGTGCAGGTCGGTGGCCTCCTCGTCACCGTGCGGCAACACCCGGCACTCGTCGTAGAACTTGTGGAAGCTGGCTGCGGTGTCCTCGAGGTAGCGCGCCATCCGGTGCGGCTGACGCAGCTGCGCGGCCTGGGCGACCACGCCGGGGAAGTCGGCCAGCGCACGCAGCAGGTCGCCCTCCCGTTGATGCGTGAGCATGCTGGTGTCGGCAGTGTCCGCGTCGACGGTGAGGCCGAGCTCGGCGGCATTGCGCCGGATCGAGGCGAGCCGCGCGTGGGCGTACTGCACGTAGAAGACCGGGTTGTCCGAGCTCTGCCGGGTCCACAGGTCGAGGTCGATGTCGATGGTGGCGTCCATCGAGTACCGCACGAGCGCGTAGCGACCGGCGTCGATTCCCACGGCGTCGACGAGGTCCTCCAGCGTCAGCACGGTGCCGGCCCGCTTGCTCATCCGCAGCAGCTGGCCGTCGCGGATCAGGTTGACCATCTGCCCGATCAGCAGTTCGAGGTTGCGACCCGGGACATCACCGAACGCCGCGCACATCGCCATCATGCGGCCCACGTACCCGTGGTGGTCGGCGCCGAGCAGGATCACGCAGCGGTCGAACCCTCGCTCGCGCTTGTTCAGGTAGTAGGCGAGGTCGCCTGAGATGTACGCCGGCTTGCCGTCGGACTTGACGACGACGCGGTCCTTGTCGTCGCCGAAGTCGCTGGTGCGCAGCCACCACGCACCTTGGGCCTCGTACATCATCCCGAGGTCCTGCAGCCTGGTGATGGCGCGCTTGGCCGCCCCCGACTCGTGCAGTGAGTTCTCGTGGGAGAAGACGTCGAAGTCGACCCCGAAGTCGTGGAGGCTCGCCTTCACCTCGGCGAACATCAGCGCCACGCCCTCGCGACGTAGCACCTCCTGCGCCTCGTCGTCGGGCACATCGTCGATGCTGGGGTGCGCCGCGCGCACCTGTGCCACGACCTCCTCGAGATAGGAGCCCTGGTAGCCGTCGTCGGGCACGGCGCGGCCGCGGGCAAGCGCGAGCAAGGAGCGGGCGAACCGGTCGATCTGCGCACCGTGGTCGTTGAAGTAGTACTCGCGTGTCACCTCGGCGCCGGTGGCGCCGAGCAGGCGACCCAGCGCGTCGCCCACGGCCGCCCAGCGCGTGGACGCCAGAGTCACCGGCCCGGTCGGGTTTGCCGAGACGAACTCGAGATTGATCCGCTCGCCCACCAAGAGGTCGCTGCTGCCGTACGTGGCGCCTGCTCGCACGATGTCGGCCGCCAGTGCGCCCTGAGCGCCGGTGTCAACGGTGATGTTGACGAATCCAGGGCCGGCCACCGAGGCCCGTGCCACGCCGTCTGCACCGATGAGCCGTTCGGCGAGCTCGGTGGCGAGCTCGCGTGGGTCTCGGCCTGCGCGCTTGGCCAGCTGGAGCGCGACGTTGGTGGCGTAGTCACCGTGCTCGCGGACCTTTGGGCGCTCCACTCGGACCGCGGTGGGCACGCCGCCCAGCAGCGTCAGCGCACCCTCGTCGGCCAGCGTGCCCAGCGCGTGCACGATCGCGTCGGAGAGCTGCTCAGGAGTCACCGCCCCAGGGTATCGGCGCGCCCATCCCCATCCGGCAGCGGTTTAGCGGCCCGAGTGGCGAGCACTTGTTGCACGGTGGCGAGCAGCGCGTCGGGGTCGAAGGGCTTGCCGACGTGCGCGTCGACACCCACCTCGGCAGCGCGCCGGAGGTCACCTGCCTGCACCTGGGTGGTCACCATCACCACCGGCACGGACGCCGTGGCGGGGTCGGCCCGCAGCGATGCGACCGTGGCGTAGCCGTCCAGCCGCGGCATCACCACGTCGATCGTCACCAAGTCCGGGGCCAGTGCACCGATCCGGTCCAGGCAATCCTGCCCGTCGACCGCCTCGTGGACCTCGTAACCGTCGAGTTCGAGGTTGACCCGGATCAGCTGGCGAACCGACGCCGTGTCGTCCACCACCAGCACGCGGACGGGCCGATCTCCTGGGGCCACGGCGCCTCCTGCGGTCGGGTCCGGGGGCGCCGCCGGGCGGGCCGGGCGAGAGCTCGCCGTGCGCTAGTCTTCGCCGCGCAGCTGCGAGCCCCCGTAGCTCAGGGGATAGAGCGCCGCCCTCCGGAGGCGGAAGCGTAGGTTCGAATCCTACCGGGGGCACCCCGGCCCCGTGACTCTTGCGATCCGACCGGCCGATTCCGATCACTGCGGCTGCTCTTTTCGCCGTTCGGCCCATGCCTGGTGACCGTTCGTCCCCCGTGGGCTCAGACACGTGGCCGGATCTAGTCATCTTCCTGAGAATCACTCTCCGCGTACGACTGGCTTCGTACTGTCGCCTTCTCAGGAGAAACACCTCTCCGTCGCCCATCCAAGGGAGGCAGCCATGCGAACACCACGACTTGCCGTCGCGGCCCTCGCCGCCGGCGGAATCGCCACGGCCGGTCTGCTCGCGCCCGTAGCGGGCGCGACCAGTGCTGGCAGCAACCCGACTGCCTTGTCGACCGCCGTGGCCGGTGCTCGCACGGTGCCCACCAGCTTCGGGCTGGAGCACCAGGCCTTCGGGACCAAGATCGACGGCAGCCCCGCGGTGCGGTCGGGACCGACCGCCAACTCGGTCATCGGCTGCACCACGCTGGCCGGGCTGATCCGGCAGAACAACGCCGCCGGGGTCGACCTGGCTCCGCTGGTGACCGCAAACGAGGTCTACAGCAGAGGGACCACCACCACGAACAACGGCGTCGTCACCGTGACATCGCGCAACACGATCACGCAGGGTTCGCTGCTGGACGGGGACGTCCAGTTCCGCGGTCTGTCGTCGCAGTCGCGCACGTGGCACGACGCTCGCGGTCTGCACAACCAGGTGACACAGGACCTGGCCCGGCTGAGCATCGGCGGCGAGCCGGTGACGCTGACCGGCGAGACCCAGACGTTTCCGGTCACCGGGGGCACGCTGACCGTGTTCCAGCGCTCCACCAAGAACATGGCCGGAGACGCCAGCGCCCGGGGCGTCGTCCTGCGCCTGGCGCTGGCGGACGGCACCCGGGTCCTGGTGGGATCCTCCTTCTCGCGGATGCGCGACCAGGTCTTCGGTCCGATGGCCGGCTCCACGTGGGGATCACAGGTCGAGGTCGCTGATGGCACGGTCACCTCGGGCCGAACCGCGTTCCAACCGATGCCGTGCCAGGGGACGCGAGGTGTCGTGCGTGAGAACGCAACGGCAGGGATCACCGTCGACGGCGTGGTCAGCACCAGTGACGTCGCCACACACGTCTGGGGCATTCAGCGTCCGACCCTGCAGAGCGGCTACACCCAGGCGCAGATCGCGAGGGCAACCCTCGGAACGCTCGGCATCACCGCCGAGGGCATCGTGTCCAAGGCGAACGTCTCGCGCGACCATGGCACCCTGAGGCGGAACGCCGATGGCACCAACCTGCTGCATCTCAACGTCGGCGGTACGGACATCAGCGACCAGCTGACGCCCGGCGTGCCGTTCGGCATTGCCGGCCTTGGGACGGTCACGTTCAAGAAGGTCACCCTGATCAACAACGGCATCGAGGTCGTGGCGCTCGAGGTGGCCCTCGGCGACGGCACCGTCATCGAACTCGGACACTCGAGCATGACGATCAAGCAGCACTGACCGAGTACCGACCAGCTGCACTCCTCCCGGGGTGCCCGGCTCCAGGCGGGCACCCCGGGAGCTCCACGTCCGGTGACCGTGCCGGACCGGGGGACAGTCCGAGTCCGAACGCGCTCCAGACGTCGTCGACGTCGTACCGGGGCGGGACGGCTAACCTGGGGACCAGACACACGTTCCCGCGGTGGCCGGTGCGTCGTAGGCACCGCCCTCCTGCGGGTCAGACGACACCGACCGAGTCGTGAAGAGGCGATCACAGCCGTGGCTGAGTCCACTCAAGACAACCCGTCCGGCCACTTCGGGACCAACCAGTGGTTGGTGGACGAGATGTACGAGCGGTACCGCGAGGATCCCACGTCGGTCGATGCGGTCTGGGTGACGTTCTTCGCCCACGGGCACCCCGGCGCGAGAAACGGATCGGACAACGGCTCGGACAAGGGCAGGGACCCGGCCGAGGACCGCAGCAGCGCCGACCGGGCACCGACGCCGACGCCGACCAGGACGCAGACCACACCGGGTCCGACCGCCAGGGCCACTCCCCCGACGTCGGACGGCAAGGCCGACCCCCGCACCGACCGGGGCGCCGACACCCCGCGATCGGCGGCCACCGCACCCGACACCGCCGCCAGCCGGGCGTCCGCCACCGCCTCCGAGAAGCCGCAACCGGCCACGGCGGCCTCCCGGGCGCTGCCCAAGGAGCAGCGCCACGCGCCGTCTCCGCCAGCCGACACCGAGCCGGAGCTGGTGCCCCTCAAGGGCGCCTCCGCCCGCACGGTGTCGAACATGGACGCGAGCCTGAGCGTGCCAACGGCCACCAGCGTGCGCTCGGTGCCCGTCAAGCTGCTCATCGACAACCGCATCGTCGTCAACAACCACCTCGCCCGCGCCCGCGGCGGCAAGGTGTCGTTCACCCACCTCATCGGCTACGCGCTGGTGAAGGCGGTCACCGCCATGCCGGCGATGAACGTTGCTTTCGACGACTCCTCCGGCAGGCCCACGCTGGTCAAGCCGGCGCACGTCAATCTCGGCCTGGCGATCGACCTGCCCAAGCCCGACGGCAGCCGTCAACTGCTCGTGCCGTCGATCAAGGCCGCCGAGAAAATGACGTTCGCGCAGTTCTGGCAGGCGTACGAGGACATGATCCGCAAGGCACGCGACGGCAAGCTCGAGGTGTCCGACTTCGCGGGCACGACCATCACCCTGACCAACCCCGGCACGATCGGCACCAACCACTCGGTGCCGCGACTGATGAAGGGCCAGGGCGCGATCATCGGCGTGGGGTCGATGGACTACCCGCCGGAGTTCCAGGGCGCCTCGGAGCAGACGATCGCCGAGCTGGCGGTCTCGAAGATGATGACGCTCACCTCGACGTACGACCACCGGGTGATCCAGGGTGCCCAGTCCGGTGAGCTGCTCAAACGCCTGCACGAGCTGTTGATCGGCGACGACGGCTTCTACGACGAGGTCTTCGCCGCGTTGCGGGTCCCGTACGTCCCGATCCGCTGGTCTCGAGACATCGCGGTCAACCACGACGACCAGATCCACAAGCAGGCCCGGGTGCTCGAGCTCATCCACGCCTACCGGGTCCGCGGCCACCTGATGGCCGACATCGACCCGTTGGAGTACCGCCAGCGCAGCCACCCCGACCTCGACATCGAGAACCACGACCTCACGCTGTGGGACCTCGAGCGCGAGTTCGCCACCGGGTCGTTCGGCGGTGGACGCAGCTTCATGAAGCTGCGCAACATCCTCGGCCTGCTCCGCGACACGTACTGCCGCACGGTCGGCATCGAGTACATGCACATCCAAGATCCCGAGCAGCGGCGCTGGATCCAACAGCGCGTCGAGCTGCCGCACACCAAGCCGCCGGGCGAGGAGCAGCTGCGGATCCTG
>JAABUS010006874.1_pt1 | contig 13471 bp, 16 predicted proteins | sample 5560161 | NCBI WGS metagenome assembly JAABUS01 (sample SAMN10711885, study PRJNA513376) | rock metagenome | isolation source: Antarctica rocks | place: Antarctica: Victoria Land, Trio Nunatak nord | collected 2016-01-04 | reverse complement strand
GGTATCGGGGGCGTAGCCTCGCCGGGTGTGCTGAGGTCCGGCATCCGCTCGAAGGTCAGCGTTGCATCGGTCGGCGGTGCCGGTGTCGGGCCGGTCGTCTCGCGCGTGGACGGTGGCAGGCGCGTGCCGCAACGCTCGCAGAAACGGCTGCCGGGGGTGTTCTGTGCCCCGCAGGTGGGACAGGTGCCGGGGGGGACATTCCCGCCACGTGGTGTGCTTGTCACGATCTGCTCCTTCTCGAAGGCTGGCGTCGCATATTCCTGATTAATAGGTACGGATCGGTGACCCGATTCGGGTCAAGGTTTCGTGCCGATGAGGCGCGGCGCATTGTTTTCATCGGTCACTTCGTTGAGCGCGGGTATCCCGCTGAAGAGGTGGCGATACATAACCACGACGATCGCGCCGAGCGCCACCCCGAACCAGAGTGTCGCGAAGCGGATCAGCAATGAACCGGCCACGGCGATATCGCCGGTCATCGGCGGCGAGGCGACCGCCAGGGTCAGCAGGAAGGCGATGCTGGCGTCGGCCACCCCGAGACCACCGGGCAGCATCGACACCGAGCCGATCAGCGTGGAGAGCGCGAGGATCGACGTGGCCGCGATCAGCAACGACCAGGAACCCGGCAACCCGAGCCCGATGAGGACGAGATAAAAGGCGAGGCATTCGCCAGCCCACGAGACGAGACCGCAGAGGACGGCCAGACCGAAGGGGCGCGGGCGTAAGATCTCGTAGCTACTCTCGTAGAAGTCGCGCAAGTGGTGGATTCGCGAGGCCAGGGGGCCGATCCGCTCGCCAAGTGCCAGGAGGCGTTCGGCTGTCGGGCGGTGCTGGATAATCGCCGTGCCGCCGAATGCCGCTACCAACGTGATCACGAGGACCGGCCAGCCGAAGCGGAAGTTCACCAGCCCTAGCGCGGCGAGAAAGACCATCGCGACACCATCGGTCATCCGCTCGGCGAGGATGATCGGGGCCGAGGTGGCGATCGGGGTACCCGCCGCGCGCCGCAACAGGTACGACTTCAGTAACTCACCAATTTTTCCGGGGGTCATCACCATCGTGAAGGCACTAAAGAAGATTCCGAAACTATCGCGCGTGCTGAGACCGCGCACCCCGATCAGGCGTAGATAGTATTGCCACTTCGCAAAGCGCAAGGCGTAGTTGAAGAGGGTAAGGCCGAGGATGAGCGGGAGAAGCCCCCACTTAAAGGTGCTCAGGGTGTCGCGCAGCTTCTGCACATCGGCGACCAGGGAGAGTGCCGCGATAACGAGTACACCAAAGATTATCGAGATGACGATTTTGCCGCGAAACTGCCGGAACATCCCGGCGTACTCCTTCCGTGGGGCGTACCCACCATCGGGGGCGTTGCTGAGGGTGCTGGCTGCACGCCGGGAGGATTGTGAGATCTGTAGGCGAGATCAGCGCACTGTGTAGTCTAGCATACCGCTCCATGCTGGGCGGGGAGAAATAAGCAGTACAATTAGGCTGGTCACAGGTGGAGAGAGGTATGTTATTAATCAGAAGGGATGTTTTGCGCCTATCCGTTCGTTCGTGAATGATGGCTCAGAGATTGCGAGTCGTGCATTGTATGACGAGATCTTTGCGGTAACTGCAGCGATGCCGATTATCCGCTATCGACCGATGAACAGGCGCAGCGTGAGTAGGCCAGGCAGAAGATCTGCGAGAAGAACGGGCGATGAGCGGTAAACACGATACACCGGTACAGATCCCCTCACGCGACGCCGATCTCGCACAGGATCAGCGCTCGATCGTTGTCGTTGACGATGATCGACAGCTTGCCGAACTCATGCGCGAGTTTTTGACCGATGAAGGATATCGTGTCACCGTCTGTGCCCACGGCGACCAAGCGTTTGCGGTGATCCGCTCACTCCTGCCGGATCTGATCATCCTCGACGTGCGGATGGCCGAAATCGGTGGCCTTGGCGTGCTCTATCTCCTTTCCACCGATCTCCAGACACGGCGTATCCCGGTGCTGATGTGTACGGCGGTGTCCGCCGGTGAGATGCAGCCCTGGCAGGACGTCCTCGATGAGAAGGGTGTGCCTATCCTCTACAAGCCCTTTAAACTGGATCAGCTTGCCAACCACATCGCGGCAATGTTGTAAGGGCTACGCGAGCATCGCCCTGGCATCATCGCTACGCCTGGTGTCCCTTTGCCGGATGATCGTTATAATGGGCATGGGCGGCATCGTATTGACGATGCCTGGTGCTAAAGATCGTGCGCGGCAAATGAGGGATAGGGCAGATGCAGGCAGGGCCAGAGACAGCAACACGCTCGCCGGGCAATAGCAGTCCGTCGGACCATCTTCCTGGAGAGCAAGCGCGGTTTCTCAGTGCCGGCCAGGCTGTGTCGCTCGTCCTCGCGCTCGTCGCCGTGATCCTCGTCGCCGATCAACTGACGAAAAGCTGGATCACCGCGCGTTATGGCCCGTGCGGCAACCCCACGTTCACGCCGGTGCTGGGCCGTTTTGCTGGATTTTCCTATGTCTGTAACAGCGGGACAGCCTTCAGCCGGTTCGAGAATTCGGCCTTCGTCTGGCTGCCGGTCTTGCTAGCCGTGGGGGTGGTTGCCTGGTTGTGGGTGCGGTCTTTGCACGGCGCACGGCTGATGCAGCAGCTCGCCTTCGGGCTGATCATCGGCGGGGCGCTCGGCAATGTCATCGATCGGGCGCGGCTCGGCTATGTGGTCGACTTCGTCGATCTCCGTCTCAGCGATCAGTTGCGCTGGTACGTCTTCAACGTCGCCGATTCGTGTATCTGCATCGGCGTGGCCTTGCTGGCCTTGGCTTTCTGGCGTGCCGAGACGACCAGCCAAAAAGAAGCGGCGACACCCGAGCCTGCGGCATAGTTCGATCTGCATATGCTGGTCTAATACCGCAGGAGGCCCGCCATCTGGCGGGCCTCCTCATTGGTGCGGCGATTGGTGCGGCGAAGCGTCAGGCTAGGTTAAGCACGGTTCGCGTAATTGGCCCACCAGTCGGCATTTGCCTGCTTGTAATCGTCGCCCACCCAGTCATCGGGCGGGCGATTGCCGGGATCGGGCTGCCCGATATCGACGATATGCTTGCGGAAGGCGTCCCAATCGACCGGGTCTTCACCTTTCTCCTGGCGGGCACCGCGCCACCAATCGTACTGATTGCGGATGTCGGGGTTCACCTGCTCCAGCTCCTCGAACGTCGCCATGCCACCCTCCATTGTGCTTCACAGGCCAACAATAGCCTGTCGTTACCTGACTGCCGATTGTAGCAGATGAGCGCTCTTTAGCTGGCGATATACCGATGAACCGTGGTCAGGATTTCGTCGAGGGTGAATGGCTTGCGAATCAGTTGCTCGTAGCGCACGGTGTTCAGGCGGGTGGCGAGGATATCCGGCGGTGCTGCCGTGATGAAGACGACCGGGACATGGGCGGTGGCGGGATTGGCCCTGAACTGGCGGCAAAACTCGATCCCGTCGATACCGGGCATCATTACGTCGAGGATCACCAGCGCCGGTGGCTCGGCGAGCGCCGCGATCAGGGCGCTCCCGTTGACGCCGGTACGCACCCGATACCCTTCGTCTTCCAAAAAATCGGTAAGCAGTGCGGCAATTTGCAGGTCATCTTCCACAACGAAGATCGCGTCACTTGTCGCGCGCTTCTCTGATCCTATCACCCGTTCATCTCCCCTACACGTCTCGCCTGTTCGGCCCCGGTGCTGGCTCTCTTGTACACCAATATAAACGGTAGCACAATGCGATCCGATGCCGCACCTTCCCGTGCGCTTGATTACACCTCAGTGGTGCGCGGTGCGCTGCAAGTGCCGCCGCCGCGACCGATCGGCGATCAGCCCCCCGCTCAAGGCGAGGAGCGCGATCACGATCAGTACGCGCTCGACGCCGAAGAGATCCCCCAGCACCCCGGCGAACAGGATCGGGATCAGGGCGACCGCGTTGGACGTGGTGAAGAACGCCGACAGGACACGGGCGCGGATCTGCTCAGTCGACCGTTCTTGCAGCATCGTCTGGCTGGGCACGATGATGAAGGCGTTTGCCACCCCCAGCCCGACCGCCAGCACCATCGCCACGATGACCGGTGCGGTCAGGAGGATGCCAGCGGGGTCGAGCGAGCGCCCCGCCAGAAACGGCGGCACGGTGGCGAAGAAAAGGAGGAGGGTGCTGCTGCCGATCAGGGCGCGATCGACGAGCATCTCGCGACTGCGCCGCCGCCCGAGACGCCCGACCGCGACCACGCCGACGATCATCCCGAAGCCCGCCGGGCCGATGATCGCGATCAACCGCTCCGACGGCAGCTTCAGGACACTGGAGACATAGTCGGGCGCGAGTGAGGAAAGCATCAGGAAGGCCGAGTTGGCGATCGTCAGATAGGCGATTGCTTTCCGCAACAGGGGATCGCGAGCCAGATACTGCACGACCTCGCGCAGATCGCTGCGGATCGTGCGTTGCTCCGCGCTGCGCTCCCCCCGTTGGGCGCGCGGTAAGCGCGGCAGCGAGAAGATTAGGGCACCGCAGAAACAATAGAGGACGACAACGATGATGTAGACCGTGCGTAGGCCGAGCAAATGGGTCAGGAGCGGCCCGAGGATCACGAAGCCGAGGAGTTGCGAACCGATGAAGGTCAGGCTGAACAGCGCATTGGCGCTGATCAACTGTTCCCGCGAGACGAGGATCGGGATCGTCGAACCTTCGGCGGGGCCGAAGAACTGGCCGATCGAAGAAAAGGTGAAGCAGAGGGCATAGATGTAGAGGAGCGCCGTGAGCAACGGCCAATCGGTGCGGAGGAAGAGATACCCCGCGATACAGCCTGCGCGCCCGAAATTGACCAGCGCCATGATCAGGCGCTTCTCCGACCGATCGACCACGACCCCGGCGAGGGCGCTGAAGAAGATTGGCGGGGTCGCGAAGGTGAGGATCAGGATAGCGACCGCAGTATTGCCGCCGCCGATCCCGCGCTCCTCGATGATCCGCCGCACCTGGATCAGCAGGGTGAAGTTGATCGTCTGCTGCGCGGTCTGGGAGAGGGCTTGCGCCATCCAGAGGCGCAAGAACGCCTGATTCGCCAACACGCTGATGATCCCGCTGCGCCCGCTGGGCGCGCGGTTCGGGCTTGCTGACATATCTTCGGCTTCCTGGCTCATTCTGCCCGCATGGTCGGGGCTGCGGCGGGGGCTGGCGTGGGCGTGCCGCGACTGACGAACTTTTTCAGTCGCTTTTCCAAGTCGCGGCGCGACAAGAGGACTTTGCGCTCGCAGCCGAGGCAGCGCAGCCCGATATCGGCCCCGAGGCGTACGATACGCCACTGGTCGCTGCCGCAGGGGTGCGCTTTGCGGAGTTGGACGATATCGTCCATGAAGAGTTCGAGCGGCATCGGAGTTCCATTCGGCGATCGTGGCGAGTCAACATGCTGCTGCTACTCTCAGTATAATACGGCGCTGACGATGGAGTTGGATGGCGAAGACCTACGATGTGGGAAGGGGAAACCGGGATGATTGTCGTCGCGAGTAGCAATGGCGATGTAGGAATCCGGCAGTCGATGGAGGTGTTGCGAGCCGGGGGAAGCGCGATCGAGGCGATCGTGGCCGGGATCAAGTTCGTGGAGAGTAACCCGGACGATCACAGCGTCGGGTACTCCGGTCTGCCGAATCTGATCGGTGAGGTGGAGCTCGATGCCTCGTTGATGGACGGTAAGACGCTGGCTGCCGGGTGTGTCGGCGCGATCCGCAACTACGAGCACCCGATCGAGGTGGCGCAGAAGGTACTGGAAGAGTTGCCGCACGTCCTGATCGTCGGCGCAGGCGCGGAGCGATTCGCGGAGGAGATGGGCTTCCCCAAGCGTGATCTGCTCACCGAGGAAGCGCGGGCGATCTGGCAGCAGGGGCTGGCGCGCGATACCGACCTCACGCCCGGTGAGGCGAAGTTTCGCGAGCGGATGTCCGAGCTTTCACGTCTTGCCGCCGACCCGGAGCGCCCGACGGGGACGGTCAACTTCATCGCGCAGGACCGCGACGGCAATATCGCCTGCGGCGTGAGCACGAGCGGCTGGTCGTGGAAATACCCCGGTCGCCTCGGCGATTCACCGATCATCGCGGCGGGTAACTATGCCGACAATCGCTACGGTGCGGCCGCCTGTACCGGCCATGGCGAGATGGCGATGCGCTCGGCGACAGCGCACAGCGTCGTCCTCTACATGAAGATGGGGATGTCGCTCGATGAAGCCCTGCGCGAGGCGATGAACGACCTGAAGTCGCTCGGTGGCCCGTGGGTCAGCCGGATGAATATCGTTGCCCTCGACCGCGACGGTAACCCGAGCGCCGCCTCGAACGAGGTCGGCAAGACGTTCATCTTCATGCGCGACGACATGGGCGACTTCGAGACGCGCGAGCGCCTGTACATCCCGGAATAGGCTGTCGGTTTTCTTGTGCCGGGCGAACGAGCGCCGATCACGGCGATTCGCTACGTTCGTCCGGCACGGGGCCGACACTTTATGGCTCCGGAACCTCGAAGACAAGCATCGGAGACTCGCGCGCCGTTTTGAGATCATCGTCGCTCACCGCGACGATCAGTGTCGTGGCGGCATCGCTGGCTGGCGCGGTCGCGCTGACCGTGATCGTCGGGTCGAGCGGGTCTTCGCGCACGACATGCTCGGCGATGATCTGCCGGGCGAGTGTGCGTAGTTGCTCAAGCGCCGTATCAGCAGCGCTGGCCTCTTCATAGGCACCGGGCAGATCGGGGCACGTTGCCCAGGCGACCGGGGCACCATCATCGTCGAGGGCAGCGCCGGTTTCCAGAATCAAGCGGTAATAGTGCATCCCTCTCATCCTCGTTGCTACATTCTGAATACTGTGATCGGGGTTCGAGCGTCTTGCCGCAGGCGGTCTGGGCTGTCTTGCTGTCCTGCTGGCAGCGAACCCTTAGGATAGGATACTACGGGCGAGCATCGCCGGGTAAGCCCGTTTGCCAACCGCGCTGCGGTTATTGTCTACCAATGACATCGTGGAAGCCGGTATACTGCATCGTTGAATAGGTGCATTGGCCGTGGTGGTGTGAGAGTAAGGAGCGCCCGAGGATGTGTACTGTTCGCCGCCCGGCTCGTCTCCTGGCCGCGCTCCTGCTGCTCTGCTGCGGCCTGACGCTGCTGCCACCGACCGTGGCCGGGGCCGTCACGCCGATCTATTTCCCGCAGACCGGGCATACTCTCGGCCCGCACTTCACCCTCGCCTGGCGCGAGCGTGGCGCGGTCGAGCGCTTCGGCTACCCCCTCTCGGAGGAGTTCGACGAGGGTGGCCGCGTGACGCAGTATTTCGAGCGCGCGACCTTGCAGTATTTCTCGGAGTATGCGCGCACCCCCTACGAGGTCCAGGGGCTGCAACTCGGGCGTGAGTTAACGGTTGGGCGCGTGACAGAAATGCCGTTCCTCCCCGTCGCCGTCGCAACGGGCGAGCGCGCGTTCTTCCCCGAGACGGGACATACCCTTGGCGGGACGTTCGGGCTTGCCTGGCGCGCTGGCGGGGGGCTGCTCGCCTTCGGTTATCCCCTCTCCGAGGAGTTTGTCGAGGTCAACCCCGCCGATGGCAAGCCGTACCGCTCACAGTATTTCGAGCGCACGCGCTTCGAACTGCACCCGGAAATGACCGGGGCGAGCGGCGAAGTGACGATAGGTTTGCTGGGGTTGCAGCGCGCCACGACACTCGGCTTGCTTGGCAGCGCCCCGTTCGCGCCCGTCGCCGCCCCACCGGCTGCGGCGCAGACGATCACCCGTTTCGCGACGACCGAGCCGATCATGGTCCTGTCGTTCGATGCGGGTTCCGATCGCGGTTACACCGCGCAGATCCTCGATACATTGGCGGCCAAGGAGGTAAATGCCTCCTTCGGGCTCACCGGGAATTGGGCGCGTGCCAACCCCGATCTCGTCTATCGGATCGGGGCCGAGGGGCATCATGTGATCAATCACACCCTCGACCATCGCTCATTCACCGGCCTCTCCGATGGCAAGGGCGGCCTGAGCCCGGACGAGCGGGTGGCCGAAGTGGAGCAAGCCGACGCGATCATCGCGCCCCTCCTCGGGCATAGTACGCGCCCCTGGTTCCGACCGCCCTATGGCGAGTACGATGCGCCTGGCCTGGCACAACTCGCCACCGCTGGCTATAGCTATAACGTGATGTGGACGATCGATACCCAGGGCTGGAACGGTGCCTCGGTGCAGGGGATCCTCGATCGGACCTTCAGTGCCGCCGCGCCGGGCGCGATCGTGCTGCTGCATGTCGGCTCCGATTCGCGCGATGGCCCGGCGCTCGCCGCAATGATCGACGGATTGCAGGCGCGGGGCTATCGGTTTGCCACCGCCGCCGAGATGGTCGCGCGATGAGCGACCTTGTCGAAGCGCAACGACGTATCTACGACCGCATCATGCAGGATCGCCCTGCTGCGGTCGCCGGCCCTGCGCCATTCTGGGCTAGACTGATCGCGTTGCCCGCGCTACTCACGACCGCCGCGTTAGAGGAATTGGCCGAGCAAGGGGTGGTACGCCGCCAACCACTCAACGGCGAGATCTTCTACATCGCCGATCCGCCACATGCGCCGCAGCGCTGAGCCGGATTCGTGATTCAACCATCAGTTGATAGCGGTCGTAACCGCACCTTCATCCTGACTGCCGACCACGACACTTTCTCTCCGCGCGAGCGATGGTATACTAACGCCGCATTATCCTTTGGCCCCGTGGTGGAATTGGCAGACACGAGGGACTTAAAATCCCTTTCCTCCGGGAGTGACGGTTCGAGTCCGTCCGGGGCTACCGCTGTTTTCGTTGCTATAGCTTGAAAAACGGGCGTGTGACGCCGGTCGGCATACGTCGGCCCCCGTCCCCGGTGCAGCCAAACCTGGCGCGGCGCTGGCCGCCGGAGGCTTTTCGAGGCGTCACAATCGCTGGCCAGGGCGGCGCGGGGGATGGCAACCCGGTGGTGGCGGGGCGTGTGCGCGACAACCGCCACCGTCTGGGCGGTGACGCGCCAGCTGGCACGCGGGCACACGCCGATCGCGGCTGCGCGATCGCGTCGCCCGCGGATACCAGCGATCTAGCACAGGCCGTGGCGGAGGGCGTAGGCGGTGGCCTCGGCCCGGCCGTGCGCGCCGATCTCCAGGTACACGTTGGCGACGTGGCGCTGCACCGTGCGCGGGCTGAGGCAGAGCGCCTGCGCGATCCGCTGGCTGCTGTGGCCCGTCGCCAGCAGGCGCAGCACCTCCGCCTCGCGGCGCGAGAGGCAGCGCGCAGGCGGACGGCGCGGCTGGCGACGATCGTGCTTGTCTTCGGGGTGGCCCTCATCCCCGCAGTGTCTGCCCCAGGCTGATCCGCTGGGCATACGATTCTCAGACCGAAAATATACGAGCCAGGACAGCCGTCCCCGAGCGTTTCTTCGAGGAATTCCACGCCAACCGGCTCTTCCTCTCCGCCACCGGGCTCACGCTTGAAGCAGGGCTGACCGACCCGAAGATCCTCGAGATTCAGGTGAAGCGGGCGATGGCCCAGGCGGCGCGCGAGGTGATCCTCCTGCTCGATAGCAGCAAGTTCGGCGTTCGTTCCATGATGCGGATGCTCGATCTCGAGGCGATCCATACGCTCGTCACCGATGACGGCGCACCGATGGCGATCATCGAGGCGCTGCGCGCGCGCGGCATCGTCGTCGTCCTGCTCCCGACTCATTGAGGTGCCGGGCGCCCGGATACCCCGACGATCGGGCGGAGCGATAGGTCGGCAAAGCGCACGCGGGCGTCGTCGGCCAGCAACGCGAGCGCACGCCCCGAGCGCCCCGCCGCGACGATCGAGAGCAGCAGATCATCGGCTAGGAAGACCTCGATCACGTCGTTCACGAAGATCACGCGCAGATCTGCCGCCACCCCAGGCCGCAACGCGGCGGAGCGACGGGCCATGGTGCTCCAGACCGCACCGCTCGTGCCGAGCGCTACCTCCGCGATCTCGATCGTCCCCATCCGCACGTCGAGGATCACCACGATACCGTAGCCGTACCGGTCGAGTCGGAGGCCGATCCCCGCGGCACGGCCCGCCTCGATCGTCACCCGCGCCGTCAGCAGCAAATCGGTCGCCTCGGCTCGCAACGGCAAGACACTCGTCCCGATCGCCACCAGCCCTTCCGCCACCCCGTCGGCGATGTGCCACTCGCCCGGTCGTTCGCGCTCGCCCGTCCAGTCGAGCGCGGCGAGGGGCGGGGCGAGGGGTGCGCCCAGGAACGGCTCGAGGATCGGCAGATAGCGCAGGCGTAACCCGCGCTCATCGGTGGCCAGCCCCTTCGGGAGCCCGAAGCTCCCGCGCGGCGGGCCACCCCCCAACGGTTCCGGGTAGGCATTGAGATAGTAGGCAAGCCGACCGAGCGGCGAGTCGACCGTCCGGCAGACCCAGGCGCTGGAGAGGGCGACCGGGCTGCCGATCAGCACGTCGCGCGGCGGTCGCGTGTACGGCCCCTCGCGGCGTTCGGCCCAGAGGACGTGGGTCCCCGCCGCCAGTTCGGGTTCGCTGGTGGCGAAGCGCGTCCCGAAACGTGGGGTGGTCGAGTGGAGCAGGAACCAGCGACCGTCGAGCGAGAACAGATCGGGCACCTCGATCATCGCAAATTCGGCGGGGACATCGAAGGGTGGCCCCGTTTCCCACCGCAGGAGATCCGCCGAGCGTAACGTGGCCACGGTGCCACGTCCGCCGACCGGCCCGCTCTTGCCGCGCGCGCACAGGAGCGCCAGGAAACCATCGCCATCGGGGAAGATGCACGGATCGCGCCAGGCGACATTGCCGACGGCGCAGGTGACCGGATCGCTCTCGTACCAGCGGGGATCGGGGACCGAGACCGGGTTGCCGGGATATTTTTCCCAGGTGAGCAGGTCGTCGGAGATTGAGACACCGACCTTATCGACATGCCCTTCCGCCGCCCCATTGAGCAGATAGAAGCGCCCGTGCGCCCCGATCGTCGTGCCGGTGCGGAGCGGCCCGTAATCCCAGGAGCCCTCCTCGCCACGCAAATAGGCCGGGGCGACCTCGCGCCAGTGGACGAAATCGGTGGTGATCGTGTGTCCCACCGCGATCGTCTGCCGTTCCCCGGCTCGCTTCTGCTGGTAGAACAGGTGGTACTCGCCCGCGTGCGGGAAGAGCCAGGCATCCCAAAGGACACGCTCGTCGGGTGGCGGTTGGAAGAGCATCGCGACTCCCGTTCGAGGTTCGGACGGGGTGCCGTTCCCCGCCCCGATGGCTTCGCGCCGTCGCGGCTCAGCGACCGCCGAGGCCGCTCAACGACACCCCTTCGATAAAGTACTTCTGCCCGAAGAAGAAGACGAGGATGATCGGCACGAGCACCACCAGACTCGCGGCCATCATCAAGTTCCACTGCGGCACGCCGCCCCCGCCGCCCTTGAACGCGGTCAGGCCGAGTTGGAGGGTGTAGAGCTTCTCGCTATGCAAGTAGATCAACGGGTTCACGTAATCGTCCCACGCGCCGTTGAACGAGAAGATCGTGATCGCCGCCAGCGCGGGGCGACAGAGCGGCATGAAAATTTGCCACCAGATCCGCAGTTCCCCGGCCCCGTCGATCCGCGCCGCCTCCGAGAGTTCCGTCGGGATGCCCCGGAAGAATTGTCGCAGCAGGAAGATATAGAACGCGTTACCGCCGAGCCAGGTAGGCACGATAAGCGGGAGGAACGTGTCGACCCAGCCGATCTTCGCGAAGAGGATGTATTTCGGGATCAGTGTGACGATGCCGGGCAGGATCATCGTCGCCAGCACGACCGCGAACCAGAAATCGCGCCCCGGCCAGCGCAAGCGCGCGAAGGAATAGGCGACGAGCGACGAGGAGAGCACCGATCCGAGCACCGACAGAATGGTGATGATCGCCGTGTTGCGGAAGTACACGTCGAAGGGCAGGGAGGTCAGCGACTCGCGGTAATTCTCCCAGCGGATCGGGCTGGGGATCCAGTTCGGGTTGAATACGTCCTGCTGCGCCTTCAGGGAGGTGACCAGCATCCACAAGAACGGGATCACGAAGAGCGAGCCGATCAGGAGCAGCGCAATCACCGTCACGATGCGCGTCATCAGCCCCCGATTACGCTGGCCCCACTGCCGCGTGGCAACCGTGGCTCGCCCGTCCGACTCCGCAGTGAGTGTCGACATGCACCCCTCCTATTCCTCGTAGTAGACCCAGCGTCGCGCGAGCCAGAGCTGGAGGCCGGTGATCGCCATCACGATCGCGAAGAGCACCCACGCCAGCGCCGAGGCGTAGCCCATCTGCAATTTCCCGAAGGCGCGATCGTACAGGTAGACCTCGTAGAACAGGAGCGACTGCACCGGATCGCCGAGTTTCGACCCGGCGGTGGTGCTGACGATATAGGCGGAGGTAAAAACTTGAAATGCCCCGATGACATTCGTCACCACGAGATAGAAGATCGTCGGCGAGAGCAGCGGGAGCGTGATGCTCCAGAAGCGTCGGAAGCCGCGCGCGCCATCGATGGCAGCGGCCTCGTAGAGCTGCACCGGGATGCCGTTCAGCCCGGCCAGGAAGATCAACATCGGGCTGCCAAGGTACCAGAGGCTCATCACGATCAGTCCGGGCTTCGCCCAGGCCGGGTCGTAGAACCAGTTAGGGCGCGGGAGGTGGAGCAGGCCGAGCGCATTGTTGAGGAGTCCGTCGGGATTGAGGATCCAGACCCAGAGGAAGACCGCCGCCACCCCGGTGAGGACCGTGGGCAGGTAGAAAACGGTGCGAAAAAAGCGCTTCCATGGCAACTGCTCCACATTGAGCAACATCGCCAGACCGAGCGAGATCACGATGACCAGGGGTGTCTTAAGCGCCACGTAGAAGAGCGTGTTCTTCAGCGCGAGCCGGAAATCGTCGTCATAGAGGAAGATCTCACGGAAGTTATCCAGCCCGATCCAGCGCGGCGCGCTGACGATGTTGTACTTGGTGAAGCTGACGTAGAGCGAGAAGAGCATCGGCCCGACCGTCAGCGCCAGGAAGCCGATGATGAAGGGGGCCGCGAAGAGATACCCGTAGAATGCCTCTCGCCGCTTCGGCGTGAGCCACGGGCGCCGCTCGATCGATCCGCCGCGCACTGTCACCGCCATGCTCGCCCTCCCGGATTACAGGGCCGTGCTGGGCGGGGCCAACTTCGATCGGCCCCGCCCGCAGCGTTACCGCTTGTTCTTGGCGATCTCCTGCTCGGCCTTCTTCTGGGCATCATCGAGCGCCTGTTGGGGGGACTTGTTTTTTCCCGTCACATCGTCGAAGGCGGGACTAACCACATCACTCATCATCGTCGGGTAGTTGGGGTTGAAGACACCGGGGCGACCGTAATCCATCGCGCTGACGAAAAACTTCCAGTTCGGGTCGGCGTTGAGCGACGGATCGGTCTTCGCCATCTTTTCGACCGTCGGCATCGCATAGGTATCGCGCGCCCACCCCGCTTGTCCG
>JAABUS010006873.1_pt1 | contig 13472 bp, 11 predicted proteins | sample 5560161 | NCBI WGS metagenome assembly JAABUS01 (sample SAMN10711885, study PRJNA513376) | rock metagenome | isolation source: Antarctica rocks | place: Antarctica: Victoria Land, Trio Nunatak nord | collected 2016-01-04 | reverse complement strand
TACAGAGAAAGTTCCAAAACCTACCAGGGTAACTTTGCCACCACCTTTTAAGGTTTTAGTAACTGCATCAACAAAAGAATCCAAAGAAGCGTTTGCCTGTGTTTTTGTAACACCTGCATCATCGGAAATCTTTGCAATTAATTCAGCTTTGTTCATAGTGAAGTATTTTAAATTTAATCAGAACAAATATAGATGCTTTTTGCATCCAACAAATCTTTTTTGAAAATACCGTATAAAAGGTAAAATCGCTATAATGCACGTGGAGCGTGGATTATAGGCAATTATGTATGATTGGATTTTTGTCTTATTTGACCGCAGCCTTCCCAAAATGCAGACTGGGACTGTATTTGAACTCATATTTAATATAATCCTTGCCAGTAAAGGGTTTGAGAGCGTTTGCCAAAAATCAGCAAACCTTTGTTCTGGTTCTTATTATCCACATTTAGCGCACAACTTCCATAATTGTACTGAATGAAATGAATTTATTACCCCATTTATTACTTTCTTTTTGGTATTGATTGTCCAAGTGATTTTCAAGAAACATGTTATACTGATCAATTGAATGTGCAGTGTATTGAACAGCATAAGTAGGACCGTCAGTTTCATCAACCTGCAACAATCTAACCATTCGATAATCAATGAAAAAACCAGTCGCCATCATATCCGGAATATTATCTTCTTTCATCCATTGAAGCCATTCTTTATGTATATACCAATCAACTTTTGTAGTCACATTATAAAGAATCATTGTTAATTGTTAATTGTTAACGGACAGTGGTTAATTATTAGTCATCAATTAAAGATTAACTGGTAATGTAATTATCAATGGTTAATTTTTAACCACTATCCGTTAACAATTAACAATTAACAATTAACCATTAAGAGTTGTTATTTTTCTTAGCTACTTCTTTGGTCATGCGAAATGTAAGTATTAGTAATAGTGCCAGTACTGCAACAATAATAATCCATAATGTTAGCATACTTTTATTGCCAGCTTGTTTAGATATATTTTTTATAGCATCTATTTTATTAATTGGTCCGCTCCTTACTTCTGAAACAGTATTGTTCAGGCTATCCTTAAAAAATTCAAGATCGTATTTTGGTGCACTAACAGTTGAATCACCAAATACTAATTCATACTTAATTGCAGGCTCAAGGTATGCAAGTAAATACTTGTTAAGCTGGTAGGCTTTTACTGATTGTAATGTAATAGGTGGATTATCCTGATTATCTATTATCAGTAAAATTTTTTTTGCTTTGATATTAATATTATAGCTGGCATCTACACCCGAACTTAGTATATAATCATTCAAAGAATAGTTGAAAGCTTCATCCATGTGAATAGTTATATGACGTCTGAAAAACTTTGGCCCCTGCACATGTAGTTGCAATTTATTAACCAGGTAGCTTTCATTAAAAGTCAAACTAATATAGGATAACTTATCAGAACTGTCTTTTTGGATGATTGTTGGATCGGGGATACTTACAAATCCGCCATTACGAAGCACATCCTCGTACACTCCAACCCTTACAACATTAACAGGTAACAAATCTTTGCCATTAATTATTAACTCAAAAAAATTGTAAGAGCTGGTAGGAAAGTTAAGTGACTGAACAAAACGATCCTGTTCTCTTATAAATACATTGCTTAGTGAAATGTGTTCTTTAATAACAAACCATTGCTTTTGATCGTCACTGCCACTTAAGGTAACTGTTCTTTCAGCATCTGTATTTTTTATAACCAGCAACAATTCATTAACGGTTTTGTTTGTCTTATTTTGTATAACAATATGGGTTTGTTTGTCTGCTTCTCTTTTAATACCAAGAATAGGAAACTCTATAAAATTTTTTTCCTGGAACTCCGGTTTATCCGATTTAAGTACATAAGGAACCTGGTTTCCTTTATCATTTAGTATCCTGATATCATTTAATTCATTTTTAGATTTCGCAACGATAGCAGGTGGCAACACTACCTTATAAAAGCCTGCAGATTTGATATCGCTCAATATAGATTTATATTGAAAAGACGATTGAGCCTGGCAGTTAACCATCTGAAATATACTACTACAAAACAGGAAGGATTTATACAACAGGTTTTTTCTCATCTTCAATAATTATTTTTTTAAGCCGCTGGTACATGAATGAGATTACCAATAACAAAATTCCCAAACTAAAAAATGCAGCAATCTTTCCTGCTATTGGAATATTACGTATATCAAAAATGAAAAGCTTTAGTAATGTAATGGAAAATAATGTTAAAGATATTATACGTAAAGGTCTGTATTTATACCGCATGCCAAGCCACATGAAACCAAGAGAGCATAGTCCCCATAGAATAGGTAAGCCGGTTTTAATATATACTCTTTGTATTTCTGCAAGCGAATTATTGTTATTATAAAATATGTTATTCATCAGCAGGTGTATTTCAGCACTTAAAAATATTACCACCACAATGCAGGTACTCCATGTAAGGAGGTTATTGTTTTTTTGAATAGCCGGTTGATTTAAACGAAGAATTGTTACCACTTTATACAAGATAAATATTATAAGTAATGTTGTCAGCCAATGAGCTATAAAATGCATTGTTAAATGATGTTGTTCCAGCATGTTTCTTTGTATAGCAAAAGTTTTCTGTATGCTGAATAAGTAAAAAAGAATACATAATGCCAGTAAGCCTGTTTTAATGTAGAAATTCAGTGGCAGTGAAGGTAATTTCTCTGTAATCAATACAAACAAGTAAATAAAAAAGAAGGTGTAAAGAAGTAAATAAATAAGATTAAGATCAAGTACGGGATAATAATAATTGAACTGGTAGTTAACCTCGAAAGCGCCTGCTGCAAAGAGAAGCGCGATTGCTGTAATACGAAATAAATTATAAGGAAGACGAATATCACCTGCACTTGATGCCCCGGAAGCATTTTTTCTTCTTAATAAAAATAAAAGATAGGTTGCAACAGAAGAGAAAACTGTAGTTATAAATCCTTTATTAATAACAACAGGTAACATAGTTGACCTGATACCATATACGTTCATCCAATCCATCATTAAACTTACCAGCATTGCCGCCCAAACCAATAGCGAGCCATACTGAATGATACGTATCTTAGATTTCTGAAATAACCAATAAAGTAACACTGATTCAGAAGCCCAGAACACAGTAATGTTATTGCCATTTAGTTGAATAGGTGCGATAAGAGAAATAAAGCTTAATGTGATACCGATTAAGAGATACAATATATTGTTATCTATTTTACGGTTTCTCAACAAGATAAAAGAAGAAGCAAGATTAAAAACGCCGATACCTGCTGTAAAAAGTCCGCGGTATGGTTCAGCTTTCATCATAGTTAGTAAATACAATCCTGCTGAAAAATACAGGCAGGTATTCGCCAGGAGGATGCTGAAGTCTGAGGCTATAAATTTATTGTTCTCACGAATATTATGCGCTATATTAATAATAAAAAACAGCAGGTAAAATGCCGTTGCAAAGAGCAGGCCATTAGCATATGTTGATACAGGTGTATTATATTTTAATGTAAATAACCAGGAGCCAAAAAGAATAACTGTAAAAATAAATGCCAGCAGGTTTAACAAACGCCATGCTTTGCTGTAAGCTATAACAAGCAGTCCGGCATTTAAAATAATCAGGTATGAGAAAAGGATTTTGTAATTGCCACTACCCGTGCTTACCATAAATGGCGTTGCAAATCCACCGATCAGTGCAAGGATAGCGACCTCCTGCCTGTTGTAGAGATGTGAAAGGATTACTGCAAAACATGTTATTACCACCATTATCACAAACGCTACTGTCTGGCTGAACAGGTGAAACTGGTGAAAGCCAAGTGCTATGGTAAAATAAAAAACTGCTATTCCGCCTCCTGCCAAAACAGAACTGAAAGCTTTATAGCTGTTTCTTAAAGCATGTGCGACTGCTACCAGTATAGCACCGCATAATACGCCAATGCCTACTCTTCCAACAGGCCCGATCCAATCGTTATCTATTGCAAATTTTACAAAGTATCCTATAGCGAGAACAAGAATTACGATACCAATTTTACTCACCAGGTTTTCGCCTATGAATTTTTCCATATCAGGATTACGCTCCATGAAAGTGGGCTTATGAGCATGGGTAGGTTGTTTTGACGGATTGTTTAAAGGCTGCTCTATTAAAGCAGGTTGAGGCTGAGTTACCTCAGGAACAGGATCCTGTAATGGTATGTTGTTAACTTCGGTTTTTTCTGCATCCTGTAATAAAGAATGTAACTCTTCAGATAAAGATTTTTCCTCTTTCACATCAGGCTCAGGCTTTATAAACTTTTGTATGTAAGGATTTAATACCGGCTCTTCAGGAGGTGTAATAATGTCGGACTGTTTAATTTCGGTACTGGTTTTTTCGTATACAGGTTTCAAAAGTTGTTCTTTCAACCTTCTAACCTCTGATTCTAATAAATCAAAGCGGCTAAGAAGATTGTTTTTCATTGAAATGATAAAGATTATAATAACGATAAAAAGCAATACTGATAGTACTTCCATGTCAGGTGGGTTTGGTAGGGATTTTAAAGATATAAAACGCAAGCCATATCATCCTTTTTTTTAGGTATGACCTATAAGGTCTTCAAGACCTTATAGGTTTAAACGCATGTTCTTAGAATAATATGAGGAGCGTAATAGAACATATGCAACCTAATGAGTTGGAAACCTTTTAACCAGCTGGTAAGAAGCTGTGATTAAACCTATAAGGTCTTCAAGACCTTATAGGTTAACCTCAAACTACTAACTCAACATACACCGGACAATGATCACTATGTTTTATATCTGGTAATATGGCAGCATCTTTAACGGTTGATTTTAAATTTTCAGTTATGTTTATATAATCAATTCTCCAACCTTTGTTATTAAGCCGCACGCCGGGAAAACGCTGGCTCCACCAGGAGTATTGGTGGGGTTGCTGGTTTATTTGCCTGAATGCATCCACAAAACCATCTTGAAGAAACCGGTCTAGCCAGGCTTTTTCTTCCGGTAAAAAACCCGAAGAGTTTTTATTTCCTTTAGGATCATGAATATCTATATCCTTATGTGCAATATTATAATCCCCACATACAATCAGTTTTGTTCTTTGCTGACGGAGTATTTTTAAATAATCTAACAATTCATTTAGCCACACATATTTATAGGATTGTCTTATGTCACCGCTGGTGCCGGAGGGAAAGTATGCGTTGATAAGGGTGATGTCACCAAAGTCCATTCTTATTACACGGCCTTCTGCATCACTTTGCATGTAACCATTGCCTAATTGAACAAAGTCGGGCTTTATTTTCGTTAATATTGCCACGCCGCTATAGCCCTTCTTTTGTGCTGAATACCAGTAATCATCATAACCCATTTCAGCAAATTGTTTGTGGTCAACATTTTCCTTTTCAGCTTTGGTTTCCTGTATGCAAACAATATCGGCAGGTGCAGTTTTTAACCATTCATTAAATCCCTTTTTTATAGCTGCACGAATACCGTTAACATTGTAAGAGATGATGCGCATATTATATTTTTAAGATTTATTTATTAGCTATCATCCTTCAGCTGTCAGCAGATTATGTCCTAAAGGGAGCTAATAAACATATGGTTTATATAAAATAAGTGTATGAAAATATATAACATTTTGTATTAACCATTAAATATAGGAAGCTAAATTTCTGACAGCTGACAGCTGATGCCTGATTGCAGATTAGCATGTATATTTATATTTTATCTGTTTAATATGCCGTTACCTAAACAAATCATTCCAGCTAAAGAACAAGTTTACCTGGATGGTCCTAAAAGCCGTAGTTATGAGTTGGGTTTTGCTCTCAAAGTTTTCCGCCAGTTTATCAATGGATTCAGAACCCTTCATTTTGTCGGTCCATGTATTACTGTTTTTGGATCAGCCCGTTTTAAGGAAGATCATTCTTATTATATTGCAGCAAAAGAATTTGGAAAACGCATTGCTGCAATAGGCTTTACCACTATGACTGGCGGAGGCCCTGGTATTATGGAGGCAGCTAACAGGGGAGCTTATGAGAATAATGGTTATTCAGTAGGTTGCAATATAAAACTGCCTTTTGAACAAAAGGCAAATCCCTACGTAAACCTGTCGGTTACATTCGATTATTTTTTTCTTAGAAAAGCAATGCTGGCAAAGTATTCTTACGCCTTTGTAATTATGCCCGGAGGTTTTGGAACGATGGATGAATTTTTTGAAACAATAACGCTTATTCAAACCAAAACAATCACGCAGTTTCCAATTGTTATATATGGCAAGGATTACTTTCAACCTATGATGGAATTCATTCAATCTATGTCGGAAAAGGGAACTATTTCAAAAGAAGATATGAACCTTGTTTTATTAACTGATGATATTGATGAGGCTATGAATCATATTGGAATCTATATAAATAAGAATTATACTGTTAAACCCCGGAAACGATTATGGTGGTTGCTGGAGAAAAGATAGGTATGAGGTATGAGGTATCAGGTATGAGGAATAAAGAAGATTACTATTCATTCTTTTTCCTAATATTTTACATCACGATTTATGAATAATCAAAACAAAATAATAATGAATCAAAGAATCAACACGATTATTTTTGATTTGGGTGCAGTGCTTATTGACTGGAACCCAAAATATGTATTCAATAAAATTTTCGATACTGAAGAAAAAATGAACTGGTTCTTTCAAAACATCTGTACAACTGAATGGAATGAAAAGCAGGATGCGGGCAGGTCATTAAAGGAAGCTACTGAAGAGCTGGTAGAAATTTATCCTGAACATAAAAATGAGGTTAGTGCTTACTATGATAGGTGGGAAGAAATGCTGGGTGGCCCTATCAACGATACAGTAAAAATCTTACGCCAGTTAAAAAAGTCTGGTCAATTTAAATTATATGCTTTAACAAACTGGAGCGCTGAAACTTTCCCGGTAGCTTTGCAACGTTATGATTTTTTGCAATGGTTTGATGGAATTGTTATGAGTGGAGAAGAAAAAACACGCAAGCCTTTTGCTGATATATACCATACACTTCTAAGCCGTTTTAAAGTGAACCCTGAAGAGGCTATTTTTATTGATGATAGCCTACGTAACATCAACGGTGCAGAAGTAGTAGGCATCAGGGGTATACATTTTCAATCTCCTGAACAGCTGAGTAAAGCGTTAGAGGGGGAAGGAATAATTATTAATGATTAACGGGTAATTGTAAACTTTTTATTTAATAATCCTTAATTGTTTGCGGTTATCCGTTAATAATTAATCATTAACCATTAATCATTATTCTTGTGGAACTGGAAGAAGAAGAAATAAGTGAAGCGGAGCATAACAGGTGGTTAAGAATTGTAATAGCTTTTTACAGTATCGATCTTGTTATTTGCCTGATGGCTAATTTTGTTAATTATTTCCAGGGATTGAACTGGCTGTTTCTTACAGAAGGAATTCTGGCTATAATTACTTTGATCTTTGTATTTATTCTCAGGAAGGATCTGAAGCCTTTATTCAGGTGGGAAAGCTTTACTGTACCTAAAGCAATCGTGTATGCAGGCGCATCTATCTTATTTGCTATTGCAGTTAACATCATTATTAAATGGGTGAATAAAAATGTATTTAATGAGAATGTTTATTATTACCGATCCTTCAAACATCTTCCGTATCCTAAGCTTGGAATGATAGCACTAGTGGCTTTGTTACCAGCTGTGTTTGAAGAATTAGCATACAGGGGAGTAATTCTTCAAAGTCTTTTTAATATCCAGTACGAGCGCCGTGCAATATTTTTTGCCGCATTTTTATTTGCAATAATTCACATGAGTTTTATTTCGTTCTTTTGGTTACTGCCGTTTGCTATCTGGCTGGGTAATATAAGATGGAAGGAGAAAACAATATGGTATGGTGTGTTGATTCATTTTTGTTTTAATGCGACTGCTTGTTTGTTTGAATTTTATGAGCTAAGGCTTTTCTAGCTGTCAGCTATCAGCTATCAGCCGACGAACATTAAACTTGTGATAGTTTGAATAGGACGCTATATTCATTGACTAAACCCAATAGTTTTTCCTCCTGATAGCTGACGGCTGACGGCTGATAGCTTCCTTAAGAATCATACTCTAATATCGGCCTCAGCCATCTTTCAATTTCTTCCAATGGCATTGCCTTTCTTGCTGCATAATCTTGAACCTGGTCTTTTTCAATTTTTCCTACCCCGAAATATTTACTTTCAGGATTTGCAAAATACCAGCCGCAAACTGAAGAGGCAGGATACATGGCCAGCGATTCGGTGAGTGTAATACCGGTATTTTTTTCCGCATCCAAAAGATTGAACAGCGTATATTTCTCGGTATGATCAGGGCAGGCCGGGTAACCCGGGGCGGGTCTTATACCCAGATATTTTTCCTTGATCAAGTCTTCGGCGTTTAGGTGTTCATCTGTGGCATAACCCCAGAATTCCTTACGCGTTCTTTCATGCATTACTTCAGCAAGACCTTCAGCTAAGCGGTCAGCAAGGGCCTGAAGAATGATCTTGTTATAATCATCGTAATTTTCTTCAAATCTCTTTATATGCGGTTCAATTCCATGAATACTTACAGCAAAAGCACCGAGATAATCTTTTTTACCTGATTCCCACGGAGCGATAAAATCTGCAAGTGAAAGATTAGGCTGATCGGCTGCTTTCTTAATTTGCTGTCGTAAAAACTGGAGATGTAATTCTTCTACAGAACTGTTGTTATTGTTTAACAGTGTTACCGTATCCTTTCCGTTTGAGTTTGCTTCCCAAAACCCTACTGCTGCTCTCGCGTTTAACCATTTTTCTTTAATGATCTGATCAAGCAGTTCCGTAGCATCATTATACAAACGGGTGGCTTCAGCGCCTACTTTTTCGTCTGTTAGTATCTGTGGAAATTTGCCATGAAGCTCCCAGGCTATAAAGAATGGCTGCCAGTCAATATAACCGGCAATTTCTTCCAGATCATAATGATCAAATGCTTTAATACCTTTAAAAACAGGAACAACCGGTGAAAATTGATCCCAGTTTATTTTAGCATGATTCTTTTGTGCTTCTGCAAAAGGAAGGTAATTTTTTACCGTCTTTTTATTGGTAAAATCATCTTTAAGTTTAATATACTCAGTATGAACACCTGCCAGGAAATCAGTTTTTTGATCCTTACTTAGCAAACTACCGGCAACGGTCACACTACGGGAAGCGTCCAGTACATGTAATACACCATTGTCATACTCCGGTGCTATTCTAACGGCTGTGTGCATACGCGAAGTAGTAGCTCCGCCGATAAGCAATGGTATTTCAAAATGCTGGCGTTTCATTTCGCGTGCAATATGTACCATCTCATCAAGGGATGGTGTTATAAGTCCACTTAGGCCAATGATATCAACTTTTTTTTCTTTGGCTGTCTGAAGTATTTTATCAGCAGGAACCATAACGCCCAGGTCAATGATATCATATCCATTACATCCTAAAACAACTCCGACAATATTTTTGCCAATATCATGTACATCGCCTTTTACAGTTGCCAATAATATTTTTGCAGCACCTGCACCTTCTTCGTTTACAGTTCCTGCATCGATGTGAGCCTGCCGGCGTACTTCTTTTTCAGCCTCTATGTATGGCGTAAGAATAGCTACCGACTTTTTCATCACCCTGGCACTCTTAACCACCTGGGGCAAAAACATTTTACCGGCACCGAAGAGATCACCTACTATATTCATTCCATCCATCAGCGGACCTTCGATAACATCCAGTGGTTTTGAATATTTTTGTCTTGCTTCCTCTGTGTCAGCATCAATATAATCTGTAATTCCATTTACCAATGCATGACTCAAGCGCTTTTCCACCGGGTCGCTTCTCCATGCTTCATTTTTAATTTCGATCTTATCCTTTGCTTTTACCGTTTCAGCAAAGACCAGTAATTTATCTGTGCTGTCATCATTAAGATTGAGTATTACATCTTCACACAGCTTTTTAAGGGTAGGTTCAATTTCATCATAAACAATTAGCTGCCCTGCGTTAACAATGCCCATATCCATTCCGGCTTTAATGGCATAGTATAAAAAAACGGAATGCATGGCATCTCTAACGGTATCGTTACCACGAAACGAAAATGACATATTACTAACACCACCGCTTATTTTTGCCAGTGGCATTTTTTGTTTAATAATCCTGGTAGCTTCAATAAAATCAACTGCGTAGTTGTTATGCTCTTCTATGCCTGTAGCTATGGCAAAAATGTTAGGATCGAAAATAATATCCTGTGGCGCGTAGCCAACCTGTTCAGTTAATATCTTATATGCTCTTTCTGAGATAGATACTTTTTTATCGAGTGTATCGGCCTGGCCTTTCTCATCAAAAGCCATTACTACTACTGATGCACCAAAGCTTTTACAGATAAAGGCCTGCTCTATAAACTTTTCCTCACCTTCTTTCATGGAGATGGAGTTAACGATGCATTTACCCTGAACGCATTTCAGCCCGGCTTCTATAATGCTGAATTTTGAAGAGTCGATCATGATGGGTATCCTGGCGATATCAGGCTCTGCCTGCAGCAGGTTAAGAAATGTTTGCATGGCTTGCTGGCCATCCAGCAGGGCATCGTCCATATTTACATCCAGCACCTGTGCACCGTTTTCAACCTGCTGACGGGCTACCGATAATGCTTCTTCGTAAAGGCCATTTCTTATCAGGCGCGCGAATTTTTTAGAACCAGTAACGTTGGTTCGTTCCCCTACATTCAAAAAATTTGTCTCTGGACGAACTACTAATGGTTCGAGACCCGCCAGGCGTAAGTAAGGTTTAATTTGGGTAACTGTCATAACTGTATTTTGAACCACGGTGGCACAGAGGCACGGAGGGACACCGTAATTAAAAAATTCTTCTTTTTATTCCGTCTTTCATTAATGGAACATGAAAATTGATAATATAACCAAGACGTTTTCCTGTTAATTTAAGATAACTTAATAGTTGTGCTTCCCAGACAGGATGATAATTTTCCTGGGCTTTCAGTTCTATAATTATAAGATTATCCACCAGTATATCCAATCTTAAACTATCATCAAGAATTAAATTATCGTATTTCAAACTAACCAGTTGTTGATTCGTATAAAAAATATTTCTTTTTGCCAGATCATAACAAAAGCACCTTTGGTAAATACTTTCTAACAATCCAGGACCAAGAGTTTTATGAATAGTAAAAGCGATATTGACAATTTCCTGTGCTAACCACTTTTCCCTTTCTGAAAGTGGTAAATATTCTTTCTCTGTGTCTCTCTGTGTCATTGTGTCTCCGTGGTTTATAATGCTGGTTCCAATATAGGCAACTCTCTTGGTTTAAACTTTTTTACCTGGTCGGCGATATGTTTAATGTGATCGGGAGTAGTGCCGCAGCAGCCGCCTACAATATTTACAAAGCCTTTTTCCGCCCATTCTTCTATGATATGTGCTGTTTCATGCGGTTGCTCATCATATTCACCAAATGCATTTGGCAATCCTGCATTCGGGTAAGCGGAAGTATAACAGGATGCGATTTGGCTTAGCTCTTCAATATGAGAACGCATTTCAGTAGCGCCGAGAGCACAATTTAAACCAACACTTATCGGGTTAGCATGGGAGATGGAAATATAAAATGCTTCCAGGGTTTGTCCGCTTAAAGTTCTGCCACTGGCATCTGTGATGGTACCGCTGATCATTATTGGCAATTCTTTTTGCCGGATGTTTCGGAAGTATTTTTTAATGGCGTAGATAGCACCTTTTGCATTAAGCGTATCAAAGATGGTCTCTATCAGCAACAGGTCAACGCCACCCTCAACCAGTCCTTTTATTTGTTCGTAATAAGCATTGGCAACTTCATCAAATGATACGGCCCTGAAACCAGGATTGTTTACATCGGGTGACAAGCTTAATGTTTTATTTAATGGCCCGATAGCGCCTGCTACAAATCTTGGCTTAGCCGGATCTTTAGCAGTGTATTCATCAGCCGCTTTTCTGGCAACCATGGCACTGGCCAGGTTAAGTTCATAAGCCAGCGACTCCATTCCATAATCCGCCATTGCAATGGCAGTACTGCTGAATGTATTTGTTTCAATGATATCAGCGCCGGCTTCCAGGTATTCCTTATGAATGCCTTCTACTACTGCCGGTTGGGTAATACTTAAAAGGTCATTGTTACCCTTAACGTCGGAAGGCCAGTCCTTAAATCTTTCACCCCGGTAATCGGCTTCCCCTAATTTATGCTGCTGGATCATAGTACCCATCGCGCCATCTATGATAAGAATCCTTTCCTTTAAACATTCCTGAATTGTTTTCATAATAAGTTCCTCCATTCCTCCATCAAGAGGGGTTATGTGATTAGAATAATGATAATATCGTTTCACTCATTGATGCTACAATGAAACATGCTTTACCATAATTACATATAAAAGTACTTACTGAACTATTAACGGGGGAGTATAACACTGCGAAGTGCACTGTAACTGGTCTATTCCAACGTTTATTAGTTCAGTTGATGTTTAGGAAGGTTGTTGATAAACCCCGCCAGCATCTTTTCATCAGGCCGAACAATAAACAAATCCGCCTGAAATTTCGTGCAAATATAATGTTTCTGAATCAAAAACAAAAGCTCCCGGAAGGTAGGAGGTATAAGCGATGAGGTTAGAAAACTAAGATTCTGTTGGAACATACTTATATTTGTTCCATGCAATTGCCTTCTGTTTTACTTGAAAATGCTGTGAACGAATTTGCAAAATTACCGGGTATCGGAAAAAAAACGGCGTTAAGAATGGTACTGCACCTGCTGAAACAGGAGGTTAATGTAGTACAACAGTTTGGAGATGCTATCTTCAGAATGCGTAAGGAGATAAGGTTTTGCCAGCGATGCCATAACCTTGCCGATGCTGATATTTGTGCTATCTGCGCCAATTCTATGAGAAAGCAGGAAATTATTTGTGTGGTAGAAAGTATACGTGATGTGATTGCTATTGAAAGCACCCAGCAATATAACGGCGTATATCATGTGCTTGGTGGCGTAATTTCGCCGCTTGACGGTATCGGACCTGATCAATTAAACATTGAACCACTTTTGCAACGTGTGCAGAAAGAGCATACCCTGGAACTTATTTTTGCGCTTAACCCTAACATTCAGGGAGATACTACTATCTATTATATCCAGAAAAAACTACCACCCAATACAATAAAAATTACCACTATCTCAAGAGGTATTGCTTTCGGCGGAGAGCTGGAATATACTGATGAAATGACGTTGGCACGTTCGCTGGCAAACCGGTTACCCGTGGAGAGTTATGTGGGGAGATAATGGTTAATCAATGTCGTTTACTTCAATGATGAGTTTTCGCTGCATACTGTTTGAAAAATATTTCTGATAATATTATATGGTAATTTATTACTACATAGTTTTTTGTTTTTTATCAGTTTACATTGATCAAGTACACTTCAATAAAC
>JAABUS010006871.1_pt1 | contig 13478 bp, 16 predicted proteins | sample 5560161 | NCBI WGS metagenome assembly JAABUS01 (sample SAMN10711885, study PRJNA513376) | rock metagenome | isolation source: Antarctica rocks | place: Antarctica: Victoria Land, Trio Nunatak nord | collected 2016-01-04 | reverse complement strand
AGATCTGCAAGCGCTGCCTCAATTGAAGCCATATTGAATTTGTAATTGATTTTTGAAGAAAGATGAAAGTAGTAAAGTGGGGTGTGCACGGGACCGGAACGTGCATCGGGCCGGGAATACTCCTATATCCTCCCAATCTTCAACGTTTTTCGTTACGTTCTCTGCGAATCCTTTTGCGTCTTTTCTCTTCTGCCGTGTGTGTGTGGGGGGGGGGGCTGGTTCTTGAGTGATGCAGGTGGGAGTGGGAAGAAGGCTGGGGATGGGGGGGGGGGATCTGAATGGGGTTGGTGGAGGTAGGGTTGGGGGGGGGGGATTATGATGGGCGTGGGTGGGGTAATGCAGCAGGTAAGGAAGGCTATTGGGGGCATGAGCGTTTTGTCTTCCTTCGAATTCAACATCTTTTGTAAATTCGACATCTATTATGGTTTTTTGGGGATTCTTTACTTGGGTGTAGGGATAACGGATTTCACTCTTTGGGAGGTTTTTTCAATTTCTGGTTTTATAGGTGGTTGGGGCTTTTAAAGCAGGTATACTTTGTGGAAGAAGGTCCTTCTCTTCTTCTTCAACGCTGATCGGAGATCCCGTCCGCGTGATCGCTCGCTTTCATCCCATTTTACAACCAAACCAAACCAAACCCAACCAAACCCAACCCAACCCAACCCAACCACCACTCCCTACGCCCCCTCCATCGCCTTCACCCTCTCAAACACCTTCACAAAAGCCTCCGCATCCTGCGCCCCCCCAATCTCATACTTCCCCTGCAGCGTAAAATTCGGCACCCCACTCACCCCCCTCATCTGCGCCTCCGCAACCTCACGATCCACCTCTTCGCCACCCTTCTCGCTCCCCAGCCACGCCTTCACCTCCGCGTCATCCAGCCCGGCCTTCACTCCCGCATCCTGCAAAACGTCGTGGCTGGTAATATCCCTCTCCTGCTCGAAATAGGCCCGGAAAAGCTCCTCGACGACGCGCGTCTGCACTTGGGGCGATTTGCTCTTGCCGAGCTGGATCAGCCGGTGCGAGTCGCGCGTGTTGCCCGTCTTGCCGCCGAATTTGAAGTCGATGCCGACGGCTTTGCCCACGGCCGCGAGACGCTCGAAGATGGCTGCGGTTCTTTCCGGGCCGAATTTTTGGGCGTAGTAGGCGCGCTTGTCGATGCCGGTTTTCGGGGCGTGCGGGTTGAGGTAGAAGGGGAGCCAGGTGGTGGAGAAGGTGTCGGGGGTGTTGGGGTGGAGGCGTTTGTAGGTGGATATGCCGGCTTCGAGTTTGTTCTTGCCGACGTAGCACTGGGGGTTTGGGGGTTAGCTAGGGGGATCCTTGGGGGTTTGGGAGGTGAGGGAAGGGGTTTACCCATGGGCAGACAGTGTCTGAGACGATGGAGATGTTGAAGTTGGTCATTCTGCGCAGGGTTGGGTGGAACGCCAGGGTGGCTTTTCAGATACTTGATCAGAAGGGATGAGTTGAGATATGATGTGAGAAGATGTCAATAGATATCAGAAGTAGATTTCTCTTATATTCGAAACATGATTTATAATGGTCAATCAACTACCGCGGCATCGGCCCTTGTTTTGCCCCTTCGGTCCGAAATGGGATTCGTCCATTTCTTGCTACTATGAGGCACTCCGACACGCTATGCGAATCGCCGAGAGGAAGAAGACAGGTTGGGATTTCGTTTTGTAGCGACGCCAGGCTCCGATTAGGTGCCGTATGCGAAGTCTGCCAAGATGACAAAGTTCCGGCCCTGATATAGAAACCCATTTCCTTTCGCCTGGCAAGTAAGGCATGGGCCAGACATTTCTAAAACCCGAAAGTACTCTCTGTATAATTTCAATAGCAAAGGCTACTCCTCCCGAGGCCGTTCAGCGGACTCTCTGGAAATTCGCGACTGTGCCTGAATAATTGGCTTACAAGGAAACGCTTGACAATACGTTCTACAGTGATATCATTGTAGAGATATCCAGGGATACAATGATCAGAGTGGGACTCATCAGGCTGCCACTAGTATGATTCTAACACTACATTGTTCGGATTACATGAGGTTGTACAGTCTGCCCCTTTTACTCTACTAATCCATGAGCGATACGGTAACGAACGTATTCTCATCAAGAGGCTAAAATTATAGATTCCTTCTTGCACACCAAGCAGTAGTACTGTTTCCTTATATAGGTCCCGCATATAGGTGAATACAATGGCCGTTGGTCTAAATTCTCATACGTTTTGCATTTAGAGCAACCAATAGCAATATCTGTCGCTTCCCTTATGAAGGATCCGCAGGTCGAGTCAGGTGGAATGTCAGTGGGTTTTTGGATTCTTGGATATTCTATATCATGGGTTTTGAATGAGCGATTGAATGAACCTGTTTCAAGGTTGGTACAATCTTTGGGAGTACACATAGAGTTGATTCTTTCAAGTCATCGTTTGACGCATAGATCGCTCCTGATAACCCACTTCTCCCCTGCCATGACCTCGCGGCCCTCATGAAGTAGACAATCCTGACCATGCTTGTGTAGAAGAGCCATGCCGACCTCGAGACCAACCACCACTGGTTCCGTTCCATCGCTAGACTTCCCAGAAAATTCCCTAGCTGGGCCGAGCTCGGGGTAAAAAACAGTCTCGCCGCCGACACATCCATTTGCTGGTCCGGTGAGATATATGAGAAGTGTCCAAGTTGTTTTGGCTGGTATGGAAGGAGTCGTAGGAAGGGAGATAGCGTTGGATTCGTCATCTGGATATCGTCAGCCTCGTGCTTTTTCGACACTTTGATCTACACGCTGCAGTAATCGATCATCAAATAACATCTCAAAATTAGGCCATCCACCCGAAACCGTTGCAACGCTGTCAGGGACAGCCCAAACAAGGAGAAGTATCCTAGCAGCTTGCCATCTCGAGAAAGCGTGCGTAGTGGCGCCACTGGACGCCCGCGAGGGCTTGTTTGGACGCTTACCTGGCTTAAACCAGTGGTCAAGAAAATAGTAAAGCGCAAGAGCGAACGTTGGAGACCCTTCTGCGTTCCAGAAGAGATCTATAAGAAATCCGTAGAGTATCCAACAGCAGATATGTAATGCTAACAACGTGTATGCCATCACACAGGCAATGGTCGCGATGAGTTGATCTACTGAAGAGAACAGAGCTCTGAAGTTGGAGAGCATGGCGACCATTGTGCAAGGTATGAAATCTTGCGGAAATGAGTTTGCAATGACGGTAGAGATTACGGGGAAAATGTTTGCTTTGATGACAGAAGTCGACGTTTGTATATTTACTTACAATGTTGATCAAAGAATTGCCCCTTTCTATATCTGTATATTCTGATGCGAGGATTCAAACCACAAACTTCTCCACCCCAGAGCTTTTTTAACTCCTCAGACGTCGAGCCAATCTCTTCATCATGTGATGTGGCGCCTGTTACAAGGTCTTTAAGACCTGTCGATGCCCAAAGCTGCTGGGCGAAAGCATTGTCATCGAATTGGATACGATCATTCACCCTGACAGCATCACCCTTCTTTGGCTGTCCAGGAGTGGTGGTCAGTGGAAGTGTAGAAAGAAACGAGATATAATTTCGGCAGAGATTTGTAGTGAACAGATTGCGAATTACAACAACTTGATCATCTAGGACCGTTTCCAAAGTAAGATCTGATGTGGGGACTAAAGGCTGCAACGCAGGCCATTTGGGTAATGGCTCAGGTGTACGAGCAGCCTTTTGCTTTGCAACAGCAGTTGCCCTACTTCGAGACTTCAAGAACATTCTCGGTTGCTAAAGAAGATATGTAAGTTAGTAAAGAGGTTGAAATAGCGTGTCGAGGAAATGGAACGACGGTAGTAAAGTAATCCCTGTCAAAAAATGTCCAGGTGCTTGCAGATCTCCAAATCGCAACATCACGGCCCCGATGCCCGTACAGGAACCCCGTCCACCTCACTTCACCGCAATCTACATGCTACACGACAATTGTTTGCGCCCAACAAGGTAGTTCGCTGTTACAGATAAAAGGAGCGCCCAATTTGCCTTGCAGAAGCTATCTAAAAACGCCAACGACGGTCCAAAATTTCCACGGGAAGTCATATACGATGCGCAAACGACAGTGAATATGGAGGAAAATCTAGTAAACGGCGCAAGGTCTAATACGCCAGAGGACAGGCAGATAGAAAGCCTACAACGCTCTGCCGAGCCTGTCATGGAGATCGGAGAAGGAATCCCAGCGTCAGCACCTCAAGAAATACTCCAAGTGGTTGCGCAAGAGGCCTCGAATGCTGCGGACCTGGCAAACGAAATCAAAGATGAAGAGCAAGGATCCGGGGATCGAGAAATACAAATTCCGGTAAATGGCGGTCATTATACAAGTGATCAAGGTCCGGGTATACCCATGAAAGTCGCGGCCCTTCAAGATCATGATGCCACTCAATCTATGGTCATGCCGAATGAAGCAGATGCAAATCTAATAGCCAATACTGGCGAGGATACTGGTCCTTTCCCAGACTTCATGGAGTATGGAGAGCCTGCTCTGACACAAGATACTGCAATGACCATGATGACCCAAGATGAGGATGTGATGACGGAAGCGCCCTATGGGGAGACGGCGGCATCTCTCGTTGAAAGCGAAGTGGCGCGAATACAAGCTTTCGCAAAGCTCGAGTTCGACGACGGGGAATTCTACATGAATACGTACTCGGTGGACATTGGCCGAGATATAGAAGCGGCTAGAATTGCAGCAGAAATGGAGCAGGAAGTAGAACAAAGCTTTGATTCAAGACCAAGGAAGCGGAGCGCAAGCACCGGAGATGCGCCGCGAACACCAAAGAGGGCTAGGCGTGACAGTGGTCGGCATTATGCGAGTAGCGTGATCAGTGAGAGTGGAGGAATAATTGGTGTAGACTTTGATAGGAAGGGCGACAAGCGCCGGAAGTCAAAGTCAACTACATCTTCATCATTATTCCTGTCGCGCAAAAGCTCGGTCATGGTAACAAATCAAAGGACTGATTATCAAGCGTTGGCTATGGCATCACTCGGAGAACTATACATGGACCCTCGCAGCTCAATGCCACATCCCGATGCATGTCCGTTAGTACCTATACATCCACCTAGTATAACGGAAGGCGTTCCCACTGGCCATAAAGGTATATCGCGAAAACATGTTAAGATTGCATTTAATTTCGAAAAACATTTGTTCGAGGTTACAATAACTGGCAGGAATGGGGCCTTTGTCGATGAAGAGTGGTATCCCGAAGGAGATACCCAACCACTTAAGAGTGGAAGCTTCCTCCAGATTGGCGGTGTGGGCATCCGATTCCTACTTCCTGACGTTGCACTAGGTGAGACTGGTGCTGAGTCAAGCTTCGACGCAGATCCTGCCACAGGTGGTAAAATGAGCTTCGACTTTGAGGATGGAAGGGGAGACCGTAACAATATGGCGGACAGTAGTGAGATAGGGAGCGATGAAGGAGATGGTGCGAGCCATGATAATGATGACGATGACGAGAGCGACAGAGAGGATGATGACGATGACGATAATGAAGATGGGGATGATGAGGGTGAAACCGAAGATGTCCAAATACGAGGACGCAAGGAATTGGTATTAAGAGAAGAGGAGGAACCGGGTGAAGACGCCATCGAAGAATCCGAGGAAGACCTCGAGGAAGAGGAGCCGGAAGTAGTCAACAAGTCAGCAAAGAAGCCATCGAGAAAGGTATCGAAGAAGCGAGCAAAAATGCCAGTGAGAAAGCCAGTGAGAAGGCCCGCAAAGAAGCCCTCAAAGAAGCCCGCAAAGCCATCAAAGAAGCTCGTGAAGCCAGCCCCAGAACCGGAACCAGAACCAAAACCCCTGCCCGAACCTCCAAAGCCAAAGCGCAAAGGCCCGGGTAGGCCTCCCAAAAATGGGATTATTTCTAAAAGGGAACAAGCTCTCCTGGCAAGACAAGCGCGAGAAGCAGCCAAGGCAACAGCGCTGGAAGCTTCCGGGGTCGAAGCCCCACGTGGCAGCGGCAAGAGCGCTGATCGTGACCAGGACATCAAGCAAGAAGACGGATCGTTTCAGCCTAATGGGAAGAGAAAATATAAAAAGCGTAAGAGCAAGGCCGACGGGCAACCAGGGGAACAACATGCCGTTCGAGAAAGCACCGAGCATACAGATTCGGTCCCTCCAGAGCAACTGCTCACTGCTGGTGCAGCGCCAAAGCCTCCGGAGGAGAAGAAGCCACCTAAACCCCCGAGGTCGCCATCACCAGTCTACGACGAATCAACCATGACGCCGGAGCAACTCGCGAAACCCAATTCTTCCTACGTCGTCTTGATCCATGAAGCACTCACAAACTCGAAGACTGGTGCTATGTCACTTCCACAAATATATCGTGCCATTGAGAGGAAATACCCGTTCTATAAGCTCCGTGTCCAGACGACAGGTTGGCAGAGTAGTGTCCGCCACAACCTCTCCCAACACCCGGCCTTTCGGAAGATTGAGCGGGACGGCAAAGGATGGATGTGGGGCCTTGTGCCTGAGGTATCCATTGAAAAGGAAAAGAAAAGGAGGCATACTCCGCCTCCAATGCCGCCGCAGCATTACTACCCTGCAAACCCTCAATTGATGCAACCTCCGCACTACTATCCGGGCATGCCTCCCCCTAACGGATATCCTCCCGGTCAACCGGGTCAGCCCCCGTATGGGATGTACCCAGGAATGCCGCCTGGTCATATGCACCCACCTCCCAACCATTTACCACTCCCTCTGGGTCCGAAAGGTATCCCTCCACCCCTCATCAACGCACAGGCCGATACATCCTCTACCTACCAGTCACCGTATCAATCCGCACCGCCCGTAAAGCCGCCTCCCTCTCAAAGCTCGCAACCCCCGCCGCCTCCGCAGTCAGATCCACCACCACAGGAAAACGGCTCTAACGGCTACCCTGCAAATCCTGCAAGCCAGCCACCACCACCTCCACTATCGAATCTCAACCCCCAGCCAACAACGCCCAGCCCCTCCCCCACACCGTACCCCCAACAGCCTCCTCGCCCTCAGCAATCCTCCTACGCCCAACACTCCCAGTCCCAGCCTCAACCACCCCACCCATTAAACCCAACCCACCGCTCCGCCTCTACCATCGGCCAAGACGTCCTCAGCGCCGTCAACAAATTCAAAACCGTCCTCATTGAGTCTATGGACGACAAAGCCCGCGCCGAAGCCCTCGTCACCTCTGCCATCAACCGCACCCTCGGCATCTCAAACTTCCCCAGCATAACCTCGGGCCAGCAAGAAGACGATCCCCAGGAGAAAACCATCATGCAGGCCTTGAGCAGCATGTTGGGCAATCTAACCAAGAAGACGCAAGAGGCGCAGAGGATGGGGAGCCAGCCGCCGGCGCAAGTGCAAGCGCAGTGGGCCCCGCAGCCAGTGCCGGTTCCTCAGGGTAGCCAGGCAATCCTGCAGATATTGCAGCAGGCGGGAAAGGGCGCTAGCGTTCCTCCTCCGGCACCGACGCCGCAGCAAAGCCCTCCCAGTACTGCACCACTGCACCCAGCTCCAACCGAATCTCCTCCCACAGACGTTCCCGCCAATCTATCCGCTCCGCCCGCCATACCCTCCGCTCCCGTCTTCCCCGAGGTGAAACGTGAGCTCAATGTCGCTGCAGATGGCACACCTAGCAGACCAGATCCTATAGGCGTGGAAAGGCCTCTGGAGGGCGGCGAAGAAGGGGCGATGGACGCTGGGCAACTCGAAGGGAAGAACGTGGTGCGGGTTTGAAGTTTGAGCCTTGGCTTGAAAATGCTCTTTGGTGTCTGTGTTTATATATTGCAAATGGAGGAGGGCCCTATCTTTGCCGAAAACGGGCAAACCCACCTAATGGAAGGGTTTTTGGGAGGCATAGCTTGGCGTTTTGCATAGGCGGTTTGCAGCGAAAAGGGGCGTGCATCTGAGCTTTTTTTGCAAAGGGGCTTGTTTCTCGGGGCAGGTTATGCTGCTGGTGCGCTGGTACGCTGGAGGCTATGCATGCGCTCTTTTCTTAATACCCTCACGAATTTTAAATTAGGGAACGCAGAATATTCTGATAGATGGGAGCATCAAGTAGTAGTAGCATTTCCTGAAACCAATCGAAGATAGAAACGGGATAGATGGATAAATTCTAACGGAGTAGCCTCAATGCATCCGTCACCCGCTCAAACCAAAATAAAATCACAAGAACTTGAAGCTGAAGCACGCTGAGCCGGCGCGTGGTTCCTGAACGCCTTGGTGTGCATTTCGTGAGTCTGCTTGTAGATTGAAGACCTGCTTACCATCCTCTGCCAAGTGTCTTTGGTGCCATATCTCATATAGGGAGGAAGTTGTAGCATCAACGAAGCAAACTCTCACATGGCCATTTCAGCCTGCAACTTCGCCAACTCGGCCTCCTCGTCCTCTTCCTCCACTGGCACTTTTTTCTTCGATGGTCGTGATACTGTTATCGAAATCAGCCAAGCTCCTTTCCCTACAAACCCCAAAACTCATGCAAGAGAGCAGAAACTTACATTCCCCATTAACCCCACTCGGCAGGCTGTTCAAGCTATCCGCCACCGGCACCGTGCCTGTCTTCAACATCTTCTCGTCCAGGTTCTCCTGTTCCAGCGCCGCCAGATCGGCTTCCAGCTCGTCTTCGTCAATGGGCTCAGTGATGGGCATGGAGGTAATGGCGTTGCCGATTTCAGTGGTGAGTTCGTGTTGTTCGCGCAGTTGTTCCCTGTATTATTGCACTTAGCTCTGGAAAGGAGAGAAAAAGGGCAAGGGCACGTACATGGTGACATCGACATCCTCCATGGTCATCTTGCCGTGGATGGCCTTCATGGCGGCGCCGGCGTTCTTCATGGCGGCGAGCGTTTCCTGGTTGATGTTTGCGGATTCGATGGAATAGATTTGTTGTTCCAGCATGGATATTTGGCCGTTTGTCTGCTCGAGAGAGTGTTCGTGTTGCTTCTTGCGTTTGAGGGCGGCGCGGGCAGCTGTTGTAGAGAGAGATCAGTGGTGGCCCTATACTTGTATTTCAAGATGTATTCTGAAGCCTTTAATAGCCTATCTAGCTTGCCTTCACAGTTTATCTAGTGGGCGATTGCTGGGGTAAGGCCAGCCTACCTGTCTTATTTGTAGTAACATTCTCCCTAGCCTTATCGTCCTCCTTGGCCATCTGGTTCTCTAAATGCCTCTCCCGCTTCTGCAGCATATCGAGCTGTTGCCGCAGGTCGAGTATAGCTTTCTTCGGCGCATCTTTCCTCTTCTGCCCTCCACTTCCACCAAACCAGGTGCCCCACATGTCGCCGAGAGTATGCTTGCTCTCTGTCTACAGGGCAGCAAGACGAACTTCTACTACTCTCAACGGACGTAATGAGAGAAGGTAGGGAGGCGTGGGCAGAGGGAAAGCCAAGGCTTGATGAGCAGGGTTTGGTCAATTGGTGCACTTCGCTTTGGTTATAGTGGTTCGCTTCGGATGAGCACCGGGATAAAGTACGGCTGGACCTGGATTTGATAGATCCGGCTGGTACCTAAGGGACGCGTAGGTAATTTTCTGTAAGGAAGAAGGTGTGTTGTTGCCTTGGGGCTATCGAAGTGGAATAATGAGGTTCAGACAATGTCCCCGATGACATACTGCCGACGCTAACAGTCATTATCACGTGCAACAACCCACCAAGTTGGCGAGAGTATCAACACTGTAAACCAGAGTTACATTATTCAAGATTAGGACACATCGCGTTTAGCCACCTCTTGTGGGTAATGCTACCCTCTGGTCACCGTGTAAAGCCATGACGACCCACTACCCACAACCATGACCTCCGGCCCCATACCTACCCGCCTCGTCTTCCTCAATGATCTCCAAACCCTCCCCCCCGGATCCAAAGTGCGCTTTTTAGGCTGGTACTCGCTCTCTCTAACTCCAACCCGGCTGCTCGACTAATATTTCAGCTACAGCGTAACCCACTACTCGACAGCCACAGGGTCCTTGAGGCTCCAGCACGCCTACCCACCTCCGCCTCAGGTCTGCCCAGTTGCATTGGTTGATGTGAATCTTCTGCTTTCGACGATGAAGAGCACGGATACGCGGGTTGGCGAGTGGGTGAATGTTACGGGCTATGTTGAAGAAGAAAATAGGGGCTTGAGGCGGAAGGAAGGGAGAGGGAGGGGTGACAGAGGGAATGTTGGCGCCGTTAGGGTGCAGGCGGTGATGTTGTGGTCTGCTGGGAGTGTAAATTTGGGACAGTATGAGACGGCAGTGTCACGGAGAATGAGTACTGAAAGTGAGAATAGGCCGTTAAGGTGATAATCATATCTATACTAATAATAAGAGGCTATTGACAGTTATATATTAAATATAGCAATGTTGTGTTCGAAAAAATATAGTAAGATATAACCGAGTAATTTTGAGTAGATACACCTGTCGCCCCTAGAGCTACTGTTTATGGGTGTTTGATGATGCAACCCTCGCCATTTTGGGCAATCGTCATGCGTCTTAGCACATTCAGAAGCCGAGGACGCCAGTCAAAAGCAACAAGTCGAAAGATGGAGACCGAGCAAGAATATGTGCAAAAGCCAAGTACATTGCCGCCGGTAGACGTGCTCAGAATGAAAGCGCAGGCGCCAGCAAATGTATTTGTGATATACAGATCCCTCGACTCCTTTATACGCCTACCTTCACGAAAAGATTGTCGTAATTTCTAGAGTCGTTGCGGACTTGAGCAGGCCCTTGCTCCTCTACGCAATGCTTGATGTGCCGTAAACCAACACCATTTTGGCCGTTATAAATTGCCACCGTCCTCCAAATTCGTATGTAAATCTCATATTATAGGATTAACTTCTAAGATGGTTAGCTATGTGACTAAAGAGCGAAAATCCGAGGGGTACCTTCGTTGGCCTGCCATGACCTGTTGGCTATTCGCCATGGCCATACCATAAGGGTTTGCATGAGGGTTGTAGTCTTGTTGCTGTTGGAAATAATGACCAAGACCCTGGCCTTGAGATACTGGGCAATCTTTGTGCTGCAAGAGTATCGTCTTGAGGCCAACGATCTCTTCCCGGAGCTGAGCCACTTGAGCGGACAAGGTATCATTTTCACTAGTGAAGATCTCAACTTTAGCCTGCAAGTTTGCGAGCCATTGCTTTTTACGTTGTCTACACTTCAATGCGGCAACACTAATTACGACTCGTCAGCCAAAGAGGACAGCAGGTGAATATTAGATGCACGTACCGATTCCTCTCCAGAAAGTTCTTTCGTTTTTCTTCATCAGTCATCTTCTTTCCGTTCTCATGATACTGTTCTTCCTTTATGTTCATTTGCTCTTGCTCTTCATCGGATTCCATACCGTCCAGGTTCATATCCAGATTCAACCCACTGTTATCGTTGCTCGTCTTTGACTTCTTTGCAGATGGTTGCTTCAAAGGGGTGTCGTCTGCTTTCCGTCTTCCATTGCCGGCCGCCGCACCTTTAGCGGTCGTGGTACGCTTACTTCGAGTCCTTGTTGTAGGCATTGCTTGTTCGGCACTGTCAGAACGTTCGCCGCTCAGCTCACTCTGACCTTGTGCAGAATCAGACAAACTTCCCCCTATCGATCCGTTGGCGTTCCGCCCAGCCCTCTTTGGCATGTTAGGTGGAGTTTCTTGGGCACGGGCTTGATTGCTATTTTGGATGATGCCGGAGGGAGGATTCGGTATGGCGAACTGATTGCTAGTTTGGTCGGTTCCAGCTTGGGCGAGGAGGAACAAGCCATTGGCGGCGTCATTGTGTTGTTGGTTTTCTCCGAAGACTTGATTCTGCCCTTGCTGCTGTGTTGATGTGTCCATGGAAGCAATAGGTGCCCGTTTATGTGCGGGTTGAGAAGTCGCACCGTTTGCGCCCGTCTGTATATTTTTCTGGGCTGCAGCTGCGCTCATTGCAGTTCGATGGAAGTCCAGTGTACTCGGTGTAGCACCACCACTTTGAAGCTGTTGAAAGAGAGCTTGTGAATTCGGACTGGGCGCAGGAAACATCGAACCACCTCCCCCGGGTGTCAAACCTGTTCGTAAAGACGATTCGTTCGGTGTCGGGAAGCTTCCTCTTATCGAAGGATCAAAGTAATCTCCTGTGCCAATAGGTCCACCTAGCATAGCAGGACTCAACGGTCCTGATCTCAAAGAGTTTGTCCAACCGTATCCGCCCGCGGATGGTGCACCACTGACGAGCGGTGCCGGAGAGGTAAGCGCTGCTACCGGAGGAAGTAAGGATTTGTTGCCCGGAGTCTCTGTGGCCGGGATGCCGAAGGACTGCTCAAAAGGGTTCGGTTCGCGTGAGAAATGGCTGTTGTTGTGGCTCGGTGCAAAGTAGTCGGACGCGTCCGTTGGATTCTGTTGATTCGGTACCGGTCGAGGTGGAGGAGCGAGAGGTTGGGTTGCACCCGCATTGGATGAAGTTTGGATCCTCTTCGTCTCGTCTTGATCTGGCGCCTCCTGAGCATGTGACGGAGAGTCTGTCGGATGGTCAGAACAGTGATGGAACGAGTTGCAGCGACGGCGCAATGACTGATTGCAAGCATACCTGATCGCGGCGGTGTTTTGTTGCCAATCAAAGCCTGTGAGTCTTCTCTAGATGTATCTTTGATATCCATAGGTCAGCGATATGATGATTAAGGATGTCGAGTTGCGAGCGATGATGTCAATCTAAGGTTATTTCGAGGATTGTGGATGCAGGCGCCAATGGAGACTGCTAAAACGAATAGGGACGGTGCATTATTGAGGAAGAAGTAGCGATACAGGACACGGGATGATCATGACTAACCTTCCGACTTGACAGCGACCCTTTGGATACTGTCACTCTCCATGGAAGGAGAGTGGTTTCTAGAGGCTGAATATGGCATGTGTGGAGAGCGCCTACGTGCGACGGCGACTGACATATTTTTCGATGACGAAATGCGTTGTTCATAGGGCTCCTTGGGCGGGTTTTTTTCTCTTTCCGTTTGGACACTTGTATAGGAAACGACAGACGAAACCCGAGACAGAGCTTGGCAGTATTGCAGTAGTACTGGGGGGGGGGCCCACACTTGGAAGATCTCAAAAACACCTTTTGAGTCGTACCAGAGATTCGGGTGGACGAAAAGGCGCAGCTTCCGTGTACCGATGACGGTGATGATGTAGTTTTCTCGAGGGAATTGCTGATCACAGAAATAAATTCTGCAGAAGGCGTGGAAATATTACTAGCTTCGCTTGTATAGTTTCGAAATATATTTCCCCTCAATAACCAAGAAAATGATCCATCAATAATGTATCGCACACCAGCGACATTACTATGTAAAGTATTTCTGTCAGCTGTGCATCGTTCGAGATCATCTTAGTTTTCTTGGTCAATCTCTACCTGCAGGCTGCGACCTGCCCTAGAACGCGATTCTGCTCTGCGGGCTTTAGGAACTCTTAGGGAGTACTCGTAGAAACACAATGGGTGGCTTTTTAGATGACACTAGTGGTTTCGTTACGGAGCTTGCGTGCCGATCCGATATGTAAGCATCT
>JAABUS010006870.1_pt1 | contig 13482 bp, 15 predicted proteins | sample 5560161 | NCBI WGS metagenome assembly JAABUS01 (sample SAMN10711885, study PRJNA513376) | rock metagenome | isolation source: Antarctica rocks | place: Antarctica: Victoria Land, Trio Nunatak nord | collected 2016-01-04 | reverse complement strand
TTAATACCATGCCAAGCGCTTCGAAGTAAGAGAGCATACCCGCTGCACCAACATGCTCGACTGCAAAAGTGCCGGTTGCACCATATAAGAAGGCAATGCCCATAAGCATAATACCGGTAGAAAATGAGCCCATTAAGAAATACTTAAGAGCAGCTTCATTTCCTTTTAAATTTCTTTTATCGCTCCCCGTTAATATATATAATGGTATGGACAGAATTTCAATGCCTATAAATAACATAAGCAAATTTGCATAAGAAGTAACCATACCAATGCCACATAAAACAAAAAATATAAGTGCAAATGACTCTGCAGTATTTGCACCTGTTTTTTCAATATCCCTTCCGCTCAGTAAGACATAGATCAAAGTTGAGAAAATACAAACACTGTTAAATAATAAACCGAATTTTTCGAAATGAAGAAAATATTTAGCATCCACATTAAATAAAGAAAAACCGTGGCTTTCATAAATATTAAATACAATCATCAGCAACAATCCAATAGCCGCAATGTGTTTATAGGCAAAGCGATTGTGTATAAAAATACCACTGAACATCATCACTACTCCAAAAATTGCCGAAAGTATAATCGTATTCATAAATAAAGTAAAGCTGCTAAAGGTTGCTATTTTATTTGAGCTATAATTCTTGTAACAGTATCGCTGGTAAGGTTAATCATTGGTTGCGGATAGACCCCAAATAATAATACAACTGCGACTAAAATTCCCAGCATTAATCTTGTATTTGCAGGGACTTTTAACTGGAGGTCATTTGCATCTCTTACTTCACCGTAAAATATTTTTTGCACCATCCATAATGTATATACTGCTGCAAGAATGATACTTATAGCTGCAACTGCACCCAATATTTTGTTGTAATGAAAAACACTGTTAAACATGAGAAACTCTCCAATGAATGAATTAGTCAAAGGCAAGGCTATATTGGCAAGAGCCATTATAACAAACAGGATAGCCAAAGCAGGTGCTTTTTGCGCAAGCCCACCTAATTCACTAAACTTACGGGTTCCCATCTGTTGTTCGATCACATCAACTACTATCCACAATCCTATTATATTAACACCATGCGCAAACATCTGAAATATTACCCCCTGCATACCTGTGGCATTGCCAGTAAACATGCTTGCCGCCATTAACCCAATATGCGCTATAGAGGAATAGGCGATAAGTCTTTTAATATCATCCTGCCGGATGGCAATAAGACTTGCATATATCATTCCTGTAACCGCAAGTATAATAATTATATCAGCCATCCTTACCGAAGCATTAGGAAACATCGGAAGAAGCCATCGGACTACAGCAAATACACCCATTTTTACCATTACTCCGCTTAACACCATGGTAACCGCTGTCGGCGATTGTTCATAAGTATCAGGTTGCCAGGTATGAAAAGGGAACACCGGCATTTTAATGGCAAACGCAATAAAAAATAACCAGAAAGCAAAATTTTCCTCACCGGCAGTTAAAGATAAATTATGAAGAGACGTAATGGCAAATGAATGGTCAGGTGTTTTGTAATAAACGAACAAAGTACCGACAAGCATCAGCAGGGATCCCACAAATGTATAAATGAAAAATTTGAAAGTAACCGGTATTCTTTTTTCCCCTCCCCATCTTGAACAAAGGAAATAAGCCGGAATAAGAGCAAGCTCCCAAAAAAAGTAAAAAAGCAATAAATCCATTGCACAGAATACACCCATTAACCCTGCTTGTGTCAGCAACATAAAACCATAAAACGCATTGGGGCTTTTATAATGGTTATCGTAAGTAGAAGCGAAAATAATGGGAAAGGAAACTGCTGTTAACAGCGTAAGCATTTTTCCCATGCCGTCTAAAGAAACCGAAAAACGACTGCCCATCATAGGTAACCATGCAGCATTGGAGGTAACTGAATTTCCATTTTGAAAAAGACTGATCAACGAGATAGCAAGCGTTGCTATAGCACTAAACAAAGCCCACGCTTTTACACTTTTTTCTTCTTTAATAAAAAAAGATATGAAGCCGGTAAGCAAAGGAATTACAATTAATAAAACAGTTGTCATACTTTATTTTTACCCGCAATTATTTTGAAAAGTAATTTAGAACAGGGTTCAGATTATTACCATAAAACACCAGTATTATCATCAGCACTATACTAAGCACCATCATAAGGATGTAGTTCCCTACCTGTCCGCTTTGCATCAGCCTTATTTGCCGGCCTGCATACTGAACGCCCCTTCCCACACCATTTACAACACCATCTATCCCGCTCTTTTCTAATACATTTTTAAAGACTCCTGCTATCGCTAATAACGGTTTTGCAAATATTGCGTCATACAGTTCATCTATATACCATTTGTTTGCTAAAAACTTCCCTGTGCCTTCTGGCTCGGCTATTTCAGGCTTTTTGCTAAATCGTGTCCATGCATAGATAATAGCAAGGAGAGCAACTGCAACTGAAATTGCCATTAACATGATTTCTGTTCCGCGAGTTAAATGATGAGAGTCTTCTGCTGATTTTGAAATAACTGGTGAAAGAAAATGTTCGAGTGCATGGGCGTTAGGTGCAAATACTTCAGGAATACCAACAAAACCTCCAATCACACTTAATACAGCAAGAATGATTAACGGGATGGTTATTGCAGAAGGGCTTTCGTGCAGTTGATGCTCCTGTTCATGCGTACCGCGAAACTGTCCTGAGAAAGTCATAACATATAGCCGGAACATATAAAAAGCAGTCATTCCCGATGTAATAACACCAATTATCCAAAACAACCTGTTGTGCTCATACACTGCTGCCAGTATTTCGTCTTTACTAAAGAACCCGCTGAAAGGAGGTATCCCAGAGATAGCAAAGCAAGCCAGCAAAAAGGTAATATGTGTGACAGGCAAATATTTTTTTAATCCGCCCATTGACCTGATATCCTGCTGATTCTGCATTGCATGAATAACACTTCCTGCACCGAGAAATAATAATGCCTTAAAAAAAGCATGAGTCATTACATGAAAAACAGCGCCCGTATAAGCGCCAACACCGAGACCTAAAAACATATAACCTAACTGGCTCACCGTTGAGTAAGCCAGCACTTTTTTAATGTCATTTTGCTTCAAAGCAATAGTAGCCGCCAGGAAAGCTGTTGCAAGACCAATAATCGCTACCACAGTTTGCGTTGCAGGAGCCATAGTATATAAAACATTGCTGCGAACAATCATATAAATACCTGCAGTGACCATGGTTGCAGCATGTATAAGTGCAGACACAGGGGTAGGACCAGCCATCGCATCAGGTAACCATGTGTATAAAGGAATCTGTGCACTTTTACCCATTGCGCCGATAAATAACAGCATGGTAATTCCTGTAACTTCATAACTGCTCAAAGTTGAGGCTTTAGCAAAAACTTCACTATAAGTTACAGTTCCCAACTTGCCTAATATCCAAAAAACAGCAAGTAAAAAACCAAGGTCACCGATACGATTCATTACAAATGCCTTTCGTGCTGCATAATTATAATTGTTGTTTTTAAACCAGTAACCAATTAATAAATAAGAGCATAAGCCTACCCCTTCCCAGCCAATAAACATGATAACGTAATTTGCACCTAAAACCAGTAATAACATTGAGAAAACAAACAGGTTCAGGTATGAGAAGTATCGTCCATAATGCTGCGTCTCCTCTTTATGCATATAAGCAGTGGAATAAACATGAATAAGAAAACCAACGCCTGTAATAATTAATAAAAACAACGCAGACAATTGGTCAATCTGGAAGGCAAAAGGAATATTAAATGCAGGAACTTTGATAAAATCGAAGAGGCTTACAATTACAGGTTGAAAGCTATCCTGTTTTACTTCGAAAAAAATGCCGAGGCTTACGGCAAAAGATGCAAGAATAACTCCGCTTCCTATCAGCCCGATCAAAGCTTTGGGTAATAATTTTCGTCCCAAACCATTGATAAGAAAACCGATCAAAGGAAACAATGGTACTAAGTAAACAAGTTTTGCCATACCCCAAACCCTTAAAGGGTCTTTAGTTTAAACTTTAAATCGCCTGAAGAGATTTAAAGAAAGTTATTAATAATATTTCCCTCCTAAATTTATTATGTTCAATATTCCCCTTTAGGGGTTAGAGGTTCAATTCTTCAATCTGTTCAAAAAGTTTACATCTACTGAATGTGTATTTCTATACATCATAACTATAATAGAAAGACCCACGCAAACTTCTGCCGCTGCCACAACCATTATAAAAAATACGAACAACTGTCCGTCAATTCCTGCTGTTGTGTCAGGATTGTTTGTGATTGCATTGCCATTATGCATTTTTGAGAAAGCAACCAACAACAGGTTAACAGCATTAAGCATAAGCTCAATACACATAAATATAATTATTGCATTTCTACGGGTAAGTACTCCTACCACTCCAATACAAAACAAAACGATAGCAAGTGTTATATAATATGTTATTGGCATAATCACCCAACCCCTAAAGGGGCTTTTGCCCTAAATCCCTTCAGGGACTTAAGTATGTGAACCTTAAATCCCTGAAGGAATTTAAGAAAATATTGTTTAAAAGAACGATCTCAATTTTCTATGCTAAAATCAATTCAATAAAAATCTACTCTTTTCCCATTTCCAGTGTGGTATCCGCTCTGGTATTCCCCCTTTAGGGGGCTACGGGGCTTCCTTCTTCCCTATCACCACAGCACCAATCATTGCACTTAAAAACAGTACACTGGTAATCTCAAATGGAACAACATAGTCAGTAAACAATACTTTACCAAGTGTCTTTATCAAACCTATATTTCCTTGTTTTACCATTGCAGTTGCATGTTGCGTTTCGGCAGCACTTCTTATTACATCAAACATTATAAGCATCAGACATCCGCCTGCAACAGCACCTGCAAGCTTAAACCAGTTATTTTTCTGTGGTTCTGAATCACTATTAAGATTCATAAGCATTACTACAAACAGAAAAAGAACCATAATAGCACCTGCATAAACAATAAGATTAACTATTGCTATAAACTGTGCGTTTAATAAAATATAATGTCCTGAAATTGCAAAGAACACTATGATCAGCCATAATATGCTATGAACAGGATTTTTACTTATCAAAACCATTGTAGCACTTACAAGCGCCAGGGCAGACAGGAACCAGAATAATATTGCAGTTGTACTCATCAGTTACGGTTAGTAAAGGTACCTTAGTGTGTTTCCGGTGCTTTTTCCCCTTTTGCCTTTTCGTATTCTTCAAGTTGTGTCCGAGGGTTAGGTATCAGCAAATCCTCTTTACCATATATAAATCCTTTTCGTTGATAATTAGACGGGGCAAATGTTTCACTTAAATAAATAGCATCTTTAGGACAAGCCTCTTCACACAATCCGCAAAAAATACAGCGAAGCATATTTATCTCATACCGGGCTGCATACTTTTCTTCACGATATAAATTTTCTTCTCCTCTCTGCCTTTCTGCCCCTTCCATTGTTATCGCTTCTGCCGGACAGGCAACTGCACAAAGGCCACATGCAGTACAACGTTCACGTCCTTCCTCGTCTCTGTTCAATACATGTAATCCCCGCCAAACTTTAGCAAACGGACGTTTTTGTTCAGGATAACTAATGGTAGGTACTTTTTTAAACATATGACTAAAAGTAATAGCCATACCTTTAAATATTGCGGGAAGATAGAGTCTTTCCAGCAAAGTCATTGGCTTGCGGTCTACTTGTTTTACTTTTTTTGTTAACGGCTGCATATAATTAAAGCAGGTCAGTAAAGACCAGGACTTTTTTAAAAAAAGATTTGCAAAAATATTTTTATACTTCTATCCCAACAAGTTTATTTACACAAACCCCAAATGACTTTAACCTAAATCCCTAAAGGGACTTTTTAAATCTTTTTTTGGAGGTCAGCATTGTATCTCTTCTCAACATCGTTGTGTCACTCACTTGTACTTTTAGTTCTTTCTTCTTCGTTGAACGTTAATTGTTTTAAATTGATTATTGATAATTTTTCTTCTGTTGTATTTTAATTTTTAATAATTATTATAAGCAGTTTCAAATTACCTCATTTTCAAATTTTCAAATTAACCCCCCTGTCTCCACAAAATAACTGCTCCGGTTATAAACATATTTACTAAAGCAAGTGGAATTAAAGATTTCCAGCCAAGATTCATTAACTGATCGTAACGGAAACGGGGTAATGTCCAGCGAACCCACATAAATATGAAAATAAAGATAACAGCTTTTCCCAGCAATGCTACCATACCTATAAGAGCTGCAATATTAACCGGCAAGTTAGCTTCATTTACAAATGGCATATCGTAACCACCAAAATAAAGAGTAGCCATAATAACACTGCTTATAAACATGTTAATGTACTCTGCAAACAGGTAGAAGCCAAGCTTCATACTTGAGTACTCCTGATGATAACCGAAATTAAGTTCATTTTCAGCTTCTGATAAATCAAAAGGAGCACGGTTGCACTCTGCAAAAGAGCAAATTAAAAAAATGAGAAAACCCAGAGGCTGGTAAAAGACGTTCCATACGTGACCTTGTATCTGCTGCTCAACTATAGTTTTCATGCTAAGCGAACCGGTCAACATAAGCAAAGCGATGAATGAAAGGCCCATAGCAAGCTCATAGCTAATAACCTGCGATGCGCCCCGCATAGCAGCCATGAGAGAAAATTTATTATTACTTGCCCAACCCCCGATCATAATACCGTAAACCCCGGTGCTAACAACGCCAAAAATGAAAAGAACACCAATATTAATGTCAGCTATTTGCAAGGGAATATGACGGTCAGCACCAAATAAGGTAAAATGAATTTCATTTCCCCATGGAATTACTGCACTCGTCATCATAGCTGTAAGCATTGCCAGACACGGGCCTAAAACAAATAAAAGCTTATTTGAGGTATTAGGTATAATTTCTTCTTTGAAGAAAAGCTTTCCGCCATCTGCAAGAGGTTGTAAAATGCCAAAAGGACCGGCTCTGTTTGGGCCCTTACGATCCTGCAAAATCGCAGCCACTTTTCGTTCACCGTATGTTGAATACATGGCAATAACCAGCGAACCTGTAATGATTGCGGCAATAAGCACAAGTTTTTCAATCAATAAAGTCAAGTCAATTTGTAAAATCGTCATTAGTTATTAATTTCTTTATTTCGTTAATTCGCTCTTTTATTCTTTCAATTAATGGTTCAATTTCTTCTTTTGTAAATATGATAAAATCTCCAGAATCTCCATTAGCTCTTAAATTAAAAAGGTGATTATAAATCTCCCCTATAGTTGAAGGCCATTTCCCGTTTTTTATAATTTCTTCGTTGAACTTACTTTTTAGGCCACTATGCGTTTTTGTATAAACATCTTTTTTTAAAAGTAGTGCTGAAACAGCATAAAAGGCGGGCATAATATAATCTATTGACCACCCAATTCCATTGCTCTATTTGAGCTAAAGCTTCAGCCTCTTCAAGAGTAACATCACTTCTATGTATTCGGTATTTAAGAAGGTCGTTTACATTCCTTTTCATAAAACAATCCCATCTTTCTCAACTTCCTTATATAAGGGCGTCACACTTATATTATGCCAGAACTTCTTATTTCTAATGATAGAAGAAATAACAGTTCCTTGTTTTAATTCCAAATTATATAAAGTATTTCGAATCTTTCTTTTAAAATCAAAATCAGTTTCTGGCTTGTCCACTAATATTAAGACATCCCAGTCACTTTCGCCATGAAAATCTCCCCGTGCTCTTGAACCAAATAAAACTACTTCCGCTTCAGAGTCAACCTCCAAAACAGCTTGCTTTATTTCATTCAATATTTGAGCACTTTCAATTAACATTACTCTGACTTATAAGGCAGTGCGGAACCATTTCCATCATTAAAAACTTCAGCCGTTGCAGGTCCTTCAATTTCACTTAAATGTACAGAAGTTTTATTTACCTCACTTACTTTATGAATATCCATCAACAGTTTTGGTGGCCTCCCTCCCATTACTTCTGCAATAGTCTCGTGGGGTTTTTTAACGCCAATATAATGTCCTGCAGAAATAACGGAATGTCTTTTTATCTTTCTTGGTCCTTCAATTATCCAATCGCTTTTTTTCTTTTTATCAAAGCGGCAGGTATTGCATATCCATCCTGCTTTTCCATCAGGAGCATCTTCTACTTCACCCCATTCATCTTTTCTTGCAGTTACTCTAAAAACTTCGTCTCCCCTGTTCCACAAAGTAACCCGTCCGCTGCATTTATCACAATCTCTATGTGCATCCATAGGTTTTAAAAACCAGACCCGGTTTTTGAAACGGAAGGTCCTGTCTGTTAATGCACCGACCGGACATACATCAATCATATTTCCGCTAAAATCGTTATCTATAGCTTTGGAGATATAAGTACTTATCTGCGCATGCTCACCTCTGTCAAGTATACCATGGATACGCGTATTTGTAATCTGGTCAGCAATATAAGTACAACGATAACAAAGTATGCACCGTGTCATGTGCAATTGAATGTAGGGACCGATGTCTTCTCTTTCGAACAACCTGCGCTGAAACTCATATCTTGTTCCTTCACTTCCATGCTCATAGCTTAAGTCCTGCAAATGACATTCACCCGCCTGGTCGCAGATAGGGCAATCTAAAGGATGATTTAGTAATAAAAATTCAACTACTCCTTTGCGCGCATCTATCACCTTTTCGCTGGTAATACTTTTTACCACCATTCCATCCATCACATTAGTGCGGCAACTTGCAACCAGCTTAGGCATAGGACGAGGGTCAGCAGTTGAACCTGCCGCTACTTCAACGAGGCATGTACGGCATTTACCTCCGCTTCCTTTCAGTTTGCTGTAAAAACACATCGCAGGAGGTGTTACATCACCGCCGATTTTTCTTGCCGCCATCAGTACCGTTGTTCCAGGAGGAACTTCGATAGTAATGTTGTCTATGGTTATTTTAAAGTTTGCAGGAGCTTCTTTTTTTACTTCTTCAGCCATTTTATAACAAATCTAAATTTGTATTGTAATTATTTTCTTTTAAAAATAAAAGCCATCTCTTTAATTCAATCAATTCATCACAACTTCTATTATCACACATATCTCTAAACAATCTTTCGAATCTTTCATCACTTTTTTGAGCTAATCCTTTCATTGCTTTTAAACCTTTTAAAGTATTTGGCAATTTGTACTCTTTTGAAGCAATATCAATAGACGCTTTGTCACATTCTTTTAAAATCCATTTTTCAATTGCCGGACAAATTTGAATAAAGAAATGTTTCTTTTTAGAATGCCAAAAAAATTTCAATCCCTCTTTACTTAACCTTTCTTCTTTAACAAAGGTATCTAATTCTTTTAGCCTTACTTTATCTTCATCAATTATTCCAACAGCAAAACCATCTTTTAAAGGTCCATGCTCCATTACTGTCGCTATCGAACTATTACCTTTTTTGTGGTTTACAGAAAATTGTTTGTTTAAAAGAACTTCTACTAATAATGTATCCAAATAACATTCGGGCAAAAAACATTTATATACATCAAACCGCATCCTTTAGATAATTCTCAAGATTAAAAAATAAGTCAATGCCATATTGGTATATTTCTGTTATTTCCTCAACAGTTATTTTTCTTATGGTTGTTTCGCCATCTTTTAAGCCTACAACATAAATACTTAAATCTTCCTTATCCATATCCTCCATAAAGTCATTTAAAACAAATGGACTATGAGTAGCAATAAAATATTGATTATTATTTTCATCGTATATAATATCAGAAGTCAACTTGGATATGTATGGAGGAAACATATGTGCTTCTGGTTCTTCAAAAAGTAAAACTTTCTCCTTATTACTTAAAATTGCTGCTTTAAAAAATATTAATCGCTGTATAGTATCTGCAATCAAAGTATAAGGAATAGAAAAAATACCAGATTCGGTTCTTTTGGAAATAGTAAATTCTTGTAGCCGTGTATCATATAATAATTCCAAATTATAAGGCTTAAAAAGGTCAGAAACCTCCTTTCTTAAACTCTTATTAGTAGAAATGATATTAAATATGTTATTACCATTAGGATAAGACAGCGAAGAATAACCTGTATTTGAATATTGAAGATGTTTAATAAATTGGTATTTTTTAATTTCTGCTATTTCATTGTCTTCTCCAAGATATTCTGACTTAAGATTTGAAATAGATTTATTATTACTATTTAATTGAAACTCTTTTTTAAATAAAATGTGTTGAGAATCTACCTTTTCAAAAGAAGTTTCCTCAACTCCAAATTGACGTATAAATGAAAGTACTTCATCTTCAAATCGAATAAAAAAACGATGTTTGTTATTTATAAAAATTTTTGCGAGTATAGAAATATCTCCATCATAAAAAAGAGTAGTGAAATTCTCCATTCTAATAAATGAATAGAAATCAGTATTTGATTCATCAATAGAAAAAATACTTAATGCCTCCAAAATATTGCTTTTCCCAACATTTGGATAACCAATAAAAACATTAATCCTTCGACAATCATCAATTTTTTGATGGCGAATAGATTTAAAATTGTTTATTTCTATGTTCTTTATATAATTCATTCAATAATTGCTGAAATCTTTGTCTCAACTATTTCAAGCAGTCCAAGCAGAAATTATTTAGTTCCCGTTATAAATTATACTGCCACCTCCCTCGCATCCGCATAATGGGCCAACCCAAAGTTTCTAACCTGTGCTTCTTCTGCGTTAGTTACATGCCATTCAAACTCATCCCTGAAATGCCGGATAGCTGCTGCAACCGGCCAGGCCGCTGCATCACCTAACGGGCAAATAGTATTTCCTTCAATTTTCCTTTGAATATCCCATAGTAAATCAATATCACTTAACTTACCTTTTCAATATTCGATATTGTACAGTACACGTTTCATCCAACCGGTACCTTCACGGCACGGGCTGCATTGGCCACAGCTTTCATGATGGTAAAAGCGAGCCAAAGTTAGTGTATTACGAACGATACATTGGTCTTCATCCAATATTATAAACCCGCCTGAGCCCATCATGCTTCCGGTAGCAAAACCTCCGTCAGATAAACTCTCATAATTCATTAAGCGGGTCTCACCTTTTGCTGTCTTTAATAACAGATTAGCAGGCAATATAGGAACAGACGAACCGCCGGGAATACAAGCTTTCAATCTTTTGCCATTGGGAATGCCTCCGCAATATTCATCACTATAAATAAATTCTTCAGCACTTATAGTCATGTCCATCTCGTACACTCCAGGTTTATTTATGTTGCCACATGCGCTTATTAATTTAGTACCGGTAGATTTGCCAATACCAATCTTTGCATATTCAGTTCCTCCCATATTTATAATTGGAACTACAGCGGCTAATGTTTCTACATTGTTCACTACAGTAGGAGAATCCCATAAACCCTTAATAGCAGGAAATGGAGGCTTTATTCTCGGGTTACCTCTTTTACCTTCCAGGCTCTCAATTAATGCTGTTTCTTCGCCACATATATATGCACCAGCTCCACGGTGAACATAAATCTGGCAGTCAAAACCACTGCCTAAAATATTTTTACCGAGCCATCCATTTTGATTGGCTTCATAAATAGCCTGCTCTAAAATATCGGGTATCCATGCATACTCACCACGTATATAAATATAAGTTTTGTTGCTTCCTAAAGCAAACGATGATATGATTAAACCTTCGATTAACAAGTGTGGAAGAAACTCCATCAAATACCTGTCTTTAAAGGTGCCGGGTTCGCTCTCATCAGCATTACAAACAAGATAACGGGGCACGCCTTCAGGCTTTGCAAGAAAACTCCACTTCATGCCACTTGGAAAACCGGCCCCGCCACGACCCCTCAGCCCGCTTTTTTTCACCTCTTCCACAATTTCTGCTGGAGACGTTTTGAAAGCTTTTTCAACAGCAGAATAACCTCCATTTTTGCGATATGCTTCGTAAAAACGGATGCCTTCAACATTTGCTTTATCTAATAATAATTTCATAAGCCCTAAATCCCTTAAGGGACTTTCTATATATTGTTATCTTTATAATGTTTCAATCCTGCTATTAACATTCTCATTGGATGCAACGTTCTTGTAAAAGGATTTAACACCAATGCGATCGATTCCAATGTTGTCACTCCCGACAAAGCTGTATCGCCCTCTTCTCCGTAAATTACCGGCGCAGGACCACCTTCTCCTTCAAATTCAAAATAAGCTGAACTGATTTTACGCTTTATCGAAGTACCATCAGCTAAAGAAAAGCTCATTTCTTTATATGGTTCAATTCCTAACTCATCTAATATTTGGCCGGGGACAAGACTATATACTGCACCACTATCTACTAAAAACTCTAGATCTGCAGATTTTTCAGATTTACAATGTTCTCTAACAGTGAATATAACATTAGTAACACCTATAGAACTATTTTTTCAACTCCTGATTAAACATCCAGTTCACTCCGAACTTATCCTTCAGCATACCAAATCTTGCTCCCCAAAAAGTATCCTGCAACGGCATTGTTACTTTTCCACCCTCAGCCATTTTATTAAATACTGTGTCTATTTGTTCAGTTTCTAAAACGTCAACAGACAGATGAATATTTCCATCAGTCGATATTTCCTGACCCTTAAAGACATCTGAAATCATTATCAGGTTATCTCCAAAGGTCAATTGACCATGCATAACTTTCTGCCTGTAATCTTCGTCAGAAGGCATTGGACTATCTCCGTACCTTTGAATGCTTGTAATATTGCCTCCTAAAACTTTTTCGTAAAAATTCATTGCTTCTTCAGCGTTGCCTCCAAAATGAATGTAAGGGATAAGTTTCATATCAGCATATTTTATTGTTATAACTTTGGATCAACTTTTACGGCCTGTCTTGCAAATAATCTCCACTTTCCACGGTCTTTTGCCCATACCTGCAATATACCGATATTTAAAGGTGAAATATTTCCATCCTTTATTACACTTGCGCGAAGAATATACCTTACAATAACTGTTTTGCCGACCATGATGGCTCCCGATCTTTCTGCCAAAAGGTTTTTATACACCTGTGCATTGACAATTGCGTTATGAAGCATAACAGACTTAATTTCTATAATTCCTGTAGAGTGGCCATAGGTGACTTCATTACTTACCAGATCCTGTATTGCTGCGCTATCTTTTGTTTCAAAAACAGCTTTATTCAACGCTTCAACTCTTGCCCAGACTTCAGTCTCTTTGTCTGACTGGCAAAAAGCGGCTGAAGAAAGAAAAGTTATTATTAATATACCTAAAAACTTCTTCATTTTTTAATTATTTATGGCAGAAAAAGTACGGCATTCTTCGATAATGGCATCTACTTTTTCAGGAGTTAATTGTTCGCGGAAATGTTTGCCCAACTGCATCATGGGAGCATAACCACAAGCGCCTAAACATTCAACAGTTTTTAGAGTAAATAAACCATCAGGTGTTGTTTCGCCAACACTAATTCCTAATTTACTTTTTATATAATTTATTAT
>JAABUS010006869.1_pt1 | contig 13482 bp, 11 predicted proteins | sample 5560161 | NCBI WGS metagenome assembly JAABUS01 (sample SAMN10711885, study PRJNA513376) | rock metagenome | isolation source: Antarctica rocks | place: Antarctica: Victoria Land, Trio Nunatak nord | collected 2016-01-04 | reverse complement strand
GCGAAGTAAAATTCTCTGAACAGACTGATAGAGTGTTTTGCAAGCGATTATTGATTTTATTCTGAAGATTGTTCATCAGAGTGCAATCATTGTATTCAAGATAGCTGAATAGCTTCATAAAGTTGAAGTAAAAAACATTAAAAGACTTTTCTGCTTATTTCAGAGTGTTGTACTTACGATGACACTTTCAATTTCTATTCAGTTCATCATATATTTCTTTCAGATGCTCAAATAGCTCATTGATCAAGATGTATGAATGCAAAGCATCATGTTGATGTTGAGCAAAAATGTGCTCAGCAAAATCATCTTCTAGTCTAGATATCACATAAACAATACAGATATTCTCATTATCAAAGTGATCAGCATTTGTCTGAAGCTTGTCATTTATCTTGATTCTTCAGCTGTCTCATGTCAATTCATCTTCATCAGTGAATATGAATGAGTTTGAAAACTTGAAGAACTTGTAATGATCATTGTCAAATAAAGTAGATGATTCTTGTCGAGTATAGTTCTCAATAAAAGCTTGAGATTTCATAAATTATCAAGATTGAGACTGATTTGCTGAATGCTGTTTCTTTTTTAGACTCAAGACTTTCTTTCATAAAAGACTGATTTGCTGAATGCTGTTTCTTTTTTAGACTCAAGACTTTCTTTCATAGTTCAATGATAGTCTTTTCTTAAATATTTATTGTCATTTGATTAATCTTTAACTCATCAAGTCTCTTGATGTGATCAACTTGAACATTGATTTATTGCTTGTTGAGTTTCAAAGTCATGTTTCATTGATCTTTTAACTCAATCAGCATCTTGATGATCTCATCTGACTGATCAATAGTTCATTGATGAAGTTATTGACTTATGTTAATGTTTCATGAGATAGTGACATTCTGAGATTTCGCTGAAGCATTGACAAAAATAAGAGAAACTCATTTACTAGCAATGCTTTTAAGCAGATGAGCTGTTCATGACTTGACTGATTCAGAGTTGCATGTCATTGTAAGAAATTGAAGATAAATAAATTGTAATAAGATTGAGTGATTGATTTGATAATTTTGAGTAAATTTGAAAATGTATTTTGATGAAAGTAATTCAAAGAATTTCTTGCAAATTTTCTGAATGAATGAAGTAAATTATTTTGTATCATTTACATGTTAATAGCAAAATAGTTGATTAGCATTTATTTACTGTTAAAAATCAGCATAGAGCGAGTCATATAAATGTCATTTAACTAATAGATAAATGCTAAGAAAGAAAAGTATCTACAGAAAAGAACTTGATTCTTATATATGTATTTCTCAGTTCTGTGCTAAACTTGATTGAGTTGATGTCTTACACATATGATGCAAAGACTCAATGACATCATTTCTAGATCAGATTCTCGCTAAACTTGATTAAAATGAAATCAGATAAAGACTAGTTGAAGAATAAATGAAGACTAGAATCATAATAAACGACTTGAAATCAAATGAATCATCAGACATGCTGATGAAGCAAAATATGAGTATATCGCTTTCAGTCACTACTTTGATGAAAGCAAGTCGTTTTTTGAATTCGCTGCAATTTCGTGCATCTGAGCTAACTTAAAATAGTTACATGCTTTATGTTTTAACTTCTTGCATTTGAAGCAAAGTTCTTTTTTAAACAACTTCTTTCTAGCAGAATTAATGTTCAATATTCTGAGTTTCTTTCATGCAAAGATTGAAGCTGAGATTACAGTAGTGATCATCATTAAGATGTTAGTGATAAAGCAAGTGACTTGAATTGTTAATGTCTTGAGAACTGATTGAGCATTCAATTTCGTCAATTGAACGTTGACTTGCATGCAAATGTTGACAAATTCATTCAAATTCATAGTTCATTCATTGATTGTGACTTGCTGAAGATTTGAGCTAATCTTATGCTGAAGATCATTTAGTAAAGTTTCATTATTGTACTTTAGTTTTATACTAAGTCTTTGAAATTTCATTCAAAATTCATGAAAGAAGATCTTGTTTTAATACAGCTTCAAGAACTGTTGTTGAGTTGTATGATGTTGATTGAAATCATTGTACATTTTATTTATGATCAACAGTATCTTTTCTGCTTCAAGAAATGAGTTTGTGATTATGTTTCTCATTCTGAGTGCTATGTGTTTGATCATCATTTCACTGACTTAACTTTTCACATATGCAATCTTCATTTCTTTGATAGAAAAATAATTCTTGTTCATCTTCAGCTTGTTTTGCATTCAAAACAATCAATTATTCACATTCTGTCTTGAATTTTCAAACAAAGATGAGTCAAATAGCTTAATCAACTTCAAGAATTGATCTTTTGAAATCAAAGTGCTTAGTCAACTTGATGTTGCTTCTAAATGATATATAATCACGTTCTTTTTCTTCATTTCTTTCAGTAAACATGTTCAAACAACGTTCAACATTATCTGTGTAACTTTCAACTCAATGTTGATAGCTTTCAATTCAATGTTGATCTTGTTGATGTCATTCAACATCTGAATCATGTCATTGTAAATCTTAATTTCGATGTCATGCTGTTAACATATGTACTTGATAAATGTAATGAGATTATCTGCTTCATGAATGCTTATTCAAGCATTCAGTTCAGTGCTGATGCTGATCTTGATCATTTCATAATTGAAAAGCAATGCATTCATGTTATCTTCTTTAATATTCAATGACACATTCATGTCTTCTTCTTCTGATGCTGTTTAATTCTGTGATAGAAGTGATTCTCTTTCAGCATTTCAAAGTTCATAATGAGTTATGCTCACTGATTCTGATTCTAATTCTGTGCTTCTAATCATTGTGTGAGTAGAAAATTGTTGAAATCATGTCTAAATCATTCAATCAAAGAGACTTGAAACTGATATGTATGTATTGCTCTTTAGAGATAGCTATAACAAGACATTAAGAATACAGAAAAGAAAGAGTGTGAGCTCTTCTATAAATAATGACTTGAGACTGCGCTAGACTCGATACAGATGTGATGTAATATGTCAGATGTGTTTGTTTAAAAGAATGATGAAAGAAATGAATGAAGAAAGTGCTGAACAACGAGAAGAAGTGCTGAGAATGACTCGAAGAAATGCGCTAGATTTAAACTAGACATAGCGTCATGACTTGCTTTAATCAAATTGATTAGAATTAGATCTGAACTCTGATTGATTCAGACATGTTCATAACTCAAATTAAACATGCATCAGATTTTACATTAATAATTTCATTGATTGAAATTAATATAACATAGTTTATGATTTGAACTTCATGACAAGCAACAAGCAAATCATCAATGAGTGAAAGAAGCAAAAACGTTAAAAGAAGTATAAGATGTGCAAGAAGCACAAAAATTGATCAGCTAAGTCACATTTTTAAAAAGTCAAATCTTGCTCAAATTTAATACTTTCATAAATCAAATCATCAACATCTTGCTCAAATTTAACTCAGATCTTGCTTAAATTTAATACTTTTATAGATTAAATTATTAACATCTTGCTTAAATCTGACTCAGATCTGACTTAAATTTAATACTTTTATAAATTAAATCATCAACATCTTGCTTAGATTTAACTCAGATTTAATACTTTCATAAATTAAATCATCAAGATCTGATCTGCTCAACTCATGCTGTGAGAAACGTATCAATCATAAAATCTTTAATAATTTTCAAAACTTACAGCTCTGCATGTTCTTGCTCTGTCAGAAATAGATAGTAAATAGTAAATACATTGAAAAGAAATTACAGTTTTCTTTTGACTCACTTGATAAGTTAAGCTTAATACTTAAACACTAGTTCTTGTACTCATAATGATTAAGCTTTTATCATTATAGATTTAGCTGTAAATCTGAAGATGAGTTGTATTTCTTTAATTGTCATAAGATTGATCACTTCTATGATTTACAATGCTTGTAGAAAAATCTCATTAATGACTAAGCATATGAGCATTTAGTTGAATTCAACGAGTCGATGACAATGCAGATTAGAAAGCATTCATATTTCATCTGATCAAGCTGCTATCAAAGTTGATCTAGCTGTTGATCAAAAATGATGATTAATTTTATAATGATTAAAAATCATGTTTTATTAAGTTACATTGCTGAGAGATAGAGTACAGATGTGATATAGAAAGCTATAGAAGCAACAAAGAAAGTAAATAATGAACACATGCAATGATTGTACTTGTAGAAAGATACTGTAAAACGTGTGTCTTCATGATCTTTATTTATAAGTCAAAACAACATTTATATGTACACTTGAAAAACACTCTCAACTCTTTTATCATTGACTCAGACTTTGATCTTTGTTTTCTACTAATTGCTCGTGAGAATGTTGCAGACAGTCTCATAATATTCATTTCTCATTTAATTCATGATCATTTCTTGATCACTACAGAAAGAAATAAGAAAGAATCAGAAAGAAAACAGCAAGAAAACAATCTATTCATTAACGTTTAAAAAAATAGAAAGAAAATCATTAATTTTCAAAGACTTGAATTTAAAACTTGATATTTCATAGAACTTGATGATATTTCTTGAAATGAGTTGAAGAACATAATAGTATTCGTGAAATACTCAATTTATACATCTCAATTTCAGTCTATTCTATCATCAAAATGACAGAATTAAATTCATTATCAATGAATAGAAAATTGCATGCGTGAATAAGATCTTCATTACTTAAAGATTTTCAAGCATTCATTCGTGAATATTCATCTCATTGATAAAAAGTCTGTATTCATTCTTCATTTCTTTCTTTCTTTTCATGCATACATTCTTCACTCACTTCAACTTCGTTCGCTCTTCTCTTCTCTTTTGTATATATATATATATATACATCTTACTATTTCATTAACAGAAGCTTTGTTCTCAGATCTGAATAGTTATACTTCATTTTTTTGAGAATTTAATCTCAATTCTATAATTCTCAATTCACTCACTTAAATTATTATTGAAGAAAAGAGATAAATCAGACAGCAAGCATCAAGTGAAATTTTCACTCAATGTTCTGCAATTAAACAAATTTCGCTCTAAACTTCTCTATCTATCTTTCTATGATCTGCTTGAGATAATCAATCAGTTTGAAGTTACAAAGAATTTAATTTTTACTTCAATTCTTACTTTATTTGATTCTTGTTTAACAGACTTGAAGTGAGAGAAAAGATCAACTGTAGCACATTAAAAGATAAACATCAGAAGCAGCGTAATCAAGATCAAAGTTGAAGAAGTTGATGAAAATGTAAACATAGCTTGCATGAACGCAATCATTGAAATCACTAGCTAACTCAATCTGCTGACAAAATGATTGACAATTCAATCAATTCTAGAATGTTCAAATTAATGAAGTATAAAAGATCAAAGTTGAGTCTTAAATAAAATTTTCATCAAATCTGACAGATATTAGAAAGATGAATCTTTTGAACTCAATGAGATTGTGAAAGTTCAAATCATTGATTTAAGCTTTAATGATCTTTTCATTCAACAGTTTCTTTTGCTTGATTAATTTCTTGAAAATGACAAGCTATTTAATGAAAAACATTCGTTCAAGTTGCAAAAAATGTTTGCTTGAATCTACAGCAAATTCAAATCTTAACAGTTAAAAAATTCAGACTTAACTTTAGATACTATGCTGTCAAGAACAATTTAAATTCTTGCGTTTACAACATAATTGCAAAAGCTGAAGAAAGTTTTCTTTTTAAAAAAGAAGAGTTTTGAGTAGATTGATTGCATTGAGTCGAGTACTTGAGTTTAAGTCAAGTACTCGACTCATTAAGACTTGATTCAAGTCAGAATTCTTAACTTGAGTATTCAAGTTGAGTCAGAAAATTGAAATCAAGTATTGACTTGAAATTTTCAACTCAACTCGTCAAGACATGAAGATAAATAGATAAATGTTTTATTATGACTTTTTATTGTGACTTTCTATCATGACTTTCTATCAAATAATCTTCATGTTTCTCTTCATGTTTCTCTTTATGACTTTCTATCAAAAAGATAATGCAAAGACGAAAAACCGGAAAAATTTCTATATTTAACTCTCTTGATGTCATATTTGATTTCTTAACGAGTTAAGTTGAGAACTTGAATCAAGTATTAATTTGAGATTAATATCAGATCAAGTCAGAATGTTGAAATCAAGTATTTAAGTTGAATCAGAAGATTGATATCAAAACTTGACTTAATGATCAATCTAGTTCTGAGCTAGAATTCAAGACAAATACAATAATCACTTTGAAATGTTCAAGCTTCAGATAGATATGTCACATCAATGATTCAGCAAGTAAAATCTTAAGTTACAATCAAGATCATTCTTATTTGTAAAAGAAAAACTTCTTAAGACAAAGAAGCATTTTTTTCTATTCTGCTTAAATATGATGAAGAGATTCAGAATCAAGTTTTGTTGATCTCTTTGTTATCAGAATCAAGTTGAAGATATTACTTAAAATCTTCTTTAAAAGAAACAATTCATCAACTTTAATTACATATAATTATGATTGCACAACGCGTTGAATCAAAACAGTCTGACTCAGAAATAAGAAAACATTGCTGAATCAGAACTCAGAAAATCTCAAGCTTTTATTAATTTCTTCTTAAGCTTATTTTGAAGAACAAGAATGTCATGAACTGAATTTATATTTAAGCTTTCAGCATATCATTCATTTATTGCAAAAGTCGAAAAATATTACAAGTTTAAACTATGTGAAGTATTCATTGCAAAGAAATGAAAGTTTATGAATATCAATGATTCAAAGTGATGAAGCAAAAATAGTTGAATGAATTGAATTTACATTTAAGCTTTCAGCATATCATTTATTTATTGCAAAAGTTGAAAAATATTATGAGTTTAAACTATGTGAAATATTCATTGCAAAGAAATGAAAGCTTATGAATATCAATGATTCAAAGTGATGAAGTAAGAATAGTTGAATGAACTGAATCTACGTTTAAGCTTTCAGCATATCACTCATCTTTTGCAAAAGTTGAAAAATATTACAAGTTTAAGCTATGTGAAGTATTTAAATAGTGATAAACAAAAGCAATGCTATGAAATATCTAAATAGCTGCAAACAATAGCAATGCTATAAGATATTCTTTTAAGTGCTAAAGCAAATGTCTCAATATCATGTCATGCAATATCATCAGTTAAGTATTACAAGTCAAAGTCAACTTGTATTTACTCTTGATCATGTCATAAGTCAGAGATCAGAAGTCATAGTCAATAAATCACATACAATCAACTCAGTTCAGAAACACGTAATCATCATTATTATTCAACTTGAAAGAAAAGAATCATCATGATTACAAGCGACATGACATTGTGAATACAAACAATACAGTGACTATAAGTGACTCAAAGCAGAATACATATATCAGTATGATTACAGCGTGAGTATGAAGCATAATACAAAAAGCAGAATACAAGAAGCAAAATACACTTCTTGCTCAGATATTTTGCTTGATTTAGATTTGAGCAAGAAGATTCTCAAGTCAACAAATGTTGACAAAGCAAATAAATCTGAACAAGATTTAAGCAAAATATCTGAGCAAGATCTGAGCAAAATATCTGAGTAAGAAGATTCTCAAGTCAACAAGTATTAATAAAGCAAATAAATTTGAGCAAATAGATTTGAACAAGATCTGAGCAAAATCTGAGCAAAATATTTGAGCAAGAAAATTCTCAAGTTAACAAGTGTTAACAAAGCAAATAAATTTGAGCAAGATCTGAGTAAGAGAGTGTAAATGAGATTTAAGTAATTGAATAAAAGTAAGATCAAAGCAGAAAGAATTAATCAAGATTTGCATAAAAACAGAAACTTTCAACATATAATAAACAAATCAATGAATTATGATTGCTTCAAGTTACATCAATCACAACTATTGAACATTAATGTAACAAAGCGACAATTCTTTCTGTTCACTTGTAACTCTCTATGTTTGTTACAAATAATTATGTCAAAGATAATTAAATATTTTGATGTGATGCACAAAGTAACTAAATAAATAATAAATTGTTGATTGCATCAATTGCGTCAAATTTTGAAGCTTTTGCTAAAATGCAAGTTGCACATTTGTTGATGTACAATGATATTTAATCTCATCATGTCTTGATCAGTTATTTCTTTCAAAGATCACAAGAAAAGAATTCTTGAACTATCTCATAATGATGTCAAGATATCAAATATTCATTGAATTCTACAAGATGAATATCATGTTAATATAATTCAACAAACTTTGCACAATCAACTTTGCATATGACAGATAATCAAGAATACTCAAGTGAACATAAGTGATGAGTTTCATGATTGAATCAGAGAACTTTATTTACTTCATTTGTCTGACAAGAATATATTTCAAATTCTTGAGAATGAAGATTCTAAAATCACACGATTCTTTCTCATATGCATATAAAAAAAGCTGAGATTGAAGAATTATGTTGATTTGATCAATAAAAAGATAGCAGATGCAGAAATGCTATTTATTGTAAAAGTTGAACTTTGAAAAAGAATCATTGAAAGTTATGAGTGAGATATGCTTCATGCTCATTTCTGAAAGCAAGATCATTTAATATTATGATCATTTACATCTTCAACATGTTATCTTGCTTTACTAACACATTATAGCATTTGACTTTATGATTTGATTAAGATCTTGAATTTTGATGATGTTGCTTAATGAAGATATGACTTGCAACAAACTTGAGATGAATACATTGTTTCAGATCTCAACTTCATATGATCAATTAATGATTATTACAAAATGAACATGTTTGAATTCAAGATATATGAAGTCATTGACACATACTTTCAATATATTGTCTGAATCTATGTTGAAATATCATCTTATATCAGTATAAACTGTCTTCAACAGTTTTTAGATTCAACAAAAAAGATAGATAAGATTTTGAAAGTTATAAGATTTGATTAAGAAGTGAAAATAAACTTGCTTGCTGTTGCACATCATTGTCTTCATCAAGATCACGAATTGAATATTCTCTTCAAGAACTGCTTTTTCTACAAAATGAGCATTAAGAATCAACATATTGAGTCTTGATGAAATCAGCTAAATAAAATGTTGATTTATCGCTGATGTGTATGTTATTTACTCAACAGCAATTCATCTTCATACTAATATGAGCATAAATATACTTTCACAATCTTCATGAAGAAAACAGCTTTGACTTTAAGTTATCAGCAAATCGCATTTGTCTTCATGCTATCTACATGCTTATACTACATTGAAAAGTGTATTCATATGTTAGAAGCTGAAACTATCATAACATTCGTTGACAAAAGAATCAACTCAACTGTATTTCAGATCAATCATGAATTCTTTATCATCACTCAGAACAGATTTCAGATTTAGCTCTTTAACTTAATTTGATTCTGCTTAATGAGTTGTTAACAAATGTAAAAAAATATGATATGTTCTTGTCTTGATATGCTTGATTTATCATGCTAATGAATGATAGTGATTGATGAGTATTTATCTGTCGATGTTCTTGATTAATGTTTGAAAGTCATGATTGATCTTCATATTGATACAAAGCAGCTGAACATTAACTTTAAGAAAAGATTTGCACATCATAGTCAATTGCACTATCAGAAATATCTTTGCTTGAAAGAATTAATTTATCATCACATTGCATCAGATAATTTATCTGACATGCATGAGACAGCACATTCAAATAATGATGTACATTGAATGCTTGAGATCAACGAAAATAATGAGTAATAAAATATGTCATAGACTTGATAAACAAGAAAGTCACTGCTCAGCATATGTCACATTAGTTATGATTCTGTTGTATATGTAATCTTGTTAATTTTCAATGATTCATATGAAGTGAAAAAACATCATACATCACATTCATATTGATATGATCAGACAGTATTGTCTTGAAACAGATGATTCTCATGTCAACTTGTTATTCAGCGTCAAATTCTATCATGAATGCAATGATTCAAACTTATGAAATGTCTCTTCTGAATCATCTTTGACTTTCAGATTGCATCACGTTGAATTTATTAATCTTATTGACTTTTCTTTTGTTGCTTCAACATCTCAATCATTAAATTCTTAAACTTTTATTAAATTACAGCTTATTGCTCAATTCTTATAATTAGATCATCATTAAACAAAGATTGCATAACAGAAGTCAATTTCAACAAGCAAACTCTTCATCAGTTGAAATCTATTAGTAGCAAGCAAGACTACAAAGACTCATATTGCACAATCTTCTGCAGCAAACTATCAGTTTAAAACATATTATATCATGAGATGATGTCTCATTAATGATACTCAACAATCAGTAGCTTGTAAAGAATGAAAATGAAATGTGTTTTGTATATCAATCTTCATATTTGTATAAGATAACAAACTGATTAACTTTCTAAATGTTACAATTCTAGTCTTCATCTATTTTTCAACTAGTCTTCATCTGATTTCATTCTAATTGAGTCTAGCGAGAATCTGATTTAAAAATAATGTCATTGAGTTTCTGCATCATATATGTAAGACATCAACTCAATCGAGTTTAGCACAGAGCTGAGAAATACACATATAAGAATCAAGTTCTTTTTTGTAGATACTTTTCTTTCTTAGCATTTATCTATTAGTTAAATGACACTTATATAACTCATTCTATGCTGATTTCTAACAGTAGATATGTTAGAGATCAGCATAGAGCGAGTCAATATGAGTGTCATTTAACTAGAAGATAAATGCTAAGAAAGAAAGATAGCTACATAAAAGAAGCTGATTACATATATATGTTTCTCAGTCGACGCTAGGCTCAATAGAGACTAGTCAAGATGACGAAGCGAGAATAGATCTGACAAGACTAGAAGATTGAGTCTGACAAGGCTAGAATCGTGACATTATCTCTTCTCTTCGACGATTCATGTTCGCATGAATGTATTTTCTGCTCGACTCGATTGATTGTTCAATCATGATTTCACAGACTCAGACCTGTTAAATCGTGATTGGTTGAATTGTCAATTAGCGCGATTTGTTTAAGTATTGAATATGAAAATCGTCAACAATCTTCTGAGCGTTCATAAATTCGTCGTCATCAGCGTTGTATCAATTGAGATCATTGTCATAGTCATTTCATTTGATTCTATACTGAAGTCGTCTTCAATATCGACGAAAATTCAATATATCATCGATTTTTCACTCATCTTCGTCGTTTATCACTATTGAATCTGAGGGTTCGTTCTTTTGACCAGACAAGAAATCGTCGACGACAGAGCGAAGCAGATCAGAATGAAATACATCATGAACATGCATAGACTCTGATAATTTCAGTTTATATGAAGAGTCGACGAAATCTAGATTGATGAAAGAATCGAGCATTTTGTCATCTAGCTTCTTGAAAGATCTCGCTGTAATGATGTTTCTTTTATTCAGAAACATCTTTGATTCGATCTTGTAATCAACTTCTTTTCTATGCTTATTGACTTGTTTCATCATTTGTTTTCGTGTTTGAGCTAGCGACTCGCGAGCAAACTTCAGTGTTTTGTTCATATGTTCAGTTATATTCTCAACTTTAGTCGTCTGCAAGCGTTCACGAGAACTTTCATATTCGATGACATCGAGTTCAAAGCTCATACGAGAATGAAAGTCTTTGTTTAGAAAGAAAGAAATCGAGAAGATGACTGAGAACAGAGCATTATTGTCGACGAACTCGATCATGAGTAGTAGCTTAGCTCAGTCATTCTGCATGTATGAACAGAAGAATCGAAGATATCTTTCGATGTTCTGATTGACTCATTCACTTTGATCATCGATCTGAGAGTGATAGACTGTGAAGAGTCGAAGATTAATGCCTAGTTTTTTGCAAAGCGACTTTCATAGAATGAAGGTAAATTGAGAGTCTCGATTCAAAACAATGAAATCGAGTAAATCGTGTATTTGATATATTCACTGAAGCATTAGCTCAGCTGTTTTTTCTGCTGTGATCTTCTCGTCATCAGTGAAGCAAGAAATATAATGTCGTTTCTTTGTCAGTCTACATATCATTGTTAGTATGATGTTTTTGCCTTTCGAAAGAGGTAAGTCGATGATAAAGTTCATGACTATGTTCTTTCATTGCTGTTCGAGTATGAATAGAGAATGTAGTAGTTCATTGAATTTATTTCGAGAAGTCTTTGATCGCTGACAAATGTAGCAGTTTCGAATATATCGACTTATTGTCTTTCACATTGAAGATCAATAGTAGTATCTTCTTATGATCTTCATCATTCTGAGAATTTCAAAATGATCAATAGAAGATTGATCGTGAACTTTTCGAATTAGCTTCATTTGAAGATGCTCATCGAAGAAAACTCATAGAAGATTACTTTGATATAGTATTTCGTTCTGAACTCGACAATTTCTTAATTTAGTATCTTCGTATTGAGCTTCATCTTTTAATACGACTTCACGAAGTAGCGTACAATTCTCGTCGATCTCATTAGTCTCAAGAACCTGTTTATAGATTGATTTCTCGATGTTCTTCTTTAGATCAGCAATTTTCATTCGATTCGAAGTCAGAATAGTGATTCATTGATAGCGAACGTGCTCATCTTCTGAGCTTCTAGAAACTGAATTGACTCGACGAGTCAATGCATCGACTTTGATGTTTTGTTTGTCTGAGCAATACATGATTTTGAAGTTGAAGTCGACGAGCTTTTGTACTCAGCGCATTTAACGTCTACTTAGCTCTTTATCTTTCATTAATGACGTTAAAGCTTGATGATCAGTGAACATTTTAATGAATAGCTCAGTCAATTTCAGCTCAGATCATCAATGCTTGAAGACACGAATGATTGCTAGTAGTTTCTTGTCATAGATCTCGTAATTGCACTCAGCGAGACTCAGATTCTTGCTGTAGTAGATCATCGAATGCAATGTTTCTTCGTCATCGTACTGAGAAAGTATGTCATTGTTGACGTAGTCAAATGAGTCTGTTTCAAGAATAGTCTCTCTATTCTGATCAAAATGATGAAGAATAGAGACTTCAATCATTCGTTTCTTCATATGATCAAAGATCATTTGACAAGCTTGATTTCATTCAAATATCATCTCTTTTTGAGTTAGTTGAATCAGAGAACGAACAATCTTCGAAAAGTTCTTTATAAAACATCGATAGAAGTTGCAGAAGTCGACGAAGAACTGCATCTGAGTGAGGTTTGTAGAAGTAGATCATTTGACTACTGCTTGTACTTTTCTGAGATTCATCTTTAGTTCTTCGATGAATAGCAATAGTCTCAGAAAGAAGATCTTCTGAACGTGAAACTTGCATTTGTTTATATTCATCTGTAGATCGATCTCTCGTAGTCTATGTAGAACTAGTCGTACGTGTTTCTTATGTTTCTTCAGTGTTTTGCTGTAGATGATAATGTCATCTAGATAGATCTGACAAAACTGATGTAGATAATCAAACAGCACGTCGTTCATATAGTGTTGATAGAAAGTCGAGTCGTTGATTAATTCAAAAGACATCACG
>JAABUS010006868.1_pt1 | contig 13483 bp, 13 predicted proteins | sample 5560161 | NCBI WGS metagenome assembly JAABUS01 (sample SAMN10711885, study PRJNA513376) | rock metagenome | isolation source: Antarctica rocks | place: Antarctica: Victoria Land, Trio Nunatak nord | collected 2016-01-04 | reverse complement strand
GGGGGGGCGTCCGCCCCCCCCCCCCCGCCACCAACCATTCCTCGGCCGGATGTCTCGTCATCGCGACCTTCCGCGCGAAGGTCACGCCGCCTGTATTGCCTAATTCTTTTCCCCGTGAGACAATACGTACAGATTGAACGTACACTCGAATTGCGTCGCGCAATCCTTCGAGCGGTGCACATTGGGGTTGGTTGGGGGGTGGGAGAGTGTTCGCGACTCGATCGCGCCGCGCGGCACGGGGACAATCCACGCTGGCGGTCGTCCCGTTCGATGCGCGCGGCGCGGGCGTGGGCGAGATTCCGTCCGCCGTGCTCATCGAGACGCCGCACGACGGGGAGACGCTGCTCGTCATCAGCACGGAGCCGGAGCGCCCCGACCTCGTCGCGGCAGAGCGCTGCCACGCCGCGCTCACGGCGTTTCGCGCCGGGTTCGAGGCGGCCGGGCCGCGCACGCTGACGAACGCCCTGCTCGCGGGCATGGAGCGGGCGAACGCGGCGCTCTACGACCCGCGCGTCGCCCGCTCCGCGCACCGCCCCGTCGGCATCGGCCTCACCGCGCTCGCGGCGCGCGGTGCGGACGGGTACATCGCCCAGGCGGGGCCGGGGCAGGCGCTGATCATCGGTGCGACGGGCGTCACGGCAATCCCCCCGCTCGATACGTACCGCACGCTCGGCAATGCCCTGCACACGGCCTCCTCCACGACCGCGCCGCTCGGCCTGCTGCCGGAGTGTGAACCCGATCTCTTCCATGTCGATACGGGGGACGGTTTGTTTGCGGCGCTCTGTGTCTCCGCGCTCGGCCGTGTGCTGCATCACGAGGACGACATGCCCCTGCGGACTTCGGAGGGGCTGGTGTGCGCGGAGTATCTCGTCGGGCTTGGCCAGCGATACCGGCTGCCGGAGGCGTACGGCGTGCTCGTCTCGACCGATGGCGAAGGGGTCTATCCCGACGCGGCGGGCGGGCGAAGTTGGCACGCGCCGGCCGCTCAGGAACGCGTTATTGCCGCGTCTCGCGGCGATGTGATGCAGGATCGATGGTCGGACGCTGCCCAGCAACCGCATCCGCCGCAGGATGCGCCCGCGTGGTCCAACGCGCACGACGATGCGGAAGACGAGGAGGAAGAGCGCTGGGAATATCTCGGTGAGCCTCCCACCACGCCGCGATCATCGCGCATCTCCCTTTTCGGGCGGGGCCGTGCGGGCGTGACAATAAATCGTTGGGATGGCTCCGATGCAAGGGCGCACTCATGGCGCGTCCCCAACCTCCCCCCACGCCTCTGGATGCTCCTCGGCGCGGTCGCGCTGACGCTTATCCTCGCCGGCTTCATCGCCATTGTGCACGCCATCGGGTCGTACCGGGCGAACAGCGCGGCGTTGCGTGAACTCGATGCCGTCGCGGATGCGCGGGCGCGGGCGGTCGCGCTGCGCGACCCGCAGGCGGCGTACACGGCGCTGGTGGCGGTCGGCGGGCAGTTGGAGAAGGTCGCCGCCAAGGGCCGTGAGACGCAGCGCGTCGCGCGCGAGCGCACGCAACTCGTGCAGGCGCTCGACACGGCGAGTAGTGTGACCCGGGTCACGCCGCGCGTGGCGCTCGCATTGCCGCACTTCGAGGGCAACCCCGGCGCGCACCGCCTCATTCTGGTCGGTGAGGACGGGAAGGTGTACGTCTTCGAGCGCGAGAAGAATGACTGGGGCGTGAACGCATTCGACCCGACGACGCAGAAGCTCGACCGCCTGTTCGGCACCGCGAGCGTCGCGAAACAAGTCCCGGCGGGGGACGTGCGCGGTCTGATATGGGTCGGTGGCCCCGCGACGACCGACCGCACGCGGCTCTTCGCGCGCACCACCAACGGCACATGGGGTGAACTCGCGATCCCCGCCGTCGGGGAGAAGCGCCCGAACGCGATCGTGACGCTCGGCGACGGCTTGTACCTGCTCGATTCCGGCGCGGGCTTGATCGTCCGCGTGCCACTCGGTGCTGGCGGCGCGGCGAAAATCTGGACGAATGACGCTGCCACCGCCGAACTCCGCACGGCGGTCGATATGGCGAGCGATGGACAGACGATCTGGGCGCTGCTCGCGGATGGGCGGGTTCGCGGCTTCGTCGGCGGCGCGCCCGCGCAGTTGATCCCGGCCGCCGCCATCCCGCCGTTGAAGGAGGCCAGCGCTATCACGACCTCGGCGGCCAGCCCGTACCTCTATGTCATGGAGAATGGGCAGAACCGCATCCTGCGCATCCGCAAGAGCGATGGGCGGCTCATGCAGGTGCTGCGCGTCGCGGACGGCGCGCCACAGATCGCGGCGGTACAAGGCATTGCCGTCGATGAGGGGCGGAGCGCCCTCTGGCTCGTCACTGCGGACGGCATCCTCACCGTCCCGCTACCGCCGATCGCGAGCAGCGAGCGGGCTTGACATAATCAAAGTGGTACACTTGGGTATAAAGGAGTGCGGAAGAAGTGCCGATGAGTATATCGATTGAGCAACGAAGGGGGATACGTGGCGCAACACCGCGCAAATGATCCATCACCGGATGCCCGACCGCCGCTCGTTCGCGACGTCGAAGCCGTCACGGAGGCCGCATCGGCGCCCTCGGCGGTGCCGCATCCCTTCGCGCATCGGGCGGAGGCGGATTTCGCGGAACTGCTGAATTTCTACCGCATCCCGTGGCTGTATGAGCCAACATCGTTCGCCATCGTGTGGGAGGGCGACGCTGTCCTGGAGATGTTCACCCCCGATTTCTACCTACCCGATCAGGACCTCTACGTCGAACTGACGACGATGAAGCAGAGCCTCGTGACGAAGAAGAACCGCAAGGTGCGTCTCCTACGCGAACTGTACCCGGAACTGCACATCAAATTGCTGTACCGTCGCGATTACCAGCAACTCGTCGCGCAGTATGGCTACGGCGCGCTCGAAATCACCGAGTTGCGGCCGGAGGATATCGACCGCATCCTCGTCAGCCCCGCCGAGTTGCAGGAGCGCGTCGTCGCCCTCGGGGAGCAGATCTCCGCCGACTACGCGGGCCGCTCCATCGTCCTCATCGGCGTCCTCAAAGGCGTGACCTTCTTCCTCGCGGACCTCGCGCGCGCGATCACGCGCCCGCTGGCAATCGATTACCTCGCGGTCGCGGGGTACGGCACGCCCGCCAAGGGGCGTTCACGTCAGCCGGGGGCCGTCCGCATCATTAAGGACCTCGACGAGGAGATCACCGGGCAGCACATCATCCTCGTGGAGGACGTCGTGAACACCGGCCTCTCGCTGGCGTACATCCTCAAGCATCTGCGGGCGAAGAAGCCGGCGAGCGTCTCGGTGATGACGCTGCTCGATAAGAGCGACCGGCGACTGGTCGAGGTGCCGCTTGCGTACATCGGGTTTCCGTGTCCGAACGAGTTCGTTATCGGCTACGGCCTGGATTACCGCGAGCGCTACCGGAACCTGCCATTCCTCTGCGTGCTGAAGCCGGGTGCGTACGAGCAGAGCGCGCCGCTCCAGACCCGCGAGGACGTCGTGGTGCGGGAAGCGGTGAATGAAAAGGAAAAATAAACAGCAAGAGCCCCAACGGGTCTTGGCTGAGATCCCTGAAATCATCGGCTCCGCGACCGTCTGCCATCTCGTCCGGGACTTGCGTCTGCCGAAACAGCATTCGATTATTGGATGATCCATGTTGCCGACCGCGCAGCGGGAGCTCGCTTGCCTGCACCATTTCCGCCAGTGACTCAGAAACCGTCCGTAACTCCTTGGAACTCTTGCTATCAGTACGTTACACTCTGTACGGTCAGTTGTCAAGGGTTTTTGTGCGCAATTTACGCAGAAATCGTAAACCGAGAGGCGCGATTCATTATGTCAATACACGCGCGGACGCCATCTCTGAAGGCGCAAGATCGTTTGTCACCATCCCGACACATTGACATAATACTTACCGTACAATCTATTTGCTGTATTGACAATCAACCGTTGCTGTGGTAACGTACCGCTGAGTACTCACATTCGTATCATCTTCATCGAACCGAAGATATCGGCCAATGGCTGGTGCGAGAGACAGCTTGCGGGATGGCGGTTGTTCCATTGCGCGAGTTTGCAACAATCCTCATTGATCTCTGATCGCTAACGGATGGAGGGAAACCACGTGACGCAACAGGCGTTCAATACGCAAGACCGCATCCTCATGTCGCGGCGCGCACTCATCAAAGCGGCTGCTGCCGCCACAGCGTCACTCGTTGGAGCGGCGACCATGGCGCCCGGCACCGCGATGGCCGCCGACCCGCCGCCCGGTCAGGCCTCGCCGCCGACCGTCATTACGAACCCGCCGCGTCAGTTCGGTCCGGACGCGCCGCCGAACCAGTACCCGGACCCCGATGTCCTCACCATCGATTCGCAGTTCGGCAAGTACGCCGTCTTTAACTCGCCGATCCAGCGACTTTGGACGGGGGCGCTCTGGTCGGAGGGGCCGGCATGGAGCAGCGAGGGCCGCTATCTCCTCTGGAGCGATGTCGGCGGCAATATCCAGTACCGCTGGTTGCAGGACGATGGCCGCGTGACCGCGATGCGCACTCCGTCGAACAACAGCAATGGCAACACCTTCGACTTCCAGGGCCGCCAGCTCTCCTGTCAGGACTTCTTTCGTCGCGTCGTGCGGTGGGAACTGGACGGCTCGATGACCGTAATCGCGGATTCCTTCAACGGGAAGAAGCTGAACTCGCCCAACGACATCGTCCCGCACCCGGATGGCAGCATCTGGTTCACCGATCCGCCGTATGGCGACTCGTTGTTCGAGGGACAGCCCGACACCGGTGGGAGGGTGAACCCCGCGATCGGCGCGCCCGATGGCGGCGGCCTGACCCGGCAGTTGCCGAACTCGATCTATCGCGTCGACAAGGGCGGCAGGATCGACCTCGTCACCGATGAGGTCGAGGACCCGAACGGGCTGTGCTTCTCACCGGATTACAAGACGCTGTACGTCTGCAACACGGGCGCGGGGCCGGGCGACACCAAGGGCGGCCCGGGGAACATCCTCGCGTACGACGTGTCGGGAGACAACAAGGTCGCGAACCGCAGGGTCTTCACCGACATGATGGTCGATGGCGTGCATTGCGGGCCGGATGGCCTCCGCGCCGATGTGGACGGCAATCTCTGGTGTTCGAGCAATGGCCCCCTCGGCTACAGCGGCGTGCTCGTCTACACGCCACAGGGCAAACTGATCGGCCGCATCCGCCTGCCGGAGGTCTGCGCGAACCTCAGTTTCGGTGGCCTGAAGCGTAACCGTCTCTTCATGACCGCCAGCGCGTCTCTCTACGCGGTCTACGTGAACACGCAGGGTGCCGCGCCCGGATGATAACGGGGTTCGCGGAGAGCAGAATGAAGGTGAGAGAACGCTGTGCGAAGGAACCGGGCGTCATGTTGGTGGCCCGGTTCCTTCACAGCGTTCCTGCGATCAAGTCATGGAAAAGCGGGTGATAGGCCTGCAGGCGACACGGCAGGCCGTCGGGGATGTCGCACAAGAAAAAGGGCCACCGTATGGCGGCCCCGATCTGCCGGTATCGATGCTCGTCCATTACCCCATGCGGCGAGCGGAGTAAAACTTGGGGCCGTAGTAACCGCCGTTGATGTTGCTCACGACGACGCCCGTGCCCTCGTTCTCGGCGTGGACGAAGCGCCCGCCACCAATGTAGATGCCCGCGTGGGAGAGACCAACGGTATAGGTGTTCGCGAAGAAGACGAGGTCGCCGGGTTGCATATTCTCCTTCGAGACGAACTGCCCGGAGGATGCCTGGTTGCTCATCGAGTGGGTGATGTTCTGCCCCACAACCTTCTGCACGACGTACATTATAAATCCCGAGCAGTCGAATCCGCGCGGCGAGGCGCCGGCCCAGACGTACGGGTAGCCGACGTACTTCATCGCCTCGGTGACGATCCGTCCGCCGAGCGGCGTCGCGGCATTCGGCGCGGACTGCGGCGCGGGCGCGGTGGACGCCTGGTCGCCCTTGGATGACTGATCGGTCTTGCTGGCGCTCGGTGGCGCCGGGAGCGGCTTCTTCTTCGCCGCGGCGTCGTCGGTCTTCGCCAGGAACGGGCCAACAACGAAGCCCTTTGTGCCGTCAAACGAGACGGGTATCCAGTTGTTGCCTTTTGTGTCCGTCGTCGCCTTGCCGGTGACGGTGACGACGGCGCCCTCTTCGAGGATCGTCAGGACATCGCCGCTATAGCCGGCATCATCGCGCAAGCGCACGCCCGCACCGTCCGTTTTTGTGACCTTAACGCGGTCGCCATCTTTTACATCGGGAGCGGCGGGAACATCCTGCGTGGCGCTCTTGGTATCAACCTTGGTGTCGGGGGTCGGGCCGGGGCCATTCGTCGGGGTGAGATAGGTTCCCATCAGAAAGCCGTGCTTGCCCGCGTGATTGACGTGATACCACGGGGTGCCGTCATCGCTGAGTTTCGGTCCCTCGACGATCAGCACGATCGCCCCTTCCGGAACCATACCGATTACATTGGCGTTTGTATCACTGTTATCGCGCAAACGCACACCGCCACCATCGGTGAAGGTGACGGAGGCATAGCTGTCGAGTTTGCGGGCGCTGATGAAGTCGGCGTCGATCCAGCCGGTCTTGTCGCCGGCCTGCACCTGATACCACGAGACGCCATCGACGCTCTTCGGGCCATTGGTGATGAGGATGACGGAACCGTCCTTCAATGTCATCTGCACTTGGGCACTCTTGGATGCATTCGCGCGTAAGCGGACGCCGTCACCGCCGGTGTTTGCAATCGTGGCGGTTTGCCCACCAGGGAAAATCACCGCAGCGGCGGGCGAGGCAAAGAGATACGATGTGAGCACAGTGGCGGAAGCAATCGCGGTGCGACGTAGTACTACGCGGCGTGTGAGCCGTTCGGACACTAACGGAACCCTCCCCAACAGGTGGCGCGTGGCGATGCGCCTCCCCATCCCTCTTCTGGCCATGCAGGCCGCACGAACGGGTACATAAATCGTTGGCTCCACGGTTCTCCCCAGGACCGTCGAGCGTCCCCTTAAACAACGAAACAGTGACTCGTACGCGTGGGCCGGGAAGCAGCCATCAAAGAGAAGTCCCCGGTTCTGTTCGCACCCTACACCGCGCCTTTTGGCATGTCAAGTTCTTTGCGTGAGGTGAAATCCGGCGGGTGCGCTACCCGGATGGGGGCGACGCACCTTGCGATACTGCATCATCCCGCCGGCCCGAGGCGTTGCCTCTCGACGTAGCGGCGCACGAATCCGTCGCATGCATCGGTCGTCTCCGCATCACCGTCGAGGCGTGCGTCACGCAGCGCGTTAAGGATGTCGCGGTAGACCGGGCCGGGTGTGACACCAAGCTGCTTAAGATAATTTCCGACCGATCGCCCGCGTTGACGATCCTGCTGATTGATATGATCGAGCTGCGCGTAGAACCGCGCCGCGTGGACGGCGGCCGCTTCGCCATCAAGGAGAATGAGTACGACACGTCCCGGTTGCTTCTCGAGGAGGGGACGGAGTGAGGAAAGGTTCTGCGCGGAAGCGATGACCCCCCGTTCTTCCCACACACGGACAAGCCCGCGAATCTTTGGCCACAGCACGCCCAGCGGGATGTCCGCGATCAGGCGTTCGGCCGCCCCCTCGCCCTGGCGGCAGACGAAGAATGCCCAGACCGGCCAGGTCTCGTTGCCGATCAGCCGCACCCGCCGCGCGACCCAATCATCCCAGATGAGCACGGGCGAGGTCGCGCGCAACAGCCCGAACGTGTCAAATGCGGCGAAGCAAGCGACGCGATCCGGCTCCCGGAGGCCGAGTCCCAGTTCGTGTCGCTTGCGATCCGGTGAGATCGTAGCGAGCGCATCGTTCGCCAGCGCTTTCGAGAACAACGCCGTCGTTTCCGGTGCGAGCGCGAAGCCGAAGCGCGCCGCGTAGCGGAGTGCGCGGTAGAGGCGCGTCGGATCGTCGCGGAAACTCGCGTCGTGAAGGACGCGCACAACGCCGTCGCGGAGGTCCGCCAAGCCATCTGTGGGGTCGAGGAGCGCACCGAAACCATCCGTCGTGATCGGCAGCGCCATCGCGTTGATGGTGAAGTCCCGGCGATGCAGGTCCGCCGCGACGGGCGCGGGAATGGAGACGACCGGCAGCGCGCCGGGACGCGGGTAGGTCTCGGTCCGGGCGGTGGCGATGTCCATGACCGCGCCGCCGTCATCCGTCGGGAGATGGACGGTCGCCGTGCCGAAGTCGGTGGTCTTGTCAACGATGGCAGGGGTCGTCGATGCGAGCCGCCGTGCGACGGCGCGGGCATCGACGGTCGTGAGGAGATCAATGTCGCGCAGCGATGCCGACCCGTGCAGGAGATCGCGCACCGGCCCGCCGACAAGATACGCCTCGCCCCCTTCGGCCCGCGCGGCATCGCGCACGGCGGTCAGCATGGCGCGTTGCCATGGCGCGAGCGTGGCCCAGAAGTCACTCGGATTTGGTGCGGGTGGCTTGACGTTCGATGACATCCTGACTCCCCGGTGCATATCTCCGCGTCCCACGCCGTGCCCCGCATGGTATCATTCGCCGCATGAACAGGGGCGTTTCCGCACAACCAGCCGTACGAGCCGCCGCACCAACACGCACGATTCACAGTCGTTCCCCGGAGCAGACGAGCCGGATTGGCGAGCAGATCGGCCAGGGGTTGCGCGCGGGGGACGTACTGCTCCTGCGCGGCGATCTCGGTGCGGGCAAGACGCAGTTCGCGCGCGGCGTCGCGGCGGGGCTGATGATCCCCGGCCCGATCCCGTCGCCGACATTCACGCTCGTCAACGAGTACGATGGGCGGGACCGCTCCGGCGCGCGCGTCCCGCTCGCACACATCGACCTCTACCGCCTCGGCGACGGTGGCGACCTCGACAGCCTCGGGTTGGATGATTACCTCGGTGGCGCGTGGGCCGTCGTGATCGAATGGCCGGAGCGCGCGGCCGATGATGGCTTTGTGCCACCGACGTACCTTGACGTTGCGCTCGTTGATACCGGTGCGTCGTCGCGCACGCTCGTCTTCACCGTGCATGGTGACGCGGTGAGGTTGCTCGATCTGCTCGGGACGGACGCCCCATGAATGGGGAGCGTGGCGCGGGATTGCTCGTGGCGCTCGACACGTCTTCGCAGATGATCGGGTACGCTATCGCGGATCGAGACGGGCTACGCGCCGAGGCGATCTGGCAGGGGCAGCGGCAGGGCACGGCGACGCTGCTCGCAGAGAGTATGCGCGCGCTCGAAGCGCTGGGACGCACGCAGGACGATATTTGCGCGGTTGCTGTTGCGACGGGGCCGGGTTCGTTCAGCGGCTTGCGCGTGGGGCTTTCCATCGCCAAAGGGCTGGCGCTCGGGCTGGAGATCCCGATTGTCGGCTGCCCGACGCTGGCGATCACGGCGGAACCGTTCCGTTTCTCGGGGCGGCCGATCTGCGCGCTGGTTGCGGCGGGGCGCGCGCGCTACGCATACGCCGTCTATGCCGAGCGGGGCGGCTCATGTATCGAAACAATTCCCGCGACGCATGGCACGGCGGCGGAGATTGGCGCGATGCTTGCGACGGTACGGGATGTGGTGATCTGCGGCGAACCCGACCCCGCCGCTGTCGCGCTCTTCGCGGCGATACCGGGCGTCACGATCCCGCCACCGGGTGCGCGCGCGCGGCGGCCGGGGGCATTGGCAGACATGGCGTGGCGGCGCATACTAGTGGGGGAGACCGATGACCTGGTCGCGCTTGAGCCGATTTACCTGCATACGTCGTCCGCGACCGGTGCGGCGCGAGCCACGAAAGGATAAGTGGCGTTGCCTTACGTGATTGAGCCAATGACGATCGAGGACCTCGCGGAGGTCCACGCGGTCGAGGTGCAGTCCGTACCGACGCCGTGGCCGATCAGCGCATACCGGCGCGAACTCAACAACCCGCTCGGCAACCACTACCTCGTCTGCCGCTGGCGACCGCCAGAGCGCGCGACGATGGCGGAGATGGATGCGCGGCATGGCCGCAGCCTGTTCCCGCTCTTCCATCGTCAGCAGGAGCGCGGCTCCGCGCCGCAGCACACGCCGATTGTCGGCTTCGCGGGGATGTGGGTGCAGGCAGGCGAGGCGCACGTCACGATTATCGGCGTCTCCCCGGCGCATCGCGGGCGGGGCGTCGGCGAGTACATCTTCACCGCGTTGATCGACGAGGCGTTGCGACGGAACGCGACGTGGATCACGCTGGAAGTGCGCGTCTCCAACACGCGGGCGCAGGGCCTGTACGCGAAGTACGGTTTCACGGTGCAGGGCACGCGCCGCCGCTACTACAGCGACGATGGCGAGGATGCCTACGTCATGTCGTCGCCGCCCGCGAACACCGCCGCGTACCACGAGCACTACGCCGCCCTCCGCCAGGCAAGCCATGCCCGGATCGCGCAATTCTACGATTCCCTCGCCGGCGCGGCGGACCCGCGCTCCTACGCGGACGGACTCGCCCATGGACATCCTCGCGATTGAATCATCCTGCGACGAGACCGCTGCGGCGGTGATCAGCGGCGGGCGGCACGTCCGCAGCAGCATCATCGCCTCGCAGAACGACTTGCACGCGCACTACGGCGGCGTGGTGCCCGAACTCGCCTCCCGCCGCCACGTGACCGAGGTCGTGCCCGTCGTGCGGGCCGCGCTCGACGCTGCGGGCTGCACCTTCGATGACCTCGACGCGCTCGCGGTCACGCGGGGGCCGGGGCTGGCGGGGTCGCTGCTCGTCGGCGTCAACGTCGCCAAGAGCCTCGCGTGCGCCCGCGCGCTGCCGCTCATCGGCGTGAACCACCTTGAAGGACACCTGTACGCGAATTGGCTCCTCCCCGATGGCCTGACGGAGGCGGCGCAGCCCGCCTTCCCCGCAGTCGGGTTGATCGTGTCGGGGGGCCACACGTCGCTCGTGCTGATGACGGGGCACGGCAGTTACCGGCTGCTCGGCAGCACGCTGGACGACGCGGCGGGCGAGGCGTTCGACAAGGGGGCACGCCTGCTCGGCCTCGGCTATCCGGGCGGCCCCGCCATTGCGCGCGCCGCCGCCGCCGGTGATCCGTCGCGTTTTCCCTTCTCCCATGCGCGCACGGACAACCCCGCCGACTTCTCCTTCAGCGGCATCAAGACCGCGCTGCTGCGCGCCGTGCAGCCGTATCGGTTGCCCGCCGCGCCCGCGGAACCGCAGGCGCGCGATGCTGCGTTCGCGGTGCATCGCCCGGCGCGGCTGCGCGACGATCTGCCCGTCGCGGATTTCGCCGCCGCGTACGAGGATGCTATCGTCGGGATGCTCGTCGCGCCCGTCGCGCGGGCAGCGCGGGAGCATGGCGCGGCGTCGGTGCTCCTCGCGGGGGGTGTCGCCGCCAACCGCCGACTGCGCGCGCGCCTCGCCGACGCCGTCCCTATGCCGCTCTTCTGCCCGCCGCCTATCTATTGCACCGACAACGCCGCGATGATCGGCGCGGCGGCGGAGCAGCGGCTGCGCGCGGGCGATTATGCCGCCTGGGACCTCGATGTCCACCCTTCGCTGCGCCTCGTGTAAGCCGCCGCTCTCATCTACCGCGCGTCCTCCGCATCCAGATAGACGATCATCATCTGGTGTTCGATGTTTGCCATGTGGAAGGGTGTGCTCATCGGGCGGAAGCCGAACGATTCGTAGAGGGCTATCGCGTACGTCTGCGCGCTGAGCGTGACGTGGGGTAATCGCAGGTCGCGCGCGGCGTTCATTAGGTGCTGCATGATCGCGGTCGCGACGCCGAGCCGCCGGAACTGCGGCAGCACGCTTACCCAGGCGATCTGCCCCTCCTCCCCGGTGCGCGAGCGCGAGAGGTGGAGGCGGCCGGTGCCCGCCGGGACACCACCGACCAATCCCAGCGCGTGGATCGCGGCCGGGTCGTCGCGGTCGCCTTTCTCCGCTCCCTGCACGCCCTGTTCCCCCGCAAAGACGGTGGCGCGGATCGCGTAGCACGCGGCACGGTCGTCGTTGGAGTCGGCGCGCCGGACGGCGATGTCAGCCATCCGCCGCGCTCGTTGGCATCCCCGCCAGCGCGGGTATCGGCCCGATCGGCTGCCCCTTCTGATCCGCCGGGATCGCGTTGTCCGCAATCGCCGCGCGGTCGATCACCTCGTCCGCCGCCAAGGCACGCCGCAGCGCGACCGCCGCCACATCGAGCATCGAATCGTCGGGGGTGCGCGTCGTCAGCTTCTGGAGCGACATGCTCGGCGTGAGCAGGAGGCGCATCCATCGCTTGTGGTAGAACTGCGCGCCCAACTTCAGGAACTCGTAGGCGATGCCCGCGATCACCGGGACGAAGACGATCCGGCTGAGGACGCGCAGCAGGAAGGGCGGCCGACCGAGCAGCGCGAAGACGACGATGGAGAAGAGGACGACGACGAGCAGGAAACCCGTGCCGCAGCGCGGATGCTCGATCGGCATGGGCCGGATGTGCTCCGCGTCGAGGGGCAGGCCGCGCTCGTACGCATGGATCGTCTTGTGCTCCGCGCCGTGGTACTGGAAGACGCGCTTTACGTCCGGGATCAGCCCGATCAGGCCGAGGTAGAGCACGAGGATGCCGAGGCGGAAACACCCCTCGACGATGTTCGAGACGAGCGACGAGTGGATGTACCGATCGGTGAAGCGGATCGCGACGAGCGGGAGGACGAAGAAGAGGCCGATGCCGAACAGGAGCGAGAAGGCGACGGTGGCCCAGAGGGCAACGCCACTCAGTTCGGTCGGCTCCTCCGGCTTGTCGCCGCCGCTGCGCTTCTTCTCCGGATTGGGCACAAGCGCGGGCATGACGTCCGGCGCGACAGTGATGCCGGGGCTGGATTCCTCCTCCTGTAGGCCGACATTCGCGGAGAAGACGAGGGCGCGCGTGCCGAGCAGCAGGGCATCCCACAGGAGCACCGTGCCGCGCAGAAACGGCCACTTCATCACCCGCGACCGGTAGACCCACGAGGTCAGCGGCTCCTGATAGTAGCGGATGCCGCCGTCCGGCGCGCGCACGGCGACCGCCATCTCGCGCCGCCCACGCATCATCACACCCTCCATCACCGCTTGCCCGCCGTAGTGAAACGTCCCCATTCTGCCTCCGTCGTCGCCGTAATCGTCGCGTGGGCATGATACCACGTCGCCTCAATGCGGCGTTTGTCAGCGCATATTCTTGACGCTATCCGGCTTCTCACATAGCCTGTACGTTCAGCAGGGGAGGAGGGATGATCGCGATGGTCAACGAATCACGGAAGCAGAACGAATTGCATGTCGCCGTGCCTCCCACGCAAAGCCGGACAATGGGCGGCACGACGCGCGCGGAGACGCAACCATGCCCGCAGTGCGGCCATCCGATGCCCGCGCTTAAGGGTGGCTCCGCGTCAATCTGCCCGAACTGCGGGTTTAAGGATTCATGTTGCTATTAAGGTGGGACTCGCGTGGTTGGGGCGATTTCCCGGTGGTGGCGGGCATCAACCTACCTGTCTGTGG
>JAABUS010006867.1_pt1 | contig 13484 bp, 14 predicted proteins | sample 5560161 | NCBI WGS metagenome assembly JAABUS01 (sample SAMN10711885, study PRJNA513376) | rock metagenome | isolation source: Antarctica rocks | place: Antarctica: Victoria Land, Trio Nunatak nord | collected 2016-01-04 | reverse complement strand
TTTGCACATGCATACCGGCAGCGAGATAAAAGATGTAAATGTTTTTCTTCAGGGTTTGGAAGTAATGTTTGAAATAGCACGTCATTTCGATAACCTTGAGTTTATTGATTTAGGAAGCGGATTTAAAGTTCCTTACCAGGAAGGTGACCCCGAAACAGACGTAAATCAATTAGGCGAAAAAGTGGCTGAAGCTTTTGAAACATTTGAAAAAGAAACGGGGAAAAAAATACAGATATGGTTTGAGCCCGGAAAGTACCTGGTAAGTGAGGCGGGTTATTTTGTGGTAAAAGCAAACGTAATCAAGCAGACAACTGCAACAGTGTTTGCAGGCGTAAACAGCGGTTTCAATCATCTTATCCGTCCTATGTTTTACGATTCGTTTCATCGCATCGAAAACATCAGCAATCCAAAAGGTCCTGAAAGAATTTATACCGTAGTCGGCAACATTTGCGAAACGGACACTTTTGCGTGGGACAGAAAGCTGAATGAAGTCCGCGAAGGTGATTTTCTTGTTTTTTACAACGCAGGTGCTTATGGTTTCGAAATGTCCAGCAACTTCAATTCACGTTTAAAACCTGCCGAAGTCTTGGTAAAAGATGGTGAAGCAAAGCTTATCCGTAACAGAGATGTTTTTGAAGACCTTCTGAGAAATCAGATTGAAGTTTTATAAGCTGCTGCGACACTAAATAAATCACATGTTTATGTGATTGTTTTAATGTTAATTGTTCCTTAATCTTGTATAGATTTTTAAAAGAGTTTGGGGGAGCTCTTGAAGAAGCTGCAGACTACTGCAGCTTTTTTTTATAGTTCAAATCATTCAAGCTTTTTTAGCTTTAATTAATAATATAAATATTTTTGGTTACCCGCATTAGCGGCCTCATAGAGATATTCTATTGCGAGGCCATTGAAAAAATAGTTTTCATAGCCAACATTATATGAACAAACGAGTTTAAAGCTTAGATTAATGAGATTGATACCTCATCAAAAAATATATAGCTATAAAATACGTTAATGCAGATAATATACAACTTTCATAATATTCTTTCCCTTAGCAAAAGCTTTATTACATTTGCTCTTTAATCTTTTTACATGGAATATAATACACAGCGAAATTATTTGACAATGAGAGAATATGGAAGACATATTCAACGCATGGTCGAATATGTGCTTACAATAGTGGACAGGCAAAAGCGCCAGCAGCAGGCGCAGGTGGTGATAGAACTGATGGGTACATTAAACCCTCATTTAAAAAATGTTGATGATTTTAAACATTTGTTGTGGGACCATTTGTTTTTTGTAAGCGATTTTAAACTCGATGTAGATTGCCCTTATCCGATACCTACAAAAGAAACATACAAACAGAAGCCTGATCCGCTTCCTTACCCCAAGCGTAAGCCAAAGTACTCTCACTTAGGTAAAAACCTTGAAGTTATTATAGATAAAGCGCTAAAAGAAGAAAATCCTGAAAAGCGCGTTGGCTTTGCAAATTCAATTGCTTACTACATGAAGCTTGCATACAGTAACTGGCATAAAGAGCTTGTACATGATGACGGAATTCGTTCAGAGCTAAATATTATCACGAATGGCCAGCTTGAGTTTGACAGTACACCTTTTGTAAAACATTACCGTCCTAATGAAGGCCGTGACACTCGTGGCGGTGGTTTTGGCGAGAATAGATTCAAACGCAATAATAACAATAATACAGGAACGTTTCAACGCAACAATCGTGATGCCGGCAGCAGCAGCCGTGATGGCGGAATTGGTGGCAGCCGCGACCGAGATAACCGCAATGCCGGCAGTGGAGGTCGCGATAACCGCAATGCTCCCAATAACGGAGGTGGTCCGGGTCGTGATAATCGTAACAACAATAAATTTGGAGGTAATAAAAAACGTTTTCTGTGAGCAGTTTCCATGTAGCAGGTGGTAACAAACTTCGGGGTGAAATAACTGCTCAGGGAGCCAAAAATGAAGCGCTTCAAATTATTTCTGCTGTTTTACTTACCGACCAAAAAGTAACCATTACAAACATTCCTGACATTACAGATGTAAACCTGCAAATAGAATTGCTGGAGGAAATGGGGGTGAAGGCAGAAAGAACATCACGTGATACCTGTATTTTCCAGGCAGATAATGTAAATGTTGATCATTTAGGTTCTGAAGAATTTAGAAAAAAAAGCGGGAAGCTTAGAGGTTCTGTTATGCTTGCTGGCCCTCTTCTGACAAGGTTTAAAAAAGCATATATACCCAAACCGGGGGGAGATAAAATCGGCCGCAGAAAGTTAGATACTCATATTATTGGTTTTGAAAAACTTGGAACACATTTTAATTTTGATTCCGCACAACATTATTTTGAATTAGTTACTGACGGATTAAAAGGAGTTTCAATACTGCTTGATGAACCTTCAGTTACAGGTACCGCCAACATTTTAATGGGATCAGTAATGGCGGAAGGAATTACTACCCTATACAACGCAGCCTGCGAGCCTTACCTGCAGCAATTATGTAAAATGCTTAACCGCATGGGAGCAAAAATCAGCGGTGTCGGCAGTAATCTGCTTACAATTGAAGGAGTTGACAAGTTAGGCGGAACAGAGCATCGTATGCTTCCTGATATGATTGAAGTGGGCAGTTTTATTGGCCTCGCTGCTATGACACAAAGCGAAATTACCATCAAGAATGCAGGCATAGAGCATCTCGGTATAATCCCGGAAAAATTTGCTCAACTTGGTATTAAAATGGAGTTTCTTGGTGATGATATTTATATTCCTTTCCAGGAAAAATATGAAATTCAAACCTTTCTTGACGGATCTGTTTTAACTATTTCAGACCATCCCTGGCCCGGCTTTACGCCTGATTTGCTAAGTATTGTTTTAGTGGTGGCAACACAAGCGGCCGGCAGCGTTCTTATTCATCAGAAAATGTTTGAGAGCAGGTTGTTTTTTGTAGATAAGGTTATGGAAATGGGCGCTCAGATTATTTTATGCGACCCCCACAGGGCTACTGTTATTGGATTAGGAAGAAAATATCCGCTTAGAGGTATCACTATGAGCAGTCCTGATATTCGTGCAGGTGTTGCAATGCTTATTGCTGCTTTAAGTGCCGAAGGAAAAAGTGTTATTCAAAACATTGAGCAAATTGACAGAGGATATCAATATATAGATAGACGCTTAAATGCCTTAGGTGCAGATATTAAGCGAATAGATTAGGTTAACAGGTCAATAAAATCCTGCATTATACTTTAGTTGCCTGCCTCCAAAATAGCTTAAAAATATCGGTATAAAGTACTTTGGCAATTCTCTTAATGACTTTGACCTAATGACCTGATGACTATTGATTAAATGACCTATTGACTATTGAACTTCTATACTTTTTGTTTCCACCATTCTATACGTTACTGAATAGTTTCCAGCCTTTATAGGATCTTTAATAAAAGTTGCAAATACTTTTGTGAAGCATGCTCCATAGTATAAAATAAATGATGAGTAAAATACAAATAACAACAATAGAACAAGAGAACTTGAGGCACCAAAGATGTTTCTGAGATTACCAAAAAAAAGCATATAACGGATAATTATTTTACCTGCCGTAAAAAGAATGCCGGTAAAAAGTCCGCCCGCAATAACAACCTTCCATGAAGCTTTGGCATCTGGTAATACTTTAAATAATATTGCAAACCAGACACCAACAATAATTATTGAAATGGTCTGCTTAATAAGAATATTTAAAAAGGTAGCCGTCTGTTTAGGCAATTCACCGGCCGCATATTGACGAAATAAACTTCCTAGTCCTTCAGCAACCATTCCCCCAATTAATAAAATACCTGTAAGTAATATCACAATCATTGATACTGCCCGTTTCTCTAAGTTTGCTTTAAACGGCTTTTTAGTTGTAATCTTAACATCCCATAACTGGTTGAGTGAATCCTTAATAACCTTAAAAAGAGTAGTAGCAACAAACATTAGAAAAATAAAGCCTCCTGCAGTTATCATCCAGTTTCCGGCTAATGCTGTAAATCCTGAGAAAGTTACCTTCACCTGCGCTGCACCTTGCTTGCCAACTATTCCCGCAAGTTGTACAAAAAATTTATCGCGAAGATTTTCTATTCTGAATACAATTCCTATTATCTGAACAAGAATTATTAAAATAGGTGGCAATGCAAACGTGGTAAAAAAAGCTGTTGCACCTGCAAGCCTCAATGGTTCATTCCGCTTAAGTTCATTAAATGACACTGCAAGTATTTTACCTAATTCCTTCACTGTTAGCTTCGCCATTACTTATAAAATTGTGAATCAGGTTGAAAGATTTACTTAACGAAAAGCAGGCTCCTCGAAGCATTTGCTAAATGTGAATTTGTATAAAAAAATGAAAGAGTTAAAGGAAAATTATAAAAGGTTTATATGGGGAAACTTAGTAATACCTAAGAGTGATAATAATATTACTGTAAGCAAACGAAGTAATCAATACAATATCAGCATTAAAGTTATTTTGATTTTCACCTTTTTTTAAATAATAAACTTTCAGCCGAGTTGTTTATTTAAGCTCCGCTTTTTTCTTCGCAACCGATAAACGGGTAAATTCACTGCCGTTAAACATTTTAGCATTATTTATATCTTGCGATTTGTGCCAATTTTCAATGTTAGGTTCGGTAACAAGTCTCCAGAAATTCTTAGATTTCAATTCATCATAATCTTTAAGCATTACGAACAAGCCAATAATAGTATTGCGCTTTTTAAATTCTACTTTAACTGAAGGGTTGTTTTGTTGTTCTGTTTCAACAAATTTAGCTATTTGCTCTGATAACATACTAATAATTTATTAAAGAGATTTTGGTAAAGCTAAGCATAAGCTGCCAGAAAAAATAAAAAGTTTAGGCTGTATGAAGGATTTTGTGTATTGGGGAATAAAAACTGAAATATTTAATAAATTACTGTAAAAAAAGGTTAGCAAAGCATTAAAAGCCGGCTGCAATTACCTCAATTCGAATCCTTCAAAATTAGTTTCCTTTATTTGCATTTCATTTTCAATTATGAATGGGAAAATTATCATTATAACGGCTCCATCAGGCGCAGGAAAAACAAGCATAACACGCTATTTACTAAATAAATATCCGAAGCTTGCCTTTTCAGTCAGTGCAGCTACCAGGGAGGCGAGGGGACCAGAGAAGAATGGCATTGACTACTACTTTATGAGTACGGAAGAGTTTGGGGAGAAAATAAAAAATAATGAATTTGTCGAGTGGGAAATGGTTTATGAAGGAAAGTATTACGGAACATTGAAAAGTGAACTGGAAAGGATATGGTCTGAAGGAAAAACACCAATCCTTGATATTGATGTGAAAGGTGCAATACATGTGCAGCAGCAGTTTCCATATACTTCACTTTCTATATTTGTTTTGCCGCCTTCTTTGGAAGAATTAAAAAGCCGGCTGCGGGGAAGAGGAACAGAAACACAGGAAAATATGGCTGTAAGACTCAATAAAGCATCATACGAGCTTTCTTTTAGTCATTCTTTTAATAAAGTTATTGTTAATGATAATCTTGAAGAAGCCTGTGCAGAAACTGAAGCTGCGGTCAAAGAGTTTATAGATTTGTGATAATTTTCAAAAGAAAGTTTAAAAAGAAATAGGGAGGTTAAACATTTTTATTGTAAACACCCCGTTTCCTTCACCCAAAGATTTATATTCTTTGTTTTCTAAAATAAAGCCTTCACACCATTTTGTTAATGGGTCTACGAGCCAATATTCATTCACACCAGATTTTTCATATACTTTTTTCTTCCTGTTTAAATCATCATTTTTATTTCCTTTAGAAAGTATTTCAACAACCAATTCAGGAGCACCCATTATTCCCTTATTCCAGTCAATTATATGTAATCTTTCCTTTGATACAAACACAATATCAGGTTGAAAAATATTAGTATTATTCAAATAGACATCGATAGGAGAGAAAAATACTTGCCCCAAATCCTTAGCTTCAACTAATCTCTCAATTGCTTTAAATACCTGCTTTAAAAATAGTTGATGCTTCGGTGTAGGTGCAGGTGACATGATTAATACATCATTTATAAGTTGACAAAGTGTTCCCTCAGGCATCAATTCAAATGCTTCAATTCCGGATCTCGGTGGTTTTACGTATGTTTCCATAAATGCAAATTCAAAGGAATAATTATTAATAATTTTATTCAAAAAGATACAGAAAGCTCTAACATCTGAATATTTAATTGTCCGCTCCCTTCGCCCAAAGATGTATAAAGTTTGTTTTCTAAAATGAAGCCTTCGCACCATTTTGTTTCAGGGTCAATTACCCAGTATTCTTTAACTCCTGTCGCTTCATACACATTTTTCTTTTTTATCAAATCTGTTTTCCGGTTGCCTCTTGATAATATTTCAATGATAAGGTCCGGGGCGCCATAAACTCCATTTTCTTTAATAATGTCGTTTCTTTCATTTGATATAAACAATATATCCGGTTGAAAAGCATTCCTTTCATTTAAATAAACATCAACAGGCGCACAAAATATTTTTCCTATTTTGTTTTTTTTCGAATAGTGCAATAATGCATAAAAAATGTCATTTTGAACTATAGCATGATTCATTAATGGTGCTGGTGACATAATTAAAGCGTCGTTGATTAATTGACAATAAGTACCCTCCGGCATCCTTTTAAATGCTTCCATTCCGGTTCTTGGAGGTTTTATGTGTGTTTCCATAAAGTAAGTCAGATAATATAGGGTTATTAATATTTATAAATCAAAATAAAACAGAAAACTGTAACATCTGAATATTTAATTGTCCGCTCCCTTCGCCCAAAGATGTATAAAGTTTGTTTTCTAAAATGAAGCCTTCGCACCATTTTATTTCAGGGTCAACTACCCAATATTCTTTTACTCCTGTAGCTTCATATACATTTTTATTTTTTATCAGATCTGTTTTCCTGTTGCCTTTTGATAATATCTCAATCACTATATCCGGAGCGCCATAAACTCCATTTTCTTTAATAATGTCTTTCCTTTCGTTTGAGATATAAAAAATGTCAGGCTGAAAAGCATTTTTTGTATTTAAATAAACATCTACAGGAGCAAAATAAACTTCTCCTATTTGGTTTTTTTCAACATAATTATTCAACATAGAAAAAATGTTTCTTTGGACCCGGGCATGTGATGTAGCCGGTGCTGGGGACATAATTAAAGCATCGTTGATTAATTGACAATAAGTACCCTCCGGCATCCTTTTAAATGCTTCCATTCCGGTTCTCGGAGGTTTTACATATGTTTCCATAAACTCAGTTAGATAAACAGGTTATTAATATTTTAAAAATCAAAATAAAACAGAAAGCTGCAACATCTGAATATTCAATTGTCCGTTGCCTTCGCCTAAAGATTTATAGACTTTATTTTCTAAAATAAAGCCTTCGCACCATTTTGTTGTTGGATCAACAACCCAATATTCTTTAACTCCCGATACTTCATACACAGTTTTCTTCTTAGTCAAATCATATTTTTCATTTCCCTTTGATAAAACTTCAATAATAAGGTCGGGTGCACCCATTATTCCCTTTTTCCAATCAATTATTTCTGCTCTGTCTTTTGAGACTAAAACAATATCAGGCTGAAAAACGTTTTTATCATTCAAATAGACATCAATAGGAGAAAAAAAAATTTTTCCCAGCTTTTGCGCTCTGACAAATTTGGAAATTTCTTCATAAATTATTCCTAAAGCTGACTGATGGTTTGGGGTAGGTGCAGGTGACATGATTAAAACATCATTTACTAATTGACAAAAAGTTCCTTCCGGCATTAGTTCAAATGCTTCCATTCCGGTACGTGGTGGTTTTATATATGTTTCCATACCTCTAATTTAAAAAAAACTTATTACTCATTTTGTTGTTACCACTAAATTACAGTTAAATAACGTGCCATGTCATTTCAAAATAAAACTGCTTTTATAACCGGCGCCAGTCGCGGTATTGGAAAAGCTATCGCTATAAGACTCGCTAAAGAAGGTGCAAACATTGTTATTGCAGCCAAAAGCATAGAAGAAAATCCAAAGCTTGGAGGAACTATTTATAGCGCAGCACAGGAAATAGAAGCAGCAGGCGGTAAGGCATTAGCAGGGCAATGCGACATAAGAGATGAAATGCAGATACAGAATACTGTAGAAAAAGCAGTTGAAAGATTTGGTGGTATTGATATATTGATTAATAATGCATCATCCATATCGCTGACACTTATTGAGCAAACAGAACCTAAGCGATTTGACCTGATGCATGACATAAATGTAAGAGGTACTTTTTTTGTCAGCAAGGCTTGTATTCCTTATTTAAAAAAAGGAACAAATGCCCATATACTTAACCTTTCTCCTCCTCTTAATCTAAACCCGAAATGGTTTGGTTCACATGCAGCTTATACCATAAGCAAATACAACATGACAATGATTGCTTTGGGACTTGCAGCAGAATTGAAAAAATATAATATAGCAGCCAATACGCTTTGGCCTAAAACAACGATAGCTACTGCTGCGGTTAAAAATCTCTTAGGAGGAGATGCCTTGATAAAAATGAGTCGCAAGCCTGAAATAATCGCTGATGCTGCTTATTATATTTTACAGAAACCATCAAACGAATGCACAGGAAACACTTTTATTGATGAAGAAGTTTTGATAACTGAAGGATTTACAGAATTCGACCAGTATGCAATAACACCTGGAGGAAAGCTGTATAAAGATTTGTTTCTATAATAAAAGCTGCATACGAAGAATCGTATTCAACTTTTTTCTTCATTTGTCTCATTTTCCATTTTTTCCGGACGCATTTGCGGAAACAACAATACATCTTGTATAGAAGGCTGATTTGTCATCAGCATACATAACCTGTCTATGCCAATGCCAATACCAGACGTTGGCGGCATACCATATTCCAATGCACGTAAAAAATCATAATCTATAAACATCGCTTCGTCATCACCTCTTTCCATTAGTGTAGCCTGCTCTTCAAAACGCTCACGCTGGTCAATAGGGTCGTTAAGTTCAGTGTAAGCATTAGCAATTTCTTTCCCGTTTATCAATAATTCAAAACGCTCAACGAGTCCGGGTTTGCTGCGGTGTTTTTTAGTAAGAGGACTCATTTCAACAGGATAATCAATAATAAAAATTGGCTGACTGTAGTGTTCTTCACATTTTTCACTGAATAATTCATCTATCAGTTTTCCTTTTCCCATACTTGCATCTGTATGAATATGCAGTTGTTTGCATTCATCCCTTAACTGATCTTCATTCAGTTCACTTACATCTATGCCGGTATGTTCTTTTATTGCATCATGAATGCTGATTCGCGGGTATGGAGCCTTAAAGTCAATCTCTTTATCTCCAACAAGAGCCTTTGAAATACCATTTACCGCTATAGCTATCCTTTCCATCAACTGTTCAGTAATATTCATCATCCATTCGTAGTCCTTATATGCAGTGTAAAATTCAAGAACAGTAAATTCAGGATTATGGGTTCTGTCCATTCCTTCATTCCTGAAATTGCGGCTAAACTCATAAACCCAATCAAAACCTCCTACTATAAGCCGTTTTAAATAAAGTTCATTGGCAATACGCATGTAGAAAGGAACATCGAGCGCATTATGATGTGTTATGAATGGTTTGGCTGCAGCACCTCCGGGGATACTTTGAAGGACAGGAGTATCTACTTCCAATGCACCCCTTTCATTAAGGAATTCCCTTATTGCATTTATCAGCTTTGTGCGCTTTACAAATACTTCCTTCACCTGAGTATTAACAATAAGATCTGTATATCGCTGCCGATATCTGAACTCAGGATCTGTAACTGCATCAAAAGTATGCCCTTCAGCTTCTTTAACTACAGGCAATGGTTTTAATGATTTTGTGAGCAAAGTAAACTCCTTAACATGTATAGATGTTTCGCCGGTCTTTGTGGTAAACACATATCCCTTCACACCGATTATATCGCCGATATCAAGCAATTTTTTCCAGACCTGGTCGTACAGAATTTTGTTTTCACCCTTGCAGATATCATCCCGCTTTACATATATCTGTATCCGGCCTGCACTATCTTGAATGACAGCAAAAGAAGCCTTTCCCATATCGCGCAGACTCATGATTCGACCGGCAATGCATACATCAGCAAAATCGGCTTTATTATCTTCGCCTTTGTAGTTTTCTTTTATATAAACTGAAGTTGTATTAACAGGATACAAAGGAGCAGGATATGGATCAATTCCAAGTCTTAGCAATTCCGATAGTTTTTCACGCCTCACCAATTCCTGCTCACTTAATTGTTGATTCATAATGATTCCTATATTTTGAAGAAGCGCAAAATTAGGGATTTAGGAATTAGCCACGAAGGCTCTAAGACACAAAGGAGCGCAAAGATCAGATTAACTTCTTTAATTGTTTTTGTAACCGATTAGTCGATTACCTAACTATATTTCATTTCTTCTATAGCTGTTACCACTTTTCTTCATCACAATAATGATCATTAGCTGAAAAAAGCTTTCTTGTTTTAATTCTTTCCTGTTGCCTTTCTATTATCATTTCAGCAATTATATCTTCGGCAGATGTATTTGAAGTTTTTAATAGTTGCTGTAGTTTTTTTTCTGAAATGTCTAAGCGATATAAAACAGAAATAAGACGTGAAAAATCATTTGTAATTAAATAATTGATTATGCCCGAAAGAACTTTCTTTAATTCGTCAAACGAAATTATTTGATCAGAAATTTTTAATTGAAACTTTTGAAGTTCATTTACTGCTTCTGTAATAATTTCATTTTCTTCCATTATTTCTGTTTTATCTATTCTTAAACCTTTTTCTGATTAAAACTTCTCTATAACACCTAAACCAAACAAAGCAAAATCATATTTAACGGGGTCAGCAGAGTCTAATTTACGAAGGTAACTAGTAAGTTCAATTCCTGCCTGCCAGTCAATCTTATTGCGCTTTAGCAAATTAAAACGATAGGCGACACGTCCCACATGAACATCTATGGGGCAAACAAGCTGAGCGGGTGAAATGTTTTTCCAGATACCAAAATCTACGCCCTTATTATCTGTTCTAACCATCCATCTTAAAAACATGTTAAGCCTTTTGCATGTGCTGTTTTTATTAGGAGAAGCTATATGTTTTTTTGTTCTTGCAGGTGCATCTTCTAAAGAAAAAAAATATTTAAAAAAGTGATTTAATGCATTTTCTGTTGTTTCATCTTCGTTGCTCATTCCTTTTGTGAAAGCTATTTCCAGCGATTCATTCGTTAGATAATGGTAATGCAGGAAGTGTATAAAGTATAAAAGATCAGTATCGTTGAAAGTCCTATGCTTGAATCCTAATAGTCTTTTCAAATCGCTGTCATCGTGGTTCTGTACAAAATCATAAGGTGAATTATCCATTCGCTGCAAAAGTTCTTTGCACTTTTTTATAATTATAGTGCGATTGCCCCACGCAAAAATGGAGGCAAATAAGGCTGTAATTTCAATATCTTGTTTTTGAGTGAAAAGATGAGGAATGCATATCGGATCGTCTTTGATAAAGGAAGGAGTATTATATTGTTCAACCTTGCTGTCGAGGAAATCTTTTAGTTGATTGTTCACTGGTGCAAAGTTAAATGGCAGCGATCGAAGTGAGAAAGTATGTACTTGTGCGAGAAATAATGATTATAAATGTTCCAATCCATACTTCTGAAATAATTCTTTCTTTACATCATTCCAGTCTAACGAACTTCCAGGGTTCTTTTTCTAGTCCTCATATCTCACCCTGGCAATATTAATTTCATCTTCATCATAAGGAATATTATCATCAAGGCTTTCCCAAATTTTTTTGGTATGTCACGCATCCCGTTAACAGGTAATTATAGAATATTATTAATATTAGTTGCCATAGAAAATCAATTTACTTTAAGTTAAATAATCTTACTAAAAGTTACCCCAAGTGCCTTAATATCTTCAATCAGATCGTTTGCATCTTTAATAGAGTAAAAATTTCCAGTATTTGAAGTAACTATTATTTGAATCTTTTAAATATTTTATCGGGTTTTCGTGCTTAATGTAAAACACCAAAAATGACAATAATATTTTCTACGACAATATAATATACGTTATAAGGGAAAGTTTTAATTACCATCCTTCTTATATCATTATTTATTTTGAATGTATGAAAAGAATTCTTCTTCAATTTTTGTAAACCATTCTCAAAACTATCAACGAACTGTTCTCCGAGGCCATCTCTTTGAATTTCATAATAATCCTAAATGGAAATCAGATCAACTTCTGCTTCTTCCTTGATTGTAATAGAAAATTCGATCATAGTTTTAGCAGATTCTTCTTGACTTCTTCCCAGCTTTTTCCTTCTGTTAAATCATTTTTATGCTTTTTAAAACGATCTTCCAGAATATCTCTGTGCCAGTCCGGAATTTCCATATTCTCATTGTTCTGCTGGATGCTTTCCCAAATCTTTTCCAGAATCTCCAGCTTTTCATCCACAGGCAATTTTAAAATATTCTCAATATCAACTGTCATAACAATTATTTCTTTAAAGTTAAATAATCTTATCCAATCGCCTGGTTTAAATCTTCTATAAGATCATCTGCATCTTCTATACCAACACTTAACCTGATCAACGAATCTGATAAACCATTTTTTATTCTTTCTTCTTTTGGGATAGAAGCATGCGTCATACTTGCCGGATGATTTATGAGTGATTCTATTCCGCCCAAACTTTCTGCCAAAGCAAAAACTTTCGTTGAAGTCAACACTTTAACGGCAGCTTCAGCGCTGTCATCTTTCAAAGTAAAACTCATCATTCCTCCAAAACCGCGCATTTGCTTTTTGGCAATTTCATAATTTGGAAAATCTTCAAACCCGCACCAGTATACTTTTCCCACCTTTGGATGATCCCGAAGAAAATAAGCTATTTTTTCTCCATTCTCACAATGGCGCTGCATGCGTACATGCAGAGTTTTTATACCTCTAAGCACAAGAAAACAATCTTGCGGACCCGGCACTGCTCCACAGCTTTTTTGAATGAAATATAACTTATCGCGCAACTCCTGGTCATTCAACATGAGGCAACCATGAATAACATCACTGTGTCCGCCAAGATACTTTGTAGCGGAATGCATTACCATATCAGCACCAAGGTCTAAGGGGTTCTGAAGATAAGGTGAAGCAAAGGTGTTATCAACACAAACCAATATTTTGTGAGGTTTAGCAAGTGCTGCAACTGCTTCAATATCTGTAATGTTCATTAAAGGATTGGTGGGTGTTTCGAGCCAGATGAGCTTTGTATTATTATTTATATAATCGCTAACATGGTTTGCATTATGCATATTTATATAATGAAACTTAATACCAAACTTCATAAATATCTTAGAGAACAAACGATAAGAACCGCCATACAAATCATTGCTTGCAATTACTTCATCCCCCGGAGCTAATAATTTTATAACTGCATCTGTAGCTGCTACACCGCTGCCAA
>JAABUS010006866.1_pt1 | contig 13486 bp, 9 predicted proteins | sample 5560161 | NCBI WGS metagenome assembly JAABUS01 (sample SAMN10711885, study PRJNA513376) | rock metagenome | isolation source: Antarctica rocks | place: Antarctica: Victoria Land, Trio Nunatak nord | collected 2016-01-04 | reverse complement strand
TCTACAGGCTGATCGACCCGCTGAAGAGCGAGACCGTCAGGCTCGGGGCGAGATGCCGCAATCTGCCGTCGACAGGAGTTCGCACTGACGGGTGCCGACATTCACGCTTTCCCAAGCGCGTCGGCAGCCGCCTCGGCGTTGGGAAGGATTTGACGCCATGCAGCGGGACGAGTTACTGGCACTGATGCGATCAATGCGTGCCGAGCTGGAGGGGTTCGTCGCGATGCACGCGGTCGAGCCCGGCGCGGTCATCGGTGGTGGCTGGACGCTGCACGACGCGGTCGCGCACGTCGCCCTCTGGGACCGGATGGCGGTGCGGAAGATTACCGGCGAGCCCCTCCCCGAGGGTGAGGACGTTGCCAGCCGCGAACCGTGGAATCTCGACGCATTCAACGACGAGATGCGGGCCCGAATGACGTCACGTCCCATGTCCGACGTCCTCACCGAATTCGACGCGGCCTGGCTCGCGATCGTTCGAGCGGTCGAGGGGGCCAACGAAGCCGACTGCCGGCCCGGCGAGCGGGTCTGGGAAGCGGTGGACGACGACAGCGTCGGACATTACCCGCGTCACTTCCCGATCCGCGATCTCCTGCGCGAGCAACAGCGGCCGTCCTCTGGCGATTCTTAAACATCGACCGTGAGGCCATCCCAGGCGACGTCGTAACCGTGTGGCGTCGTCAGCACGACGAGCTCCTCATGAGGCGGGTTGCTGTGGTGCGCCAGATGGGTCGCGTAGACCCGGACGTCTTCCGCCAGCAGTCCGAGTTCGCGCATCGCGGCGAGGTGCCGGCGGAACTCCGTCGCGTTGAGGTGGCCGGACGAGCGGTCGGTGGTCCCGAAGGTGTGGTCCATCGCGACGACATCGAACCGCCAGTTCCGCTCCCTCAGCGCCTCCCAGACTTCGGAGGGCAGGGTCGTCGTGTCTGTCGCGTAGAACAGCTGACGGCCATCCCGCTCGATCGCATAGAGCAGCGGCACGATGTTCGTCGCGTGGTTGGCCGGGACGGCGAACACCCGGTACGGTCCGAGCTGGCGCTCCTCGTAGGGCGAGATCGGTGTATGGCGGACGTTGAACCGTTCCTGGACCGCCGCGTCGGCGAAGCTCTGACCGGGCTGGAAGCCGTCGAACGTCCGGCTCGCGCGGTCCAGCGCCCCGACCGTCGCGAGCCACTCCATCGGCACTTTGTTGGGTAGCCCAACCAGGTCGCTCCGGCTGAAGAAGTTGCCGGGCTCGAGGTGGTCGATGTGCTCATGCGTCTGGGCGGCGTACCGGATACCGGTCAGCGGGATGCCGAGCGAGGCCGAGGCTGACTGGAGGTCCGGTCCGAGATCGATCAGGAACTGGCGATCGATGAGCGCGCTCGAGCGCCGACGGATGTTCCGGCCGCCCCGCGCGCGAGCCGACTCGCAGTTGTCGCAGGCGCAGAACGCGTTGGGGTAGCCCTCGGCCGCCGCGGTTCCCAGGAAGGTCAATTGCACGCTGGGTTCTCTCCTCGCTGACCATCCAAATCAGCACGGTCCGCCGATCCGCGCGACGGGCCCGCGGGCTGGCCCTACCGCCAGACGGCTCCGGTCCCGCTCGACGGCACTCGGCCAACATCGTCGTCGGGATTCGGACCGGTCGTGTTAACCCGGCATCAAACGGTCGTCGAGGTACCTGCGTTCGCCCAAGGACACGGGACCGCTCCAATGCAATCTTTTGTTGACAGATGGTCGTGCCAACACGAGTACTGTGCGGAAGGGACCCAGCTCGTTCAGGTTCATGCCCATCGGCGCGCCAAGGGCATCCGGTCGCCCGGGACTGTCCCGTGCTCCGTGGCGCCATCAGGATCAGCCAAGAGGGAAGACCTGTGACCAACCGCCATCAACTAGCCCGCGGCCAGTTCGAGAACGCCCTGGTCCGGTCGATGAGCCGGCGCCGTCTGCTTGTCAGGACGGGGCTGGCCGCGTCGCTCGGGATCACCGCCAGCCTGCCCGGACGGGCCAGCGTCGTCCTCGGCCAGGGCACGCCGGCCGCTACGCCAGGCAGCGATCTCATGTTCAGCAGCTCGCCGTTCACGCTCGGCGTTGCTTCGGGCGATCCCCTGCCAGACGGCGTCGTCCTCTGGACCCGACTGGCACCGACGCCCCTGGGCGGCGGCGGAATGCCGCCGGTGCCGGTCGAGGTCCGGTGGGAGATCGCGGCGGACGATACTTTCAGCCAGGTCGTGCAGAGCGGGTCGGCGATCGCCGCGCCGAACCTCGCCCACAGCGTCCACGTCGACCTGACTGGACTGGCGCCCACCACGGAATACTTCTACCGATTCATGGCCGGTGGTGAGGTCAGCCCGATCGGCCGAACGCTGACCGCTCCGGCGGCCGGAGCGGTCGTCGACCAGATCCGCTTCGCCCACGCCTCGTGCTCCAACTACGAGCACGGCTACTTCACTGGCTACCGAGGGATCGCCGTCGACCGTCCGGACTTCGTCCTGCACCTGGGCGACTACATCTACGAGTACCCGGCTAAATCCGGGTACGTCCCCTCGACCTACGAACCGGTCCGCTCGCACGCCAGCGACGAACCGACGAGCCTGAACGGCTACCGGAACCGCCACGCCACCTACAAGACGGATCCGGACCTGCAAGCGGCCCACGCCGCCGCGCCCTGGATCGTCACCTGGGACGATCACGAAGTCGAGAACAACTACGCCGATGCGGTCAGTGAGGACGATGCGCCGACGGACACCTTCCTCGAGCGCCGCGCCGCCGCCTACCAGGCCTACTACGAGCACATGCCGCTGCGCCCGTCGAGCCTGCCGACCGGCCCCGACATGCAGCTCTACCGCGGCTTCCAGTACGGCTCGCTCCTGGACGTCGCAATGCTCGACGGCCGTCAGTACCGGAGCGACCAGCCTTGCGGCGATAACGCCGGCGCCCGTTGCCCTCAGGCGCTCGATCCCGCGATGACGATGCTGGGTCCCGAGCAGGAACAGTGGGTGCTCGCCACGCTCGACGCGAGCCAGGCGACGTGGCGGACGATCGGCCAGCAGACGATGATGGCCCAACTCAATGTCAGCCCCATCGAACCGACCTTCAACCTGGATCAGTGGGATGGGTACCCGGCCGCCCGCAATCGTTTCCTTCAGCACATCGGCAGCCGAGAGATCGCCAATACCGTCATCCTGACCGGGGACATTCATTCCGCCTGGGTCAATGACCTGAAGATGGACTTCGAGGATGTCGATTCCGCGACCGTCGCGACCGAGTTCGTCTGCACGTCGATCACCGCCGACAATCCGCTCGTGCCCCTCCTCCAGCAGGCCCTGCTCATCAACCCACACATCAAGTACGTCGACGGCCTGCACGGCTACACGCTCAACACCGTGACACCGGACGACTGGACCGCCGAGTTCCGGACCGTTCCCAACGTTACCGACGAGACCGCCGCCGTGACGACCCGAACGACCTGGGTCGTCACGGCGGGTCAGGCCGGTGCCGAGGAGGCCTGATCGTCAGGAGCCGCCGGCACATCGAACGTGCGGACGATGGATGTGGGGGCGGCATCCGTCGTCCCCCCGCCGTCCCAACCGTTCCAGCCAATGGGCCCGGTCGGCGTCCGCTCGGTCAGCCGGACGATCGCGACGGTGATCCGGGGCAGGTCGAGGTCGGACGCGTAGGCCAGATACCGCGGCTCCCACCTCGGCCCGAACTTGTCCTTGTACGCATAGAGCCCACGGACCGAGAAGAAGCGCTCCATGTGGGTGTTGAGATGGCGCAGCCCTCGCTCGACCGGCGGCGCCGTCGGTTCGTCGCCGATCGCGACCCAAGGCACCATCCCGAGCGAGAACGTTTCGAATCCGGCTTCCCGAGCGGTCAGGAACGTTCCCACGAACAGCGCGTCCATGGCCGCGTTGGGCGAATCGCGACGGCGGCGCATCAGGTCGATGGTTGCCTCACCGGGGACGCCATCGCGAATCAGGTTGGTGAAGGCGACGACGTCGCCGTCCGCGGTTTCCATCGTGATGACGACGCACCGTGCCAGGTAGGGGACGCTCCACTGGCCCAACGTGAAGCCACGCTCCCGACGTCCTTCGATCGTGAGCCACTCATCCGAGACGGACTGGAAGCGAGTCATGACATCGGCGGCGTGGGGCGGCCGGTGCGTGACAGTGCGGTAACCATCGCGCTCCATGCGGCGAACGGCCGACCGCAGGCCCTTCATAGCATGACCCTCGAGGGAGAACTCGCGCAGATCGACGATCGCGTCTTCACCGATCTTGAGCAGGTGCAACCCGGCGCGGCGATAGGCCGCGACCCGGCTAGACGACGTCTGATGGAAGGCGTAGCGCCAGCCGTTGCCATCGCACCACTCGACGAACTCGGCCAGCGTCCGGTCGAACGCGGTGTCGTCGACGACCACCGGGTCGCCGAGCGCGAGCGCACAGCCATTGCTCAACTGGAAGGCGACCAGACCCCTGCCGTCGGACGTGAAGAAGAACAGTTTGTCGTCCCAGCCCTTGAACGTATCCAGGGACGAGTCGCCGTACCGCGCGATGAAGGCTCGCGCCCGCTGCCGTTCCTGCGGATGGATGTGCTTGCGCCAGATGAGCGGTCGCCAGAGCGAGAACCCAGCCAGCCCGATCGAGAAGATTCCCGCCAGCCCGATGGAGTCAAGAAACCAGGCTGCGTAATGGGTCCGCGGGGTGAGATCGCCTCGTCCCATCCCGAGGTAGAGCCGAACCGTCTCCCGCAGGGCATCGATGAACCCAAACTCGTCCCCGAAGTCGCGCCGGTCGAGCAGGTAGAACCCAAGGGTCCCATAACCTAGCGCCACGATGAGCGACCCGACCATGCCAGCCACCACACCGCCGGCGGTCGGAATATCCGTCCGGACACGGAACTCCGACCGCCGCAGCACCAGCAGGAGCAACGTGACCGCCGTGCCGATGGCCAGCCCGGTGTCGTGCCCCTTGGACAGATGGGCAACCGTCACCAGCGCGAGGATGCCGACGGCGACCAGCCACGCCAAACGTTTCCGGCGCCAGAGCCCCCAGGCCAGCCCAATCAGCATCAGACCGGATACCAGGGCGAACGAGCGCGCCAGCGAGGGGACCGAGAGGATCCAGTCGCTACTGGCCTCCTGGAAACGGTGCCCCCCGATGTGCGGACTCAGCACCGACAGAACCGTCAACAGCCCGGTTAGGGCGACCGCGATCGCCGGCAAGCGTGGCAGCACGTTGTTCAGACCGCCGCGGGCGAGACCAACCGACCCACGCCGGACCAGTGGTTCGCTCGCGACTCCGAGCGCCAGGGGCAGCCAGAGTTCGAACGCCCGGTAGACCAGGACCCCACCAAGGGCCGCCGAGGCCGGGAGCCCGCGGGCCATGAGTGCCGTCGCCATCGACAGCTCGACGATCCCGAGGCCGCCAAAGATCGGGGTGATGAACAGGAAGGCTGACCCAACCGTGTACCCGACCAGGACATCGAGCGCCGAGAGATCGAAGTGGATCGAGCGAATGGAGAGGAACAGGACCAACACCCCGAGCAGGTCGATCACCAGCGCATTGGCGTAGATCGGCAGGACTCGGAGCAGCGTGACCCGCTGGGCGCGGGCTTCGGACAGGCCGTCGCGGAATCGTGCTGGCAAGCGCCGATTCAGCCAGGTCGGTGGTCCATCCGGACGGAGGGCGAACCGGAATGCCACCACGATCGAGGTACAGAGGACCATCAGGATCGCGGTCGCGACGATCGTCGCGGTGTTGGCGCCGCCACTAATCAGCAGCGCCAGCGCGACGGGAACGAGCAGGGAAACGAAGGAGACCGTGCCGATCGACGCGGACAGGATCTCCCCAAATAGTCCGATACTGGTCGGGACACCGTGGTCGGCCAACCGGCGAACCTGCATGGCCAGTGACAGAGGCGCCCCACCGGGAACGATCGTTGCGATCAACGTTCGGCGCAGGAACAAGGGGAGCAGGAGCCAATAAGGGAGCCGCTGCCCCAGCAGCCGGTAGACCAGTTTCTGCTGGAAGCCCATCAACCCCACGAGGGTGAGTTGCGCCCCCAATGCGAGCAACAGCCAACCGAGCTGGGCACTGCGCAACTCACGGCCGAGGTTGACGAGATCGGTTCGCTCGCGCGTGAGGAACAACGCGCCGGTTCCCACGAGGAGGACGGCCCAAACGAGGACACCGATTCCGCGCAGGTGCTTCACCGAACGCAGGAGCCAGCCCCAGCCTTCACGAGCACGGGTTCGAGCGGCCTCGCGCAGTCGCCCCCTGCGATCCCGCTCCGGAAGGGCTGTCGCGTCCGGACCAGTTTCGGTCACGCCGGCCTCCTCCAGCCCACCAACCTCGATGGATATGGGCGAGGAGCGGCGCCCGGTTTCCACCGATGCGTCACCATCGCACTGACCGCCAAACCGGTCGCCATTCCGATCGGGTGGGCGATGTCCGAGATACCCTCCCGTGTCGCGAGGATGCTGCCGAGATAGAGCAATCCACCGATCGGAATGACAAGTCCGAGCGCTCGCCAGATGGACCCCCGACTCACCAACCAGACACTCAGAGCACCGGCGACGCCCCAGGCGCCGACCGAGGCGCCGACATCGGCGCCATAAACGAGATCTGGCGCGCGATCCCAGTTGATGGTCTGGATCAGCACCAGTGAGATCAGCGCCGCGGAACCAGTCCCAATCAGCGTCCCAGCCCAGTACGCCGCCAGAGCCCGGCCAGTCCCAGCGACGGCCTCATACGGGACGAGCCAGGCGATCAACATCAGGACGGTATTGCGAACGTGGTCGGGATAACCGGTTAGCACCTCGGAACTGACCAATATCCACACGCGGCCATGCCGGAGATTCTCGAGGTCGTAGCCCCAGCGCTCGCGGATCCCGGGGCTGAGGTCGCCGTAGACACTCCCCGTCTGATAGGCAAGGAGAACGATGATCCCAATCATGAGCAGACTGAACGGGATACGTCGGACGACCATTAGCGGAGCGGCAACGATCCGCCGTGCCGTCCAGCCACCTTGGTTGCCAGTTGTACCGAGGGCCGGCGAACGTCCGGGGGCTTTCAACTCGTTCATCGCACATGACTCCGCGGTGGCTTCCGCCCGACCGGACCTCGCGACCACGGGGCTGCGGAGTCTCGCTGTGGAACAGTCAATCGGCCGTCGACTAACTGTACGTCCGATTCGTCAGGAGCGGGTAACCGTGACCTGAAGCATCGGTCAATCAGCGCGGGCCGGGGAGGTGGTCGCGATGTACGGTATGGTGCTCGGGTGACGAACCGCGGCGGCTGTCCGGACCGGATCGATGACATCCCGACAGCCACCCTCGGAACGAAGGGGACACGATGGCTCAGCGGGACGGAGCAGCATCGCGGTTGGTCACCGTGACATGGCCCGGGAAACCGGTCGGTAGCCGGTCGCCGACCTTGCCGGTGACTGGTTTCCAGGCCACGGAGAGATGGCCAGCGGCGCCCGGGCCTGGCGCTTCGACCTCAGCCAGGGCCACCGTGGTCGCGGGTGACGCCCGGGCCGTGCTCGATGCCTGGTCCCACGGCGCTGTGGCTCCACCACCCACTCCCGTGCGGCTGATCTACCTTGACCCGCCCTTCGCGACCGGTACGACCTTCGCGGCCGACCTGCCGATCGGTGAGCGGCGCGCCGGCCAGCCGACGCTGCGCTTGCCGGCCTACCGCGACACCTGGGAAGGTGGACTGCCGGGCTATCTGACGGCGATGTACGAACTCCTGGTCGCGTTGCGGGACGTGCTGGCCGACGATGGCTGGCTCTGTCTGCACTGCGACCATCGGACGAGCGCCTACTTTCGGCTGATCCTGGACGAGCTCTTCGGCGTCGAGGCCTTCCGCAACGAGATCGTCTGGAGCTACGGTCTCGGTAATGGGTCGTCCCGGCGCGGCTTCCCCCGCAAGCACGACACCCTGCTGCTCTACGCGAAGAGCGAGGCCGCTACATTCACCCCGATCCGGGGTGCGGTCAGCGCGGCGATGGCGAACAAGTACCGCCACCGCCGGGCCGACGGGACGCGGTTCATGCGCAGCTACGGTCGCGAGTACGACCTCAAGGGTGGCAAGCCGTTCGGTTCGGTCTGGGAGATTCCGTCCATCGCGCCGACCAGCGCCGAGCGGACGGGCTACCCCACCCAGAAACCGCTGGCTCTGCTGGAGCGGCTGATCCTGGCGACGACCGCGCCCGGAGACACCGTCCTCGACCCGTGCTGTGGCTCCGGGACGACCCTGCTCGCCGCGGCGAAGCTGGGCCGGTCGGCGGTCGGCCTGGACTCGTCGCCGTTGGCCATCGCGGCGAGCCGCGCCCGCCTCGCTCAGCACGGGGTTGGATTCGATCTGCTCTCGCCCGTGGACCCCACGGAGGGTGCCCATCGCCACTCCCCCGACCGACCGACCGGTGACCTGACGGCCGCTCCGGCGCGTCGGTACGGCTTGTCGGCTCGGGCCGAGTCGTCCCCGGCCCCTCCCGGTTCGGCCGGCCGGCATCTGACCGTCTCGCTGACGGGGCTGAGCGTTACGGCCCCACAGTTGGTCACGCCCGGGGGACAGTGGGCCGTACTGGATGACCATCTGGCTGACGCCCGCATCCCGTCGATTCCACTGACCGACCAGTGGACGGACTGGATCGAGGGCTGGGCGGTCCAGTCGACAGACGCTGGCGAGGAGCAAGACGTACCGTTCACGGTGGCGGCGTCCAGCGTCCGCACTGGCCGGCAAAGGTCACTGGAAACTCGTCTGATCGTTCCCCAGACTGCGGAGGTCGACCCGTCTTCCATTACGGTGCGTCTCTTCGACCTGTTCGGCGCGAGCAGCGACCATGTGGTCCCTGTCACATCCCCCGGCGATTGACCGCTCGCCCTTCGCCCGTATGACGGAGCCGTCCCGGCACGTCGCCTCTCGCTTCGCCAAGACGGCAACCACGCCTGTCCGGCCTTGGTCAGTGGGAGGTGGTCGACTGGAGCCATCGGAGGAACGGTGTCGTCGAGGGCGCCACCGACGTCCCGAATCGCTTCCGGAGACCGGCGGGTAGACTAGAATCAGCACGTCGTCCGTCCCACGGCTCCGGCCAGCAGGTAAACCGGTGGCAGATCCAGGCAGTCCGGGAACGGTCGTCAACCAGCCGGCCTTCCACTTTCGCCCGCTCACCGAGCCCGACGCGCGTCGGATGGTCGGGTGGCGCTACCCGCCCCCGTATGACTTCTATGATCTGCCGGAGGATGCCTGGCCGGATCTGCTTGGGCTTGGACAGGATTTCCAGGCGGCCGACCTTCGTCCAGGGACGCTCCTCCCTGTGCCGCGTCAGGATCGTCCGGATTCTGGTCGCTGGCTGCCGGCCATCGCGCGGCGCCTGCTACGGCGAGCTGGTCCGGTCGGGCCGTCGCGGCGTGTCCTGAATCCGATGGGTGCGGGGTTCATCTGCTTCGGTGCCGAAGCGCAGGTATCGGGCGCTCGCGATGCCGGTCTGTACCGGGCGGACGCAGTGGACATCGGGCTCGGCCTCCGCCCCGATCTGACGGGACAGGGGCTGGGCGACCCCTTCGTCGCGGCCTGCATCGACCACGCCCTCCGGATCCGCCATCCCACCGTGCTCCGGCTGGCGGTCGCGTCCTTCAACGCCCGTGCGCTCGCGGTCTACGAGCGAGCCGGCTTCCAGACGATTGGCAGATGCTCCAGCCCGGTTCGCGGACGGCCCGTGCCGTTCGTCATCATGACTCGCAACTCCGCCGAGTTCCCGCGGACGGACCGGTCGGAGGACGCCCCGGCGAAATGACATCTCGGTGGACAGAGCCTTTTCCAGGCTACCAGGATTCGCGCCGGGACGCGTGCGGATCGGTTGATCAGCTTGATTCCAGACAACGGCTAACGGCCCCAGCGTCAGGTGAGCCACATCCAACCCATGACGCGGTGGGACAAACCCGTCATGGCCATCCGGAGATTGGTTCTTTCCGTACCGAGTGACGGGTGCTCATGGCAAACGGTTGAGTTCGGCCACCTGGGCAAAGTAGCGCCCGCTATCCTTGATCGTCCGCTCCTGGGTGGCGTAGTCGGTGTGGACGATGCCGAAGCGCTTGCCGTACCCCTCCGCCCACTCGAAGTTGTCCATCATCGACCAGGCAAAATACCCGCGGACCGGCGCGCCGGCGTCGATCGCCGTCGCCATGGCGCCAAGGTGTCCCTCGAAGTACGCCGTGCGGCGCGGGTCCGAGACGCGGCCGGCGACGACCCGATCGCCTTCGAAAGCCGCGCCGTTCTCCGTGATGTAGATCGCCGTCGGCCCGTAGTCGTTCGTCACACGAAGCAGCAGATCCGTCAGTGCCCGCGGCTCGACCGGCCAGCCCATTGCCGTGCGCTCGACGTTCGGATCGGGGTGGAGCATCGCGCCGGGGGCCGCCTGAACGCTGGCCGATGCGTAGCCGGGCGTGTAGAAGTTGATCCCGAGGAAGTCGGTCGGCGCGGCGATCGCAGCCATGTCCCCGTCCAGGATCGTCGGCTCGGTGCCCCCCAGGATGGCCGGAAGGTCCTCCGGGTAGCCCTGGCCGAAGACCGGGTCGAGGAACCAGCGGTTGGCGACGATGTCGGCGTTTCGGGCCGCTTCCTCGTCGGCATCACGGTCCGGGTCCAGCGGGTACGTGTGGTTGAGGTTCAGGGTGATTCCGGCCCGGGCGTTGGGAACGTTCGACCGAATGATGGGCATGGCCCGGCCGTGGGCGAGCAGCGCGTGGTGACCCGCCTGGAGCGCCTCGGTCATGCTGCGGTGACCGGGGGCGTGGATCCCGATCCCATAGCCGAGGAAGGCGACGACCCAGGGCTCGTTGATCGTGATCCATCTCGTAACCCGGTCACCTAGCCGGCGGGTCAGGACGTCGGTGTAGTCGGCGAAGGCCTCGACCGTCCGCCGGTCGAGCCAGCCGCCGGCGTCATCAAGGACCTGGGGCAAGTCCCAGTGGTAGAGCGTCACGTACGGCTCGAGGCCAGCCTCGAGGACCTCCTCGATCAGCCGCTCGTAGAAGTCCAACCCGGCCTGGTTGACCGCCCCGGTTCCGTCCGGCAGGATGCGCGGCCAGGCAACCGAGAACCGGTAGGCTCCCACGTTCAATTCGCGCATCAGTTGCACGTCGGCTGGGTAGCGATGGTAGTGATCGCAGGCCACGTCGCCGTTCTCGCCGTTGGCGGTCCGCCCCGGCGTATGGCTGAACCGGTCCCAGATCGACTCGCCGCGGCCGTCGGCACGGACGGCCCCCTCGATCTGATAGGCGGACGTCGCGACACCCCAGGTGAAGCCGTCCGGGAACGATCCGGTGGGTACGGCCGTGCCGTCGGTCATGGCGACCTCCTTGTCAGTTGCGGGCTACCACGCCGGCCCCGGCGCGGCGGTAACGGGACCGTCTCGATGATGACGGACGACCAGCCAGGGTAGCTTGCCGTCGGTAATGGAGCAGGATGAGGGCCGCGTCGTCCGCTCGATGACGGGCACTGAACAGGGTGGACGGCCGACCGGTCGCGAGGCGCGGTCAGGGCAGCCGGTTGGTGGCGGCGACCCGCGCGAGCAAGCGACCGCTGTCCTTGATCGTCCGTTCCTGCGTCTCATAGTCCACGTGGATGATGCCGAATCGCTTGGCGTACCCCTCGGCCCACTCGAAGTTGTCCATCGCCGACCACGCGAAGTACCCCGTCACCGGCGCGCCAGCGACGATGGCGTCGCGAATGGCGGCGAGGTGCCCCTCGAAATAGGCGGCGCGGCGCGGATCGGCGACACGGCCATCTACCACGCGGTCACCGTCGAAGGCCGCGCCGTTCTCGATGATGAGGATGGACGAGGGGGCGTAGTCACGATGGACACGCGCCAGCAGGTCAGTCAGCGCCGCCGGTTCGACCGGCCAGCTCAGCGCCGTCCGCTCGACGTTCGGGTCCGGGTGCGGCAACGGATCACTGGCCACTGGATCGGCGGAAGCGTAGGTCGGCGTGTAGTAGTTGACGCCGAGGAAGTCGCCCGGGCCCGCGATCAGCGCCAGGTCCCCAGCCCGGATCTCGGGCATCGTTCCACCGACGACGCGGGCGAGGTCGTCGGGGTAGCCCCGGCCAAAGAGTGGATCGAGGAACCAGCGATTGACGAGGACGTCCTCCTGCCGGGCGGCCTCGTGGTCCTCCTCGCGGTCGGCCTTCAGGGGGTAAGCGGGAGCCAGGCTGAGCGTGATGCCCGCCCGTCCATCGCGCACGTTCGACTGAACCACCTCCAGCGCGCGCCCATGGGCGAGGAGGGCATGATGCCCGGTGGCTAGAGCTGCGGACATGTCCCGGCGCCCGGGCGCATGGACGCCGACACCGTAGCCGAGGTACGCCATGATGAACGGCTCGTTGACCGTGACGTAGTTCCGGACGCGGTCGCCAAGACGGCGGGTGACCGCGTCGACCTGCTCCGCGAAGGCATCGACCGTCGACCGGTTGGTCCAGCCACCCTGGTCCTCGAGCGCCTGCGGCAGGTCCCAGCAGTAGAGCGTAATCCAGGGATCGATCCCGGCCGCCAGCAGCTCGTCGACCAGCCGATCGTAGAACGCGAGGCCGGCCTCGTTGACGGGGCCGCGTCCGTCCGGCAGCACGCGCGGCCAGGCGACCGAGAACCGATAGGCGTCGAGGTCCAGTTCACGGATGAGCCGCACGTCGTCGCGGTAGCGGTGGTAGTGGTCGCAGGCCACGTCTCCGGTATCTCCGGTGACGATCCTGCCGGGCGTATGGCTGAATCGGTCCCAGATCGACTCGCCACGTCCGTCCTCATGGACGGCCCCCTCGATCTGATAAGCCGACGTCGCCGCGCCCCAGATGAAGCCGCCCGGAAACGCGCCGCCAATTTCCGCCATCGTGACCTCCCTGTTCGATGGTGGATCGACGCCGAGCGATGGCCGGGTCGAGGTCAGGAGCCGCTGACGATCGCGCTCAGGTTGGTGAAGCTGGTCGCGATGTCCGCCATCGGGTCCTTCGGGTTGTCCTGCTCGACGACCAGCCAGCGGGACCCACCGACCTGTTCGCCGGCCTCCAGGACCGGTTGCCAGGACAGCTTGCCGGTTCCAACCGGGGCGTCCTCCCGTGCGTCGTCCATGTCCTTGATGTGAAGACTCGGGAAGCGGTTCGGATACTCCCGAATCAGCCGGTGCCCGGTCTGCCCGGCGACCTCGGCCCAGAAAACGTCCAGCTCGAAGCCGACCGACTCCGGGTCGGTCAGCGTCAGCAGGAGCTCGTACGGACTCAACGTCTCGCTGCCGTCCGCGAACGGCGTGAACTCGAAATTGTGGTTGTGATAGAGGAAGCCGAGCCCGGCGGCCTTGACCTTTGGGCCGATCCCGTTCAAGGTCTCGGCCAGCTTCCGGACCTGGTCTGGGGTCGTGAAATACTCGGTGGGGGCCAGGTACGGGATGATGACGAACTCACCCCCGAGCGTCTTCACGTCCTCGATCGCGCCGTCGAGATCGTTCATCACC